>Ga0366819_10158_pt1 | contig 36704 bp, 22 predicted proteins | sample TotcelFGM3001N15_FD_207091 | JGI IMG/M metagenome (GOLD analysis project Ga0366819, IMG submission 207091) | Enriched cells from coal bed in the Powder River Basin, Montana, United States - Total cells FGM rep3 HSBNCT.FGM.300.1.N15 ... | reverse complement strand
CAGGCATTGCGGAAAACTGTTGGGCAAGAAAAAGGCTGCAACGGCTCCTCCGTTGGTCTCCGTGAGGCTTGGCAAAGACGCCATGTACGAAATATCGGGCAGTTTTTCGTCAAACCTGGCTGAACGTGATCGCAGCCACCGACGCCGAGAAGCTGGTCATCGGCGGCAAATCCATGGGCGGATCGCCAGCCTGATCGCGGACGAAGCCGAAGTGGCTGGGTCGGTGTGCCTGGGCTATCCCTTCCATCGACGGGAAAGCCCGAACTCCGCGTTGAGCACTTGCGGGCGATCAAGACGTCCACGCTGATCTTGCAGGGCGAACGCGATCCATTCGGCAGCACAGAAGAGGTCCGCGGCTATGAGCTAGATCCAACTCCACAGGCTGCCGGACGGTGACCACAGCTTCAAGCCGCGGGCATCGTCAGGACGCAGGCAGGAAGCGAATTGGCAAGAAGCCACTGAAGCCCTCGTGGGCTTTGTGAAGCAGCGGGCAGGTTAACTGTCGGGGAAGGCCGGTTGTCGCACGCAGTGCAACCGGCCAAACGGTTGCTGTGCCTAGTACTTCCCAACCGGCGGCGGGGCGTCACGTGTGATCACCTGGTCGGTGACATCAATGACTCGGTAGCCAGAACTCGGCCTCTCGACCGTCTGTGGCTGGCCCCCGCCTCCCCAAGGATTCAATCACTACGCACACCTGGGAGCGACGTCCGGCGTTCGACGAGCGTTGCGCAACGGTCCTGTGACACGCTTCGCGATCTCGGGTCAATCTCTTCACTGGCCAAGACCGTGTCAAAGTCAACATCGAACTCTTCCCACGCATCGGGCGTTGCGCCTGGTCGTATGTTTCCGGCCGCGCGCAACAGCAGCGTTTCTTGAGCCGACAGTAATGCCCAATCAGTCGGATCAAGCACCGTTTCGTCTCGCTGCGCCTGCTGAAGCAACAGCAATGCACCCGTCCAGGAACCTGTTGACAAAGCGATGCGGGAATGGACTTGCTGCTCCCACCCCAACCCATGTTCGCAGTTCCAGAGGCCAAGGTAACGATGGATCGCGATGCACGCAGCGATTCCTCGGCGTACCATAGCGTCCCTCCCCGACTGCGCCGCCTGGAACTTGGCCAGGGATGCAGCCTCGCCCATCAAACACTCCACGACCCCGAAAGAAGTGGACGGTGACGTGTTGAAATTCTCGTGGATCGAAATCGCGAACCGGGCAAGGGCGTCAAGGAGAGCCACCGCGTCGCCATCTCGAAAAGCATCGGGAAATTCAGCAGAGGCACGCGAAAAGGAACTCATGCTCTGAGCCTTTCGCCCGTCCCAAAGATGAAGAGGCTTCCCCTCGACCAATTTGTGGACGGTCATGACGAGGCGCAGCAACTCTTTCGGATCGCGGTAGTTGTCCACGGCCAGCCTCGGCTTGCCGGAGATGTCCCGGCTGGTGTCGTTCAGGTTTGGCGAACGAAGGGCACAAAGTCCCCTAACTGGCAAAGCGGGTCAGGATGGAGTATACCGAGACGCGCAATGACCGTCAACGGTCGGCTAGGAGTCTATCCGAGAATTAAATCTGCAGATAACCGCTCTGGTAACTGCAGATTCAACGCAGCGAGGATACGGACCCATTCGGCATGCCGGGACAAATGACAAGAAATCGTCAGACGTCGAGCAACGAAACCGGCGATCCAAGACGGCACGTGGGCTTTCGTGTTGGAAGGACCTTCAACAGTGGCGACTCAAAGAGGGCTCAGGGAGCCAGCCCAATTCGTTCCTCGCTTGATGCCACGTCAACCGAATCAATCGACTGGGAGAGTTCACGGGTTAGGGTCGTTGGACCCTTGTGGAACTGGTCCTGCCAATAGCCCCGGTCGGCTGCATTGAGGCCTGCCCAAAACTGCTCGAACTCGCCTCGTGTGAGTGGAGTGCCAAACCTGGTACCCCGCTCGATGTAAAGGCCATATGCGTTCTCAACCTCGTGGCCGTTCATCGTTCAGTTCTCCAACTCCTGCTTTGGGAAGCCAAACTGCAGGGTGAACTAAGATCCGAAAACTGCGAAACACCGTTTGTATCGGCCGGATGTTCCGCCCAACTTAACGTCTCGACATCCCACATGCTCCAATAACTGACGAAGCAATGGTTCCCAGGGTTGCCCAAACGAGTACTTCGCCTCCGCCTGCCGCGAAGGGTTACCCAGCTGACAAAGACAACAGACCCCAAGGGGCGACGGCGTCAGGACACCTATCGCGGGCAAAATGCGCATCTAACGTATGTTGCCCACTTGTCATCGTCAAGGCAGTCTAGGTTGCCCAATTGCTGGGTATTAAAGAATTTATGAAGAGCGGTGACCTATATCTTACAGCAGAATTATACCGTTAGACTGCCGTGGGGGCCAGGAGTCCCACTCCACATTCTGTCGGCTGGGAACGCCTGCGCGTGCGTCCGCCCACCATCTAAAGTCGCTGGATTGGTGTAGACCAGAACAGCGATCAGCTTAGCCGCTGTGGGGGCGGTTCAAGCAGCGATGGCGGTTTTCGGTGTCGGTTTTCGGGGCACGGCTGGCTGCGTCTCGCGTTTGGCGGCCCGTGGTGTTTATGAGGATGATTGTTCGCGCCTATCCGGCAAGGGCGTCGGCCGGACAACAGACGGAAAAGCCAGGGGGCTAAATTGGCGATAACTCGTCGAATTGACGATCGCCCGCTCGACCCGGTGCGTGCTCTCCTTGACCGCCGCCTCCGGCAGCCCGACCCCTGATGGGCACCTGAGGAAGAAATCGGGGTTGCCATTTCCGGCCGTTTTTCCGATAACTCCTGCGATCGTGTTTTCTGAGATAGGGAAGTCTCTTTCACGGGGCGGGTGCAAGCGGTGAAGCTGCGCAATGGATGGCTGATTCGGCTGGCCGCTTTCTTGGCGGCCCAGTTGGCGCGCATCTGGCTGGCGACGGTCCAAGCCCGCGCCCGGTCGGCGGACGGCCGGATGCATCCGACGAATCCCGATGTTGCCCGCTTTATCTACGCCTTTTGGCACGAATCGATGTTGGCGCCGGCCAAAATTCACACCCACGTCAAAGTGCTGATCAGTCAGAGCGCGGATGGCGAGTTGATCGCGCGGGTTTGCCAGCACCTGGGGCTGGGGACGGTCCGCGGATCTTCGAAACGCGGCGGCGCGCAAGCACTGCTGCAATTGATCCGCCAAGACCAAAACACGCACTTGGCACTTACCCCGGACGGTCCTTGCGGGCCTCGCCGGCAAGTGAAGACGGGCATCGTCCTGCTAGCGTCGCTGTCGGGCCTGCCGATCGTGCCGCTGGGGATCGGCTTCACCCGCGCTTGGCGATTTCAAAGCTGGGACCGATTCGCCGTGCCGCGGCCGTTCAGTACGATCATCGGCGTCGTGGGCGAGCCGTTGCTCGTCCCGCCCGATCTCGACAGTGCCGGAATCGAACAGCAGCGGCGGCGGATCGAAGACGCCATGTTGACTGCCACGCATGCCGCCGAGCAATGGGCCGCGCAGATCGCCGCGGGGAGCAGCCCAGAAGCCGAGAACTGCGTACGTGCGCCGCACTCGCGGACGGTGCGCTGGCAGTCCCCGTGCCGCGCCGAATCACGAATCCCTGGTTTAGGTCACGTGTCAGAATAAGGAGCTGGTGAGCGATGGAACGCACCGAATTATCCCAGATGTTGTTGGAACTGGTCGAAGAGGAGACCGGCGAAACGTTTACGGAGATCTCCGACGACAGCGATCTGCGCTCGGGATTGCGGCTCGATTCGCTGGACATGGTGAGCCTGATCCTCAAAACGGAGGTGCGGCTGGGGATCAAGATTGCCAGCAGCGAATTGAACGGTGTGGCAACCGTCGGTCAAATGCTCGATTTGCTGCAACGCAAGCTGGCTGAGCCCGCCGAGCGTCTGGCGGCGTGAGGCCAATGCCGCTTGCGTTCGAACATCGCGAGCCGCAGGGCGGTGAAACCCACATGTGCCACGCAAACCCACGATCCGAATCGAGGACGCTTATGGCTGCCAACAAACTCGCACCTCTTGCGGATTCATCCGGCGTGACGGCCGCTTGTTTCCTTGCGGCCGGCGGCGTAGTCGTCGCCACCTTGGCCGAACTGCCCGCGTTGCGCGACCGGCCGGGCGGTTCGGGTGGCAGGCAGGTGCCGCCGCGTTTTTTGCGGCATTCCGACGAACAGACGGTGGTGGGACTGGCGGCCGTGCTGCGGGCGATGGACGATTCGGCCCTGCACGGCGAGTGCTATGACGATTGGGGTGTGGTTGCAGCGCCCGTGTTTCCCGGACGATTGGGCGGCGCGGCTACGTTTACCAAGTTTCGCGAAGGCGGGCCCGCCGTGATCTCGCCGCACATTATCCCCCAGAACTCGCTGCACTCCGTGGCGGGCGCCATCAGCGTCGGCTTGGGCATGCACGGCCCGAATTTTGGCATCGGTGGCGGACGGGAAGCATTGGGCGAGGGACTGACCGTCGCGCTCAGCCTGGTGGGCGACGCCAACCTGCCGGGACTGTGGCTGGTCTTGACGCAATGGACGCCCGAGCCGGTGCCCGATGGACGCGGTTCGACGCTCACCGAAACCGCGTGCCTGGGAGTCGCGCTGGCCTTGCGGGCGGGCGCCGGGCGCGGTGCCGCGATGCGGATCACGTTACCCGGCGGGAATCGGGCCGGCAATCGGGACACCAGCCCCGTGGCGGGACACGATGCATTCTACTCCGATCGCTCCCGAACAGCGGAAGGGCAAGAGCCTTTGACCGAATTGGCGAACTGGTTGGCATCCGAATCAGCCGGCCGGCAATCCGCCCGGTGGTCGTTCGGCTTGCCGTGGGGCGGGCAAGTGGAATTGATTCGAGAGCCCTCCTATCAGCAAGCAAAGGCAGCCTGAGCATGATGTCACGCGTGTGGATTACCGGGGTCGGCGCGGCCACGCCGTTGGGCCACGATTTCCCGACGTTCGCAGAGAATCTGCTGGGCGGCAAATCGGGAGTGGCTTCACACAGCCTGCTGCCGGACGAATTGGGCGGGCGGCAGAACATCGCATCCGTGGGCCCGATTCCCGTGCCGCGGGGCTGGGACGAAGCGGCGTTTGGTCAATACAACCGCCTGCAACAACTGTGCTTGAGTTGCTCGGCCCGAGCCCTGCAAGACGCCGGTTTGGAAACCGCTCGCGGAGATCTGCGGATCGGCGTCGTTCTGGGGTTGGGCGGAGAATACCTGCGCGTCTGGGAACTGGATATCCTGGCGGGCGGAAGGCGCGTCTACACGCCGGAGCAAGACGTGATCTCCGTGGTTCACTTGATCCATCGGGAACTGGGGCTGAATGGTCCCGCCGTCACGGCCGCAGCTGCGTGCGCCAGCGGCGGATACGCGCTGGGCGTGGCGCGGCGGTGGCTGCAACTTGGCTGGGTCGACGTCTGCCTGGCGGGCGGCTGCGACTTGATCACGCCGATGTCCTACGCCGGCTTCTACAATCTTCGCGCCCTCTCGCGGCGCGAGGATCCCCCCCAGGCCGCCTCGCGTCCCTTCGATCGAGATCGGGACGGGTTTGTGATGGGCGAAGGCGGCTGTGTGTTCGTCCTCGAGTCGGACGCCAGCGTTCGCCGCCGCGACGCAAGCCGCTATGCCGAGTTCGCCGGATTCGGCGCGACCAGCGACGCCTCGCACATGGTGATCCCCAGCACCGAGCCGGGGCCGGCCAGCCGGGCGGTAAGCACCGCGTTGGCGGATGCCTGTGTCAATGCGGATGAAGTGGACTACGTCAACGCCCATGCGGCCGGCACGCCCGTCGGCGATCGCGCGGAAGCCCGTGTGCTGCAACTGGCATTGGGCGACGCCGTGTCGCACGTTCCGGTCAGTTCTACCAAGAGCATGACGGGACACCTGCTGAGCGGCGCCGCCGCCGTCGAGGCCCTCGCTTGCGTGACAACGCTTCGGCAGCAGGCCATTCCCCCCACGATCAACTTGGACGATCCCGACCCCGACTGCCAATTGCTGCACGTGCCGCACCACGCCCGTCCCGCGGCCATTCGCGTGGTGGCCTCCAACTCGCTGGGCTTCGGCGGCAGCAATACTTGCGTGGTGCTGCGCAAAGCGGCTTGAAGGTAGGACGCCTTGCGGCGAGTTGCGGCGGAAACGGCCAAAGCGGTGTCGAGCCACCGCACTCCGAGGCCCGAGCGGCTGCAATGGACTTCAGGCCCCGATTGCCGCGGTCAGCACCCGGGCGAGCGTTTCGTCATTCAGAACCACAGGGTTATATCGCATGCTGCTGGCTTTGCGCGCCAGCGCGACCATGTCGGCCACATTCGCCGGCGGCAGTCCGAAGCTACGTAGCGGTGGGATCTGTAATTGCCGAACCAGATCGGCCAGGAACCGCGGCCCCGCCTCCAAGGCGGCGTCGCGCGTCAAAGCGGCCGCGCCCGTCAGCCGCCGTCCCAACTCGGCATACCGTTCCAAGTACGGATGCTGCGGCGATTCGGCCGTCAAGGCGACGATGTTGGCGGCGACGACATGCGGCAGCAGCGCGGCGCAGATGATCCCGTGGGGAATCGGAAAGTTGGCGCCCAAGGGAGCCGCAAAACCGTGGACCGCGCCGAGCCCTGCATTGGCCAACGCGATGCCGCTGAGCAACGCCGCCAGCGCCATCGCCTCGCGGGCGTCCAAGTCGGAACCGTCGGCATAGACCTGCGGCAGAGCGGGTGCAGCCAGGCTGACGCCTTGCAGTGACAGGGCGTCGGTCATGGGTTGCGCGCGGTTGGACGTGTACGATTCGATCAGCTGGCACAGGGCGTCCAGTCCGCTGGCGGCCGTCACCTCGGGCGGCGCCGAAACGGCCAATTCCGGGTCGATCACGGCGATCGCGGCCAGCAGGTGTTCGCTGCGCAGACTGGCTTTGAACTTCTTTTCCGGATATCCGATCACCGCGTTGCGCGTGGCTTCGGCGCCGGTGCCGGCCGTGGTCGGCACGGCGATCCACGGCGCGGCGGGCTGTGCCAGCGGCTGGCCGCGGCCGACCACTTCCATGTAATCCAGGGGCGAGCCGGGATTGGTCAGCAGCCCGGCGGACGCTTTGGCCGCGTCGATCGCGCTGCCGCCGCCCACCCCGATCACGACATCGCAATCGGCGGATCGTCCGGCCTGAACCGTCCGTTCGATATCCGCCACCGCCGGTTCACCGCGTTGAACGCAGCACGTCACCGTCACGCCCGCGGCGTCCAGCAGGGATGCCAGCCGATCCACCAGGCCCGCATCGCCCGGTTGACCGGCGTTGGTTACCATCAGTGCGCGCCGGCCGAAACCTGCGGCCATGGCTCCCAGACGCGCCGACGTCCCGCGCCCGAACACGATCCGAGCCGGGCAGAAAAACTCGAAACCGATCATAGGAACCTTCTCCGCCTCCCCGCGGCAACGGGCGCAGTCCCGACGTATCCGCATTAAGACCGCCATGGCAGTTCCACCCGCTCACCATGCCGAGCGTGCTGCGGATCCACGCTGCGCAGTTCCAGCGTCATGCCGGTGGCGTTCAGGCGCGCGTCCACCCAGCCGCTCGGCTGCACGGGCGAGAACACATACGCCGTCGGCGGCAGGTTCACCAAGTGCATCTCGTCGCGCTGACCGGCGGCCCAGGTGTGGGTGTGCCCGTAAAACCACACCTTGACCTGCCGCCGCGGCAGCAACAAGTCGAACAGCGGCGAGGTGTCCACCAGTCCGCTGATGATGGGGCGATGGTCGGGATTGTGATGAATGATCACCAAAGCCGGCTTGTCCGCCGCGCGATCCAGCGCGTCGGCCAGCCATTTCAATTGGTCGCTGCCCAGGACTCCGGCCGTCTTGTTCGTCTGGTCGAGCGAATCCAGCACGAACCAGTTGGCGTGAGGCGTGGGGATCACAAGGACGTGCTTTTCTTCCAACTGCGAAACCTCTCGCGCCGTTTTGCCAAACGCCTCTCGGAACCGCTCGCGATGATCGTGATTGCCCATCACCAAGTGGACGGGCAGGCCGTTTTCGCGCAACGGCTGGATCGCTTCCAGCAGCGTGGCATAATCCTCGCTGGTGCCCGTCAGATAGGCGCAATCGCCGTTGATCAAGACTCCCGCCGGCAGCGGCTGCGTTGCCAGGATTTCGCGCACGACCGTCTGCAGGTTTTCGAACATGGTCACACCGCGAGCCGCCGTTTTCGCGTCCGCTGCGATGTGCGTATCCGACAGCAGGGCGAAACGGGTGGGGTCGCCAGGCGCGTCGGCGCCCCATAGGCCTCGCGGCAGGCAAGCGGCCGTTCCCGTGGCCGCGGCAGCCGTCAAGAATTGACGCCGGGAAAGAGCTGGCAAAGTGATCGGCATCAGCAAGTCTCCGTCAACAAGAAATGAACCCGTACGCGGGAAATTCTAGCAAACCCGGCGGTTGGCGGCTACCGCACGAAGCGGCCCTCGCCCGCAGGCCGGCGGTCGATGAACCGTTTACCTTTGCCTTCGAACCGCGGCAGCGACTGAGGGGGAACGCAACGAACGTGGATGTTCAAGCCCAATCGCAGTTGCAGTTCCCGCGCGATCCGTTCCGGCTGGTTCAAGCGATCTTCGACCTCCACGCACAGCACGTCCATCGCGGCGGCTTTGTCCGCGATCAGCCGGTACTCCGCGATCTCGGGAAAGCCGCGTAGAACCTGCTCGACGGAACTGGGAAAAATATTCATACCGCGGATCACCAGCATCTCGTCAGCGCGGCCCAGCACGCCGCCGGCAAGCAACACAAAGTGATTCTCACCCGCGGTTTGCCAGGTGGGACGAACCAGATCTCCGGTTCGGTACCGGATCACCGGACAACCGCTGCGGTTCAGCGTGGTCAAAACGAGTTCCGCAAGTTCGCCCTCCCGCGCCCGGCGGCCGGTTTCCACCGCGAGAAACTCGGCCACGAACTCGCTCTCTACCACGTGCAAGCCGCAGCCAGCGGCGTCCGCGTAACCCCAGGGCCCCACCTCCGTCGCACCGGCGTGGTCGATGACGCGGGCATTCCAGGTGGATTCGATGCGGCCGCGAAGCGCCGGGACGGAGCCCCCCGGCTCGCCGGCCACGATGATCCCTCGCACCCCCAGCGCCGCCGCATCGATGCCGTTGGCCGCAGCCGTTTCGGCCAAGTGCAGCGCATAGCTGGGCGTACACAACAAAATCGTCGCTTGGCTGGCTTGGATCAACTCCAAGCGAGCAAGCGTGTTGAGACCTCCGCCGGGGATTACCAAGGCGCCGCGAGCCAGCGCCGCGTCATGGGCGGTCCAGAACCCGATGAACGGTCCGAACGAAAAGGCCATCATCACCCGGTCGTCCGGCTTCAATTCCGCGGCGTCCAAGACAAACTGCCACGTGTCGATCCACCATTGCCAATCGCCGGGCGTGTCCAGGACCACCATCGGCCGTCCGCGGGTGCCGGACGTGCGATGGAAGTGCGTGTAGCGTGCGAGCGGATAGGTATGGTTCGCCGCCAAGCCGCCCGGATCGGTTTGGGCCAGTTCGTCCTTGTGCGTGAACGGCGCATCGTTCAGCTGGTCCAGCGAGCGAAGCGGCAGACGCAGGCCCGCCAGTTTCGCCGCGTAAAAGCGATTTTCCGGGAGGATTGCCGCAAGCAAGCGGTTCAGGCGGTCGAGCTGGAGACAGGCGAGATTGGCCGCGTCGAGACGTTCCAGCCGGCGGCGATCGTCGAAGCTCGTGCGGGTCATCGGAGCGTCCTCGGCAAGCGAAGGGAGGGAATTCCTGATTCCCTGCATTGTGCAAACGCCGCAGGTCGTCACAATAGGGCGTTCGCATTTCATCATCCAGGATACCACCAATCCCATGCCCGACGAACCTCGCAAAGGCTCGCTACTGGTTATTTTTCTGACGGTCTTCATCGACCTGCTCGGCTTCGGCATCGTGCTCCCCCTGGTGCCGATCTATGCGGCCGAGTTTGCCGAGGATCCGCACGGCTGGCGGTTGGGATTGCTGATGGCCAGTTTCTCGATCATGCAGTTCGTATTCGCGCCGATCTGGGGCCGCGTGTCCGATCATTGGGGCCGGCGGCCGGTGCTGATGATTGGCCTGCTGGGCTCCGTGGTTTTCTACACGTTATTCGGCGTCGCCACGGTGATGAAGAGCCTGACGTGGCTGTTCGTCGCGCGCATCGGCGCCGGTATTGCGGGAGCGACGATTTCGACGGCCCAGGCGTACATCGCGGACTCGACGTCTTTGGAAAAACGTCCCAAAGGCATGGCGCTGATCGGCATGGCGTTCGGACTCGGATTCACCTTCGGGCCGTTGATCGCCTATTTGGCAGTCCCCTCCGGACACGGCGATCCGGGGCCTTGGCCGGGATACGCGGCGGCGCTGCTGTCGGCTTTTGCGCTGCTGCTGGCGTTTTTCAAGCTGCCCGAATCGTTGCACGCCCACAGCCACTCTGCGGCTCGCCCAATCTGGGATTGGCGGGGCTTCTACGACGCGTTGGCGATGCCGTCGATCGGGCTGTTGCTGGCCGCCGTATTCATCTGCATATTTTCGTTTGGCGCGTATGAAACCACGTTGTCGATGCTGGCTCGCAGCAGTCCGTTCAACTTCAGCTTCCGGGAAATCTGCTTGACGTATGCCTATATCGGGCTGATGCTCGCCGTGATTCAAGGCGGGATCGTGCGGCGATTGGCCGGGCGGATCAGCGAGGCGAATCTCGCCGTCGGCGGGGCGGTGCTCGAGATCGCCGGCTACGGTCTGATGGTGCTGGCCGTCCGGCAGCAGTCGATCGGCTTGGTGGTCGTCGCGGCTGCGCTGATCGTGGGAGGATTTTCGATGATGCATCCCAGCTTAAATTCGCTATTATCCCGCCGCAGTGACCCCCGTAAACAGGGGGTAATCATGGGCGTGGGGCAGAGCGTCAGCGCGTTGGCCCGCATCCTGGGCTCCGGACTCGGCATCCCCCTGTTGCGATACCGCTTGGACATGCCCTACTACATCGCCGCGGCAATGATGGCCGCGGGACTGGTGCTGCTGGTCGCCGCCTCGGGGCGCGGCAAGGATTTTGCGCGGGAGGGATAGGAGCGAACTCCTTCCGCCGGCACGGGGCCGGCGGTGAGGAGCTGAATACCGCTCATTCTTTTCGCCGCGTCCCGGCACCGTTACTCCACACTTAGGATCTCCAGCTGCAGCCGGCCCAAAGCCTGGATGACCGGCAGCAGTTCTGCGTAGGCGGCGGTGCCTTGCATGCTGGAGTGTGCCAATTTCAAGTGCGCTCCGCCGATGCCTCCCAAGCCCAGCGTGGCGTCCAGCGGAATCCAGCGGTCCGCAATCCAGGCTTCGGTCCACATGTGGTAAGCAAAACCGCCGGCCGACGGATAGTAGACCAGCCCGATCGCCACGCGGGCGGGGATGCCGCGCGCCCGGCACATGGCTGCCAGCAGCATCGCATGTTCGGTACAGTCGCCTTCCAGCGAGCGAGCCACCTCGGCCGCGGTGGCCATGGCCGTCGAATAGTTCTTCAAGCGGATCTTCTTCTTCACTTCGCTTTCCAAGACGCGGGCGATCGTCCAGGCGTCGGATTCGTCCACCGCAACCGCTTGGGCCAGCTGCAGCACCACCGGATCATCGCTTTGCAGCATCGTGCTGGCGGTCCGATCGGCATCCGTCGGCGGTTCGATCTTGCGGCCGGCGACGCTCGGCGGCTGGTCCGGCCGGACCGCCTGGACCGCGATTTCGACGGCATCGTCGTCCAGCGTCCGAACCGTCTGGGCAAGGCATTCCGCAAACAACGATTTGACCTCTCCGTCCTTCAGCGCGGCCCGATACACGACGCGCCGCGTGCGATGCGCATCCGGCAACGGCCGATCGACACGGACGATCGTGTCGAATCCTAAATCGTAGCCGCCGGAACCAGCTTCCTGGGCTTCCTCGCGGGTCGTCACGAGCGCCTCCATGCCCAGTTGCAGATCCTTGAGCTTGTGCGGCCTGCCGTCCCGGTCCGTCCACAGAACCGATCTGAGCTGCGCTGCGCCGGCGACGGTCGTAACGTTGATGCGCAGCAGTTGCCGGGAGCCGGAGGGCAGATCGGTGGCTTCCCACGCGGTTGCTTCCAGGCGGACCTCGCCGACGAGATTGAGCACCGGCAGGAGGGCGCGCAGCCGGCGGCTTTCTCCGGGTCGCATCGGTTGCCGCCTCAGCGACAGCTGGTCGGCAAAAAATCCACCGTAGTGCGGCTCCCAGGGCAGCGCATGTTCGTCGACCTTGCCTTGATTCGAAGTGCGCAGCTGGAGCTGATCGCCTTGGCGGCGGCCTTCGGTGGCCATCGTCCCGGGACCGGACTGCATCTCGCTCCGAAACGACAGCAACTGGCCGTCGGCGGTTTCCAGGCTGGTCAGCCGCGTGCGGATCACCGTCTCGGTGTCGAAACGCCGGATCTTCAACTCGTCGTCATAGCTGAACCGCAGGCACGCCCGGCCATCTTCGACAGCCGGCTCCATAACCAGATGCGTATAGCCGATCTTGCTGCCATTGATGTAACACGCCATCCAGGTTTCTTCGCGCTGGCTGTTGCGATCTCCACCGCCGGCGGTCGGCTCGCTTGCCGGCGTCGCCGAGGCCGCGGCCGGAGCGGGACGATCGGCAGCCGCGTTCGCCGTCGGCGAATCCCGATCCTCTGATGGTCGATCGCCGCGGGGTGTACAGGCGGATCCGGCGGCGATCGACAGCGCCGCCAAGACGGCCAGCCAACGCGATGCTTGGGCGTTCATCCGGGCTTGACTCCTCGATGAAAAGGGGATTGTAACGATCGCAACGGCTTTCTTGTCGAGGCAATATAGCAGACCCAGCCGACGGCGCGGCAGGGGCGCCTGTCGGACGAAAACTTTCGCCGATCTGCAACCGCGACAGGCGGGGGCGAGATTTCCCGACAAACTGGTCCCGCCCGCGGCGCGCATGCTCTGCGCCGGTGCTAGATTTCCCTGATGCCGCCCGACGTCCGCCGACCGAGGCGGGCCGGGAATCCTGGTTCGTTCCTCCAAGACCCGGACATGCGTCTTCCTTGCAGTTTGACGGTTTTTCGGGTCGCTTGAAAAATGGTCGCCCGATTCCCAGCGAAAACGAAATGTGACCTAGATTAGCACTAGAGGCACGGCCGCAGAACAAGTCGGTCCGTCGCACACCGCTGAACCGGTGGCGGGCTCCCAGATACCGGAACCTACGAGGACGAAGATGAGCTTCCTGAAACAGTTTTTTCAGAATGTGTTGCGGAATGAAGAAGCCGACCGCCGTCGTTTCAGCAGCTTCGAGAGTTTGTCCGAGGAAGAACTGGAGGCCCACATGCGGATCTGTCAATACGGGAGTTTCCGTCTGACCGATGCGGTCCGGCCCTCGTACGATCTTCAGGTGAAGCCCGTTCAAGGGTACCGATTTGACACGTATCGGGACGAACAGGGCAAGGTCGAAGTTCCGGTGCTGATGGCTGCCGCGTCGTCGGAAATCCTGTTCGATCTGCTGATGGAATCGCTCGATCCGCTCGGCGGCGACGTCGATGTCGTCCTCGAAACCAGCCATTATCAAAACCGCGGCGGCCATCAAGATCTATATCGCGAACACATCGACTTGCCCGTGCTGAAGAGCGTCCTGTGGGATTTCGAGGAAATGCTCGTCAACGACGGCTGCACGGGCTTGGCCGTCATCAATCCCGAGACGCCTCAGGAATTGCAGCTCGATGAACACAAACTGCTGATCTTCTATGGCGAGCCGTTGGAGCCGTTTGAAGACATCCTGCGTTCCCGGGGGCTTCGTCCGTTGGAAGGTTTGCGTTTCATCACCGAAGCCGAGCATGTTCACTCGTCCAAAGACGAATTCCGCCAGGTATTCGACGATCTAAAGACCCAGCTGGGTATCGATGGCTGGGAGGATTGAGACGACGCAGTAGAAGGTGCGTGTGTCGGCAGCGTGAATTTGAGATTTAAGATTCAACGCCAATTCCCGCGCCGGCCCTGGTACTCGAACCCGTCCACCAGTACGGTCACGCGGATCCGGCGCCCGCGGTAGTTACGCACGATGGCCCCGCCTGGGCCCGGCACGCGGTTGTGGGGAACCACGTCGGCCTGGACGGCCGCGTCGTCACCCGTGGCCACACGGCGGCCCTTGGGCGGGGTGACGCGGACGTCGACGTCGCTGGCCAGTTCCGCGGCCCGGCGGCGTGCCCGTTCGCTCAGATCGCCCTCGGCCTGTCGATATTCGCCTCGAACAGATCCTCGGCAAGCATCCCAAATTGTCAGTTATCGGCAGGATATTCGTCCAGGACGCTTGTCAGCAGGCTGCACAGCGGATCGGCGACTTGATTTCGATCCTCGTCGTCCTCCGCACGCCGCAAGTCAACGTCCTTGGCGACACTGCTGCTTCGACGAAACGGGAACCCGGTGAAGAACTCGTCCCGGGCGCGAATGGTCCACGAGTCGTTCCTCGGCACCCACTCCGATTGCGATAGCTCGCGTGAAACGGCGTCGATGGCAGCGGTCCGTTGCGGATGTCGGGCGAATGCCGGCAGTGGGTCGCTCCACGCCGCCGTTCGTTCCGTCATGAGTTCTGCCGGCATCACTCCCCAGAGGACGCGGCCGGCCTGCGCGGGTGTCACGCTGCCATCCCCGGTCGCGAACACCGCATCATGTGCCGCAGCGCCGCGGTGCGGAGCAACACGCATCGCGGATGACCCTTCGCCGTCGTCGGACAGGTTGAGATCCTCCACCGTCAAAGCACGGCGGACGATGCCGGAGGAAAGCATGGAATACATGACCGACGTGGTGTTCTCACTGTGGCCGAGTCCCAGGGCGTGTCCAAGCTCGTGGGTGACTGTCGTCTGCAGGTCATACTGGTCGACGCCGATCGCGAGCGCGTCGATTCCGGCATACCAATCCCATCCGTCGATCAACGTGATCCTGTCTCCATTTGCAGTGCAGCCGAGCACGCCTTCGGCAAACCCGCCCACGATGCTCGTCGTGCTCATCTCCATCATGATGTTCATCAGCTCGGGCGTGTCGACCTGATAGATCGTGGCGCCGTAGGGCGAGACGAAGTCGTTGACTATGAAGATGGCATCCTCGATCCGCATCAGCTCGTCTGCGGCAAGCAGACCATTGGAATTGTCCAGAAAGACGTAGAAGTCGGCCGCCAGGAGCGTTCCTCCCGTCGCATCGCTGATGGCCGCGAATCCGTCGGCCGTCTGCGCGCTGCCGGCGTTGCCGGTGAGATTCAAGCGGTTGACGATCAGCGAGCCGTTGGCCTGGGCATTGCCGCTCAGCGTGAGTATTGCCGCGGGGGCGTAGATCGTCCCTTCCATGCCGCTCGAGTTGCCGCTGATCGATATCGCCTTGTTGTTGTCGCGGGCCTGGAAGAGGATCAGGCCGGCCAGCAGCGGCTGGTCGCCGGCGCCGGCCAGGCCCAGCGGTGTCAGGACCACGGCGCCGGTGCCGCTGAGGCTGATGCTGCTGAAAGTACCGCCGGGATCGGGATAGTTGCTGCCGGCGTTGTAGATCAGCACGCCGGTGCCGGTGAGGCTGGCATTGCCGCTGATCTGCAGCCCGCCGCCCTGGATGACATAGATGCCCGGCTCAAGGATCAGCCTCGCATCGCCCGAGGCCTTGATTTGCGTATAGACGCCGGGCTGGAGCGTTGCCTCGGAGTCTGCCGCGTAGACGGCCGATCCGCGGAAGTCTTCCGCGTGCGGAGCGGCCAAGGTCGCCAGGGGATCGGAAATCGGCGGAACGCCCGTCACCGGATCCGAGCTGAGAACGGCGTTGCCGGTCATTCGCACGCCGCCAACCACCTCGATTTGCGAAGCGATCAGACGGGAGTTGCCGCCGGCGTCGACGGCGCGATCCGTGCAGGCGGAGTTGACGAACACGCTGCCGGGCACGGTCAGTGTGGCGTTGCCCGACAGATCCAACGCATCACGAGCCGTGGAACTGAGCACGAAGATCGATCTCAGGACCGTGACGGTAAACATCCCGATATCCATGGCGCCGTCGTCATCGGACAGCGTCACGGTCACGGTGAAGTTGCCGTCGGCGGCATAGACGTGGCTGTCTGTGATCGTGCCGTAGGCTCCCGACGTCGAGCCCGGGGGCCCAAACGGTGTCTGCGACACCAGGCCATAGGTCACGATGCCGTCGCCCCAGTCGATCGTTGCCGTATGCGTATCGGCGGTGCCAAAGTCGTGGAACGTGGCAGGGGGCAGGCTCACCAAGCGGCCTTGGTCGTCCGTTACCGGCTGGCCGTCCAAGTCCAACGTCGGCGCTACGTTCTGGACCACCACATTGAAGATGGTCTCGACCAAGCCCAGTTCATTATCCGTCACCTGGACCTTTACCTGATACGAGCCGTTGTCCGCATACGCGTGGCTGGCCGAGACTGTGCCGTTCGCGACGGTGCCGTGCTGTAGCGGGCTCTCGTCCCCCCAGTCGATCGTGGCACTCTGGGGATCTGGGAACGAGCCGGCGGTATTGAATGTGTGGCCCTCCTTGACCGCTACCACGTCCCCGTTGTTAAATCGTACGGTGCTATTGCCGGCTCCGCCGTCCAATTGATCATTCCCCTCGCCGCCGTCGATGATATTATCCCCGGAACCGCCTTGGATGATGTCATCACCGTTGTTGCCGAACAATACGCTAGGAATGAACACCGAGGCGTCAACCAGTATGACGTCATCTCCGTCTTGGCCATCGACGACTATTCGGTCGACGGCCGAACCACTGAAAGTCGTCGAGGCGCCGTTGATTGTCACAACGACGCTTCCGGACGTCACGGTGATTTCGTCGTGGCCCGTCGAGCCATTGACGTAGACTTGCCCGTCGCTCCATAACACGAATTCCTCCTGATCGAAGTCCTCGTGCTCGAAGCCATTCGAGAGAATGATGTGCTCGATGTTGGCGAACGTCACCGAACCCATTTCGACGTTGTCGGAATAGGAGCTGATCGTGCCCGCATTGCCGTCCACCGTGGCGCGCAGGTCATACACCGGGGCCTCGCGGACGATGGAGATCTTGTCCTCGTCCTCTCCGCCAATGATGTGGGAAAAATCCAAGTTACTGGCCATGACGATGAACTCGTCGGCACCAGGGCCGCCGTCCAAGAGGTCCTGGCCGCCGCCTCCAGCGATCACATCATTGCCAGGCCCGCCAAACAACCGGTCGCTCGCGACTCCCCCATAAAGATGGTCGTCGCCTTCGCCGCCGTACGCAATCATGGCTGCCGAAGACCCAGCGTTCTCCAGCCTGTCGTTGCCCGGTCCCAGATGGACTTCAACCTGGGTCACGACACCTTCCGAGACTAAAACGGTGTCGTTGCCGTCACCCATGTCCGCGATCAGGACCCTGGTAACGTTGTCAAACGTCTGTGTGAGGCCAAACATGGTAACGCCGATCTTGCGACCCTGCTGCGACCCGGCGGAAACGTCCGCGATGACCACGTCTTCGTCCACCTCACGAACGGCCAAGTGGCGCGCGGTGGCCTGCGGGCCGACATTCAGCGTCAGCACCCCGTCGGCGTCGACCTGACCGAGAACGGGCGATTCCACCTTCAGCTTGCCGACCTCAAAGGTGTAGGTGGCCATCTTGATACTTGGGTAGTAGACACATACCGTACCGACCAGCCAGACCTTTTTGCACGACTTGGCCCAATATACCTGCGGGTATTCGATCCCAACGGTGATCACTCCCACGCTGGAGTTGTAGGCAACGTCTACGCTGACCGAGCCGACGTCGATATAGAAGATCTCTGTCGAAACCTCCAAGTGACCGCGGATATCCAGTACAAAATGGCCGTCGCCTTGGGACCCTCTTCCATCGCTGTCCAGATGGCTGATTGCCAGTTGTGCGCTGCCGCTGATGTTGAAACCGTCCGGTCCTAGCTGTATGTTGCCGCCTACGTCCACGACGAACTCACCTTGCGAGCTGAAGAACAAGGTTCCGTGTACCGAGGCGCTGGCCAAGTTAAAGAAGCTGCTCTTGGTAGAATAGTTCGCCTCCAGGCTGACAACGTCTTTGCTCAGCAAAACGTAGCCAGACACGTCGAGCTCGAGGATCGATAGCAGTTTCAGCTCGCCCGCCAGAAACGCCACGCCGTAAGGGCCGGGGTTGGGGACTTTGTCCCACGTGGGACTACCGGTGATGAGCGCATCGAGACCGGCCCCCGCCTGGGAGCGATCGAGGATCCCGCTCGGGTTGGCGGGCGCTGCGTCCGGGATCGTCAGCGACAGGCCCGTGGGGCGGTTCGGATCGGGCGCCCCTCCGGCGATCTCAAAGACCACCTCTTCGCCGGTGGTGTTCACGATGAAAACAGCCGTCGCATCGATGCTCGCCAAATCCAAGGGAAGGGACGCGTTGGCGGTCAGTACCAAGTCCGCCGCAATGCCCTTGCGGCGAATCGCCATGAAGCCCAGTACACCGAATTCTAGCAAGGGGCTGTTTTTCGGCCCCAGCGTCAGGCCGGCGGGTACGACGACATTGTCTCGCTCATCGAAAATCGCGACGTTGAAACCCTGTTCCGCCGAAAACTCGAGTACAAAGATTCCGCCAACCTGAAACACCGATTCGCTTTCGGCGAAGGTACGGTCGCCATCGAAGTCGATGCGGAAATCGATGCCGCCGTCCAGACGCAAGGCGAAAGACTCCGCGGGCAAGGCCACCCGGAGGTCGCTGCCGCCGACGGCCTTCAGGACTTCATCCGGTTTTGCGTCCTCGCTGCTGTTGATCCGCAGCAACCCTTCCGCATTGGCAAAGAGCCCAATCGACTCCAGGAATCCGAAGTCGGTGTCCAGGATTGCAGCGCCCCAGACTTCGACCTTCGGCAGCATGATACCGGCGTCACCACCGGCATCGACGAACAGGTTGGCATCGACGGTGACGTGAAAGGCCCCGTTGGCTCGCGCAATCGTGCCGACGTTGCTTTCGCTGAGCGCCGCGTCGAAAGCCAAGTCGATGCGCGCGTCGATGTCGCCGGTCCCGATCGTAAAGTCCAACTGCGCGCTGCCCTCCAGCGTGATCGTCGTGACAAACGGAATGTTCAGATCGATCCCCCCGTTTACCGAGATGCGGAACCCGTCCCCGAGATCATTCAGATCGGCCGCCACGCCGCCGGCGATCAGCACCCCGGGGTTCCTGCCAAGCACGCCGGCATCGTCCACGTCATCGGCCACGTCCTTGTCGCCGTCGATGTCGACCTTGCCGTCGATCACGGCATAGCCGACCACCCGCTCCTGGATGAAGGTGAAGACTTCACCGACGTCCTTCTCATCGATCGTTCCGTCCCGATTCATGTCGAGCGTACCGTCGATGACAGGGATGCCGCGATAGTAGCCGTGATCGTCGGAATCGATATCTCCGTCAAGATCCATGTCAACCCTGCCGCCGATCACCTTCGCACCGACGCGAACGGTGATCGTGCGATTTGGGTCGTCGATCGCTTGCACGACGTGCGTACCGTCGAACGTGTCCGGGTCACTGTTGATGACCGTGATCGAGTCTCCGACGGCAAAAACGTCGGAGAGAAAGCCGCTCGCAGGGTCCAGCGTGTACGTTACATTCCACGGGCCGGCGCCGATCCCCGAGAGGTCGTCAACGCTGGCGCTCGCGACGTCGATCCCAACACCGGAGGGAAACCCGGTTAACGCGTCGTGTGTCACCGGCTTGCCGTCAATCAGCGCCTCGAAGGTTGCGCCGGCCCGAGCGACCAACAGCGGTTTCACACCGGAGGGGATATCAGCCAAAAACAGATAGGTTTGCGCGCCTTCGGTGACTTCGCTGAAGTCGGCGTACAACTTGGCGGGGACGCTATATAAGGGCAGGTTTAAGCCTCCCGTGACCAGGAACCGCCCCTCGGTGTCCCTCAGCAGATCCCCGTCGATGCTCAGCACACTGCTTGGAATGCGCGGGCTGAAGCTCAGCGTGGCCCCGGCTTCGATCACCGCCTTCTGGAACAACACCTCCCAGAAGCTGTCGCCGGCATTCATCTGGTTCGCAACCGCCTGATCGAGCTGACTCTCCCAATCGCCGAGCGAGAGATCCTTGGTGGACGCGAAGCCCGGATCGCGGAGGTCGAGCGGATCGGAAATCGTGATTTTTCGGATGTTGGCGCCCGCATAAGCTCCCGGGTGGTCTTTCATCACGTAGCTGATATCGTCGCCGTCGACCTCCGTCACCTTGAAGATGCCTTTGTACGCTTCGGCCGCATCAATGATGCGGAACTCGTCGCCGATCTTGAGGTTATGCCCGGGCGCTGTAAGCGTAACCCGGTAATTCACGTCGGCGCCGACCTGGAAGGGGCTGACCGTACCGGCTATGGTGCCAATTGGCGGGCGGACCTGCAGGTCCTCGATGTTCGAGTTGAACCGCACGCCGCCGCGCAGCTCGGTAATCGCCAGCCCCGTAATCGGCTCGAGCACGATAGGCACGGCACTGTACACGAACAACTGCAATGGTCCCAGCTCGGAGATGGCAAAGTGAAAGCCCGCGTTCAAAGCACCTTTCTTTCCCCCCTTCCCGTCGTCCGTACCGCCAAAGGAGAGGGACCCTTCGAGGGCACCGTAGACCGCCGTCTCGGCAATCTCATTCTCCACCGTGGTGATCTCGCCTTGTTCGTTCACGGCGACCTGCTTGAGGATGAATCCGGCCTCGACGCTTCCCACGCCGAACATCGACCCCGTCACCTTGCCGCTGATGCCGCTGATATCCGTGATGGGGTTTTTCGGCAGTGTCACAACCCCGCCCAGCACGCGACCTTCGGCCAGCCGGTCCATGTCGAACTCGATGCCGTTAGCCGCGCCCTCGACATTCAATCGAAGGAGCGGGTTGTTCCGGATGGCCTCGTTGAGCCAGTAATTTCCGGTTTCGAACCCGCGTAAAGCTGAGTTCATCCGGAGCACATTGACCGAGTCGTCGCCCCGGAAATCGGTAAACTTCATTTGGAGTCCGGTGATTGCGATATCCAGCCACCTGGGAAATCCGACGTCGGCTGCTTCCAGGGTGTCGAACTTCAAAACACTGCCGGCGTCGCCCGGCTGCAACTGGATCGTGCCGACGACACCCCACGCGTCGCTATCATCACCGATATCCGGGTCCTGGGCGGCGAGTAGACTGCCGCCAGTCCAGCTACTGCCCGGATCGAAGTTGTATTGCACAGTGACGTCGGTCTCGCGACTACCTTCTCGGAAGTTTACATGGGTGACGACGATTTCCTTGGTGTTGTCTGCCAGATCGAGGTCGTCGAACATGGACGGATTTGAGTTCAGCACAGCGATCTTCTTGCTGGAAAGGAGCCTGTTGTACCACAGGTCGCGATGGTCCCCGGCCAGCGTGAAGACGACTTCATACTTCCCGTTGGCTGGTAGAACGTCGCTCGCCGACTTGACGCGGCGGGGTTTATCGAATGCGTCATCGATGACTCCGACATCCAGCAGACCGGGAAAAAGGACGCCCTGCATTGCGGCGACGCCAACGCCACCACTCCAAGTGTTCGTGCCGCTGTCGAAGTCCAGGTTCGTGGGGAAGGTCAGCGTGATGTTATCGAGTTGCAGATCACTGCCGTCGCCGAGTGCGGCAGGAACGTTGCCGATCTGAACTGAAAAAGGGACAATCTTTTCCGTGCCCGGAATCGGTTCGCCTGAGTGAAACACCACCTCGCTCGCGGGCGGCACATGATTGAAGGTGCTGAGGATGTAGTCGATGAGGCCGTTGAGCGTTCCCGTCTCGCCAGGCTCGGGCGGCTCGACTGGCAGTTCTTGCACTTCGAAGGCACCAACATCGACGGTGCCCAAAGCAACCCGGGGAAAACCCGCGCCGCGTTGGTCAAACTGCAGCGGGGCACCGGCAGGATCAACTGCCAGCACATTGCTGCCGCTGTTGATCGCGGGGCTGCCCGCCATCACGGCGATCGTCTGGGTCGGCCCGCCGTTATCCCGCAAACCGGCCGAATCCAGCAGCGGGTCGACACCCACCTGATTACCGTTTACGCCGTCGACGATGCCGCTGGCATATCCGTTCTGGATGACGTTGTGCCGGGCGTAAACGACCGCACCGGAGTCACGGTAGATGTCTGATCCCCACCCCGGTCCTATCAATTTGTTGCCACCCACAAGCGAATTGGTGATAGTCAGCGTGTCCCGGAAGGCAATACCGCCGCCACTTGTCGCCTCATTTTGTGCCAGCGTGCTGTTCGTTAACGTCACCGTTCCCAAAGTACTGAAAATTGCGCCGCCCTCCCTATCGGCCCGGTTGTTGGCCAGCGTGCTGTTTGTTAGGGTCAGCGATCCGCTAGAGTTATAAATGCCTCCGCCGTAGCCGCTGGCCCTGTTGTAGGCCAGCGTGGAGTCCTTGATGGCAAGATCCCCTCCGGCGTTTTGAATTGCGCCTCCCGCATACGCGGAGTTGTTGGCGAGGGTGCAGGCTTCGATAATGAGATTTCCTGAGTTAAGAATTGCCAGACGGCCGTTCACCAGCGAAAGTCCTTCGATCTTAACTTTTACGCCCCCGCTGATCTCAAAGATCCGGCTCGAGCTGTTGCCGCTGATCGTCAGTTGATCCGCCCCCAAACCGGTGATCGTCAGATCGTCCGTGATCTTCAACTCCCCTTGAGTCAGCGTGATCGTCTGATCAGCCAGTTCCGACGCAAACTGGATCGTGTCGGCTCCGGACGCGCTGTTTGCCTGTGCGATCGCCCACCGCAGCGTGCCATCGCCGCTGTCGTCAGCGGTGGTGACCCAAAGAACCGCCAGCAGGCTTCGGTCCTCCAGGTGTTCGTGACACAGACGCCGTATCGGCTGACTGAGACCACGCGGTTTTCGTCCTCGGGAATTCTTCCGGCCTTGGAAAAAACGGTTCAGAGAATGGTAGCGTTGCATCACGAGTGGCCCTCCTATCGCGAAATCCGAGAAACGGGAAATGAAAATGAGACGCGCTGTGGGCTGCATACCGGTCGTTGGCGCTGCACCGTCGCATACCACGCCAAAGATCAGGGAATTTCTATCGCAAAGTCTGCCGAGATGTCCGTCATCAGCAGGCTGGAAAGATCCTCGACAAGATTCTCGGCGGTCGTTGGTGAGCAGCCGTCAAAGAATCGTGCGCCTCGTCGTGGCAGTGCAGTTCCGGCGCACCTGAGTTGCGATCTGTGAGAGGGTTGGCGCGGGGGCCAATCGTCGCAAATAGCGTTTTCATTTGTCCCGGCACCCTGGCAGACAAGCCGCCAGCGGCCCTGGGGCAGGCGAGCCCCGTCAGGACTCGGGCCTGCCGTTGTCTTCATCTCGCGTCAGCGAGTCTCCGTTTTCCTCGGCATCCGGTTCATTCGTCGCTCCAAGCTACGGCCAGTCGGAAGCCCAGACTTTGATACCGATAGTCGGGTGACAGGCCGCGGCGGAACGCCGACCGGAGGGAACATGAGGGGTGCCCCCACGAGCCCCCGCGAAAGATCTTCGTCGAGCCCGTGGAAGCGCCCGGCGGATCGATCGGGGGAGCGTCTGTGTAGTAGTCCGGCGCGTCCCAGTCGGCACACCATTCCCAAACGTTTCCGTGCATGTCGTGCAAGGCCCAAGCGTTTGGCTCGCGCTGGCCTACCGCCTGCGTTTTTTCACCCGAATTGGCGCGGTACCACGCGTATTCGTGGAGTGCGTCCTGGACGTCTCCGCAAGAGAACGCGGTGGCGGTTCCGGCGCGACAGGCATACTCCCATTGGGCTTCCGTGGGCAGCGCGTACGTCATCCTGAGCGTCTGCCAGGCGATACTCGGGGACCCCGCCTCGGATGCGTTCAACGCATCCAGCCGCTCAGAAAAGAACCGCGCATCGTGCCAGCTCACGCTGTCTACCGGGCCGTCCGGGTCCTTGAACATCGAGGGATTGTTTCCCATGACGGCCTCCCACTGGGCCTGCGTGACTTCGCATTTGCCGAGGTAGAACGGCCGACTGATCTGCACCCGGTGCAACGGGCCTTCCGCGGGGATTCTCACCGTGGCCCACCGATCATCGACGGCTCTTGCCTCTTCCAGAAAACGTGTCTGCTCCTCGGGCGAACTGCCCATCAGGAACTCGCCGGGCGGGATCAGCACGAATTTCATCCCCAGCGAGTTGCTCCAGTCGATAGGTACTCCCAAATGATCCGCCCAGGCCTGCTGGTGCTGTCTGGCTTGCTCAGGGCCGAACGGCGCCACGGCCAGGGGCGGCGGTTCACTGCGCCTGGGGCGGGCAGACAGACTGGGGATGACGCGCGAGGCGATCTCTCCGGCCGGTTTCCGCTTCGCGTCCTCGTGCCGCGCCGTTTTCGGCTGGCCGGCGTCGAGTATCAGTTTGGTGCCCTGCGGATCGATCCGAAGTTTCATCGTGCCTGACGGGGTTCTGAACTTGATGATCAGGACGGCCAGCAAGACCATGACGGTGACCAGCAGTGCGGCGACCATTGCGGCGATGACCAACCGGTTGTTCCTCTTCGATGGAAGAGCGGCGAACAAAGGCTTCGAAACGTCCGCCGTCCGATCGCTCCCTCCCGTTTCCGCCAGACAGTCCTCCAAGTCAGCGATCACTTCGGCCATCGAGTCATGACGCTCACCCGGTGTCTTGGCAACCATCTTCTGGAAGACGCGATCCAATTTTTCGGGCACGTCGTCACGCGCCTCGCAAAGCGAAGGAATCGGACTCACTTCATGGGCCCTGAGAATCTGGTAGGAAGTTCCGCCTGGATACGGCGGGCACCCGACCAACAGGTAATAAAGTGTACACCCCAAGCCGTAGATGTCGCTCCGGATATCGACCGAGTGGGTGTCAGATGCCTGCTCCGGGGACATGTACCCGGGCGTCCCCATCGTCTGGCCTTCGCGGGTCATGTCGCCGCTCGACTCGTCAGACCGGAACCGGGCCAACCCCAAGTCGAGAATTTTGACATGGCCGTGTTGATCCACCATCAGGTTCGAAGGCTTGACGTCGCGGTGAATCACCCCGTGCTGGTGAGCGTGCTGAAGCCCCACGGCTGCTTGGCGCACCAGTTCAGAAGCCTCGGCAACCGGTAGCGGGCCGTAGCGATGTACGAGCCTCGACAGATCGTCCCCATCGATGTACTCCAGAACCAGCAGGCGGGTGCCATCGACTTCCCGGGCATCCAGGGCGCGGACGATATGAGGATGATCCAGTTGACCGACGACCTGTATCTCCCGCTCGAATCGAACAATCGCTCGCTCACTTTTCAAACTGCCCGCTGGCAAGAGCTTGAGTGCCACCAGCCGGTCCAGCTTCGTGTGCAGGGCCTTGTAGACGCTGCCCATCCCACCCTCGGCCAGTTTCTCCAGGATCTGGTATTCGTTTAACCGGCCAAGGATGTCCTGTTCTGCCTTGCGCCCGGCATCCGCTTGGTTGCACGAAGCCCGCGTCTCGCCAATCGCCTTGGCCCGCGCCACCGCTTCCGGGAATTGGGGCTCGTCCTGATATTCGTCCCGCAGCCAGGGCTCGCGCAGCCAGTCGATCAACGTGTCGCCCAGATCCCCGATGGTTTGGAGCTTGGTTCCGCAAGCCGGGCAACCGTCCAGATGGTCAAGCAAAGCCTCGGCCGCTTCCTCAGGCAATTTGCCCACCAGACAATCGTGCAGTACTTCAACTTGGGGACAGCGTTCATCACACATCAAAATACCTTTGCGCCTCTATTAGGTATAACGCGACGAGTTCACGCGATTCTTGTTCCCGCGCTACCAAGCACCCAGTTTGATGATGCTTTCTGTTCAGAACAGACGCTTCACGGACCCAAGATATGCCGAAACGTAAGCGATTGTCATGAAACGAGTTAACCTCGCTCACGCTTTGGATTCCCTGGATTCGAACGGTCGCCAAATCGCGGAACCGAAGAATTTTTGGGGCAGGTCGTCCAGTTCCTGATGGATCCGCTGTAAGACGCGGTATTTGGCTTGGTAGACAGCCCGCAAACTCATCCCCAGCTCGGCGGCCACATCCGGACCCGACTGCCCGTCGACGGCCAGACGCCAGAAGGCTCGCCAAGTGCGATCTTCCACTTCCGGACGGATCAGTTCCACCACCCGCTGGGCTAGCGCCACTTCTTCGGCGGAAGACCGATCGGCCTCGGCGTTCGTGGGCAATCGGTCGGGAATGAGGCACAGCCGCTCGTCCGCACCGCTGCCACCACTGGCCTTCGGTTGATGCTTTTCGCTTCGGAAGAAATCCTGGGTCTTGTGGCGAGTGATCCCCCAAAGCCAACCGCGGAACGAGTCTCCGGGCTGATCGCGATGGAACTGGTCGATGTGAGTCGCCACGGCAAGAAAGACCTCTTGCAACACGTCGGGAGCATCGTCAGCCCTGACTCCCGCCCGACGACACCAGCAGTAGACCAACGGCGCGTACACATCGACCAGCCGCTCCCAAGAACCAGGGACTCGAATCTTCACTCGGTCCAATAAGCTTGCCGAAGTCACGGGATCGGAATCCTCGGCATGCCTCATCCCACCGTCACTTATCACAATAGCACACAGCCTGCCTAGCTACAGGAGGGGTGCGAACTACCGTCCGAACGGTACCCGCGAAGCTGGTATTGTCCCACCAATAGACCAAAACGTCAAACGCGGGCAATGCTGACAGCGGCGTTTTTGAACGCCCGACCCCTTCAGTGCGGTTGCAATCGGCCGCACAGTTCCCAAGCGCGCGCCGTGCCGGCCGGTAACGCGATATCGCGGCGGAACGTGCGGGCGGCGGTCCATTTTGTGCCGCCGCCTTCGGCCGTGAGTTCTTCGGCGGAGAACGTCTCGCCCGCCAAACCATAGCGGCCAGCATCGAATTCACAGGCTGCGGTCAGCTCTTGGTCGCTTACATTGACGAACAACAGCACCAGCCGTCGTTCATCCGGCAGCGACCACGCGCCGGCCAGCAGGGCATCGGTCGTCACGGGCCATTCGCCGCTCCACTGCCAATCGGCCGTCACCCGCGGAATGCGGCCGATCAGCCTCGGCGGCCGTGCCATCCGACCGGCGTGGAAATACCGTTTCAGCTGCCAACGCAAGCGAACGATTTGCCGGAAAAAGGCGAAATTCTCGGCCTCGTCGACCACGGACGGACTGAGCCACCCGATCTGTTCGCCAAAGACCAGCTGCTCGCCCGCTTTCATCCGCAGTGCCAGGTCCTTGGTCGGGCCGCCGCGATAAGCGCGGCCGAACATCTGCAGCACGCCGCCATAGATGGCCGGAAAGGCGGGCACTTGGCCATCGTGCTGTCAATGCCACGTCAGATAGCCGTCGAACACATGCGCGTACGGCTCGGCGTTGCACTCGGTGGTCAGCATTCGGTCCGGCGGCAGGTTCTTGCGAATTTGGCGGAGCATGTCCCAGTAGCCGGCCGTCCACCAATCGCCCCCGCCCGCCGGATGGCCGTGCGAACCGTCAAAGCACAGCTGCGGTTGGGCCGCCGCGACCTGGTCGATGTACACGCCTTTGACGCCGCACTCGTTCATCAGCCGGGCGACGATCTCCTGTTGCTTGTTCCGCCACAGTTCGGTCGTCGGACACATGGCGGCGAGCCGCACGGGACTGCCGTCGGGCTCTTTGCTGGCGTACGACTCGACGTACGGCTCGCCTTGCTCGTTCTTCGTGGCTGCGGGCCGAGCCCGGCTCGTAAACTCGAAATCCTCTTGGCCGCGGTCGCGGGTGTCCCACAGCCGTCCGTTGATGTACGGCATGACGTACACCGGCCCCCGCTGCAATTCGGCCACGCCTTCCGCGAATCCGTCGCGCGTCGGAAAGTAGTGTGGATAGTCGTTGTCGAACGGGATTTCGTGCCAGTTGTACCAGTGGACTCCGACGGGCACGCCCAACGCCTCGGCGAACCGCTTCATCTGAGGCACGACACTCGCCGCGTTGCCACTGGCCAAGGCCCAAGCGGGCAGTTCGCGCATCCACCGCGGGGTGTCTTCGCGGCCGTCGGGTCCTAACGCCGGCCACCACTTGGCGTTCTGGCTGGCCCACTGGCGATAGATCTGAGCCGCGTCGAACCAGTCGCCGCGCAGCACCTGCCACACCGCTTCGCCGGACAAATGAAACGCCGTGCCGGGCCGGTCCATTCCCGGCGGCCAGTGGGCGAACGTGAAATCGACCGCGCGCTCCGCCGGCCGGCTTTCCAACTGGATCTCTTTCGTCGCCGCCGCCGGATCGTGCATGGCGACGTACAAGCCGGTGTCCCGTGCGGCGTCGTAAGCTGCGAGCCATTGCATGGTCGTCCAGCCGTTGGGGTAACGGCCCGCATAGCGAAACGCCCGCTGCCACAGGCCGCGCTGCACCTCGCCGGGACCGCGCGGGAAGACCACGTCCGCGTTCGGCCCGAGGTCGGCCACGGCGACCTGGGGAAACGCGAGTTGCCGCAGTTGCCACCCCGCAGGGGAATCCGCCCCCAGCGTCCAGCGAATCGCGCCGGCGGCGGCGTCCGGCGTCGCCTCGGCTTCGACGCGCAACGCGTTCAAGCCGTCTTGCCGAGCGTCCGACCAGGTGAGTTTCAAGCAGCCGCCATCCGGTCGCTCGATCTGGGAGTTGCCCCACCCCGCGTCGGCCGCCACGTGGATTTCACGCCCCGTCTCGCTGTGCCGCAACGTCAGCGAAAACAGCGGCAACGCATGGGGAGCCAGCAATTGCGCGCCGGACGCGGTATCCAGCAGTTGGACGACCCGAATGCCGGCCTCGGTCTGTTCGAGCACCAGTCCCAGGTCTCCCGCCGGCAGCATACAGAAGGTCTCCGGCAATTTGCCATCGGCTGCGTCGAGCGACTCTTGAAATCGGCCCAAGCTTTCCAGCCGCTCGGCGACGGCCAGCTGCAGGCGCGCTTGTCGTTGCTCATCACCGGCCAGGTTTTCCATCGCGGTGCGAGCTTCCGCCAGCCGCGACTGGACCGATCCCACTGTCACGCTCACGCGAGCCCGTGTCGGCAAGCGTTCAGCCGCTTGCCGGATCGTCGGCAGCAAGTCGTCGCCGCCGCCGCCGATCCACAGCCACGCCGACAGCCGCCGCTGGGTTATGTTCCACGGCGTCCAGGCCAGCGATCCGTGCGCGTGCAAATAGGGGCCATAGCCGCCCTTGCCATCGTAGATCAACATTTGACCGCTGTGCAGCACGGCGACGGCATGGCGGCCGTCATGCATGGCGGCCCACTGGCGGAAAGACCGGCTGCTGCCGGTTCCCTGAAACTCGCCGCTGTGCAGCGGATCGCCGCCCGCCCATTGCGGCAGTTCGCCGCCCGACTGGTGCAGTTCCAGAAAATGGGCTTCGCGCCACGAGAATGGCTGCTGTTGCCGCTGGAGGACGGTCACGTGCACCAGCGGCGAATCGGGAAAGTACACCCACTGGTAGACTGCCTCCGGCTGTGATTCCGGCTGCGCTCCGCCGGCTTGGACAAACCGGCCCGCCACGCGCACGGCGGTACACAGCGGCCCTTCGGCAATCCGCGTCACCCGCGGCGTGGAATCGTCCGCCAGTCGGAATGCGCCTTGCTGCGGATCGTACAACCGGTCTTGCCAACGGATGGATTCCAGCGTCTTTCCCGTGCCGCGGAACGTCAGCCGCGACGGCAAGCCGCCTTGGGCGTTCGGATCATGGACGATTTGGAACCCCGCGGTCTCGACGGAGCCGTGGTCCGTGATTGCGGGCGATTCGCCGGCGCCGAAGTGGAGATTCAATCGTGTCCGCCCGCCGCCTGGCAGTTGCGCCACCAGCACGCCGCGGATCCGCTGCTGCGGATCGAAGTCCGCGTCCGGGATAAACTGCAGCGTCGCGCCGCCGCCGTCCGCCGCGCGAATCTGCTCTGGAACCACCGCCGCGATCCCGCACCACTGTGCCGCGGCCGTCAGATCCGCCTCGGCGACCACCCAGCCGCTGTCCGGCACGTCGTCGAACTGCACCAGCACCTCGTCCGCCCGCAGCGGCGGCGCGGACGACAATGCGAAAACCGCGGCACCCAGGAAAACGTTCCGACATCGCATCGCATGATCCTCCGAAAAGCAGGCAGCCCATTCGAATGCCGGCAGTCGGGACAGCCCGGCAGCCCGGTCCACATTTTTCCCCATCGCTTCCCCATATTCCTGCCACCCATATTCCTGCCCGTTCTTCTAAGTGGCAGGGATACAAATGCCAAGAATACCGATGGCAGGAATATAAATTATTTGACTTTCATATTCCTGCTCGTCGTTTGCTGCGGGATGTCAGAGGGTGACTTCCGGCACCTCGAACGGTTTGCGATAGAATCCTTTGACCAGCTCGTTGGCCGGCGCGTTATCCTTGATGCACTCGCCTGGGAGGTCGCAATCCAGCCACGGCCCGAGCAGCGATTCGCCCGGCTCGATCTCATGGGCTTTGAGGTGGTCCAGGTAGCGGTCGACCATTTCCTGGAACACGGGCAGATCGCCGATCTGTGCGCGGACTTCGGCTGCGGACGCGCGTTGCCCCAGCCGGTAGGAGATATTGCCCGCATGGCAGATGTTCGTGGACAGATGGCCGTCCAGCACGTCGGCGTTCAGGTCCTCGCGTTTGCCGCTCCGCAACGCTCGGACGAAATTGCCGAAGTGGTCCTCGCCGCCGCTGAATCGCTTGATTTCCTTGCCGTCGTTGTCGCGGACCAGGCCGGCATGCATCATGACGTAGCCGCCTTCGCACTGGACGCACGTATCCACGCCATGCCCGCGGTACGAAGGCATGGCGTTGGTGCCCTTGCCGGCCCGCAGGTTGTGGACTTCGTACAGGATCGGCGCCGACGGGTAATCGTAGTACATGATCTGGGTGTTCGGCACGTCGCCGGCATCGTCGAACAAGAATCGTCCGCCGACGCTCATCACCCGCCGAGGCAGCGTGGTTTCGCCCAGCAGCCAGCGGGCGACGTCCACTTCATGCACGCCTTGATTGCAGGACTCGCCGTCGCCCATGTTCCAGGTGAAACTGCAATCGTACTGAATGCGGTTGCGGTAGATCGGTTCCTTGCGGGCCGGGCCGCAGAACAGGTCGTAATCCAAGGTGTCGGGGATCGGCAGCGGCTCGCTGCGTTTGCCGATCGACGTCCGCGCTTTGTTGGCAAAGCAGACGATGTATTGGATCTTGCCCAACGCGCCCGAGTGGATGTACTCGACCACCTGCTGGTCGGTTCTCCGCGAGCGGGCTTGGGTGCCGATCTGCACCAGGCGGTTGTACTTGCGAGCCGCATTGACCATCTGGCGGCCTTCCCAAATGAAATGGGCCAGCGGCTTTTCGACATACACGTGCCGGCCGGTTTCGCAGGCCCAAATCGTGGGCAGCGCGTGCCAGTATTGCATCGTGGCCACGGACAGCACATCAAAGTCCTTGCGGTCCATCAATTGGCGAACGTCGGCAACCTCGGCGGGACGATAGCCGTATTTCGCCTCGACGCGTTTGCCGAAGGCGGCGAGCCGTTCGCGGTCGGGATCGCAAACCGCCGCGATGCGGACGCCCGCTTGAGAGCCGAACGCGTCCACGTGCGTGCCGCCGCGAACGCCGCAGCCGACGACAGCGATGCGGATCTCTTCGTTGGCTCCGCGCACGCGCGAGTGGGCGACCATCGGCAGCGCGAGGGTTGCGGCCGCGGCGGACGAACGGCGGAGGAACTGGCGACGAGTGAAAGACATGGCGAGTCTCCTGGAAAGAGGCGGTGGTTTCGAGGGTTCCAAACGTCCCGGCGGCACGGCCGGCGCGAACTTTCACAGCGCGCCGCTGCTTCACGCGGCCGGTCTCAAGACTATCATGGGGCGGGGCGTGCAGAAAATCAACTAGACGCCAAGCTCGCAATTGAGATGCCTCCGTGCTACAGTAAGAGGGCAGAACTCCCAGGGGTGCAGAATTCGCCAAGAGAAAGGGTCTCGGCATGGCTACCAGCGTGTTATCGCGTTACCTCGATCCGGAAGTGCTCAGTGCGATTGCCGACCGGCATTTCGAGCCCCGGGGATTAGTGATCGGCAACCTGGCCGGCGCTCACAAGTCGCCGCTGTCGGGGTTCGCCGTCGAGTTTTCCGGGCATCGCGAGTACGCACCGGGCGACGATCCGAAGCATATCGACTGGCGCGTGTACTTCAACCGCGACAAGTTCGTCGTCAAGCAATACGAGTTGGAGACGAATTTCGTCTGCCATTTGCTCCTGGACATCAGCGCGTCGATGCGCTACGGTGAAGGCCGGCAGCAAAAAATGCTGTACGCCGCCCAAATGGCCACCACGCTGGGCTATTCCATCGTGCGGCAAAGCGACAAGGTATCCCTGGCGACCTTTGACACGCACGTGCGGGGCTTCGTCACGCCCAGCAACTCGATGGACCAAGTGGTCCGGATGACACAGCACCTGGACGAGGTGGATCCGGTCGAGAAGACCGAACTGGCCTCCTGCTTGACCGAACTCGCCCAGCGGATGGGCCGCCGCGAGATCGTCGCCGTGTTCAGCGACTTTTTCACCGACTTGAAAGCCCTCGAGTCGGCCGTTCAACGTTTGCGGTACAACAAACATGAAGTCGTTTTGATCCAGGTCCTGCACCACGACGAACTAAGTTTCGAATTCGACGAGATGACCAAATTCGTCGGCCTGGAGATTCCCGACGAGTTGTTGGCTCAGCCGGACGACCTGCGGCGCGCCTATCTGGAGGCCCTGGATCGGTTCAACGACCAGTTGGAGGAACTCGCCCAACGGAACATGTGCGAGCGGGTTCTGGTCGATACCAGCCGGCCCCTGGTCGACGTGTTCGCGGACTACCTGAACCGCCGCACCCGTTTGCGCCGCGTGCGGTGAAAGCACGGACCAGGGACTACGATCCCGGCGAATTTCCGGTCTTCGCCCGACTCCCGCCCAACTTGACAGGCTGCCTTGCAGCTGCAAAAAATGCACGTTTGCGGGCGGCTCCCCCGGAGCCGCGACGTTTCGTTTTGTTACCCAGAAGGAGAAAAGCATCATGCGTTGGTCTTTAGGATTCTTGGTGATCGCGGCATTCACGCTCGCCGGTTTCAGCACGGCATCGGCCGCCGACTGTGGCCAGTGCGCCCGGGCTGCCCAATGCGGCAAGGCAGTCGATTTATTGGCGGGCGATTCGCTGGACGGCTGGGACGTATTCCTGGAAGATTCGAACGTCAAGAAGCAGGATGTTTGGAGCGTCAAAGACGGCGTGCTGGTATGCAAAGGCGAACCGCTGGGCTACTTGTACACGAAGAAGGATTACAAGAACTTCAAGCTCGGCCTGCAATGGCGCTGGGCGCCGGGCACGGAGGGAGGCAACAGCGGCGTGCTGTTGCGCATTACCGGCAAGGCGGTTTCGTTCCTGCCCAAGTGTGCCGAGGCGCAGCTGAAGAGCGGCAGCGCCGGGGACATCTGGGGCTTCTACGGCTACCAACTGCAAGGCGATCCGGCGCGATTCAAGAAAATCGAAAACCACGAATTGCTCGGCAATTTCGTCGGTGTGGGGCTCATCAAGGCGAACGAGAAGCCGATCGGCCAGTGGAACACGTACGAGATCACCTTCGATCAAGGCCGGCTGACGCTGGTGGTCAATGGTGAGAAAGTCAACGAGGCCACCGATTGCGACGTGGTGGCCGGAGCCATCGGACTGCAATCCGAAGGCGGCGAGATCCACTTTCGTTCCATCCACGTGACCGAACTGCCGTAAGGCAGGCGGGCCGTCGATCGCCACCCGAAGCGTTAGGGAGGTCGCCAAACTGGTCTCCTCGCTGACGCTTCGGGGGTTCCAAGAGATAATCACGGACGATGTTTTGGAGCAGAGGAACGTCGTCCGATGCAATTTGCCGACATGAAATCTCCTGCTAGCAGTCGCCGATTTGCCGGGCACTGTTCGTGAATCGACCTTGCGAGGACCGGCTTTCCCAGCTATTCTTCCGCCCGGTTTTTGGTAATGGTGGAATCGCTGCAATCTCATTCATCGCCGCTTCCGTGGGCTCAGCGAGTCGTCCTGATGTCGGCCGGCGCGATGCTGTTGTCGCTGTTGGCTTTGGCGGGCATCTTGACGCCCGATGCGCGAGGCTATGGAACGCACGAACGGATGGGGTTGCCTCCATGCACCTTCCGGCAACTGACGGGCTATCGCTGCCCGTCGTGCGGGATGACGACCTCGTGGGCCCACTTGGTGCGGGGCCGGGCTGGGGACGCGTTCCGGGACAATGTGGGCGGTGCGGTGCTGGGTTTGGCGGCGGTAATCCTGGCGCCTTGGGCACTGGTCTCCGGAGGGCGCGGCCACTGGCTGTGGAAACCGGTGGGCGAGCGCGCCGTGTTTGCCGCCGTCGGTTCGCTGACGGCGGTGACGCTGATCGATTGGGGTGTCCGCTTTTTCCTCGCATCTTGATACAGGGATGGGAACATGGCTGTCGGTCTGGGCTGGTCGTCTCGAATCGTTCTGCTGCTGGGCTTGGCCGCGTCTGCAGCGACCAGCACCGGCTGCGTCGGGCTGGCCGTTCAGCTCTTGAATATCGCCAAGGGCGGCAACAAGATCGAGGCGGAATTCAAGGGCATGAAGGGCAAACGGGTCGCCGTGGTTTGCGTGTCGAATTCGGGCTCGTACGGGCCGAATTCGTTCTGTTCGCTGCTGGAACGCCGCGTCATCCGGGCGCTGCGGGAACAGGGCGACAACATCGACGTGATGCCGCCCGATGATGTCGCGGATTGGATCGACAGTAATGACTGGAACCAGATGGATTATCGCGAGATCGGTCGCGGTGTGAATGCCGACATGGTGTTGGGCATCGACGTCGGAGATCTGCGGTTGCACGAAGGCCAAACGTTGTTCCAAGGCCGCGTTACGCTGACGGTCACCGTGTACGACATGCAAGACGAAGGCAAGGTCGCTTTTCGCCGGACCATGTCCGATTTCACGTTCCCTCAGAACGGCCCGCGGCATACCACCGAGATGAGCGAAGCCCGCTTTCGCGCGTTGTTCATCGAGGTCCTCGGCAAACAGGTGGCCAGGTACTTCTGTCCGTACATGTTCGAGGATGACTTTGCCCGCGATGCGACATCCTTGGCGGGCTAGTTGCTTTCCCCCCCTTCAATCTCGGCCGTTGGGCGCTTAGGATGACGCCTTCAGTCGAACGCGTGGTATCGCATTAACCTCTGCTTAGGGCCACCCACTGTGAGCAGTCAGCCGGCTTGCGTTGTTGGAATCGATCTCGGCACGACATTTTCCGTCGTGGCGTGCCTCGAGCGAAGCGGCGCGCCGCAAACAATCTTGAACGCGGAGGGCGATTTGAGCACTCCGAGTGCCGTGTATTTCGAAGCGGACCAGATCGTCGTTGGCAAGGAAGCGATCAAGGCGGCGGTCTACGAGCCGGAGTCGGTGCTGCTGCATGTCAAGCGGGAGATGGGGAAACCGGTTTGCGACAAGCCGATACGCGGCACGCGTTTGCCTCCGGAGGTCGTCCAAGCGGCAATCTTGCAGAAGCTCCGACGGGACGCCGAAAGCAAACTGGGCGTCGTCCGGGAGGCGGTGATTACCGTGCCGGCGTTCTTCAACGAACCGCGCCGCAAGGCGACGATGGACGCGGGACGGTTGGCAGGACTGAAGGTCCTGGACATCATCAACGAGCCCACGGCGGCGGCGATCGCGTATGGCGTGCAAGCCGGCTTTGTCACCGCAACCGGCCAGGCCCAGCAAACGGAAACCGTCCTGGTGTACGATCTCGGCGGCGGGACATTCGATGTGACGTTGATGCAATTGGAGGGCAGTCAATACACCGCCGTGTCCACCGACGGCGACGTCCAGTTGGGCGGCGTCGACTGGGACCGCCGCATCGTCGACTTTGTGGCCGAGCAATTCCAGGAACAACACGGAATCGATCCTCGCCGCGATCCGATCGCCCTCCAGATGCTGTTGCAGGAAGCCGAGGATGCCAAACGAGCCTTGACCACTCGCACCAGTGTGACGATCCGCTTCAACCACCAAAGCAAACGGATTCAAGTGGCCCTGACGCGGGAAGAGTTCGAGGCCCTGACCAGCGATCTGTTGCAGCGAACCGTGTTCACGGTCGAGCGGCTCTTGCGGGCCGTTCGACGGAAGTTTGATGACCTGACGCGTGTCCTGCTGGTCGGCGGTTCGACGCGGATGCCGATGGTTCGCCAAGTCTTGGAGCAGACGACGGGTCTCCGCATCGATCGGTCGCTGTCTCCGGACGAGGCCGTGGCGCACGGAGCGGCGCTGTACGCCGGTTTCTTGCAGCAAGGCAGTGCGGCCGCCGATCGCAGTCTGGTGATCAAGAATGTCAACTCCCATGATTTGGGAGTCCTGGGGATCGAGAAAGCCACGGGCATGAAGCGGCGCAGAATCATGATCCCGCGAAACACCAAGCTGCCGGCCCGCAGCAAGAGTTCGTTTGTCACGCACCGGGCCAACCAGCGAAGTGTGGCCGTCCACGTGGTCGAGGGCGGCGATGACAGCGGCAAGAACGCCACGCCCATCGGCAAATGCCTCGTCTCCGGCCTGCCGCCGAAACTGCCCGCCAAAACGCCGGTCGTCGTTCAGTTTTACTACGCTGCCAACGGACGCCTGAGCGTCAAAGCCTCGCTACCGGATATGGGCATCGAATCATCGGTGACCGTCGAGCGAGCTTCCGGCATGACGGAAGAAACGCTCGTGCAGTGGGAACAACAGCTGGCATCCGGCGGCTCGCTTCTTGGATCGCCGGCCGCTGTCACCGCGCCCGCCGGCGCTTCGCCATCTTTCGCCTTGGCCCCGCCCTCCCCC
>Ga0366819_10153_pt1 | contig 37305 bp, 43 predicted proteins | sample TotcelFGM3001N15_FD_207091 | JGI IMG/M metagenome (GOLD analysis project Ga0366819, IMG submission 207091) | Enriched cells from coal bed in the Powder River Basin, Montana, United States - Total cells FGM rep3 HSBNCT.FGM.300.1.N15 ... | reverse complement strand
TACAGTTGCATCAATGATAGCTTTGTTAAATTCAAATATTGGCTCCTCAAGAGCTGCAATGTGTGCAGGAAAGAGCGAAGGATCTGAATCGAGCCCCACGCAAAGGAAACTCCCCTTTCTCTTAATGTTTGCGTAAAGTTCGCTTCTGTTCATCCTGATTACTCATTTAAGTTTAAGCTCTGTCTGCGACAAACAATTCTGAATTACTCTCCGGACTCCTTGAGACGCTCAGCATTCTCGGCAATCTGAAGAAGGTCAATAACCTCCTGAATTGCTCCGTCCATAAAGACAGGAAGGTTGTACATTGTATAATTTATCCTGTGGTCGGTTACCCTTGACTGAGGATAGTTGTATGTACGGATTTTTGCAGAACGGTCACCGGTTGAAACCATTGTCTTTCTCTTTGCAGATATCTCGTTGAGGTACTTCTCGTACTCCAGGTTATAGAGACGCGTCCTGAGCTCGGCAAAAGCCTTTTCATAGTTCTTAATCTGAGACTTCTCATCCTGACACTGTACAACAATTCCAGTAGGCATGTGTGTAAGGCGGATAGCGGAGTAAGTTGTATTTACAGACTGACCGCCGGGACCCGACGAACAGAATGTATCCTTTCTTACGTCGCTTACATTTAGCTCTATGTCAAACTCTTCTGCCTCCGGCAAAACTGCAACTGAAGCTGCAGATGTGTGAACCCTTCCCTGTGTCTCTGTCTGAGGTACCCTCTGAACGCGGTGAACACCGCTCTCATATTTGAGAACCCCATATACTCCCTGACCTGAAATTTTGCAAATAACCTCTTTGAAACCGCCTGAAGTACCTTCACTCTGGCTTGTGATCTCAAGCTTCCATCCCCTTCTCTCTGCATATTTTGCATACATCCTGAAAAGGTCTCCGGCGAATATTGAAGCCTCATCTCCACCTGCACCGGCACGAACCTCAACAATGGCATTTTTAGAGTCCTGCGGGTCGGCAGGAATCAGCAGAAGTTTAATCTCCTCCTCAAGAGCAGGCAGCGCCTCCTCAATTGATGAGACCTCCTCCTTGGCCATCTCCCTCATCTCCTCATCCTTCTCAACCTGCAGCAGATCTTTTGCCGCCTCCAGGTCAATAACCATCTGCCTGTACTTCTCTCCCGCCTCAACTATTGGCTCAAGCTCCCTGTACTCCTTGTTGAGCGAAACATATCTCTTCATATCCGACATCACTCCCGGATCTGATAATTGTTCGCCTATACTGTCAAATTTCTCCCGAAGCCCTGAGAGCTTCGAAAACAAACTATTGTCGCTCATATTAAAATTAAATTGGCTGCAAAATTAGTCAAATTAGTTGATATTTCTGTTATTTGATTTCAGACCGGGAGCAACTTGAAGCGAATTCTCAGCCTTCCCTCAGAAAAATCTGAGCTGATTAGTGAGAATCTCCCTATCTCAGAAGTATTATCCACATGCATACCAATACAAGCGCAGGTATCATAATCCCCTACTTTTATAATTCTTAGGAGCTCTGCTGCATCATTGGGAAGTTTAGAGAGATCTACATCTGCAGGGGCTTCAGACCTCTTTACAAAGCTCTCGGTTACCGGCAGATTTCTCCCTATAACCTCGTTAACCCTCTGCTCAATTTCTGCAATCTGAGCCTGAACTGGCTCCTGAGCAAGTTCATAATCGCATTTGCTCTTCTTTTTTTCAATGTGGGTATTCACCGAGCGTCTGCAGCCAAACATCCTTACCATAGTCTGGTTTAGTATATGTTCTGCTGTATGCATCTCCCTGTTGTAATCCTTTTTGGGCTGATTGATATCTCCGCTTGTCTCTTCGGTCATAGTTGCAATGTTATCTGAAAAATCATCTTCTCATGCAAAGATACAAAATATCAGGAGCCGCCTGAATCTCAGACGGCTCCTGCGGGGTTGCAATATTATAATTAACCAAATAAATTACTCACCCAGAAATAGTTTCATATCCTCATCAACTGAACCGATTGGTGCGATTCCAAAGTTTTTAACCAGCACATCTGCTACATTTGGAGAGAGGAAAGCAGGAAGTGTAGGGCCGAGGTGAATGTTTTTAACGCCCAGTGAGAGAAGGGCAAGAAGCACAATTACGGCCTTCTGCTCGTACCACGCAATGTTGTATGCAATAGGAAGCTCGTTAATGTCATTTGCATTGAAGACCTCTTTTAGTTTAAGGGCAATTACTGCAAGTGAATATGAGTCGTTGCACTGGCCTGCATCGAGCACTCTTGGAATTCCTCCGATATCTCCCAGCGGAAGCTTGTTATATCTGTATTTTGCACAACCTGCGGTAAGAATAACTGTATCAGATGGCAACGCCTGAGCAAATTCAGTGTAATAGCTCCTTCCCTTCATCCTTCCGTCACATCCTGCCATCACAAAGAATTTGCGGATAGCGCCACTCTTAACAGCCTCTACAATTTTGTCTGCAAGGGCAAAAACCTGTGCGTGTGCGAATCCGCCAACAATCTCTCCGCTTTCAATTTCTACCGGAGAGGCACATCTCTTTGCATGCTCTATGATTTGTGAAAAGTCTTTACTCTTTCCATCTTTTCTGTCCTCAATGTGAATGAATCCGGGGAAGCCTGATGCTCCTGTTGTGTAGATTCTGTCTGCATAAGTTGAGGTGCTTTTTGGAGGAACAATACAGTTTGTTGTAAAGAGAACAGGTCCGTTGAATGTCTCGAAATCCTGAGTCTGACCCCACCATGAACTTCCGTAGTTACCCACAAAGTGCTTGTATTTTTTGAATGCAGGATAGTAGTTTGCCGGAAGCATCTCTGAGTGTGTGTAAACATCAACTCCTGTTCCGTCTGTCTGCTTAAGAAGCTCCTCCATATCCTTGAGATCGTGTCCTGAGATAAGAATAGCAGGGTTATTTCTTACGCCAATATTTACTTTGGTGATTTCAGGATTGCCGTAGGCAGATGTGTTTGCCTTGTCAAGCAGAGCCATAACTTTAACTCCGTACTCGCCGGTTGCAAGTACAAGTGCGGTCAGCTCCTCAGCAGTGAAGTTGTCATTTGTTGTGTCCACAAGGGCCTTCTGAATAAAGGCGTGAATTGTCTTATCCTCATGTCCCAGGTTGAAAGCATGTTCGGCATAAGCTGCCATTCCCTTAAGACCATATATTGTCAGTTCGCGGAGCGAACGAACGTCTTCATTTTCTGTGGCAAGAACGCCAACTTCAGTTGCCTTCTGCTCCATCTCTTCAACACTCTTTGATGCCCAGAAAGCACCTTCAAAAGTAATGTCGGCAATGTTGCCGCCTTTGGCAGTAAAGAGAGCCCTTACTGCATCTCTGAGGTCAATTGCCTGGCCAACTCTGGTTACAAACCTCTCCTTGTCGAAGTTTGCATTTGTAATTGACATGAAGAGTGAATCGACAATAAACTTGTTTACGTCATTGCTCTCAACACCCATCTCCCTGAGACGAACTGTATAGTGTGAGATACCTTTGCTAAGATAGATCAGGAGGTCCTGAAGATTTGCAACATCTGCTGTTTTACCGCAAACTCCCTGAATTGTGCAGCCTGTGTTTTTTGCTGCCTCCTGGCACTGATAACAAAACATTTTGCTCATAGAATTGAATATATTTATTTGTGTTAATTATGTTTTCTGAATGCAAAGGTATGTTGGGCGGAAACTTAAATGTGTATTATTTGTTACACTACTGAATAAATTTTATCTTCGTCTGTAAAATAATTCATAAATGAGAGAAATGGACTTCTCCAGGTGTCCCATACTGGGTGATCTGGGCAATGAAAGGGTAGCACATCTGTTTGCAGGAGCAAAATTTAGCATCGAGACCTTCGGAAAGGGAGAGATGGTTGCCATGCAGGGCTCACCTTGCAAGCATCTCTATATACTTCTCACCGGATCTGTAAAGACAGAGATGACTGCAGAAACAGGCGGACTTATTACGATAGAAAATATAACAGCGGTGCGTCCTCTTGCATCTGCCTTCTTATTTGCAGAGCAAAACACTTTTCCTGTTGATGTAACAGCTACCGAAACATGTAAAGTTCTTATGGTACCTCGAGACGAGGTTATAAAGATGTTCCAGAAAGACGGAAAGTTTCTGGAGAATTATATCAAATTCAATTCAAACAAGGCACAGTTTCTCTCAAGAAGACTGCAGGTACTCAACATTAAAACAATCAAAGGCAAGCTGGCTCACTACATTCTGGAAGGGCTCGAACGAGCCCACTCATCAGATCCCAGATCACAGGGATTTACCATGGACAAGAACCAGACCGAACTTGCCAAATTCTTTGGCGTCACCCGCCCCGCCCTTGCCAGGTGTATTGCAGAGCTGGAGGACGATGGGATAATCGAGATGGAGAGGAAAGTTGTCAAAATCAAAAATCAGCAGGCCCTAAAAAATCTTTTAGGCTAAACGAAACCGCTGCCCCGAGACACTGCTGCTGCCGCTGCCTCAGAGGTAATGTGTCAAATATCAATATATCAACGAATTAGACAAAATTAATGTATTGCTTAATACACTTATATTCAATGATTTGATACTTTGCCTCTGAGGCGAAAACAGCCCCCCGGAGACAGACGTCAGACAAACTCCGACGACTACATATAGATATTTTCTATGCTCTGTTATTTTTAATCTATTTGATTTATCATATTGGTATCACTATTTTTGTACCATCAAAAACAAATAAAAACAAAAATCAATATGGAAAATCAAGTTTACGCGATGCCCAGAATAGGTGATATCGCACCGGAATTTAAAGCAGTTACAACTCAGGGTGATATTAATTTCCCGTCTGATTACAAGGGAAAATGGACAATTCTCTTCAGCCACCCTGCCGACTTCACTCCTGTCTGCACATCTGAATTCATGACATTTGCATCAATGCAGGATGAATTTGAAAAAATGAACACTCAGCTCGTCGGACTCTCTGTGGATGGACTCTACAGCCACATTGCATGGCTGCGTACCATTAAAGAGAAAATCGAATACAAGGGGATGAAAGATGTAGAGGTTAAGTTCCCACTCATTGAAGACATAACCATGGAGGTAGCAAAAAAATACGGAATGCTTCAGCCAGGTGAAAGCAGCACAAAAGCAGTGCGCGCCGTGTTCTTCATTGACCCGCAAAGCGTTATCAGAGCAATTATCTACTACCCTCTTGCACTCGGAAGAAACTTCGATGAGATCAAGAGAGTTATCATCGCACTCCAGACTGCAGATAACTTTAAAGTAGCAATGCCAGCCGACTGGCGCCCTGGTGATGATGTGATTGTCCCAACTGCCGGCTCATGCGGTGTTGCCAAAGAGAGAATGAATGGCAAGGAAGAGGGAGTTACCTGCCACGACTGGTTCTTCTGCACAAAGAAACTTGACAAGGACAAAGTACTTTCTGCCCTGGGTAAATAATCTGAACCAGAAACTCGTCCAGAGCTAAAAGGTGCCGGCCAAATGCCCGGCGGTAGTTAGCCTTTGGCAAAGCTTTTTAAAGCTTGCGCGCAGAAGGTCGCTTTCATTGCCTGGTAAAGGTTTCGAGTATGTTTAGAATGTCAATTTTCACGGACCCGTACGGCTGTAACGAATTGGATATCTATAAGTAGCACTTTGTCCCCGCGGATCATCCGCGGGGACAAAGTGGCTATTATTGATTTACAGCGCGTTGCAGCCGTACGGGCCATTAACTGGAATCTTATGAAACTGTTTGCTAATCTGGGTTTGGTGAAATAATTACCGACAGAGTTTTGTTAATGAAAAACTAACATGTCAGCCTAATTTCCATACTGCTTATATTTAGGTAGTTGTAAATTGTAAATCTCATAATTTCTTAATTCAGCTATTTGTAAAGCTCACAAAATGTGATGAATGTAAATTAGGCTGGCAGGTGAATATGCGCTTGGCAGTTTACCCCTGGGGAAAAGTGTCAGATCGTTGATGAACAAGTCTTTATACAAAAACGAAGATTTTCGCAACTAATTATCTATGTGGCGTTTGACACTTTTCCCCAGGGGTAAATTGCACGTAGGAAACTTTAGCATCTTGAATACCAGATTCACAAAAAAAGAGGGTGTCCCGGCGGGTCACCCTCTTTTACTGTTAAAGATTAAAGATTAGTCAGTATAGCTGTCAAGTATCTCCTTCACCTGCGAAGGCTCTACACGGCCGTATACTTTTTCGCCAATAAGCACAACCGGAGCAAGTCCGCAGGCACCTACGCAACGAAGGCAGTCGAGTGAGAACTTTCCGTCCTCGGTAACTCCGCCAACCTTTATTTTAAGATGTTCTTTGAATTCATCCACAACTTTCTCTGCTCCTCTCACATAGCAGGCAGTTCCCATACAAACTGAGATAGCGTGCTTGCCCTTTGGAGTCATTGTAAAGAAAGAGTAGAAAGTTACAACACCGTATACTTTAGCGACTGATATTTTGAGCCTTTTTGCAATTTCGCGCTGAACACTCTCCGGAAGGTATCCGAAGGCAGTCTGTGCTTTGTGCAAAATCTTGATCAGATCGCCCGGGTCGTTTTTGTACGAGTCACATACCTCGTCAATTGTCTTTAAGTGGCATTCCTGTAGTTTCAAATTGCTCATGACAGTCTATTTTTTATTTTTTTCAAAGTAGTGAGTGTGGAGAAGATGGTGCGCCTTTTCGCTCATCGGATGTCCCAGATACTCTTCGTAAAGTTTTACGATATATGGGTTTTCATGAGATTTACGAATGGTTTTCTGTGAATCTTCCCTGTAAATTGCCTCTGAGCGGGCTTTGATAACCTTTGAATTGCCATGGTGAAGAGGCTGACCTGCTCCGCCAATGCAACCACCCGGACATGCCATAATCTCGATTGCGTGGAAGTTGTACATTCCTGAACGAATTCCATCAAGGAGTTTACGGGCGTTGCCAAGCTGGTGAGCAATGCCAATGTGAATCATAGTACCGTTGAAATCTATAGAAGCCATGCGGATTCCTTCGAGTCCGCGCAGCTCTTTAAAGTCAATCTTGTCAAGTTTTTTGCCTGTGAACAGCTCGTAAGCAGTACGAACAGCAGCCTCAATCACACCACCGGTTACTCCGAAGATGACTGCGGCGCCAGTTGACTCTCCAAGCGGATTATCAAATTCTTCATCAGGAAGAAGATCGAAGTTGATATTGCAGCTCTTGATAAGCGAAGCAAGTTCACGAGTTGAAATAGAGAAGTCTACATCCGGGTTACCGTTTGTTGAGAACTCTTCACGTGCACACTCATATTTCTTTGCAAGGCAAGGCATTACTGAGACAACAACCAGGTCTTCTCTTTTAACGCCCATTAGCTCTGCATAGTAGTTCTTGGCAATTGATCCGAACATCTGCTGAGGAGAACGAGCTGTTGACGGAATGTCAAGCATGCAAGGATAATACTCCTCAAAGAAGTTAACCCAGGCAGGGCAGCATGAAGTAAGAATTGGAAGTTTAACATCTTTGTCTCCTTCAAGAAATTTTGAAATTCTTCCCAGAAGCTCAGTTCCCTCTTCCATAATGGTAAGGTCAGCTGCAAAGTCTGTGTCAAAAATCTTGTCAAATCCAAGTGAACGGAGAGCAGCAACCATTTTACCGGTTACAAGTGTTCCCGGCTCAAGTCCGAACTCTTCACCCAGTGCAGCACGAACAGCAGGTGCTGTCTGTACGATAACTGTTTTTGAAGGATCTGCAAGGGCACGAAGCACTTTGGCGGTGTCGTCATAAGGAGTAAGAGCTCCTGTAGGACAAACTGCCACACACTGTCCGCAGAAAGTACAAGGAGAGTCAATGAGGTCCTGCTCGAAAGCCGGAGCAACAACTGACATAAATCCTCTGTTTACTGCGCTGAGTGCACCTACTGTCTGAACATCGTTACAGATGGTCTCACAGCGGCGGCACATGATACATTTATCCATATCCCTTTTAAGTGCAGGGGAGACGTCTTTTCTGTAAGTAGACATCTCTGCGTTCTCAACAGCGTGAATCTCTCTGATTCCCATTACCTGAGAGAGGTGCTGGAGATCACACTGACCTGATGATGAACATGTAAGACACTCTTTAGGGTGGTCAGACAGAATAAGTTCAAGAACTGTCTTCCTGGCATTCATAACCCTCATATTGTGAGTGTTTACTACCATTCCCGGAGTACATTCTGTAGAACAAGAGGGAGCTAGGTTTCTTCTTCCCTCAACCTCCACAACACAAATACGGCATCCACCCGGACGGCTTTCTATGTTGAGGTGCTCGAGGTTCAAATAGCAAAGCACAGGAATGTCAATTCCAATTTGCTTTGCTGCCTGGTAGATGGTGGTACCTTTACTAACCTCTACCTCGGTATTATCAATTTTTATTGTAAATTTTTCCATTGAGAGCGGAGATTATTGAACGTGAATAGCTGTAAACTTACACTTGTCATAACATGCACCACAGCGGATACACTTATCGGCATCAATGACATGCGGCTGGCGTTTTTCACCTGTAATGGCATCTACAGGACATGCGCGAACGCAGGCTGTACAACCTGTACACTTATCTGAGATGATAGTATAGAGCTTGAGGGCCTTGCAACTTCCGGCAGGACAGATTCTCTCTTTTACGTGAGCAAGATACTCATCGTAGAAGTGCTCGATAGTAGAGAGTACAGGGTTAGGAGATGTCTGGCCGAGTCCGCAGAGGGATGTATCCTTAATAACCCTGCTCAGGTTCTTCAGGTACTCAATGTCCTCTTCAACACCCTTACCGCCGCAAATCTTCTCAAGAATCTCATGAAGTCTCTTGTTACCGATACGGCATGGTGCACATTTTCCGCAAGACTCTTCAACTGTAAACTCCAGGTAGAATTTCGCTACAGAAACCATACAGTCATCTTCGTCCATGACAATCATACCGCCGGAGCCCATCATAGAGCCTGCAGCAATCAGGTTGTCAAAGTCAATAGGAGTATCAAGGTGCTTCTCTGTGAGACATCCGCCTGACGGACCTCCGGTCTGAACAGCCTTGAATTTTTTACCATCCTTGATTCCACCGCCAATTTCAAAAATAACCTCTCTGAGAGTAATTCCCATAGGAACCTCAATCAGACCAACGTTATTAATCTTTCCAGCCAGTGCGAATACCTTTGTTCCCTTAGATTTCTCTGTTCCGATGCTTGCAAACCACTCGGCTCCTTTAAGGAAAATTGCAGGTACGTTTGCAAAGGTCTCAACGTTGTTAACGTTGGTTGGCTTGCCAAGGTAACCCTTCTCTGCAGGGAATGGTGGTTTAACAGTAGGTTCTCCGCGGTGTCCCTCCATAGAGTGGATGAGCGCAGTCTCCTCTCCGCATACAAATGCACCGGCACCATATCTCAATTCGATATCGAAGTCGAAATCAGTTCCCAGTATCTTCTCTCCAAGAAGGCCGTATGCTCTGGCCTGTCTTGCAGCAACTTTAAGTCTTTTAATTGCAAGCGGATATTCAGCGCGGATATAAACGATACCTTTGGTTGCACCAATACAGTATCCGCATATAGCCATTGCCTCAATTACCGAGTGCGGGTCGCCCTCAAGAATTGAGCGGTCCATGAATGCTCCCGGGTCTCCCTCGTCTGCATTACAAACAACATATTTCTGGTCTGCCTTGTTCTTTGAAGCAATCTCCCACTTAAGGCCGGTAGGGAATCCTCCGCCGCCCCTGCCGCGAAGACCTGACTTTTTCATGATGTCAATCGCCGCTTCCGGAGTCATCTCTGTGATAATCTTGCCAATAGCGGCATAACCATCACGTGCGATGTACTCGTCAATATTTTCCGGATCGATGAATCCGCAGTTTCTCAAGGCAATACGAAGCTGTTTCTGGTAGAATCCCATATGCTTCGAATCCTCGATGTGTTTTAAAGTTTCAGGATCTTCATAAAGAAGTCTGCTGACTTTTCTTCCTTTGAGAACGTGCTCGGTAACAATTTCGGCACAATCCTCAGGTTTAACCTGAGTGTAGAAAGTGTTATCAGGTATAATCTTAACAATAGGACCCTTTTCACAGAATCCAAAGCAACCGGTGGTTACTACCTGTGCATCATTTTCCAGCCCAAGGTTTTTGATTTCTGATTTAAGGTTCTCAACGATTTGTTCGCTTTGCGAAGCTCTGCAGCCTGTTCCGCCACATACTAAAAGGTGCATTTTGTACTGTGCCATATCTCCCTATTGTTTTTCGTTAATAGATTGATAATTGGTTGGAATGATACCATCAAGAAGTTCTCCGTTTACGATGTACTTCTCAATAATTTCAATTGCTCTTACAGCATCCACATTGCCAAAGACAACCGGATCTTTGCCGGGTACCTTTACCTCAATTGTTGGTTCTGCATAGCAGTAGCCCATGCATCCTCCTTGTGTAACCACAGCCGGAATCTTCTCCTGCTCGATCTTTTCCACAAGTGCGTTCATTACGGTTCTGGCTCCGGATGCGATACCGCATGTTGCCATTGCCACCCGTATCTGAACAAGAGAATCCGGCTCATTGCTCTTCTCACGGATGTTCATTCCGTGTTCGAGACTTTGCTTCATCTTGCGCAAATCTTCTAGGGACTTGATTTTGTTCATAATTTATGATGTTATTGAAATTCCCTGTATGAAATTATGGGATAAAAATAGGCATTTTCCTAACAATCCCAAAATATAAATATCGATATTATGTAAAATTATAAGCTAAATGTTTGAAATTAGAAGAGAGCATAACTCAGGCACCCCTTCAGACGCCCCTTTTCTTATATGCTCAAACATTCTGTATGAGGGTTTTACATCATTAGGATCTATCAAAAAACAGGGCACACCGAGCCGCACATAATTGACCAATCCAGCTGCCGGAAAGAACAACAACTCTCTGCTTCATAGCGTCCTTAATTCCTTGATATTTTCTTTAATAAGCTCCTCAAGCATCCTGATAACCCTTACATCACTCAGTTCAATATCACCCAGAACCCCGGCAACTTCCATGCTGTCGAAAGTGTACTCATTTTCGTTTACAGAATAGCAAAGTGTAAAATGGATGTGCGGATTTGCAGAGACCATCAGCACAAAAGAATTTGCCACATCACCCAGCGGGGGGCGGTCAATATTGTTCAACTGAAACCACGCAATAACCTTAGTTCCCTTTCCCTGTTCAGACTCAATGCGCACATCGCCCCCACTCTGCATTGCAGAGTGTTTGTAGAGGGGAATTCCCATACCTACCTTTCTGGTTGTTCTTGTTGTGTAAAACGGATCTTCCAGCCTTGCCACTATTTCAGGAGACATCCCCTTTCCGTCATCTTCAATTGTGATTGTCAGTTTATCGGCATGAACATCCTCTTTTACAGCAAGGCCGATTCTCTTCGCTCCTGCGCTAAGCGAATTCTGGATTATATCAATGATGTGAAGGGAAAGGTCATTCATAAAAATTAAATTACCGGCGGTGAAGCCTTTGAAAGGATTGATTTTTTAATATTCTCAAATGTCATCTCATCAATATCCAGTAAGGTCGAAACCTTTCCAATATCCTGTGGGTAGTGAGCATCTGAACTTCTGATAAAATTAAATTTCAGGAGAGATTTATCCCTGGATTTCATCCCCTCAGCAGAGCCGGAAGCTGATAATTCAACAGCATCAGGCGTTAGTCCGAAAGGGAAAAAGCCCAGCTGACTGTAAATAGAATTTGATTGTTTATCAATGTGAGCAGGAATAAAAATTCCGCCCAGAGAGCCCACAAATTCCCAAACCTCTTCAATGGATTTGTCAGTCGAGTTAATAAGAAGGTAATCGATTTGGTCTGTAACCTCCTCGGCCTCGTTTACAGCCAGCTGATATCCAAAGATGTCCGGATTGTTGGGAATTCTGACAATATACTTTTCGAGGAAAGACTGGAGCAGTTCCAGTTTTTCAGGAACAACAAATGCAAGTACATGAACCTCTTCGCGGGTTGTAATCTCTGCCCCGCAAAGGACGTGTACTCCCCTCTCTTTCCCTGCTCTTAGAATTTCAAGACAATTAAGAGTAGAATTATGATCGGTAATTCCTATCAGATCAAGACCTCTCTCTTTGGCTTTACTGACAATGTTGAGCGGTGTCATCTCGAGATCGCCGCAAGGTGACAGAACAGTATGTATATGGAGATCTGCCCTTATCATTTAAGGATTTCGTAAAGACTTCCGGAGAGTTCGAATGCCTGCATTCTGGTACCAAGCACAGGAATCCCCTCCTGCTCTGAGAGCTCCATTGTATCTGCATCAGGCTCGAATCCCTTTACAAGAATAATCGCAGCAAGGTCCCTCAGAGAGGCAACAGCCATAATATTCTTGTGTGTCTGAAGTGTAATCCAGATTTGACCCTCCTGAGAGTGCCCCATTACATCAGAGAGTAAATCTGAGGTGTATCCGCCTGAAACCTCTCTTTCAAGCCCCTGCGGAGCAGAATAAACCTTAAGTCCGAGCTTTTCAGCTACATCTTTAACTTTCATTACAAAATTGGTATATATATGTATTATAATCTCTTATCAAACCTTGAACGACCCCAGATTCTCTCCATAATCTTGATTGCCTCTTCAAGTTGCAGCTCTCCCCGTTTTTCATAGAGAGTTCTGAGGAAGATGCACGCATTTATCTCTGAGTGTCCCTTTACTATATCCTCTGCAAGCGCCTCGCAGCTCGGTGCCCCGCAGGCTCCGCAATCTATGCCCGGGAAGAGTTCCCGAAGCTCCCTTGCCCTCTCCATCTTACGAAGTGCTGCATCAATGTCTCTGTCATACTTAACCATTGATCTGGGCTCAATTTTGTCCATGTGGATAACAGCAGAGGTGTACCTCTGGTAATCGAGTGTCAGTTTATGATAATCCGGAGCAGTTGCAGCATATTTCTTCATGCTTTCTGCTGTAAGAAAACGGTTCCTGTGTGAGAGAATTCCACCGGCACAAGATTGGTCACAAGCCCTTAGCTCAAGAAAATCCACCCCATCAATCTCTTCGTTTTCAAGTATCTCCAGAAAATCAATAACATTGGACATTCCGTCAATTGCAAGGGTCCGCCCCTCTACATTTGCAGACTCACCTCCGGTTGTGGGATAAAGAATTCCCTTTGATGAGAGCTCTCCGTTTATGCTGATATTTCCGCTTACAGGCAGTCTCTGTTTATATACCAGATAGACTTTATTAAAGAAAAAGTCCATGTTGATTACTCCGTTGATTGGAGATGTATAGCCTCCAACGGGGGATTTTACAGCAGCAATCTTTGCAATACACGGTGTCAGATAGAATATTCCCAGTTCTCCCTCCGGAACACCAGCCTTTGCAAACTTGTTCTTGTAATACTGGGCCGTAATCTCAATAGGCGGCAGAAGCTGCATAATATGGTCAACAAGCGACGGGAATCTCACCTGGATAAGTCTTATGATTGCAGGGCAGAAAGAGGATATAACGGGCTTCTGTGCATTTCTCACATACTCGTTCACCTCATCAGTAAGAGAGTCGACACTCTGCTCAACGGCACACACCTCAGTAAACCCAAGCTCACCAATAATGTGATAAATCTTTTCCCTTGGCACGCTGTCGTCAAACTGAGCAAAAAATACAGACGGAACAAGTAAAACCCTGTGCTTATAATCGAAAATCTGCTTGAAATCGTCATCCATTACGCGAATTGCTCTGTTAGGACAAATTCTGTAGCACTCTCCGCAATCTATACACCAGTCGGCATGAATTATTGCCTTTCCGTCCGAGACCCTGAGGGCTTCGGTAGGACAGACTTTCATGCAATGAGAGCACCCGATGCAAACATCATCGAGGATCTCAAGCGCTCTGCTGTAAGTAGTTCTGCTCATTTAAACTTTATTCCAATGGTTAAAGTCGTGCCCTTCCCTACAATTGTCTCAATATTAAAACTATCTGCGTTTTCACTAATGTTTGGCAAACCCATACCGGCCCCAAATCCCATCTCCCTCACAGCCTTTGTTGCTGTTGAAAAACCGGGCGTCATTGCCATTTCAACATCGGGTATCCCCGGCCCCTCATCCTCCAGGGTAAGCGTAATTCCGCCGCTCTCAATATGCGCCTTTATAACTCCCCTGTATGCATGCGCCACAATATTCACCTCGGCCTCGTAAAGAGCAATAACAACTCTTTTGATAACTGAGGGATCAATATTCAGCTGCTTGAGAATCTTTTTGATCTGCGAGGATGCAAAACCTGCTGCTGTAAAATCCCCTCCCTCCACTTTGTATTCCAGCTTCATATAATCTAGTATAGAGGTTTTAACCCGGCCGAATATAATATCCCGGCACAGCGAAAGAGAGAGTAAGGGCTTGTAATTATCATAATCCCGTTCTCCTCTGCAAGCTCCAGCATCTCCGGTGTAACCTCCTTGCCCCTGCATAAAAGCATATAGGAGGCATCAGACATCTCAAGCGTCCTTATTGACTGTATGTTTGCCAGTCCGGTTATGAGAATAAAGTCTGTGCTCTTAATCGTGAGCACGTCGCTCATAAGGTCGGAAGCAAATGCATACTCCACACTATCGCCCAACCGGGCAGTTCCGCATACAGCAGTTCCGTCTACCAGGTTACACAAGTCGCCAAGATTCATCGTTTTGCAGTTTTATATATTTTTAATATAACATCGCCTTTTCATATAAGGCTCAAATTCATATCTCTCCCACACCTTAAAGGCCGAATTGGTTTCTGCCTGAGGATTGGTTATTCCGTAGGTGATTCCCCTGTCCTTGAGATTCGATCCCAGATGTGTGTGAAATATTGATGTAATTCCTTTATGTTGCCACTCAGGAGCGGCACCTATAAGCATAAAGTCAATATAATCATATTTTTTTAATGCCTTCATTATATGGAATATGCCAAAAGGGAAGAGTTTCCCTTTAGCCTTTTGAAAGGCTTTACTAAGACTTGGAAAGCAAATTCCAAAAGCAGCAATGTTTCCCTCAGGATCAAGAACTATACTTGTTAATTCAGGCTTAAGCTTTGGAAAGTACTCTTTACCGATTTGCCTGACCTCTGCATCTGTAAGAGGGACAAAGTTGTCAATATTTCTGAAGCTCTGATTGTAGCTTTTAAAGAACTTTGTTACCAGCCCGTCAATATCCTTAATTTTTTTAATATCGAGAACCTGAAGGCCGTGCTTTTCAATCAGGAGATCATTAATTCTGTGCAAACGAGGGTCAACACCACCATCTGCGCGTAATTTTATCTGAATCCAGTCTACCTGTTTTCCAAAACCTAATTTTTCAATAAACTGCGGGTAATAGGGAAAATTGTACAGACAATTAACAGGCGGAATATTTTCGAAACCCTCAATGAGCATTCCCTGGCGTCCCCATGTATTAAAACTCAGCGGCCCGTGTATCTGCTCCATGCCCAGTTCCCGGCCCCAGGCTTCGGCCGTCTCTGCAAGAGTTTTTGCAACATCAAAATCCTCAATAAAGTCAAACCACCCGAAACGCAGTCTCTTCTCATTGTGATATTCATTGGAGCGTGGGTTGTATATTGCAGCGATTCTTCCAGTGATTTCACCTTTGGAATTGTACGACATCCACATTCTTAATTTGCAATATTCAAGAGATGGACTTTTGGTTAAAACCGACTTTTCGTCCATGTCAAGTACAGGAACATATTGCTTGCTCTTTTTGTACAGCTTGTGGGGAAATTGAATGAAGCGCTTAATATCCGAAGGGGAAAGAACCTCTTTGACTTCTATATTCATCAGGCACTTAAATTTAGGTTTCTCCAACAAATATAGTCATAATTTTTGATTAAGCGAGAGCAAATCCTCCAGTACTGCCTGGGCGCAAATGCAGCCAAAAACAGGCGGCAGATAGGAAATTGTCCCCACCATCGACTTCTTGTTGAGCTCCTCAACCGGAACGATTGCCTCCTCAATTGGAAGCTCCTCGGAGAATACAACCTTAAACCCCTTGCTTATGCCCACTTTTCTTAACCTTTTGCGAAGCATGTATGCAAGAGGGCAATTAAATGATTTTGAAATATCCTTGATTCTGATTTTTGTAGCGTCAGTTTTGGCTCCTGCTCCCATTGAGCTGATTATCCTTATTGAGGACGTGAGTGCAAACTGAATTAAAGAAATCTTGGGAGAGAGAGTGTCAATGGCATCTACAATATAGTCAATCTTTACATTCTCAATTGTAAGCAGACTTGCCACATTATCAAGAGTGATATACTCTCCAATTGTTATAAGTTCAATATTCTGGTTTATGTCCTTTAACCTGTTGTACATCATCTGTACCTTTGGCAGCCCCATTGTGCTGTCCAGTGCAAGCAGCTGTCGGTTTTTATTGGATGGTGTCACAACATCTGCATCTGCTATAATCATTCTGCCAACCCCTGCCCTTGCAAGCATCTCGGCGGCATAGGCACCAACTCCTCCAAGTCCTATAACTGCAACAGTTGAGTTATGCAACTGCTCTATCTTGTCACTTCCGAGCAGTAACTCTGCCCTCTCCAGCCATTTTTTGTTCTCCTGCATCAATCTGTTTCCTCTTTTTAATATATTATAAAATTATCTCTTCATCCGGTTAAGAATCAGCCTACAATCCCTTTTGCCTCCTCCCATACCTTATCCATCTCCTCCAGAGAGAGCTTCTTTAGAGACTTTCCCTCCCGCTTTGCCCAAGCTTCCAAATAGTTAAAGCGGCGGATAAATTTAAGATTTGTAAGTTCAAGTGCTGTGTCGGGATTTATGTCATAAAGCCTGGCAGCATTTACCAGAGAAAACATCAGGTCGCCAAACTCCTGCTCCATGTGCCTCTCTCTCTCTGCGCCCACTCCCGAAGCTCCCGCAACTTCACTTTCAAATTCTCCAATCTCCTCTCTGACCTTCTTCCACACATCCTCTCTCTGCTCCCAGTCAAATCCCACAGCCCTCACCTTATCCTGAACCCGGTAGGCCTTTACCAGCGATGGTAAAGATTTGGGAACCCCGGAGAGTATTGTTTTGTTTCCATCCTTTTCTGTTCTCTTAAGCTGTTCCCAGTTCTCCACAACCTCTCCCGCACCGCTCACCTCAACATCACCAAATACATGGGGATGTCTGTAAACAAGCTTGTCGCAAAGCCGGTCCATCACATCTGCAATGTCAAAACTCCCCTGCTCTTTCCCAATTTTGGCATAGAAAACAAGGTGGAGCATAATATCTCCAAGCTCTTTGCTTATGTTCAGATTATCGCCTTCAAGGATTGAGTCGCTGAGCTCGTATGTCTCTTCAATTGTAAGCGGACGAAGTGTCTCCATTGTCTGTTTACGGTCCCAGGGACACTTCTCCCTGAGTTCGTCCATAACATCTAAAAGGCGGACGAAAGCCCTTATCTCTTTTTCTCTATTCATTATTGAACTTTATCCTCACTTCAGAGACCAGTGTTATGCCCTCCAGCTGAGCCAGGGAGCTTAGGTTAAGTGCTATCTCCAGATTGCCCAGTGAATTGAAAAGAGCAAGAAGCTCTCCGGGATTATTCTGGTCATATGATCTGGATATCTTTTTAATTTTAAGGTGAGGTCCCTGAACAAATATTGTAAAGGTTCTTGCCTTATGTACTTTGTCAAAGATTACTTTTTCAATATTGGTAATGGCATTGCCAAATGAGTCTATATAAACAACCTTACCCACAATTGTATTTTCATCGTAAACTACCCTGGCAATGGACTCCCGTTTTAAGTCGCAGGCTGTGGTAGTCTGTTCAAATGTATTTTCAAGAATTGTCCTGACTCCATTTGCAAATAGAGCAGGGGCCATGAAGGTAGAAAAAGGCTCGTCGCTGTTAATTTTGAATGCCATATAGGGAGGGTTTTCAAAAAGTTGTGCAAAGCGTCCGTCGTTAACTCCAATGAAATAGTGGTTGTTTGCAAACACAATTACCATAGGGTGTTCAGGAGTGGGTTCGCACATTACCCCAAGCAGATGAATTGTATTTGCAGGAAAATGTCTGTAACTGTTCTTTAAAACAAAAGTTTCGTGCAAAACATCAAAAGTTGGAATGGAATTTGCTATATGGACGAGATTAATTTCAGGCGAAACGGATGCCAGTCTGCCGGTGAGGGCACCCAGATAAAAGTCTCCTTTGTTCCAATCGCTTGTTAATGTAACAATTGTCATTTACAGCTTATAAAGTGTTACGCAAAGATAGAAAATTTTCATACATTAGCGCCGTTTTTAAAAGGGGCGGCCTTTTACAATATAACTAATTACTAATCACTTATCATGCACACAAATCTAAAATTCATTAGTGCCGACCAAGCGGTAAAGGTAGTAAAACCGGGAGACCACATTCACCTGAGCAGCGTTGCCAGCGCACCCAAAGTTCTCATTGATGCGCTTGTACGCAGAGGAGATGCAGGCGAACTCAGAGATGTAAGGATCCATCACCTTCATACAGAGGGAGAGGCTCCGTACACTGAACAAAAGTATGAAGGAATCTTTTTCCACCAGGCTTTTTTCGTTGGAGGAAACGTAAGAAAAAGCGTTCAGGCTGGTTATTCAGACTATATTCCGGTTTTCCTGAGCGAAACTCAGAAGCTTTACAGAAGCAGAACTCTTCCAGTTAATGTGGCGATGATTCAGGTATCCTCACCAGACAAACACGGGTTTGTATCTCTTGGCACTTCCGTTGATGCCACTCTGGCTGCAATTGAGTGCGCAGATCATGTGATAGCAGTAGTAAACTCAAATGTTCCGAGAGCGTGGGGAGATGCAATGATCCCTGTAAGTATGATTGACTTCTTCGTTGAGGACAACACTCCGCTCGAAGAGGCACACTTTACAACTCCGGATGCTATTGAGTCTGCAATCGGTAAACACTGTGCTGCACTCATCGAAGACGGAGCATGTCTCCAGATGGGAATCGGAGCTATTCCAAACGCAGTTCTCACCCAGCTTGGAAACCACAAGAACCTTGGAATTCACACCGAGATGTTCGCAGACGGAGTACTTCCGCTTGTTGAGAAGGGTATTATCAATGGTGCAAACAAGGCAATTGACAAAGGCAAAATGGTCTCTACTTTCCTTATGGGATCGCAGAAGTGCTATGACTTTATAGATGACAATCCAATGGTGCTCATGCAGGATGTTGCTTATACAAACGACCCATTTATCATTGCAAAAAATCCTAAGGTAACTGCAATCAACTCTGCACTTCAAGTGGATATCACCGGCCAGGTTGGCGCAGATTCACTTGGAACCACATTCTATTCAGGTGTAGGCGGACAAGTTGACTTCATTTACGGAGCATCAATGTCTCAGGGCGGCAAGGCAATCATTGCAATGCCTTCTGTAACCAATAAAGGTATCAGCAAAATTGCCCCGGTTCTTAACCTTGGAGGCGGAGTGGTAACAACAAGAAATCACATCCACTGGTTTGTAACTGAATACGGCGCAGTTAACCTGTACGGAAAGTCACTTCAGGAGAGAGCAAGACTGATCATTTCTGTTGCTCACCCGGATCACCGCGAAGCTCTTGACAAAGCTGCTTTTGAGCGCTTTGGCCCGCACTTCCACTACAAAGGCTAATACTCACCTCAGAGAAAAAGTGTCAAATCACTGATATTAAGAAATTTGACACAAGAGGCTTATAAAACAGAAAAGGCTAACCGGATGGTTAGCCTTTTTTATTTATTAAGTCTAAAATGGCTATTTCTTAAGAACCTCTATTTCGAAGAACATTGGCTGATATCTGCCAAAGCTCTTTTCTGTTGAGCCGTATCCGTAGTCTGAAGAGAAGAATGTGATTGCTTTCTCGCCATACTTCATATTTAGAATTGTTTTTGCAACACCTCTGATAACCTTGCCGTCTCCGGTTTCTGTCTCTTCGTGTGTGGTCAGATCCATTGGTGCATAAGTCCTTGATGCATCGTAAATTTTATATTTTCTTGCAGTATCTTCAATATTTGTGTCAAATACAAAACCGTCAAGAAGCTTTCCTACATAATTATATTTAATTGACTCATTAATTTTAACAGAGTCACCTGTAGTTGCTTTTGTGATCTTGAAATAGTAGTTGAGATCTGTTGAATCAATCCCGCCGTAATACTTGTTACTGTAAGCCTCAAGAGTATCTGTCTGGAAAACTTTCATATCCTTAACCACTGAGTGGATCTTAAGATCATAGATTGTTGTGGCCGCATGAATTTTGTTACTGCCGGAATAGTTATAATCAGACAGCCAGGAAGGAATTATCAGCCTGACAGAGCTGCCCTCACGAAGTGTGAGCATTGCCTCTTCAAGCCCTTTTATTGCCGAATTATATCCGGTTTCCAGAAGATATGGACCATAATAATTTGCTGTTGAATAACCGCCGGTTTTTTTGGCAATTTCCTCATCTGTTGTTGACAGGTAATTACCTTTGAGGTCCATTGTTGAATATGTTACAAAGACACCGTTAAGATTTTCAACAGGGAGCCCTGCGCCTTTCTCTTTGGTGATTATGTATAATCCGGAAGTTTTTGGAGAAATTGTGTCCTTGTGCACCACTTTAATGTAGGCGGCAAGTATTCTTCTTTCAATATCTTCTGCAGATTCCTCTCTCTCCACTGCACAAGAATAGGTCAGAAGTGAGAGACAAAAGAGAGACCCAATCTTTAAGTATTTATTCATCAGACGATTAATGTATTTCTAGAAATTTATAGCAGACAAAGTTAAAAAATTTAATTTCCCAATCACAAATCCTGTGCCTTACTCAATGAATCTTGCTCAAGAGCAAGACATTTTTCGAAGTATTCTCCTACCTCCCCAACAGGAATAAAGAGCTTTCCGCCTGCAGCACGCTCATGTCCTGCACCGTTGAAATATTTCCTGGAGAAACGGTTAACTGAAAATCCGTTTGCAGATCGAAGGGAAACCCTTATATGACCATCCTTTTCGGTAAAAAGAGCCGATACAGTAATACCATTGATATTAAGAGGCATGTTAACAAAACCCTCTGTATCCCCTTCAGAGAAAGAAAATTTTTCAAGCTCCTCCCGGGTAAGTATTATGTAGCCTGCACCAAACTCATGAAGAATCTTCATTTTATTAAGAAGAGAGTGCCCGAGAAGACGCATTCTTCCTTCTGAAAAACCGCCAAATACCTTGAGCTGCAGTGTCTCCTTATCAACTCCCATATCAAGAAGTTCGTATGACATTTTAAATGTACCGGCAGCAACTGAATTAGCAAAGTTGTTTGTATCCGTCATCATTCCCACATAAAGTGCCTGAGCACATTCTGCAGGAACATTTTTTATAGACCCGCCCTCCAAGGTTCTTATGAGCCAGAAGAGCAACTCGGCAGTAGAAGAGACCTCAGTATTGGAAATTACCAGATCAAAAGCGCTGTTTTCAGGATCTGGATGGTGGTCAATCAAAACCTTTGAAGCATTTGAATTTCTTATGAGAGGCTCAACATCGTCAACTCTTTTAAGCTGGTTGAAATCAAGAGCAATAAGAAGATCTGCCCTGGAGAAAACATCTTTTACGGCATCTGTATGTCTGTTGTTGATCAGAATCTTGCGATCCTTATCCATGAAAGCCAGATTTTTTGGAAATGGATTTGGAACTACTACCCGGCATGCCTTTCCCCTGAATTTCAAATAAGAAGACATTGCTGTAACTGAGCCTAATGCATCTCCGTCCGGATTTGTATGAGTCAGAATAACAATTAGTTTTGCCTTATCTACCGCCTCCCTGAACTCCTCTGCTGATTTTCTTTTTAAATAGCCAGTCATAGTAAAATAATTAGCACAAAAATAGAAAATATATTGCGGGGTCTAAATAATTATTTTATTTTTGTGGAACTTATTGACAAATTAATACAAATACAATAACCACCGATGAAAAAAGTCTTAACTTTTGTTGTGCTGCCTGTTATAGCGATTGTAATAGGTTATATTATTTTTACAAGCATCCAGGAGCCAGTTGTTTTTGAAAAGCAAAGGAAATTCAGAGAGTCTATTGCTATTGAGAGACTTAAGGATATCCGTACTCTTCAAGTTGCTTACAAGACCAAGCACAATAGATTCGCAGGAAGTCTTGACACTCTTATCGATTTCTACAACAATGGAGTTATTACCGTTGTAAAGCAAATCGGCTCAATGGACGACTCAGTTGCAGTTGCACAGAAGAAAGTATTCCGTGACAGTATTAAGATTGCTGTTCGTGACACACTACTTAAGAGAGAAGGATTCATTGTAGACTCTATTCAGTTTATTCCTTTCAGCGGAAAACAGAAAGTCGAGATGAAAGCAATCATTGGAAAAGTTTCCGGAGTGGATGTTCCACTGTTTGAAGCGACTATTCCATTTGAAATTCTGCTTAACGGACTTAACAGACAACTTATAGTTAACCTTAAGGCAGACAGAGAAGATACTGATCGCTATCCGGGTTTGAAGGTTGGTAGTATTGAAGCACCTAACAACAACGCAGGTAACTGGGAATAATAATGCCAATTATTGTCAATAAGCAGCTCGAGCTGGAAAAGACAAATCAATACAGACTATCCATTCAAGCCGACTTGAATGGATTTTCTTTTTCGATTGTCAACGATGAACTCAGGAAATGTCATTTTCTGTACCAGTCTGAATTTGGTGCAGGTGAAGACATTGAACTGTTCAATAAGTCTCTTCTTAAGCTTACTGAGGGATTTCCTTTGCTTTCAAGAAAATTTGCGAAGGTTGATGTTATTGTCAATACACACAAATATGCTCTTGTCCCGCTTAAGCTGTTCAGGGAGGAGGATGCATGGCAGCAGCTCAAACAGCTTCATTTACCTGATGAATACGAAGAGATAGACCATGCTGTTCTTGAGAGTCAGCAGATAGCCTTTGTATTTGCAGCTAACAGCACATTTCTGAATATTATTAAGAAAATTCAGCCCCAGTTCCGGGTCTTCCCTTCAATCTTTCCAATAATCAGGAATACAGGGCTATTCCCTGAACACAACAAGATATTCGTGCAATATCACAAAGGCAACATTCATGTAATAATTACGGAGGGTAACAGATTGCTGTTTTGCAACTCCTACCCTGCCATTCACTTCAATACCGCACTATACTTCATTTTCCTGGCACTCAAACAAACTCAGCTCAATCAGGAGCAGACAACCCTGTTTACCTCAGGAAATTTCAGGGACGAGGAGATTTATAATCTTACAAAATACTTTCCAAAAGTAAGGTTCTTCCGTCACCCGTCTATCCCGCTGGGCCCGCAGGAGATTGAGATGAAATATGCACCACTTGTATTTCCGCTATGAGAATAATTTCCGGTGAGTTAAGAGGGAAGCAGATTACACCTCCTGCAAATTACAAGGCTAGGCCCACAACAGACTTCGCAAAAGAGGGTCTGTTCAATACCCTTGCAAATCAGTATGATTTCGAAGAGATATCTGTGCTGGATCTTTTTTCCGGGACAGGGAGCATCTCTTTTGAGTTTGCCTCAAGAGGATGCCAGTCTGTTACCTCTGTTGAGATGAATGCACTTCACTACAATTTTATTAAAAGTACAATTTCCAAATTTGGAATAAAGGGGATGCATGTTGTCAGGCAAAATGTTTTTGATTTTCTTGATATCTGCCACATGGAGTACGACATTATCTTTGCCGATCCCCCTTATGATATAACGGGACTGGATGGAATTCCCGATAAAATTCTCTCTGCCCCCATTCTAAAAAGCAACGGCCTGCTTATTTTTGAACATCCTGCAGCATTAAATTTCAAGTCTAATGTAAACTTTATCAGGGAGAAAAAATATGGCAACGTACATTTCTCATTTTTTGAGAAGAAAAACAGCTAAAATATTTTGCAAATAATAAAATCATCCCTATATTTGCAGTCCCAAAAGGAACAAACACGGTGTGGTAGTTCAGCTGGTTAGAATACCTGCCTGTCACGCAGGGGGTCGCGGGTTCGAGTCCCGTCCATACCGCCAGAAAAAAAACTCTGAGATAGTTAATAATACTTCTCAGAGTTTTTTGTTTTTAATATATGATCCAAATTTGAGGCCGTTTTATTAAAACAACTCTTTGGGATTAATTTTCAAAAACTCATCGTATGGAATTCCTCCTGTTCCAACAAGTAATACCTTATCAGGATTGAATTTCTTTGCAAAAATACTCATTCCGGCATTTCCTGCTTTTGTTCCGCTTTTCACTTCCAGCCCAATTATATTATCCCCTTTCTCCAGTACAAAATCAACTTCGAGGTTACCCTCTCTCCAATAATAGAGATTATACCTTTCTGAAGTTGAGTGATTGAGTAAGTGCGTGCCTACAGATGATTCCACCAGTCGTCCCCATAATTTAGGGCTGATAATCGCTTTTTCGTAAGATTCATCACTCTGGGCTGTAATTAATGCATTGTTATATACCTGAAATTTTGGACTGGAACCACGTTTACGGATTACATCCCCCGCAAACTTATCTAAACCGCCCAGTAAACCGCAATCTGACAGAAGCATCAAGTAGTTAGCCAAAGTAGTTGTATTACCGGCATCCTGAAGTTGTCCAATTATCTTTGTATATGACAAAATCTGACCGGAATACAAACATCCAAGCTCAAATAATAGTTTGAGCAGAGCGGGCTTGTCTACGCGGGTTAGCATTAAAATATCTTTTGAGATACTCGTTTCGATAAGAGAATCTTTTATATAATTCTTCCAGCGTTCTTCGTCGTTTATAAGAGTTACAGATCCCGGATAGCCGCCAAAATAAACATACTGCTCGATACTCCACCCGAAGGCTTCCTTCATTTCCGGATAAGACCAGTGTCCCAGATACAGAGTTTCAAATCTGCCGGCCAATGATTCTGTGAGTCCTTTTTGAATTAACAGACGTGAAGAACCAAGGAGAATCACCTTAATATTTATATTCTCACGGGTATCCCTATCCCATTGCTGCTTTACAACTTCACTCCAGTTGTCAATCTTTTGAATTTCATCAATTACAAGCAAGTATTCTTTATTGCCGGCTGCCTTCATTCGTAATCTGGCAGATTCCCATACCTGCATGAGCCACGCTGAGTTTGTAGCTGAAACTGCATCTGCAGATTCATACTGATTTGGTACAAAGAGTTGTTTAAGAAGCTGGGTAACCATTGTGGTTTTACCCACCTGGCGCGGGCCAAGAATGACTTGAATGAACTTTCTTGGCTCTTCAACTCTCGCTCTAACCGACTTTAAATATGGACGTTCAAACATTTATTAATATTTTACTCAATAACGCTCGTAAATTTACTCAATAATATTAAAAATGCAAATAATTTTGGTCTGTTAATCAGAAAAGTGTTAATATTGAAAAAATTATCAGCATAAATATGAAAACCATACACCTCCTTGCGGCACTGCTCATCTCAGGATTGTCATTTGCCCAAAACACATTCAGCTTCAGGACAGAAAATGCAGAGATTATTCTGCTCTCTGAGATTCAGCGCGAAAGCAATCTGAATAATCTTATTGGCGCAACACCTGAAATCATTGCAGAAACAGCACCCGGGAACAAATATCCGGCAGCAGTTAATGCATTTCTTGTTAAAACCAAAAAGAGAAATATTCTGCTTGATACCGGTTACGGACGCGAGCTGTTCAATAACCTTAAAACTTCTGGCGTTTCCCCTGAAGAGATTGATGCCATACTTATGACACACCTGCACGGCGATCATTTTGGCGGATTACTTAAAGATGGAAAAAGGGCATTCCCCAATGCAAAACTTTATATGTCAAAAAAAGAGTTTGCAAGTGCAAACGAGAGTGCGGCAAAGGCTATTAAAGAGTACGGAGATGACCTGATTCTCTTCGAACCGGGAGGGCCAAAGCCCAAAAAGGTATATGATGCCCTCTATTCAATGAGCAGTTATGGTCACACTCCGGGACACACTGTATTTATTATTGACGACCTTGTAATCTGGGGAGACCTTACCCATGCAATGGCAATTCAGATGCCGTATCCGCAAGTGGCGATATCTTATGACACAGATCCTTCCGCAGCAGTCCAGTCGAGATTCATGATGCTTGCATATATTGTGAAAAACAATCTTACTGCAGCAGGAATGCATATTCCTTATCCGGGAATAGGAAAATTGAAGAGTGACGGGAAAGGCGGATTTATCTTTACTCCGGTAAAAAAAGAGAATCAGCCCGTAAAAGTAAGCCCCTGAATGCACTGTTTCCACCGGAATTTTTCCGGATTCACAGATTTCTGGCGGCGATTCGTCGGGAAATACTATAAAGAGAGCATTTCGGTGCATAGTTTTGCAAAAACTTTTAAAACAACAAAGACAATGCATGTAATCGACGAACGGGGCAGCGCCCGCAGAAATGGACTTCATACCATTCTAATCGCTGCAGCAATTATCGCAGTAGGATTTATGTTTCTTGGCAAAAATCTTGGAATTGTTCCCTACGGAATTTTCAGGATCTTTATTTCATGGCAGATGCTTCTGATTGTGCTGGGTCTCTCTTCTCTGATAAGCGGGAAGCATACAGGCGGAGCCGTTCTTGTAGGAGTTGGTCTCTTTTTCCTTGTTCCGAGACTTACAGGTGTTGGATTTGCGTGGATAGGAACATACTGGCCGCTGCTCATCATTTTAGTTGGTGTGATTCTAATCCTTAAGGTATTCAGACCCGAGACACACTCCCGTTACAGGGGCAGTAAAAAGTTTTCAAACGATACATCTTACACAACTGAAGATGGCTTTGTAAACTCTCATATTGCCTTTGGATCGGTTAACCAGATAGTCCTTGACCCGGTATTTAAGGGAGCAAAGATTTCCAACAACTTTGGCGGAACCATTCTTGACCTTAGAAGAACCTCACTTTCTGCTCCGGAAACCTATATTGATATCGACTGCTCATTTGGAGGTGTGGAAATTTTTGTACCTTACAACTGGACTGTAAAAACAGAACTCCGCAACTTCTTCAGCGGAAGCGATGACAAGCGCTACGCTGCAGGCACAACAACAGACCTGGAGCATAAACTCATTATCAGAGGTAATGTCTCGTTTGGAGGTGTAGAAATTAAAGGCTGATTATGACTCATCCGTTTACGGAACATATATCGCAAAAATTATGGGGGATAGCGGCAAGCGCAGGCTTAGCCGCTCTCCTTGCATATTTTCTTTACTCCTGTATCCATTTGCCGGTAATTGAATCGGCAGAGGCAGGAATTACATACTCACTAATCTTTTCATTGTCCGCCTACTTCTACTGGTATATAAAAGAGTTCCTTAAAGCAACCGGTGCAAAGGCTGCTGTGGCTTTAATTATTCAGGGTGCTGCACTGGCCGGAGTGCTTGCCGTTCTCTCTGTCAGAGGAGAAGAGGTTCTGGAGCTGTTCTATGTTTCAATACCAATGATAGTCATTATCGGTTTGCTTTGCTGGCTGTCACTTTCGCTCTGGTACAGCAATATCAGCTGCAAAGAGATGGCAGATGTAACCGAAAGCGAATTAACCTCTGTCAACGAAAATGGAGAGAATTCTTCCGGTAAAAATGTCTTTATTGACCATATCTCTGTGAAAGATGGATCCAGACTGCACATTGTTCGCATTGAAGAGCTTCAGTTTATTCAGGCATACGGCGACTATGTTATGCTGCACACAGAAGAGGGTAAATATGTAAAAGAGCAGACTATGAAATATTTCGAATATAATTTGCCTGCAACCTTCATTCGTATTCACCGCTCATTCATTGTAAACTCCTCAAAAATTCTTCGTGCAGAACTCTACGGCAAAGAGAGTTACAATATCTATCTTAAAAACGGAGTATCACTCCGCGCCAGCAGCGCAGGGTACAAACTTCTGAAAGAGCGGTTGTCGCTGTAGTCCTTGGTGTCACCATTGCCTCAGAGGATGGTGTTACATGTTAAAGTTTCCCAGAGGTAAACTGCCTCGCGCGCAAAGCGCTGCACCTTCACCGGCTGCGAAGCGGACGGTACCTTATAAGAGTATTTTGCTGACCGTCAGGAGAGAGATTTGTCAGAATTTTATGGTGCCGGGCTGCACCCGGCGGGAGTTAGCCTTCGGCAAAGGTTTTTCAAGCTTGCATGCCTGAGGTCGTTTTTCTTTGTGTGGTGCGGGTTTCGAGTGTGTTTTGCCTGGTCATTTTTCATGGGCCCGTATGGCTGTAACTATTTGTACTTCTGTGTGTAGCACTTTGTCCCCGCGGATGATCCGCGGGGACAAAGTGGTTCTCGTTGATTTACAGCGCGTTGCAGCCGTACGGGCCGTTAACTTAAATCTTATGAAACTGTTTGCTAATCTGGGTTTGGTGAAAATATTACTGACCGAGTTTTGTTCATGAAAAACTAACATGCTAAAGTATCCCACGTGCAATTTTACCCCTGGGGAAAAGTGTCAAACAACACATATACAACTAGTTGTGAAAAACTTCGGTTTTGAATAAAAGTCTGATTATCAATGATCTGACACTTTTCCCCAGGGGTAAACGCAAACAACGATTGAACTCTGGCAGAGTTCTGCACGTGGGAAACTTTAGCATGTGCGATTGTACAAATAAATATTATTCGTAATTTTGCGAACAATGTTATCCAAACAATGTTATTTACACATTAACCTGGAGAATTTAGAATCATGACTAACAAAGAGAAGGCGTTTACTGCAGAGCAGGAACAGATGGCAAGATTTGCCAAGGCACTGGGACATCCGGTGAGAATCGCGATCCTGGATCTGCTTTCCAGCCAGGCCTGCTGCTATCACGGGGATATGTCTGAGGTGATTCCTGTGGCAAAGAGCACACTCTCTCAGCACCTCAGCGAACTTAAAGATGCAGGTCTCATTCAGGGGACACTATCTCTGCCAACAATAAAATACTGTATAAACCGCGAAAACTGGAACAAGGCCAGGAGTATGTTTGACGGGCTGTTCCGCGATATTGAGGGCAATAGTTATGTTTGCAGATAATCGTTTAATGCAGATTAATGCTGCCTGAATTATGTATGCTGACAAATATCTTTTAAAAATGAAACTGGATACAAAAGTTCTGAAAGATGCCGTTAAGCTGAGATATTCAGCGGCAGTTGCCGGGAGTCAGAGAGACCCGGCCGGTGATTGTTGCGGAGATAATTCAAAAGCCGGAAAGAGTTCCGGAGGGTGCTGCGGAATTGAGGGGTGCTGCAGTGCAGGTGTACCGGGGATGAGTTCAGATTACTCTGAGGCACCCGGACACTTTGAGGATGCAGACTTTGGCCTGGGTTGCGGCATTCCTGTTATGGCGGCCGGCTTAAAGCCGGGAGAGATTGTTCTGGATCTGGGTTCGGGTGCAGGCAATGACTCTTTTGTTGCAAGGTCATTTGTGGGAGAGAGCGGCAGGGTAACAGGAGTTGACTTTACTCCTGCAATGGTTGCCAAAGCCAGGGAGAACGCCCTTAAACTGGGCTACAATAATGTGGAATTTATTGAGGGAGACATAGAGCGGATGCCAGTCTCAGATAACTATGCAGATATAGTACTGAGCAATTGCGTGCTAAACCTGGTGCCCGATAAGGAGCAGGCATTCCGTGAAATTTTCAGGGTGCTCAAACCCGGGGGCAGGTTTTGCATCTCTGATGTGGTCTCAGAGGAGGCGCTTCCGGAGGAGATAAGAACATCGCCAGATTTTATTGCCGGATGCGTGGGCGGAGCATTAACAAGGGCTGAATACCTCTCATCCATTGAAAAGGCCGGCTTCGCGCAGGTGAAGGTACAGAGCGAAAAGCCGCTGCAGACAGATGAGAAACTTGGAATCCGGATCAATTCAATAACGGTAACAGGCTTTAAACATGTGTAATTTATTAAAAGGCACTAAAACAATAGTCGATAAATAATTACAGAATCTTAAATCGCAAAAGATTAATCTAAAACAAGAATACGATGATAAAAATACTGATACTTTGCACGGGAAACAGCTGCCGCAGCCAGATGGCGCATGGGTTCCTGCAGTCGTTTGATAAAACTCTCCATGTGGCATCGGCCGGAACCAATGCCAGCGGAAGGCTCAACCAAAAGGCGGTTGAGGTTATGATGGAGGCCGGAGTTGATATATCACACCACACTTCTGATAGTGTAGAGAAATACCTGGGCGAGGAGTGGGACTATGTCATTACCGTTTGCGGCGGTGCAAATGAGAGCTGCCCTGCTTTTATGGGTAATGTAAAACAACGTCTGCACATAGGATTTGATGATCCGTCGGATGCACAGGGAACGCCTGAGTTTATCCAAAGTGAATATATAAGGGTTCGCGACGAGATCCGGAATTCTTTTCTTAATCTTTATAAGACCAGGATTAAAACTGAATAATACTATATCGCCATGACTGCCAAAAAACTGAGTTTTCTTGACAAGAACCTGACATTGTGGATTTTTGCCGCAATGGCAATTGGTGTTGCAACCGGATACTTTTTCCCCGGAGTTGCAGGTAAAATTGATTCGATGTCCAGCGGGACAACAAATATTCCTTTGGCCATAGGGCTAATCCTTATGATGTATCCGCCTTTGGCTAAAGTTGACTACAGGCTGCTGCCAAAGGTTTTCAAAAATGTAAAGATCCTTACGCTGTCGCTGTTTCTGAACTGGATAATTGGTCCGGTTCTGATGTTCATTCTTGCAGTAATTTTTCTCAGGGACTATCCTCACTATATGGTGGGAGTTATTCTGATAGGACTTGCCAGATGCATCGCAATGGTGCTGGTATGGAATGATCTTGCAGACGGCAACTCAGAATATGGTGCCGGTCTGGTAGCCCTCAACAGTATTTTTCAGGTGTTCTTTTACAGCTTCTATGCCTGGATATTTGTAACGGTGCTCCCTCCCTACTTTGGTTTTGAAGGAGCAATAGTTGACATCTCAATTGCAACAATCGCTGAGACTGTTGGTATTTATCTGGGAATTCCGTTCATGATGGGAGTAATAAGCCGCTTTGGACTTGTAAAACTTAAGGGAGAGCAGTGGTACAAGGAGATGTTTATTCCCCGCATTTCTCCGGTCACACTTATAGCCCTGCTGCTGACAATAATACTGATGTTCAGCCTTAAAGGGGAACTGATAGTTGATATACCTCTGGATGTTGTGAGAATAGCTATACCTCTGCTCATCTACTTTGTAATTATGTTTTTCCTCAGCTTTTTTGCCGGAAAAATGCTTAATGCCGACTATGACAAAAACGCCTCTGTCTCCTTTACCGCTACCGGAAACAACTTTGAACTGGCAATTGCAGTGGCAATTGGAGTATTCGGCCTTCACAGCGGAGAGGCCTTTGCCGGAGTTGTGGGCCCCCTGGTAGAGGTACCCGCTCTAATCCTGCTGGTAAACATAGCATTCCGCCTGAAGAAAAAGTACTATGATACACACAAACAAAATTAATAAATGAAAAAAATTCTAACGCTAGCATTTGCAGCACTTTTACTCCTCTCATGCGGAGGAAGGCAAACAACACCTGAGGCAACAGTTACTGCAAATGAGGTACAACTGGACTACAGCCCGCAGATTGTTAATCTTCTCTATTTTCACGGAACTCAAAGATGCAAGACCTGCATTGCTGTGGGAGAGATAGTACAGGAGGTGTTTACTGAACAATTTTCAGATAATAACAATATCGTTTTTACTGAGGTAAATACAGACGATCCAAAATTCAAAGCCATTGCAGAGAAATATAAGATCTCGTGGAGTTCACTGGTAATATCAAAGGGTGAGACAATCACAGATATGACTGACTTTGCCTTTGCAAATGCTATCAAAGATCCTGATGCACTCAGGGCAGAGATTGCAAAAGTAATCAATACCAACCTTTCAGCTCAATAACAAGAGATTATGGAGTTTCTGCAAAATCTGGCGGACAGTTCTCAGATACCAATTCTGACGGCCTTTATTCTTGGGCTCATGACAGCATTAAGCCCCTGCCCTCTTGCTACAAACATCACTGCAACGGCCTGGCTCAGCAGGGATATTACAGATAAGAGGCGGGTGCTCATGAACGGAGTGCTTTACACATTTGGAAGGATGTTTACCTATACAGCCCTGGGTACTCTTTTCTATTTTGGAGCGAGCAAGTTTGAGATTGCCCGCGCACTTCAGAGCATAGGCGGAGTCTGGCTTGGAGTGGCTCTTGTGGTTTTTGGAATTCTGATGCTGGATGTTATCAAGCTCCCGGCTGTGGGAGGATTTGGAAGCAGGCTCCAGGAGAAAAACTTCAAGCGCGGATACCTCAACTCATTTTTGCTGGGGGTTCTGTTTGCAATGGCCTTTTGTCCCTACAGCGGAGTTCTCTATTTTGTTGTGCTGATTCCTTTGACAATCGCCTCACCCGAAGGATTGCTGCTGCCTCCGGCATTTGCGGTTGCCACCGGGCTGCCGGTGATTATCACAGCCTGGCTCCTTGCTTACAGCGTATCCAACGTTGGTAAGTTTTACAGTAACATCAAAAGGTTTGAGATCTGGTTCAAAAGGATAATTGCAGCTGTTTTTATTATTACAGGCGGTTACTATATCTTAATGAACCTGCTGGCATAAGGCAGATTGATTAAAACCGGCATAACTGACAACAGACAAAGTAAAATTGAAATAAAAATGGAAATTATTATTCTGGGCACCGGATGTGCCAAATGCAAAACAACTTACGAGGTTGTAAAAAAGGTAATAGATGAGAACAAAATCGATGCTAACCTCACCAAGATTGAGGATATCATGGAGATAATGAAGTTCAATGTGATGATGCTGCCTGCAGTTGTTGTAGACGGAGTTGTTAAGATTAAGGGTAAAGTTCCCTCAGAAAAAGAGGTTAAGGCTCTGTTCGTATAACGAGATTTCTGGTTTGCAATTTCATTAAACCATAAAGAGAGACCCGCTAAAACTCATTTTAGCGGGTCTTCTGTTTTTAGGCCGGCCTGAGGCCTGCCCGCGTATTGCGGGACTATTTTTTAGCTTTTGATGTGCGCTTGTCGTCCTTTACGTCCTGGTACTCGAGACCTTCACGATACACGCTCATTGCTCCAAGGCTCATACCCATACTTGAATATCCGCCGTCATGGAAGAGATTTTGCATTGTAACTTTACGTGTAAGATCAGAGAAAAGTGTAACAACATAATCTGCACACTCCTCTGCTGTAGCATTGCCCAGTGGTGACATCCTCTCTGCAAAGTCATAGAGTTTGTCGAATCCCATGATTCCGCCGCCGGCTGTTGTCATTGTTGGAGACTGAGATACAGTGTTAATTCTGATATTCTTCTCACGACCATATATGTAACCAAAGCTTCTTGCAATTGACTCCAGAAGAGCTTTTGCATCTGCCATGTCGTTGTAGCCGTAGAGTGTTCTCTGAGCAGCGACATAAGATAGTGCAACAACAGAACCCCAGTCGTTTATTGCATCGAGTTTACGGCAGCTCTGAAGCACCTTGTGAAAAGAGATTGCAGAGATGTCAAGAGTCTGATGCAGATAGTGGTAGTTGAGATCGTCATAGGTGCGTCCCTTTCTTACGTTTGGAGACATACCTATAGAGTGAAGAACAAAGTCAAACTTACCGCCAAGGAATTCCATTCCCTTAGTGATGAGGAGTTCAAGATCCTCAACATTTGTTGCGTCTGCCGGAATAACTATTGATTCACATTTAGCTGCAAGTTCCTCGATATTCCCCATCTTCATAGATGCGGGAGTATTGGTAAGCACAAAGCGTCCTCCCTCCTCATACACTCTCTCTGCTGTCTTCCATGCAATCGAGCTTTCGTTTAAGGCCCCGAATATGAGACCCCTTTTTCCTTTTAATAAATTATAAGACATAGGTTTCATTTTTACACCCAATAACAACACAATTATTTTGGAATTGTTTATTACAGGGTGTTCGATTTATTATTCAGGGCAAATTTAAACTTAATTTCAGCGACATCAAAAGTTTTTGCAATTTATTTTCCATTGGAAAATTGTTTTGTTAGAAAATATATTTATCTTTGCATAAATATTTAACAGAGAAATGGAGAAGGCAATATCATATATAAAGAAGCAGTGGCTTGTGATTGCGGGCGGAGCAGCCGGAGCACTGGGAGGATACCTTTACTGGTATTTTATCGGGTGCAACAGCGGTACATGCCCTATAACATCATCGCCCCTCAACAGTACTCTTTACGGAATTTTACTTGGAGGACTTCTTGGGAGCATGTTTAAAAAGGATTCAAAAAAGAGCAAAGAGGAGAACCGTTAGGGCTGAAAAGAGACGAATTATGAGAACAGTTATACAGGTGGAGAGAGCGAACTGCTGCGCGTTTAACAACTCACTGAACAGGGAGATTGCGGCACTTAATGGTGTATACGCAGTAAATATTGACAACTACAAAAACGAAGTTACCATAGACCACACAGACGAGGTAAGCTTCGAAGAGATATATGCAAAACTTGAGCAGAGCGGCTATACTCCGCTTGGCGACAGGAGAAGGGAGAAGACAGACTACAGTACTCTCGAGTGGCCGGAAGAGAATCAGCATAACTAAAAAAATAGAATGATAAAAACTATGACAACTGACAAGTTTGAACATAAGGCACAAGGCTGGGATTCACCCGTGAAAATTGAGATGGCCGGAAAGTTCGTCAGGGAGATGCTTGAGAATTTTAAGCCGGAAAAAGATTTTAAAGTTCTTGACTATGGCTGCGGAACCGGTCTGGCCGGAATTGAGGTGGCCCCACTGGTAAAATCCGTAGTATTTCTGGACAGCTCAAGAGCTATGCTGGATGTCCTTTCGGAGAAGCTGGCATCGCTAAGTGATATTGATTCGCTTTCACCCGATAATTCAAAGGTTATTCATGGTGATATCTTCAAATATGTCACAAAGGATGTGGATATGGTCTTTTCGCTCATGGCTCTCCATCACATTGAAGATCTTGAATCTGTATTTGAGCACATCTCTAGAAACATTCTCAAACCTTCGGGTGTTTTAGTAATTGGGGATCTGACTGATGAGGATGGTTCATTCCATGGCGAAGAGAAGGTGGCCCACAGCGGATTCAATATTCCGGAACTGGCCAGACAGCTTGAGCAGAGTGACCTTGAGGTAGAAACCACATATACCTACAATACAATGAAAAGAGGCGATAAAGAGTACGAACAGTTCATACTCATTGCCCGAAAAGCAGAAAAAAATTAAAAATTAATAATAAACAACATAATTAAAATTGGAATAAAAATTATGAAACCAATACATCTAACAAAAGAGGAGTTCCTCACCAAAGTGGCGAACTACGAAACAAATCCAACAGAGTGGAAATATCTGGGCGATAAGCCTTGTATTATTGACTTTTACGCAGACTGGTGCGGACCGTGCAAAATGGTTGCTCCAATCCTTGACGAACTTGCAAAGGAGTATTCAGAGCAGATTTACATTTACAAAGTGGATACTGAGGCTGAGCAGGAGCTTGCGGGTGCATTCGGCATCAGAAGCATCCCTACCATTCTCTTCTGCCCAATGAATGAGACTCCGCAAATGGCTCAGGGAGCACTTCCAAAGGCATCATTTAAGGATGCAATTGAGAAGGTGCTTCTGGGAAAGTAACCGGCAGGACAAATTAAAGGTTTTAAAAAGATTGAAAAGCAGCCCTATGGGTTGCTTTTTAATTTTACGGAGCCGTTGTCAAGCTGATAAATATCCCCTGACTCCGGGCATTTGGCAAATCCTTTGGTGTCAAAATGAAGCCTGTGCCCCATCCGGCTCATCCAGCCTATCTGAATTCCGGGATTTCCAACTATGAGAGCATAGGGCTTGACACTCTTTGTGATAACTGCACCAGCTCCAATAAAGGCATATTCGCCAATATTGTGTCCGCAAACAACTGTAGCATTTGCACCTATGGTCGCACCTGTTCCAACATGTGTTTTTGCATAATCGTGCCGTCTGTTTACAGCACTTCTTGGATTAATAATGTTGGTGAAGACGCACGACGGACCAAGGAAAACATCATCTCCGCAAGTAACTCCTGTATAGACAGAAACATTGTTCTGAATCTTGACATTGTTTCCAAGTTCAACACCCGGAGAGATAACAACGTTCTGTCCGATATTACATCTCTCACCAATAGAGCTCCCCTCCATAATATGAGAGAAGTGCCAGATTTTTGTTCCGGCCCCTATCGAGCAGCCTTCGTCAATGACAGAGGTCTCGTGAGCAAAATAGTTCTTTTCTGATGTTTCCATACAGACAAAAATAATCATTTTCGCAAACAAAAACCCCTGTCATAAGAGATTAATGCATGAAGATTCTATTCCATAATTATTTCGGTAACCGGGTCAACTCCCGGCGAGCCATAGTAGGACTCCTTGACTGTACCCTTTATCCATATTTTCCGACCAATATTTGCAGGAAATCTTACCAGTGAACAGGAATCCCTTATTGCCCCAAGCGGCAAACTAACTGCATAGCATTTATCCCTGCTCCTCTCGGTGGATGTTGCTGCAACAGCTAGATAAGTCTCTTTGGTAAAAGGCGCAGTAAACCTGAGGGTGTCGTCAGATACATCTCCTCCAATTATGTACCCGGTGAGCCAGACCTTCAGCCCTGCATACTCCCTGACTCTTTCAAGTGTAAGCGCCTTCTCCTTTGTGCTTCCGTCATTTCCGCCAATGAAAACAGAGTCTGTCTGCCAGTTTGAGGTTGAGTCAATCAGGATTCCGCCACCAAATGATGCTGAATCTCCCTGAAGCAGTCTCAGGTTAATGGTAATCATCTCCTTAGCGGCAAGAAGTTTGGAAAAAAGAGGTACCTGCTGACCGGTGGCAAGAGGAGTCAGCCTTACATAAATATTGCCCGGTTTAAGGTAGAGGAAGCGCTCCTCGGAAAACTGATACTGAACCGTGCCAAGGGCGTCGGTAATTTCCGGGGTGTAGGCAGAATATTTCGCCCTGAATTCGGGGGAGAAGCCGAGCCTCATCGCTCCGTTGGACTGGCGGCACACCATCGCCAGAGAGGTTACGCTCCCGGCCGCCAGTGTTATTGTTTTGGAATCTGACCAGCATGGTGCATCAAATTCGGGAAGGGTTTGAAGATGTGAATAGATGTTCACGGTGTAATTTCCCGCCTCAACTTTTAATTCTGCAGGCCTCTCTCCGTAAAGGCCGTTGTAAACCGTGTCTCCGGCTTCACCCTTTATAAAAAGAAACATTTTGTTTGTGTCCGGGATTGGCTTCACAACCCCCTTACTCAGAGGATCCTCCCCCGCAATTCTGAGCCTCAGCCTTGCTGTGCTCTCCCCTGTGATAGTCAGCCCCTGACAGCCCGCCGCCAGGATGGCAACCAAATAAATCATCCGCCTCATATCTTTCTCTTTTTTAATTGGTTTAAACAGTTCAAATATATTTCATTTTGTTA
>Ga0366819_10114_pt4 | contig 37392 bp, 31 predicted proteins | sample TotcelFGM3001N15_FD_207091 | JGI IMG/M metagenome (GOLD analysis project Ga0366819, IMG submission 207091) | Enriched cells from coal bed in the Powder River Basin, Montana, United States - Total cells FGM rep3 HSBNCT.FGM.300.1.N15 ... | reverse complement strand
GTGGTCGGCAGTACTCGCGATGCCGTGGTCATGGTGGAGGCGGGAGCGAGCGAGGTCGCCGAGGAGAGGATCCTCGAAGCCATTCGTCTCGGTCACGAAGCCAATCTGGAGACCATCGCACTCCAGGATGAACTTGTTGCACTGTGTGGTCGCCCCAAGCTGGTGGTGAAGCCGTACGAGGCGCCCGCTGATTTGGTTGCCGGGGTTTCCTCGGCCATCAGCGCCGGACTCGCTGCTGCGCTGAACCAGGCTGACAAGGGTGCCCGTGCGGGAGCACTGGATGCACTGAAGAACCAGGTGTCGACCTCCTGGGTTGAGAAGTACCCGGAAGAGGAAGTGGCCTACGTCTACGATTCCCAGTTGAAGAAGCACGTACGCGAACACATACTCCGAACTCGAGAGCACGTTGATGGACGCCGGTATGATGAGATTCGTCCCATCACTACCGAGGTCGGCGTGCTGCCATGCACGCACGGCTCCGGCCTGTTCACCCGCGGCCAGACCCAGGCGCTCACCATAACGACGCTTGGTTCTGAGCGGCAGGAGCAACTGCTTGACGGCCTTGGCCTTGCCGAGACCAAGAGGTTCATGCACCACTACAACTTCCCGGGTTTCTCCACGGGAGAGGTTCGCAGGCTTCGTATGCCGGGCAGGCGGGAGATCGGCCACGGGGCGCTCGCCGAACGCGCGATAGCTCCTGTCATTCCCTCGGAAGAGCTGTTTCCGTATACCATCCGGCTTGTCTCTGAGGTTCTGAGTTCCAACGGCAGCTCCTCCATGGCGAGCGTGTGCGGTTCCACTCTTTCGCTCATGGACGCGGGCGTTCCGATTAAAGCGCCTGTGGCAGGCATCGCCATGGGCGTCATCAGCGGCGAGGGGGACAAACAGGTCGTATTGACCGACATCGAAGGCATGGAGGATGCGCTCGGCGACATGGACTTCAAGGTCGCCGGCACCGCCGAAGGCATTACGGCGCTCCAACTTGATATCAAGATGCAGGGCATCAACCCGCGACTTCTGGGCGAGGCTATGTCTCAGGCTCGTGACGCCAGGCTCAGGATTCTTGCCAAGATGGCGGAGACCATCAGCGCCAGCCGTCCGGAGTTGAGCCCGTTCGCTCCTCGAGTGCTCGAACTGAAGATTGATGTTGAGAAGATCGGAGCCCTTATCGGTCCCGGTGGTCGCAACATCAGGGCCATTATTGAGGAGACCAAGACCACGATAGACGTGAAGAACGATGGCCGGGTAATGATCGGCTCAACGAATGAAGAGTCCACCCGGCGCGCAGTCAAGATGGTCGAAGACCTGACCCGTGAAGCGAAGATTGGCGACCTGTACACTGGTAAGGTCACTCGTATCCTCGACTTCGGGGCCATGGTGGAGATACTTCCGGGCAAAGAAGGGCTCGTCCACATCAGCGAACTGGCCGACCACCGCGTTGCCACAGTCCAGGATGAAGTGAAGTTGGGCGACGAGATTACGGTTAAGGTGGTCGAGATTGACAGCCTGGGGCGAGTCAATCTCTCGCGTCGCGCGGCGCTTGCCGGGGATTCCGACGACTACGAGTCCAGACAGTCCAGACCTCCTTCAAATCGGCCCCCACGGCAGGGCCCTCGCCCTCCGCAGCGTCCGCCGCAGGGTGGTCCCAGGCGTTTCTAGAGACACGGCAACGAGCCTGCCGCCGTGCAGGCAGTGCAGGCAGCTGATTGGTTGTGCGTGCGGGAGGTCAACGGTGCCTACGCGTGTTGTTGTCAATGGCGCTCTGGGAAGGATGGGGCAGGAGGTCGCCCGGGCGGTCCTCGCTGACGGCGAATTGCGCTTCGTTGGCGCAGTAGAAGCATGCGCATCGCAGCCGTATCTTCCTGTACCGGAGTACCCGGACCTGATACCGTTGTCGTCCAATCTCGGCTCGCTCATTGACAAGACCTGTCCGGATGTCGTTGTCGATTTCACCCGCGCTGGCGTCGCCATGGAGGCCGCGCGAGTCGCGCTTCCCCTCAAAGTCCACATGGTCATAGGCACGACCGGGCTGTCGGCTGCTGATATCGATGAGTTGCGCAGCCTGTGCGATTGCCACGGTGTGGGCGCCGTTGTCGCCGCCAATTTCTCGCTTGGCGCCGTGCTGCTGATGCATCTGGCGCAGATTGCATCTCGATTCTTCGCCAATGCCGAGATTATTGAGATGCACCATGACAAGAAGCTGGACGCTCCCTCGGGCACCGCGCTTGCCACGGCGCGCATGATGGCGGAGGCTCGCGGCTCCCGGTTCGTGTATCCTCCCACCGAGAAAGAAGTGCTCGCAGGAGTGCGGGGCGGCGAAGTCGGCGGCCTGGCCATACACAGCATCAGGATGCCCGGCGTGATGGCGGCTCAGGAAGTGCTCTTTGGCGGCAAAGGGCAGACCCTGCTTCTCCGGCATGATGCGACCAGTCGCGAATCGTATATGCCCGGAGTCATACTTGCGGTCAAGGAAGTGGTGAAGACTCGAAGTCTGGTTGTCGGACTTGATAAGCTTATGGGTCTGTAGGTGCTATGGACACCGTTGACGTGGCGATTGTCGGTGCCGAGGGGCTTGTCGGCCAGGAACTCCTCAAGATTCTCGAGGAGCGCCGGTTTCCGGCTTCGTCGGTTCACCTGTACGACACCGACCGCCGTCCTGGCGTGGAGTACTTCTTCAGTCATCAGAAGCTCGAGGTGGAGGAAGCCACCCCTGACATCTTTCGCAATGTGGATGTGGCCTTCTTCTGTGATGGACTCGATTCCAGTCGCCGCCTGGTGCCTGCTGCAGTTCAGTCTGGCGCCGTCGTCATCGACGATAGCGGCGACATGGTTACCGATGGTACGGTGCCGTTGGTCGTGCCGGAAGTCAATGCGGATGACATCGCTCAACACAAGGGCATCCTGTGCAATCCCGGAAGTTCCACCATCCAACTCATGGTGGCGCTCTTCCCTCTTCACAGCGCGAACAGGATACGGCGGATAGTAGTCAGTACGTACCAGCCTGTGTCGTGCAGTGGAACGGCTGCCGCGCTGAAGGAACTCACCGCTCAGGCGAAACGCGTGCTGGAGGGGCGCCGGGTGTGTCCTCACATGTACTCCCATCAGATAGCGTTCAACGTGCTTCCGGAGATAGACGTGTTTCTCGACAATGGCTACACGAAGGAAGAGTGGCGGATAGTTGAGGAAACCAGACGCATCTTGCGGGACGATGCCATCGGCGTGGCGCCAACCTGCGTCCGAGTACCGGTGTACTTCGGGCAGAGTCAATCGGTGAACGTCGAGTTCGAGTCTGCCATCACGCCTGAAGAGGCGCGCAAGATCCTTGCCCAGGCACCAGGCGTGCGGATACTGGACGACCCAACCGTCAGTTTCTATCCTCAGCCCTGGTCTGCGAGCGGTCTGAATCAGGTCTTTGTGGGGAGAATACGCAGGGACGCCTCCCGGTCGAACTCGCTGTCAATGTGGATTGTATGTGATAATCTGCGCAAGGGCGCGGGATTGAACGCCGTCCAAATCGTCGAGGAAGGTCTTCGACGTGACTGGATCAAGTCCAGGAAGAGGAGAGCCTGAGATGCCGGAATTTCCACGACTTCTGACTGCGATGGTTACCCCGTTTGATGACCGCGAACAGGTGGATTACGCGCAGGCCCGCAAACTGGCGCGCGCATTGGTCAAGTCCGGCAGTGGCGGAATCCTCGTCTCCGGAACTACCGGAGAGGCTCCGACCCTCAGCATTCCGGAGAAGCTCCGGCTGTTCCGTGAAATCAAAGAGGAGTTGGGTGCCGGAGTGATGGTAGTTGCCGGTACCGGCAACTACAGCACGAGCGAGAGTATCGAATTGACGCGCGAAGCCGAGAAGACAGGCGTGGACGCCTGCCTCCTTACGGTGCCGTACTACAATCGGCCGACGCAGGAAGGCCTCTACCGGCATTTCAAGGCGATTGCTACGTCGTGCAACCTGCCTTGCATCATGTACAACGTACCATCCCGCACGTCCTGCAATCTCGCCGCCGAGACTGTGATCCGGCTGAGCAAGGTCGATAACATCATCGCGGTCAAAGAGGCGAGTGCAAACCTCCACCAGATCTCGGAGATTATCCAGGGAGTGCCTCCTGAGTTTCTCGTGTACAGTGGGAATGATGGCGATACGCTGCATGTCATGGCGCTTGGCGGCTACGGAGTGGTCGGGGTAATCACGCACCTCGTTGGACTGCAGACGCAGGACATGATGAACAAGCTGCTGGCCGGCAAGACGAAGGAAGCAGCCGCGATACACCGGCATCTGCTGCCCATGGTGGATGCGATGTTTGTTGTGGCGAACCCGATACCTCTGAAGTTCGCGATGAACCATCTTGGTTTTCGAGTGGGTCCGACCCGCCTGCCGCTGTGCGAACCTGACGAGAAGACGGCCGCTGCCATACTGACGGCGCTGAAGCAGTTCACGATCGATCTGGCGGCATTCTGACGGCGGCGCCGGTACGTAGCAGGGTGAGAGGCGAGGACACAAGTCTGGGGCGACAGTTCTTCTAGGCCCGGATCTCGATTATCTGTTCCCTCTTGGGCCCCATGGATACGAGGGACACCCGGCAGCCAACCAGGTCCGAGATGGTATTCACGTAGCGCCTCGCGTTCTGAGGCAAGTCAGCGAAATCAGCGATGTCCTCCGTGCATTCATCCCACCCGGGCAACTCCTCATAGACCGGCTCGCAGCGCTCCAGGGTATCGGTCCTCGTGGGGAAGTCGGCGGTGTAGCGACCATCCACCATGTATCCGGTACAGACCTTGATGGACTTGAATCCGTCGAAGATGTCCAGGTGCGTCAGCGCCACATCGGTCATGCCGTTGATCCGTACGCTGAATCTGCCGGCCACACCGTCGAACCAGCCGCATCTCCTTGGCCGCGGAAAGGACGGTCGCCACTACCTGTGTTTCGCGACCAAGTCGCTTTGACAGGAGTGGCCTCAGGCACCGGTCCACGAGGCGCGCGGTGAGCGTGGCCTCTTCGGTAGGTCTTCCTTCACGCCTGATGAAGCTGCCGGGTATCTTACCCGCGGCGTAGAGCTTCTCTTCATAGTCAACCGTCAGAGGTACGAAATCCATACCCCCCACGGTTTCGGACGCAACACACATCGTCACGAGGACCATGGTGTCTCCGTATCGAACGAGGACGGAGGCGTTGGCCTGCTGAGCAAGCCGACCCGTCTCCATGCTGAGTGTGCGCCCAGCGAACGAGCGCTGCACGAGATGGGTCATCTTACCTCCTCAATCCCAGCCGGGAAACCAGCGTACGATACCGCTCGACGTCGGTTCGTTCCAGATAGGTCAGGAACTTGCGCCGCCTCGCGGTGAGCCTCAGAAGCCCCTTTCGAGTGTTGTGGTCGTGGCTGTTGTCCTTCAAGTGCGTTGTGAGCGCGGTAATCCGCTCTGTCAGAAGCGCAACCTGGACTTCAACGGACCCTGTGTCACCGTCGCTGACGGCATACTGACTGACTAGTTCTTTCTTCTTCTCAGACTGCAACATAATGCGGGATTATAGCATAGCGGCTCTAGATTGACCACACGGGCCGCGGACGACTATAATCAGGCGTAAGGCCCCTCATGCGTGAGAGTTGCGGCATCTTCGGCGTCTTCGGCCCCGGTCTTGATACAGCTCGACTGGTCTTCTTTGCGCTATTCGCATTGCAGCATCGAGGCCAGGAGTGTGCTGGCATCGCTGTCAGCGGCGACAATGGCATCCAGGTTTCTGCGAAGCCGGGGCTTGTCGCACAGGTATTCACCGAGAGCGATATCGCCGGCCTGAAGGGATTCGCCGCGATCGGCCACACGTGTTATTCGACGTGCACCTCGAGGCGCCCGGCAACGCCTCAGCCTGTAGTGGCGCAGCACGACGGGTGGGTAGTAGCGGTCTCACACAACGGCAATATCACCAACGCTGCCACACTGCGCAGCGAGCTGGAGGCCCTGGGGCAGCGGTTCACATCGGACTGCGATGGCGAGGTTATCGCCAGGCTCATCGTCACCAGTCACGGCGCCACCTGGCAGGAGAAGTTCTCCAGCGCACTCAGGCGGCTGCAGGGTGCGTACTCCATCGCTGCTCTTGTCCCGGAGATGGTCGTCGCCGCCCGCGACCGGATGGGTGTGCGTCCCCTGTCGATAGGCGCTCTCGACGGGGGTTTCGTCGTCGCCTCCGAAACATGCGCGTTCGACCACATCGGAGCTACCTTCCTCAGGGATATCGCCCCCGGCGAAGTGGTGTTCCTGGACAGGAAGGTGACATCACAAAGCCAGACCCGCAATGGGAGGCGCGCATTCTGCGTCTTTGAGCACATCTATTTCGCCAGACCCGACAGTACGGTTGAAGGTCGACTGGTGTACGAGGCACGCCTCGCGATGGGCGCCAAGCTCTCTGAGGAGCACCCCGTAGAAGCTGACTACGTACTTGGCGTGCCCGATTCCGCGACGGCCGCCGCCATAGGCTACGCCCGCGCGTCGGGCATTCCCTACAGGGAAGGACTCCTGAAGAACCGCTACGTGGGACGCACTTTCATCGCGCCCGACCAGAGGCTCAGGGACCTTGGGGTGCAACTCAAGTTCAATCCTCTGTCCAGCCTTATCAAGGGCAAGCGGCTCATCGTCGTTGACGACAGCATTGTGCGAGGCACCACCACGCCACGCGTGGTAAAGCTGCTGCGGCAGGCGGGGGCGAGCGAAGTGCATCTCAGGATCTGCGCGCCGCCGCTGCGTCATCCGTGTCCACTGGGCGTTGACATGGCATCCGAGTGGGAGCTGATAGCCGCCCGCATGTCCGAGCCGGACATAGCCAGCCATCTCGGCGTCGACTCCCTCGGCTATTCAAGCCTCCCCGGCCTTGTCGACGCTGTCGGCCTGCCACGGGATATCCTCTGCCTGGCCTGCTTCAACGGCGACTATCCTCTCCCGGTCCAGATGGGCCTCTCCAGGCTGACCGCCGGGAGCCAAGCGACATGACACAGGGCGACGATATGTCCAGGCAGGCGCGGTCCTACGCGGATGCCGGCGTGCACATCCACGACGCCGACTCAATCAAGGAGCGAATCCAGCAATCGCTGAAGCCGACCCTGGACTCCCGGTCCCTTGGCGTCGGCTCTTTTGGTTCGCTGTTTCATCTGCAAGGCTACAACGACCCCGTTCTGGTATCGAGCTGCGATGGCGTCGGCACAAAGCTGAAGCTGGCCGCCCTCCTGGGACGCAACCGGACCGTAGGCCACGACATCGTGAATCACTGCATCAACGATATCCTCTGCTGCGGTGCTATGCCCCTGTTCTTTCTCGACTACATCGCCATGGCGCGGCTCGATACCTCACAGATTGCCGATATCGTCGACGGGATTGCGACAGCCTGTCGCGACAGCGGCGTCGCGCTCATCGGCGGTGAGACGGCAGAGATGCCTGGCTTCTATGTCGAGGGCATATACGACCTCGTGGGCTTCATCGTCGGCGTCGTCGAGCGGCCGCACATCATCGACGGAAGGGGCATCGTTCCCGGAGATGTGCTCCTCGGACTCCCCTCATCGGGACTGCACACGAACGGCTATTCGCTCGCCCGGCGGGTATTCAACATAGATGCCGATCCTTCACAACTCGGCCGGCGCTACGCGGAGCTGGGAGGCACCCTCGGCGATGCCTTGCTGGCGCCACACCGGCCATACCATCGAATGCTTGAACCACACCTGCCTCTTGTGAAGGGCCTGGCGCACATAACCGGAGGCGGATTCGCCGGAAACGTGTCACGAATACTGCCGCCCGGAGTGGCGGCGAGCATCGATGTGTCTTCCTGGCCTGTGCCCAGCGTGTTCAAGCTTATCCAAGAGACGGGGGGCGTGGCGCAGGATGAGATGTACCGGGTGTTCAACATGGGCATCGGCATGGTCGTGGTTGCGTCCCCGAATGAGGCGGCGCAACTGGCGCGGGCTCTGCCGGATGCGTACACTATCGGAAGCATCGCACATCACGATGCTGGTGAACGAGTGGTCCTGAACTGACGGAGGGATAATGCGAGCACTTCTGAGCGTCTCGAACAAGGCGGGAGTCATAGACTTCGCGCGCGGACTCCGCGAAATGGGAGCCGACCTGTACAGCACCGGCGGGACTCACAAAGCCATCGCCGATGCCGGCATCGAGGTGCACAGCATCTCGGAACTCACCGGATTCCCTGAGATACTTGACGGGCGAGTTAAGACCCTGCACCCATCGGTACATGGTGGAATCCTGGCGCGGCGCGACCTGCCCGAGCACATGGCTGCCATCGAGAAGGCGGGCATCGCGACCATCGACCTGGTTGTGGTCAATCTCTACCCGTTCGTGCAGACGGTCACAAAGAGTGGGGTGAGCCTGGAAGATGCGATAGAGAACATCGACATCGGCGGACCCACGATGATTCGCTCGGCCGCGAAGAACTACGAGTCTGTCACCGTCGTCGTGGACCCCGAGGACTACGTCTGGATACTGCAGCGAATGAGAGAAGGCAAACTTGACGGCGCCTCACGAATGAAGCTCGCGCAGAAGGCGTATCAGCACACGGCCTCGTACGACACCGCGATTGCGCGCTACCTGGGCGACGAGTTGTTCCCCGAGCATATGACCCTTGCCCTGGAGAAGGCCTATGGATTGCGATACGGAGAGAACCCCCGTCAGAAAGCGTGTTTCTACACCCTCCAGGATGTGAAAGCCAAAGACAAGGGCCTCGGGGCGCTCGTGCACCTGAGCGGTCCGGAAATCTCCTACAACAATCTGCTGGACTTCGATTCGGCTGTGGGCACTCTCTCCGAGTATTCCCGCCCCACAGTCGCGATACTCAAGCACACCAACCCCTGCGGCCTTGCCAGCCGGGATTCGCTTGTCGAGGCCTACGTTCTGGCCCTCTCCGGAGACCCCGCCGCGGCCTTTGGCGGAGTGGTGGCCTGTAACAGGACCATCGACCTGCCGGTGGCGGAGGAGATCAACAAGACCCACTACGACGCAGTGATTGCGCCGGACTATTCGGCCGACGCCGTCGCTCTGCTCTCGCAGAAGAAGAGCCTGCGGCTGGTCAAGGCGCCCTTCCCGCAAGCCGGAGAAGAGGTGCTCGAGTTCCGCAACGTCCGGGGAGGGTTCGTAGTCCAGACGAGGGATTCCGTCGCGTCCGATGAGTTGACTCCCAAACAGGCCTCGAAGCGGCCACCAACTCGCGCCGAGCTTGACGACCTGCTGTTCGCCTGGCGGGCGGTCAAGGCCATCAAGTCAAACGCCATCGCCCTTGCGAAAGACTCTGTGCTGGTAGGCATGGGCGCAGGTCAGCCTTCCAGAGTGGAGTCCGTCTCAATAGCCCTGAAGAAGGCGGGAGACCGGGCCAGGGGCGCAGTACTCGCGAGTGACGCATTCTTCCCTTTCACCGATGGACCTGAACTCGCGTTGGATGCGGAAGTGACCGCCATCATACAGCCCGGCGGCTCGGTGAGGGATGATGACGTCGTAGCCGCAGTCGACCGCCATGGCGCCACGATGGTGTTCACAGGGATGAGGCATTTCAAGCACTGAGTCCGCATACAGGCGGCAGTCGATGCCGGGGGGTGCGACATGGCACGCGTCATACTGGTAGCTGACATGCTCCGCGGATTCCTCGAGGAGGGGAATCCTCTCTTCTGCGGCTCCCGGGCGCGCAGGATTGTTCCAGCAATCCGGCAGCTGCTGCAACACGAACGCGAGCAGGGAACCCCGATCATCTTCATCGGCGACCAGCATCTCCCGGACGACCCTGAGTTTCAGCAGTTTCCGCCGCACTGCGTTGCCGGCAGCCGCGAATGTGAGGTCATCCCCGAGCTGACCGAATTCGTGGACACGTTCGTCCCCAAGCAGCGCTTCAGCGCCTTCACCGACACGTCGCTGGCGGCCCAGCTCGAGCGCCTCGACGCAACGAGGCTTGTCCTATGTGGCGTGTGTACGGACATCTGCGTTCTGCATACGGCCTACAGTGCACGAGACATGGGCTACGAGGTGGAGGTTCCGGCCGACTGCGTCGCAGGGTTCGACGAGAAGAACCACATGTTCGCCCTCGACCACATGCAGAAGGTGCTGGGCGTGGAAGTTACCACGTCCCCGGCGGCAACCCCTCTACGTATCGAGTGGCCCATCCCCGACGAGTGGTTGAATGGCGACACCGCCGATGTCTATTTCCTGCGCACTGTGGAGATCCTCAAGAAAGAGGGCATCAACCCCGTGGTCACCATGGAGGTCTTCCCACGCCGTGACGGCATCCTCTGCGGGATAGAAGAAGTGAAGTCGCTGCTGCGACAGGTGCTGCCCGCCGGGAAGTCTGAGGTGTGGGCGCTCGATGAAGGCGAATCGTTTTCGAAGAAGGAAGTCGTGCTGCGCATCAGCGCTCCGTACCAGGATTTCGGCGTCTATGAGACGTGCTACCTTGGAATCCTGGCCCACTGCAGTGGCTGGGCCACGGCGGCCCGAGAGTGCGTGCAGGCAGCCCGGGGGCTACCGGTGTTGAGCTTCGGCGCCAGGCACGTGCATCCCTCGGTGGTGGCGGTCATGGAGTACTCGGCCATCGTCGGTGGCTGTACCGGGTGCGCCAGTACGGCAGGCGCCCGCCTCGCCGGAATGAAGCCCGTGGGCACCATTCCCCACGCACTCATCATCATCATGGGTTCGACTGCCGCAGCGACTCTGGCCTTCGACAGGGAAATGGACCCGGGTATGCCGAGGTTTGCGCTGGTTGACACATTCGAGGACGAGGTTAGAGAGAGCGTGTCCGTAGCCAAGGCAATGAAGGGCCGCCTTTCCGGCGTGAGGCTGGATACGCCCTCTGAGCGCGGCAGGGTCACCGCCGAGCTGGTCAAGGAAGTCCGCGCGTGGCTGAATCTCGAGAACTTCAAGGACGTGCGTATCGCGGTAAGTGGGGGCCTCGACCCTGACAGGATACGGTACTTCCTGGATGAGGGTGCTCCGGTCGACCTCTTTGCCGCGGGGAGCTACATAAGTGACGCACGTCCACTCGACTTCACCGCTGACCTTCACGAGGTCGATGGCAGGCCGATCGCCAAGCGTGGACGCATGCCCGGGCTGACGCCGAATCCACGGTTGAAGCGCGTGATGTAGCTGCCGGCGCTTCCGTCGCAGAGAAACCTGCCAAGTCTGCGTTGACTCCGAGGCACACAAGCCTGCGCTTCGGACAGAGTCCTCCGGTGCCAGAATGAGTACGCCCCCTCACAGGACAGGACTTGCCCATCTACCGCTCCACGGGGGCCACGCGCCCGCATGGCTGTTCCAGCGTATGGCGCGGCTGGCTCGCGAGGTCACGGCGGCCATCGTCCTCGACTTCGGCCCCGAGGAGGTGCTGCGCCGCCTCGCCGACCCCTTCTGGTTCCAGGCGTTCGGGTGCGTGCTCGGGTACGACTGGCACTCGAGCGGCGTCACCACGACAGTCTGCGGGGCGCTGAAGGCCGGACTGGCAGGCACCGAACACGAACTGGGCCTGTGTGTTGCGGGAGGCAAAGGCAGGGCAGCGCGTGCAACGCCTCGCGACATTCTCGCCAAGAGTCCCCTGCTGGCGGTGGACCCCCAGTCCCTGGTCTACGCCAGCAAGATGTCGGCGAAGGTGGACAGCGTCGCCCTGCAGGATGGCTACGACCTGTACCACCACTCGATGTTCTTCACCCGGGAGGGGAAGTGGGCCGTCGTCCAGCAGGGCATGAACACCACCTCCAGATATGCCCGCCGCTATCACTGGCTGGGCGAAGCGGTGACTGACTTCTGCTGCGAACCGGAGACGGCCATATGCTCCGACGCGCGAGGACAATCGTTGAATCTTGTCGCAAGCGAGAGCCAAGCCGCGCGCGAGGCAATGGCCGGCATGCCCAATGACTTCAGTCCGGGAGCGCTGAAACTGGAACTCCAGCGACTCAGCGTGCTCACTCTACCTCGAAGGGAGTATCTCACGTTCGCGGACATCGATGTTGCGCGTGTGGGCCGACTTCTCGATTCCGTGCAGGCACAGCAGCCCCAGGATTTCGCGAGCCTGCTGAGTCTGCAAGGCGTGGGCGCGAAGACCGCCCGTGCGATGGCGCTCATCGCGGACATTGTGTATGGCGCTCCAGCGAGCTTTCGCGACCCTGCGACCTACAGTTTTGCCCACGGAGGGAAGGACGGGCATCCTTTTCCGGTCGATCGAGCGTTATACGATATGAGTATCCAATTGCTGTCGGACGCGGTACGCCGCGCGCGACTCGCCACGCAGGAGAAGCAGGAGGCTCTTTCACGGTTGCGAACAGGAATCGAAGGTCGTCCCGGGGCGGGAACGTGACGCCAGACCGTCCACCCGTGGTTTCGCGTCCTGCGATGTGTCGCCGATGCCACTCACAGAGAGACGGCAGGAGCCCACAGGGCATTCATCCAGAGCGACAGGAGGGACATCCACTGAATGACATGGCTTGATATCGCCGTGGTGGCAACGGTCTGCCTTTCCGCCGCCTACGGGCTCTGGAAGGGAATCGTCCGGGCAATTGTCGGCATAGCGGGACTGATCGGGGGTCTACTTCTGGCCGGCGCCTTCTACCGGGAACTGGCACTGAAGTTGTGGCCCGTGGGCGGTTCATGGACGAATGCTGCTGCGTACGCAATCATCCTGTTCGGCACGCTCATCGCAGCCGGGATAATAGCCAGTCTCCTGTCAAGACTCGTGCACATGACGCCGCTCGGCATCGTCGACCGCGTCCTGGGGCTGACAGCGGGTTTGCTGGTCGCCCTGCTCGGGTGGGCGTTTGTGCTAACAGTCGTCGTGGCTGTCATACCCGGCGCGGACACAGCACTCGCCAATTCAGCACTGGCGTATAGACTCATCCACTGGTTAGCCGCCGTGCGCGGCCTCCCCGCTTCGCAGGGCGGCCCTATCTAGCCAGCCGAGGTACGGTTCCGCCCGGACTGCAGACGACGGGCTGCTAGGCGCCCAGGACAGTGTCGAGCATCTTCTTGAGGTCCTTCTTCGATTTCAGACCCACAATCTGCTGCGCGGGCTCACCGTTCTTGAACACAAGCATCGTTGGGATAGCCGCGATGCCGTATTTGGCGGCGATAGCGCTATTGTCCTCGACGTTCACTTTGGCGAAGTTGACCTTGCCTTCGTAGTCCCGGGCAAGCTCCTCGATAATCGGAGCTGCCGCAAGACACGGCGCGCACCACTGCGCCCAGAAATCAACGAGAACCGGCACATCAGACTTGAGCACCGACTGCTGAAAGTTCTCCTCACCGACGATAGCCTGTACCATGCTCCGTACCCTCCTAGTTTGCGGGTGAGACAGTGCCACCAAGCAGGTGCCTGGCCGCACGGGTCGTGGTCACTGCCAATGTCTCCTCGCTCTCCGCTCGCAACTCCGCGACGGCTCTAAGACTTCTCACCACGTCTGCCGGACATGACTCGTATCTCACGTCCCGACCGTACCAGACAGGAGCATCCGTCTCCAGCAGGAGTTGCCCCAGGGGCACGGCCCTGACCGCCCGCCTGTGCTCCTCGTGGTACTCGGCCGCAGGCGTAGCAGAAACGTAGAAGCCCGCGTCCATTATACCGTGCAGGACTGAGGAGAAGCCAGTGAACCAGTGGAACACCGCGCTGCCGACATGCGATTCAAGCACGAGGCGCAGTGCGTCCGTCCATGCATACCGGCTGTGCACGAGAACAGGACACTGCGCGGACGCAGCCATAGCGAGCAGGCGTGCGAACACCTCCTGCTGGGCTTCCTTCGACACGTCGGCGAGGGTACGCTTGTGATAGTCGAGTCCCACTTCTCCAATCGCACATGCGGAGGAAAGGCTGTCTTCCACGAACCTCACTTCTCGCTCGATTGCAGCTGCATCACATCCTGCCAGATGACACGGGTGCACTCCTATGGCTGGATGCACCATACCCTTCCATTTCTCCGCGATGTGCAGCGTCTTCTCATTGGAGGCAACGTCCGTACCAACCGCCACGATGCCGACGACTCCGACATCACGGGCGCGATTGATCGCGGCGTCCACATCCGGAAGCTGATCAAGGTGCGCGTGCGTATCGAAGAGCGTCATCAGGAGCCGCGTTCCTCCCGCATCCTGCGATAGAACTCCAGTCCGTCAGAAGTTGGCTGGTACACGTTCAGTGCCGCGCGGCCTCCGGACAGGCGGTCGACGAAACCCGCCCGAACCAGAACGCGAAGCATCGTCTCGCCGAAATACCCCGTGAGTTGCAGGTAGTGATCGGCCACGGGACGCCCGGTCTCTTCGAAGCGAGAACAGATGAGTTGCAGCAAGCGTGCCGGCTCCTCATAGAGGCTCCGGATAAGCTCCTTCATCGTATCGGTCTCGCGGATCCTGGCTCCGAATTCGTCGTACACCGTCATCTCTCACCTCTCGTGTCGTCGCCTGCAGGTCGAGTATTCTAGCCGCTGACCTCGCCCCTGACAACCGCCCGATTGCGTTGACAGGAGCCATCGCCGCTGTTAGTGTAGAGCGTGACCGGAGAGGAGTGGAGGGGATAGGAGGACAGATGGCGAACCACGAGCGTGAACTGCTCAAAGGCAGCACCGATTGTCTCGTCCTGAGCGTCATCAACGACCACCCCACCTACGGGTACGAGTTGATCAAGGAACTCGAGACACGCAGCGGCGGCTACTTTCACTTCAGGGAGGGTACCCTGTACCCCGCGCTGCACCGGATGGAGAAGGAAGGGCTGGTCGAGGGCCGCTGGGAGACGCTCCCAAACGGACAAGAACGTCGCTACTACTACATAACCGACAGAGGTCGGGACGCACTGGAGCACAAGCGCGTCACGTGGACCGACTTCTCCGCGGCAGTGCGATCTGTACTGACCACTGAACCAATCTGAGCAACTCCATGGCCAAGGACTTCGCCGACTACATCTCAGCGATATGCAACAGCGTGAGAACCGACTCACGCACCCGCAGCGCCATAGGAAGGGAAATAGATGCGCACCTTCGGGATCATGCTGAACTCCTGAAGAAGAGCGGGTGCGGCGAGGACGAGGCGAGCCGCAGGGCAATCGAGTCATTCGGTAATCCCCGCGACCTTGCCCGTGATTTGCTCATGGTGCATGCACAGGGCACGTGGCGGGACGCGTTCCTGACATCGCTTCCGCATCTGCTCGTGGCACTCCTGCTTACCGCCTACTACGAGCAGAGCATCGCGTGCGTCATCGCTGTGCTGCTAGCCTCCGGTCTGGGAATCGGACAGGCCGTGACACGAAGAGTTCCTCCATGGTCGTTCAGCTGGCTCGGCTATTGTCTCGTTCCTGTGGTGCTTGTCGTGTTCATCCTGCTGGGCGCCACGCACTGGTGGACGCTCCTCGGAATGGCCTACATACCGTGCGCGGTCCTGGTCGTGGTGTACGTCGTACGGCAGACGGCTTCCCGAGATTCACTCTATGTGTCGTTGATGCTATCCCCGTGGGCCGTCATCACAGCCTGGTTCATGGCGGCTGGCAGTCTCACCGACGTGCAGGGCATACACTTGAGTGCCGCCGGAATGCTCGCCTACAGTCGTGAGTTGGTGGGAAGCTTCGTGGCTCTTGCTGTCGCCAGCTTCGTATTCGCTCGGTTGAGGCCGCGATGGGGAAAGGCGCTCGCGCTCATCGTGCCTTTGACGGGGGTATTCGGCTACCTCTCGCTCTACTGCTGGGAGGAGTTGTCGTTTGTGGGATGGGCAGTATCAACCATCGCGCTCGCAGTGGTAGCGCTGCCAACCATCCGCGAGTTCGTGCACTGACGTACGACTCTGCCTATTCCTCCGCCCACAACCCCGCCTGCCGTGAAGTCTTGCGGTTGTACGGAATGCCCAGGTGCTCGTAGGCCAGTCTGGAGGCGACCCGCCCTCTGGGCGTGCGGTCAATGAGCCCCAACTGCAACAGGTAGGGTTCGTAGACGTCTGTAACCGTATCTGCGTCCTCGCTCACCGCTGCTGCAATCGTATCCAGCCCCACTGGTCCACCTTCGAATTTCTCGATTATCGTGTGGAGAATCTTGTGGTCAACCTCATCCAGCCCGACGGCATCGATCTCGAGTCTGGCCAGTCCTTCGCTTGCGGTCTCTTCGGTGATGGTGCCGTCCCCAACCACCTGTGCGAAATCACGAAGCCTGCGAAGCAGCCGATTGGCGACCCGGGGCGTGCCTCGAGAGCGACGGGCAACGTGGCCGAGACCCGCGTCATCCGCAGGCACCTGCATGATGGCGGCAGAGCGCTTCAGGATTAGACGAATGGCATCCTCGTCGTAGAAATCGAGGTGACAGGCAATCCCGAAACGGTCGCGAAGCGGCGGGCTCAGGAGGGAGTAGCGAGTTGTGGCGCCGACCAGGGTGAAGGCAGGCAATCCAAGTCGAAGGCCTCTCGCTCCGGGTCCCTTTCCGAGGAAGATGTCGAAGACGAAGTCCTCCATCGCCGGATAGAGCTTCTCCTCCACTACGCGGCTCAGTCTGTGAATCTCGTCGATGAAGACGACGTCGCCCTCCTCGACGTTGGTGAGGATTGCCGCCAGGTCGCCCGGCCGTTCGACAGCCGGTCCCGATGTCACCTTGATGCTGACGCCGAGTTCGGCGGCGATGATGTGAGCAAGGGTCGTCTTGCCAAGGCCCGGTGGCCCATGCAGTATCGTGTGGTCCAGGGGTTCACCGCGCTTCTTCGCCGCGGCGATAGCGATGCTCAGATGCTCTTTGACCTTTGACTGACCGATGAAATCGTCAAGCCGTTGAGGGCGCAGACTGAATTCAGCCCGCGCATCCTCAACGGCCGATTTGCCCGATACCAGCCTATCACCCTGTCCGGATGCGTCGTGAGCCATGCTACCGTATCACTCTACATACCCCTCACAGGAGTGAGGCGCGTCTTCAGGAGAGGAGACCCATCGGCTCCTCTTCCTCGGCCGCAGCCTCAAGCAGCGGCACTACACGTGGAATACCCTGAGACGGAATCAGCTTGCCGAGAATGACGTTCTCCTTCAAGCCTCTGAGCCTGTCCACCTTGCCCCTGAGGGCCGCGGCCGCCAGCACTCGATTGGTCTCCTGGAACGACGCTGCCGCCAGCCAGCTATCCTTGTTCAGGCTTGCCCTCGTGATGCCGAGCAGTATGGCCTGAGCAGTCGCAGGCTCGCCTCCTTCGGCGAGGTAGCGCGCATTCACGTCCTCATAGTCAAACCTGTCCACCAGTTCACCGGGCAGAAGCTCGGTGTCACCGGACGAGAGAACCTCAACGCGCCTCAGCATCTGCCGGACGATGGTGGCTACGTGCTTGTCGTGGATACTCACACCCTGAGAACAGTACACCCTCTGGATCTCATCGATGATGTACTGTTGAGTTGCCTCTTTCCCCATGATACGCAGTATCGAGTGAGGATTGATGACACCCTCGGTCAACTGCTGCCCGACTGACACCTTGTCGCCGGTCTGGACGGTCAGCCTGGCGCCCGCAGGGATCGGATACTCCCGCTCTTCCGTCTCGGTGTAGCGCACCCGTACAACACCCTGCTCGACCCGTGCGTGACCGGAGACGCGAGCAACGCCATCCTGATCGGAGGCGGCTGCCGGAACCATCGCCTCGCTCTCACCGGAGAGTGAGGCCTGTCTGAAGAGCATAGTGCCGACCTCAACCACCTGTCCGTCCTCGACAAGCAACTCCGCGCTCGCCGGAACTGGATACTCATCCTCGTATGACGCCGAGTTCGTAATCCTCACCACACGCCCCTCATCCGCTTCGATGACGTCAACAACTCCATCGATGCCGGACAGAACGGAACGCCCCTTGGGTGTGCGCGCCTCGAACAGCTCCTCCACGCGCGGCAGACCCGTGGTGATGTCGGACCCCACCACACCACCGGTGTGGAATGTACGCAGAGTCAACTGAGTGCCCGGCTCTCCGACGCTCTGAGCAGCGATGACACCAACCGCAGTGCCCAGCTTCGCCAGGCTGCGCGTTGCGAGATCGCGCCCGTAGCAGTACTGGCAGATGCCGAAGCGGCAGCGGCAGTTGAGCGGAGACCGAACGTACACGGCATTGATGCCGGCCTCGATAATCAACTTCGCTTTGTCCTCGTCAATCTCCTCATTGCGCGCAACAATGACCTCTCCAGTGCGTGGGTCTGCCACCGGGCTGGCCGCCAGGTAGCCAAGTATCCGCTCACTGAAGGGGGGCAACGCCCCTCCACTGCCCTCCGCCCGTATCCACGTGCCCTCAGTTGTCCCGCAGTCCACCTCGGTCACAATGACGTCCTGAGACACGTCTACAAGTCGCCTGGTGAGGTATCCGCTCTCAGACGTGCGGAGCGCCGTGTCGGCAAGACCTTTCCGGGCACCGTGCGTAGAGACGAAGTACTCCATTGGCGTCAACCCTTCCCGGAAACTTGCTTTGATCGGGAAGTCGATAATCTTGCCCGAGGGGTCGGTCATGAGTCCCCTCATACCGGCCATCTGCCTGATCTGCGAGATGTTACCCTTGGCGCCGGACGTAGCCATCATGTAGATGGGGCCGTAGCGGTCAAGAGAACTGGACACGTCTTCAAGGATCTTGTCCGTGGCTTCCATCCAGACCTGGACAACATTCTCGTAGCGCTCGTCCTCTGTGATGAAGCCGCGTTCGTACTGGTCCTGAATGACGCCGACCTGTTCGTCAGCTTCGTGCAGAATCTCGGTCTTGTGCGGCGGCTGCTCGATGTCACTCATGGCAATCGAGACACCCGACTTCGTCGCGTAGTCGAATCCGAGCTCCTTCAGGCTGTCAAGGACCGCGGCAGTGCCTTCATGTCCAAGAACACGCACGCAATCTGACACCAGCGAACGGATTGAGGACTTGTTCATGGTCTTGTTCTGGAAGCGCATCTGCGGTGGCAGTGCATTGTTGAAGATGATGCGTCCGACGGTGGTCTCCATCATCTCACCCTGATACCTGACCCGAATCTCCGCGCCAAGATCGATAACGCCGGAATCATAGGCGAGCCTGGCGTCGTCGGGGCTGCTGAACGCCTTGCCCTTGCCTTTCGCGTTGGGCTTGGGGATGGTGAGGTAGTAGCACCCAAGTACGATATCAAGGCTGGGCGACGCAACCGGCATACCGTTGCTGGGGAGAAGCATGTTGTACACGCTGAGCATGCGTTCACGCACTTCCTGAACCGCAGCCTTTGAAAGCGGCACGTGCACCGCCATCTGGTCGCCGTCGAAGTCAGCGTTGAACGCTGAGCAGACGAGAGGATGCAACTGGAATGCGTCTCCGTCGATGAGCACGGGCTCAAATGCCTGAATACTGAGCCGATGGAGCGTAGGAGCGCGGTTGAGCATCACAGGACGCTCTTTCACCACTTCCTGAAGGAGATCCCACACTTCCGGCCGTGCCCGCTCCACCTGGCGGCGAGCAACCTTCACGTTGTTGGCGTACCCCTTCTCCATAAGCTTGTGCATGATGAACGGTTTGAATAGCTCCAGCGCCACACGCCGCGGGATGCCGCACTGGTGCAGCTTCAGATTGGGGCCGACAACGATAACGGAGCGGCCGCTGTAGTCAACACGTTTGCCGAGAAGGTTCTGCCGGAACCTTCCCTGCTTGCCAGCGAGCATGGCGGAGAGTGACTTCAGCGCGTGGTTGTTGCCCGTGGTGACCACACGACCGCGCCTCCCGTTGTCAACGAGCGCATCCACAGCCTCCTGAAGCATGCGCTTCTCGTTGCGGATGATGGCCTCAGGCGCCCCGAGATTCATCAGGCGGCGAAGCCGGTTGTTCCGATTGATGACCCTTCGGTACAGGTCATTCAGGTCGCTGATTACAAACCGGCCGCCATCGAGTTGCACAACCGGTCGCAACGAAGGAGGAAGAACCGGCAACACGGTGACAACCATCCACTCCGGACGATTGCCACTCTCACGCAGCGCTTCGACAAGCTGGAGCTTCTTGCTCAGTTTGTCGTATTGCTGACGAGACGCCGTGCGGATACCTTCGAGCAGATCCTCGTGAAGCTTCTCGATGTCCAGCTCACGCAGCACCTCGAGAATGGACTCCGCGCCCATACCGGCCTTGAACAATCCCCCAGCCTTCTCGCTCAGTTCGCGGTACTCTTCCTCGTTGAGGAGCATGTTGCGCTTGATGTCGCGAATCTTCTCGGCATCTTCGTCCTGGCCGTGCTCGATGAGTTCCTTCGCCCTGGCCTCGATGCCATCCGCATCAACGGAGATGACGAGGTAGCGGGCGAAGTAGATGACGGATTCCAGGTTCTTCGGAGAGAGGTCAAGGAGAATGCCCAACCAGCAAGGGACAAGCTTCGCGAACCAGATGTGCGTCACCGGCGCCGCCAGCTCGATGTGGCCCATGCGCTCGCGTCGAACGCTGGAGTGAGCGACCTCGACGCCGCACTTGTCGCAGATGACGCCCTTGTAGCGTATCTTCTTGTACTTGCCGCAGTGACACTCGTAGTCTTTCACGGGACCGAAGATCCGCTCGCAGAACAGACCGTCCCGCTCGGGCTTGAGAGTCCGATAGTTGATCGTCTCGGCCTTGGTCACCTCGCCGTGCGACCAGCTACGTATCTGGTCCGGCGATGCAAGACTGATCTGAATGGCGCTTATGTCATCAAATTGAACCATTTGCTTTGACCTCTCCCTACAGCTTGGACTTGAAACGAGGCTTCACGTCGCCCGTGATATTGATTCTCTCTTCCTCTTCATTGAGGAGCTCCACCGCGAATCCCATCGCCCGGAGTTCCATGAACAGCACCTTGCACGCCTCAGGTATGCTGGGACTCTGGACGTCCTCGTTCTTGATGATTGACTCATAGGCCCGGGCTCGTCCCACAATGTCATCGGACTTGACCGTGAGCATCTCCTGCAGCGTGTGCGCAGCACCATAGCCCTCGAGCGCCCACACCTCCATCTCTCCGAAGCGCTGGCCGCCGAACTGCGCCTTGCCGCCAAGCGGTTGCTGCGTGATGAGGGAGTACGGTCCAGTGGAGCGAGCGTGAACCTTGTCCTCCACGAGGTGGATGAGCTTCATGATGTAGACACCGCCGATGGTCACGGGCTGGTCGAATGGTTCCCCGGTCTTGCCGTCCCTGATCATCATCTTGCCGAACGTCGGAGGATAGGCCCTGCGCTCTTCGTAGACCTTCTTGGCCATCTTCTCGACCTCTTCATCAGTAGCCCCCGTGGCGTCAACTTGTTGGGTGTCCAGCCAGAGGCGCAGAGCCACATGCTTGGCGACTCCCACCTTGCTGGTATCCATGACTTCCGCAGCAGCGAAGCCCTTCTCGGACAGCCAGTCGCCGAGGGCTTCACCGTCCACGGCACATGTGACCTTCGGATTGATGTTCACTGCCTGCGCCTGCCACGCCATCCATACCCGGCACAACTCATCTTCGATCTGCACGGTCTCGGCCCCACCGAAGATGGGCGTCACCGCCCTGAATCCGAACAGACGCGCAGACCACCCCAGATGGGCTTCCAGCACCTGGCCGATGTTCATTCTCGATGGTACACCGAGCGGATTGAGAACGATGTCGACGGGGGTGCCATCCGGCAGGAACGGCATATCCTCTTCCGGCAGCACGATAGACACGACACCCTTGTTGCCATGGCGTCCGGACATCTTGTCGCCGATGGACAGCTTGCGGCGCTGAACAACCCACACCCTCACAAGCCGATTCACGCCGGCCGGTAGTTCATCGTGATTGTCGCGAGAGAATATGCGCATGGAGAGCACACGCCCTCTTGCGCCCGGAGGCATCCGCAGCGAGCTGTCCTTCACATCGCGAACCTTCTCGCCAAAGATGGCCCTGAGCAGCTTCTCCTCTGTCGACGGCTCCGTCTCACCTTTCGGGGTAATCTTGCCGACGAGGATATCGCCCGGCTTGACCTCAGCACCGACGCGGACGATGCCCTCGTCGTCGAGGTTTCCAAGGCTGTCCTCACTCACATTCGGTATATCACGGGTAATCTCTTCAGGGCCGAGCTTCGTGCTGCGTTCCTGAGTCTCGTATTTCTCGATGTGGATGGATGTGTACACATCATCCTTGACGAGGCGCTCACTCACGATGATGGCATCCTCGTAGTTGTAGCCACGCCAGCTCATAAAGGCGCACACAACGTTTCGGCCCAGGGCCAGCAGCCCTCCCTGGAGCGACGAGGTGTCCACAAGGATCTGCCCCTTCTCCACACGGTCGCCCTTTCTCACGAGAGGCCGCTGGTCGATGCACGTGCCCTGGTTGGTTCGCACAAAACGCTCCAGCTTGTAGGAGCGCGGATCGCCGCGGTCATCCTGAATCACAATCTGCGAGCCGGTCACCGACGTCACGATTCCGTTGCAGTCAGCAAACAACGCCTGGCCGCTGTATCGCGCAACCTCGCCCTCCATTCCTGTGGAGACGAACGGCGCCTCGGGACGCAGCAAAGGCACTCCCTGGCGCTGCATGTTGGAGCCCATGAGTGCCCGGTTGGCATCATCGTGCTCAAGGAACGGAATGAGCGCTGCGGACACGCTGAAGATCTGCTTGGGCGAAACGTCCATGAGGTCGACTTTGTCCTGACCCTCACGGAAGTACCGGGCACCACGCTTGACGTCAACGCGTTCGTCGAGGAACTCACCGTGCGCGTTCAGGCGAACGTTCGCCTCAGCGATGCTGTATTGCTCCTCTTCGTCAGCAGTGAGGTTGCGGACCTCGGTGGTAACGAACGGAGCAACCTTCACCTGTTGCGGGGCGAGTGCAGCGATGGCACGGGCAAGGTCCTTCGTGACCCGAACGCCTGCCTTGGCCACGACCTTGCCGTCCGCGGCTACGACTTCTTGCTTCAGCAATCGCCCGAGAAGTCCGGACGCGTCAGCAGGAAGCTCGTGTACCACCCTGCGGTAGGGCGTCTCGATGAACCCGAATTTGTTGATCGACGCATACGTGGCCAGGGTGCCGATGAGTCCGATGTTGGGGCCTTCCGGCGTTTCGATGGGGCACAGGCGGCCGTAGTGGGAGTGATGCACGTCTCGGACTTCAAAGCCGGCGCGATCACGGGACAACCCGCCCGGACCCATTGCCGAAAGGCGGCGCTTGTGCGTCAACTCGGCTAGCGGATTCGTCTGGTCCATGAACTGGGACAGCTGCGAACGGCCGAAGAACTCCTTGATCGCGGCGGTCACCGGCCGTATGTTGATGAGCGCTGACGGAGTCGCGGCCTCAGAGCCGAGGATGCTCATCCTTTCCTTGACCGCCCTCTCCAGGCGAAGCAGGCCCACGCGGAACTGATTCTGCAGGAGGAACCCTACGCCCTGCGCGCGCCTGTTGCCCAGATGGTCGATGTCATCAGGCGTCTCGCGGCCGTTGTTCAGCAGGATGATGTGTCGGACTATCTGCACGAGGTCGTCGGGCGTGAGCCCGAGGTAGTCGCTCGGAACTTCCACGCCAAGCTTCTTGTTCAACTTGTAGCGGCCGACCTCTCCCAGGCTGTATCGGCGCGGATTGAAGAGGAAGTTGTTGAGAAGCGTCTTCGCGCTGTTCAGGCTGGGGGGTTCGCCGGACGACAATTTGCGGTAGATATCCACAAGCGCCGCCGCATGATCGCGAATGAGGGGGTCACGCTCAATAGTCGACGCCATGAACTGATGATCAGGCGCCGTGTCAACGCTCTGAAACAGATTGAGCAGGTCTTCGTCGGTGCTGTACTTCTGGTCCACAGCGCGAAGAAGCGTGCTTGCGGTGAGCTTGCGTTTGCCACTCACACGAACAGAGATGACATTCCGGCTGGAAGTATCGAAATCCAGCCACGCGCCCCGCTCTGCAACGAGCTTGGCGAATCCGAGTTGCCGGCCGCTCACAGGGTCCCTCGCAAGGGTGAAATACACACCGGGGAACCGGGTCAACTGACTCACCACCACGCGCTCGGCGCCAGAGATGATGAACGTTCCCGCGTCAGTCATCAGCGGAAAGTCGCCGAAGAAGAGCCGCTCTTCCTTGATCTCGCCCGTTTCCTTGATGGTGAGACGGACGACGACGCGAAGCGGAGCCGCATACGTCAGTCCGCGTTCGAGGCACTCATCCACCGAATGCTTGGGTTCATCGAACTCAAAGTCGTGGAACTCCAGCTCCAGTCTGTTGCGCGTGTAATCCCGGATAGGAGACACTTCTTCGAAGAGCTTGCTCAGCCCCTCTCTCTTGAACCACTCGAAGGACTCAGTCTGAACCCTGACAAGATTCGGGACTTCGATAACTTCGGGGTGCCGGGCAAAAGAACGCACGACAGGGGTCAACGGAGTAGACGTCAAAGGCATTGCACACTCCTACACACACGTAGTCTTGCGAAACAGTTACTCTCAAAAAAGCACAACAAGGGGGGGAGCTAGAAGGCAAATGGGGAAAACAGAAGCATAGTCATGCCGCAAACAGCCATTTTACCACCTGCTGCATAAGTCGTCAATCAGCCCGTGCCGGCGGCATTTCTTGCTCGTTCTCTCAACGTGTAGAGGGCAGCGATGGCCTCAAGCGGGGTGAGAGAGTCGACATCGAGACTCGACAGTTCTCTCGCCAGGCCATCATCCGCGCCAAAGAGGCTCAACTGGCCCGCCGCTTCGCTTCGACCCATGTGCGTCATGCGCTCCTGACCGGGAGCCGAAGCCTCCAGGCGCTCCAGCACACCCTCGGCACGGTTGACCACGGCACGCGGCAATCCCGCGAGCCTCGCCACGTGGATCCCGTAGCTCTTGTCCGCGCCTCCGGGCGCGATGCGGTGCAGCAGCCGCACCTTGCCGTTGTCTTCATCCACTACCACGTTGTAGTTGCGCACCCGCGGCAGGTGCTCCGCAAGCTGCACCAACTCGTGATAGTGCGTCGCGAATATCGTCTTGGCTCCGAGGGAAGGATGGTTGTGGATGTACTCCGCGATGGCCCACGCGATTGAGACCCCATCATACGTGCTTGTGCCCCGTCCAATCTCATCCAGCACCAGCAGCGAGCGTGGCGTGGCGTGATGGAGGATATTGGATGTCTCTATCATCTCAACCATGAAAGTTGACTGGCCCGACGCCAGGTCCTCCTGGGCGCCGACCCGCGTGAATATGCGATCCACCAGTCCGACACGTGCCGACTCCGCGGGCACGAAACTGCCCGTCTGCGCAAGGAGGACGATGAGGGCCACCTGCCGCAGGTAGGTCGACTTGCCGGACATGTTGGGGCCGGTAAGGATAATCAACTGCGCATCGTCATTGGACAGGGACGTATCGTTCGGCACGAAGGCTCCCTGCTCGAGTCGCGCTTCGACGATGGGATGGCGCCCGCCACGAATCTCGATGTGGACGCTATCCTCCAGTTCCGGTCTGACGTAGCCGCGCTTGACCGCCACCTCTGCAAGGCTGCATGCCGCGTCGATGGTAGCGATTGCCTGCGCCATCTCCAGCACCGCAGAGGAGTAGCCCGCGACCTGTTCGCATACCTGGCGATACACCGCTGCCTCGACCTCGGTGATGCGCTCGCCGGCGGTGAGGACGAGCGACTCATATTCCTTCAATTCCGGTGTGTAGAATCGCTCCGCATCGGTGAGCGTCTGCTTCCTGACATAGTCCGCAGGCACCGCATGCTGGTTGGCGCGCGATACCTCGATGTAGTAGCCGAACACGCGGTTGTACCCCACACGCAGCGATTTCACGCCGGTGCGTTCGCGCTCCCGCTGTTCCAGGTCGGCAAGATACTTGCGCGCGTTCCTCGCGGTGGTGCGCAATTCATCAAGCTCCTGCGAGAAACCCTCCCGGATGACTCCACCCCTCTCCAACGTTCCCGGCTGTTCGACCAGCGATTGCGTGAGGAGTGCAACGACATCGGGCAGCGGCCGAAGACCCCTGCGAAGCTCTCCAGGGGCGGACTCCATGGCGCTCAGCAGGGCAGGAACGGCCGCCAATCCGTCACGGAGCGCCGATAGCTCCCTCGGGCTCACCCGGCCGGACACCGTGCGGTTGGTCAGTCTCTCCAGGTCGGAGATGCCGGCAAGCACCGTGCGCGTCTCCTGACGGCGCAGGGCGCTGTCGTAGAACCACTGCACCGTGTCCTGCCTATCCTTCAATATGGCGATGTCCAGTAGCGGACGCCCCAACCAGTTCCGCAGCTGGCGCCCGCCCATCGCCGTCTTCGTCTCATCCAGGATGGAGAGCAGGGAGAGTTCAGCAGTTCCCCAGCGCCCTCCTTCAAACAGCTCCAGGTTGCGTATCGTCTGCCCGTCAAGCGTCATGTAGGAATTGGTCGAGTAGGTGGACAGACCGGAAACAAGCCTGAGCGACTCCTTCTGAGTCTCGCCGAGGTAGTGAACAAGCGCCCCTCCGGCACAGACCGCGCGAGGAAGTCCGGCGCAACCGAATCCTTCCAGCGTCGCAACCTGGAAGTGTTCAAGTAGTATTCTGAGCGACACGTCCGGCTCAAACCAGTAGTCGTCCAACCGGGTCAACGGCCAGTGAGACTGCTGCCATCGTTCATCCGAAGCCGCCACCAGCAACTCGGCGGGTTGGAGTCGACCCAGTTCGCACTCCATCTCTTCAAGCGGCACCTCCGTCACGGCGCACTCTCCGGTGCTGATGTCCGCATAGGCGATGCCGGCGCGGTCCTTGCCCGCGTACGCGCACACGAGGTAATTGTTCGCCTTTGCGTGAAGGAGGCTTGGCTCAACTACGGTTCCGGGCGTCACCACACGCACGATATCGCGCTCCACCAGTCCTTTGCCCGGCGGCGTCAACTGCTCACAGATGGCGACCTTGTAACCCCGAGTGATAAGCCGTCCCAGGTAGTTGTCCAGCGCGTGATAGGGAATTCCGGCCATGGGAACCTTGTTCCCCTTACCCATCTCACGCGCGGTGAGAACGATGTCCAGCTCCCGCGAGGCGATGCGCGCATCCTCGTCGAAGGTCTCATAGAAGTCGCCGAGGCGAAACAGGACAACCGCTTCCGGGAACCGCTGCTTCACCTCAAGGTATTGTCGTCTCAATGGGGTCACGGACATCGAGCCTATTGTATCCCAGCAGAAACCTTTGAAACGAAGGAGCGAGGCTGTTATGATGCCGACAGGAGGCATCCCATATTTGGACGCGGACATCTACGTCGAGATCGACAGTGCGGAAGGCACCGAGCCGACGCGCTCATGGTTTGAGGATGTGGCCCGCGACGTTCTCAAGGCCGAGGGAGTGACTCCTCCCTACGAGGTCAGTGTCATACTGACCAGCGAGGAGGTCGTTCATTCGATGAACCGGCAGTACCGCAACGTCGATGCCCCGACCGACGTCATCGCGTTCTACACCGAAGAGCATGGCCCGAACGCCGACCTCTTCGTCCTGCCCGACGACGGGGTGCGGCGTCTTGGCGACATAGTCATCTCGTACCCCCAGGCGGTTGAGCAGGCGCGCGGCGAAGGACACAGCGTCGACAAGGAGCTCTCTCTCCTCATTACACACGGGCTGCTGCACCTTCTGGGATACGACCACGAGGCTCCCGAGGACGCTCCGCGTATGCGGGGGAGAGAGGCTGTCCTCATGGAGGAGTTCAAAGGGCGACACTACCACTGATACCCTCAGCAACTACGAGCCAAACAGGACGAAACCCGCCTCTGCCGCAAGCGGCCAGGGTGGTTAGCGATGCGGCGCAGCGGGTGGCGGTTCCGGGTGAAGTAGACCCTCGTTCGAGATGCTCACAGCATTCTCCGACGAGGAAAGGAATGCGCGGCACTGTCAGGCGTTGCCAAGTTCGACACGGCGGGGGATGACGCGCAGCTTCTCCGCGGTGATTATCGCTCTCACATGGTCAACCACTTCGTCGAGACGGCCCGCATAGTTCGTCAACACGTAGTCGAACAGCGATAGCTGCCCGTATTCGTCGACCGCCTTGCCCAACCGCACCGCCATTTCGGCGGATGACTCACTCTGCCGGCTGCGAAGGCGCTTCTCCAGCTCCTCCATTGAGGGCGGACGAATGAACAGCAACACAGCCCCTGGGACCGTGCGGCGGATGGTGGCGGCGCCCTGCACGTCGACCTTCACCACGACATCCTTGCCGCTCTTCAGCGCGTCCATCACAGCGAATCGGGGCACACCGTAGTAGTTGTGGTAGACGCTGGCCCACTCGAGCATCTCCCCCTGATCGACCATCTGATGGAATCGCTCGACGGTCAGAAAGTGATAGTGGATACCGTCGATCTCATTGGGTCTCTGCTGTCTCGTGGTGGCCGTTACCACGTGGGCGACCGGAATCCTGAGTTGTTTCATGCGGTCGATGACAGTATCTTTGCCCGCGCCGGACGAGCCTGAGACGACGAGAAGCAGATTGGGAGGCGGAGCGCACTGGAAGCTGGCGGAATCCATCACAGTGTCGCGGCGGCTGGCCAGGACCTTGTCAACCGCGTTGCGATTTCATTGTAACACGGCGTCATGCGCGTATTCGCGTGGGGCGACGTTTGGCCAGCGACGACAGCACGAGCGGAACAACGATGCTGAGTCCAAGGCCAATCAGCGACATGTGCGCCTTCAGAGGAACGACGAGCCAGGGGACAGACCCGATCAACCCGCACAACCCGCCAACGCAGATACCCACCAGTGCGGAGGCTCCGTCCGGTCTGCGGTTGCCACCGAGCAATCCCAGCAACAGCGGACCGACCACTCCGGCGGTGAACACCGAGTAGGCGAAGAGCAGCGAGGCGATAACTCCTTGAAGGCTCAGCGCGAGCAGCAGCGACAGCAACGCGAGAGCCACAACACAGGCCTTCGCCACTACCACCACGCGCTTCTCGTCCAGGTTGAAGACCTTCGAGAGCACATCGTCCGCGAGAATCATGGCCTGGCCGAGCAGAGTACTGTCGGCCGACGACATCAACGCCGCCACCAGCGCGACGAGGAGCAGGAGAGCCACAGAAGGCGGCAGTGCGTTGCCGATGAGCCACGGCAACGCCTGCTCCGGCGCGATGCCAGGGGCGAGCACTCTCACCGAGATACCGAGTCCTGAGACGACAAACGCGACCGGAATGACCAGCACCGAGGCACTCAAGGCAGCAATCCTCGCGGTTCTTGTGTCGCGCGCGGACAGGAGCCGCGTATAGATATCCGGTCCAACCAGATACACCGACCCGACGAGCACGAGCATCGTCCCGATGTCGGGCCAGCCGAACGCCGCGCTCACCGGGAAATCAAGACTCCCCGAGGGCGCCTCGGCAGTCCACGCGGCGGGTCCTCCGACAGCCTGCACAACATAGGCAAGCGCAGCCGAAAGACCCACAAGTATGACAACCGCCTGGAGCACATCGGTGCGGATGACCGCCTTCTGCCCGCCTGCGACTGCGTAGACCACCAGCACTCCGGTAAAGAGCAGAATCCACAGCGCCGCGGAACCCGTTCCCGCCAGGGTCAGCACGCGAGAGGCGGCGACAATCTGGCCGCTGACCACTCCCATCCACGCCACCACCGTGAGCAGAGCAACGGCCATTCCTACGCGTGGGCCGTACATCCGCCCGGCGAGGCCCGGCAGGGTGTAGACGTTGAATGCCCGTACCTTCGGGGCCAGCACGAGGCCAAGTATCGCGAGGCCAACGGCGCCAACGAGGGTCCACCAGGCGGCGGTCAGACCTCGTTGATACGCGAGCCCGGCCACCCCAATGGTCGCGGAGCCTCCGACAACCGTGGCAAGAAGCGAACCTGCGATAGCGAAGGGGGAGCCCCTGCGCCCGGCGACGAAGAATGCTTCACGCGACCTGGCAACTCGTCCGGTGGATACCCCTACGAGCAGGAAGGACGCGAGCACCACGAGCAGAAGTACGGCCATTCATTCACTCGCGTGCACGCAGTCTCCGGCCACAACCTCGTGCGTCTGACCATTTGAATCGCGCACAAGAAGCGCACCCGATGAGTTGATGCCGCTGGCGACACCCGACACGCTCGTGCCGGCGGCGACGATAGAGACCTGGCGCCCTATCGTGATTGTCCTCTCGCGCCATTCATCGAGAAGCGCCTCGCCGGTGAGCCGGGGTAGTCCGTCAAGAATCCCCTGCACGATTTCGGTCACGAGTTGGACCCGGTTCACGGGAGCGCCGAGAATCTCCAGGAGCGAGACAGCAGTCGGCTGCTGGGCGGCAATCACGGAGTTGGCGTTCAGTCCGATGCCCACGTTCACGAAACGCACTGCATCACACTCGGCGTCCATCTCTGCCAGTATGCCGCACACCTTCCGGTCCCCTATGAGCACATCGTTCGGCCACTTCACCCGCGCTGCCAATCCATACAGTCTCTCGATGGCGGCGGCCACCACGACAGCAACCAGCAGATTGATGCGCGGCGCCTGCGCCGGAGCCACCGCGGGTCGTGTGATGAGCGTCATGTAGATGCCACCCCGCGGGGAAAGCCAAGACCGGTCCAGGCGTCCTCTGCCTGCGGTCTGCTGTTCCGCGATGACAAGCGTCCCTTCGCCGGCCCCCTGTCGGGCCAGAGTCCGGGCGAGATGCATGGTCGAGTCCGCCGCCGGGAGATGGTGCACTCTCGACTCCCATCCCGGGAACTCGGCCGGCAGCAGCAGGTCCGGACAAGACTGAAGGCGGTAGCCCTTTGAGGACGACAGCACCACGTAGCCCAGGGACCTCAACTCGCGAACCTGCTTCCACACTGCAACGCGTGAAACGCCCAACTCGCGAGCCAGTGACTCGCCTGAGACAATTCCCTTGTTCGCCCTCAAAGCAGCAAGAACAGCGTGTCGCATGGTTAACCTAAAACGCGTGACAAGTTAACAGCCAGACAGACACGTGTCAAGGTGGACTCGCAGGAGCTTCTCAGGTGTGGACAAGCCCCACCACGAACGAGTATCCTTTAGGGGTTTCACCATGGAAATCGTCTGGTCAGGTCACTCCTGCTTCACGGTACGCGGCAAAGAGACTACTCTAGTCTTCGACCCGTGCCCCCCTGAGGTTGGCTGCGCATCCCGCTGGGGAAGCCCCCAGGCGGTCCTGATCAGCCACTCCCACCCGGGCCACTCGTTCACCAGCGCGCTGACCGGTACCCCACGTATCTTCTGCGGACCGGGGGAGTACGAGGTGGGGGGCGCATTCATCACGGGGATTGGCGCCTATCACGACACCGAGCAGGGCGCCGAACGCGGAAAGAACACCGTCTACGTGGTGGAGATGGAGGGCTTAACCCTGTGCCACGTCGGCGACCTCGGACATGCGCTCACTACGTCCACGTTGCGGGACTTCGGCAAGGTTGACATCCTGTTCGTCCCGGTTGGCGACGTGTCGACACTCAGCGTGGCCGAGGCCCGCACTTTGACTCGTGCCCTGCAGCCCCGGTACGTGCTCCCGATGCACTACCGAACGGAGACGTCCCGGCCGGACCTGGAGCCACTGGACACCTTCGTCGCCGCGATGGGCATCCCGCAGGCTGAGGTGAGGCCGAAGCTCCTGGTGACCGCCACAAATCTTCCCCTCAATATGCAGGTCGTCGCTCTCCCGTGCGACAGCCGCGCCGGATAGTTCTTTCGACAGGACTCCGGTCCGGGGGCTTTGACATCCCAAACGTGCCCCAATACAATTGCCGCACGTATGAGTCTCGCCTCACGCCTGTATCAACTGCAGTCCATCGAGCTGCAACTCAGAGACCAACGCCGCCGCCTGCAGGAGACCATTGCCCGCCTCGACCACAACGAGGAACTCGCCGCGGCCGAAAGCGAACTGGCCTCCGTCGAATCCCGCCTGAAGGCAGCAGAGAAGCACCAGCGCGAACTGGAGTGGGAGGTCGATGACCTCAACGCGAAGATTCGCGGGCTGAACGACAGACTCTACGGCGGGACCGTCCGCAACCCCAAAGAGCTCTTGAGCCTGGAGCAGGATATCCAGAGCGTGAAGAAGCACCTCTCGGGCAAAGAGGAACAGCTTTTGGAGGCGATGGACGTGTCCGAAGTGGTGCAGGCCGAAGCAATAACGCTGCGGCAGCGGGTTGCAGAACTGCGAAGCGCCTGGGAAGGCGAAAAGGTCACACTCGTGACGCTCAAGGAATCCCTGGAAGCGGAGATTTCCAAGCTCACGGAGGCGCGTCTCGCCACGCGACAGGAGATCGGTCCGGAGGCGACGCAGCGATACGACCAGTTGACGAAGGCCAAGGGCATCGCCATGGTGAAGGTAGAGCAGGGACGCTGCAAGGGATGTAATCTCACGGTCCCCGCCGGATTGTGGCAACGAGCACGCGCCGGCGAGATGGTCGAGTGCGGCAGTTGCGGGCGGCTCATCTATGTTGACTAGCCGCAGTTGACCGCGCATCCGTTGCGGCCATAGACTTACCGTGGGGCTGGTAGGCCGGGTGGTCGCCGCGCGCCTCGTGCGCGGGGAGGAAAGTCCGGGCTCCACCAGGCGGGGTGCCGGGTAACGCCCGGGAGAGGCAACTCTACGGAAAGTGCCACAGAAACATACCGCCCGCACTCGCGGGTAAGGGTGAAATGGTGAGGTAAGAGCTCACCGGCAGGAGGGAGACCTCCTGGACGGGCAAACCCCACCCGGAGCAAAACCAAATAGGGGGACGAAAACCGCGAAGCTGTGACCTTGTGTCACCGTTTCGCGGACCACGGTGTCTGGGCGATGTCCCCGGGTTGGTTGCTTGACCCTGGTGGCAACACCAGGGCTAGATGGATGGCCACCGCTCTCGCAAGAGAGCACAGAACCCGGCTTACAGGCCTGCCGGCCCCATTTCTACCTGCTGCTTCCGTAGCGCGATTGAGGCGTACCCCACTACACGTGAGAAGTCTCCAATCACATCGCCACTGGTGGCATACTTCAGCAACTCCGTGTGCGTGGCTCCGCGCAGTCGTGCCGCATGGACCACCGCAGCGACCGGGCCGTAGCCGCACATTGTGCACGCCTGTTCGCCCACTCGGCGATACATCTCGGAGGCATCCAAGCTCTGGATGGCTTCGATGACATTCGTATCCTTGCGCGTCGCATTCTCCTGCGGTTCGTAGTGCGTGAAATCGGTGCTGGCGATGAGCACGATGTTGCCTTCCAGCTTCGACAGGGCGACTCCAAACTCCAGGGCCGTCGTCTCATCCTGCGCGAGCATGGCTACCGGCACGATGCGTATCTTGTTTCCGTAGAGGTGCTGCAACCACGGAATCTGGACCTCGACACTGTGCTCGTAGATGTGCGCCGACTCATCGGCGCGCACAATGCCCCCCACGAGTTTCCGGGCAGTCTCTTCGTCCACGCGTGCGTCTCCCAGCGGCGTGTTCCACGCGCCGGAGGCCCACACCGATATCGCAGTCCCGTAGCCGGTGTGATTAGGACCTACGATTACCGCCGTATCAACCACCCCGTCCTTCGCCAGGGCGCGGTAGGCGTGAGCCGCCACGGGGCCGGACGCCATGTAGCCTGCATGAGGTGCGACGAGTCCGACGATGTTCCTCGGTCCTGCGGCGTCCACCTCAGGCATCTCGCCGGGACCCAGCCGATGCTGATAGCTCCACTCAAGCTGACCGATAATGCCGTCGCGGGTCGCCGCATAGAACGTCCCGGCAACAGCCGGTTTCCTGACTGACATTACGATTCCTCCCCGTTCCGCACATCGACCGGTTCGGGCTCATCCTCGGGGGCGGCGTCGGGCGCAGCCGCTGACGCGTCGGAGGTTTCGTCCTTTTCACTACGTTGAGCCGCCTGGTCACGAAGCCAGCGATGCAATTCGTCCAGCGCCGGAGGCACCACGCTGAAGACTTCTATGTCAGAGGGGAACTGCAAACGGTGTCCCTCGCCCACAAGCAGAAGGCCGGATTCTCCAGGGCCGAGCGTGGTGTCTATCACCGACAGGACATGCCCATTGCGCTTCTTCAGCGCCTGGGTGTAGAGGTCGCGAACCAGCTCGCCCACCTTGCTGCTGGAGTAGCCCATCATCATGAAGCGCTCCCAGTCGCTCACCTCCGCCACTAGCTCCGCATCCTCCATCGCCTCAAGAACAGCCCCATTCGCGCACCGGGTCTGGACAAGCTCGTGACTGAACCGGTGCAGCCGCTTCAACAGGGCCAGGCCTGCCTCACCCTGTTCAGAAACGGATTCGTGGTAGACGTGCGTGGCGGCGCCGGCCTTCGATTCGAGATTGGCAAGCTGCTCGCCCACCTGGCGCCAGTACTTGTCGCACCTGTCCTTGTACTCCTGCGGAGCGCTCTCGTGGGTGAACACGAGGAACACGAGGTAGAGCTTTCTTCGCGCGATGAAGGACTCGGCCGCTGGTCGTTCAACCCGCCCGAGGGTTTCGCTCACGCGTCCTTCTCCGCGGCCGGCTGGTCATCCTGCCCCCAAGCCTGCATGAACAGCTTGATGCGCTCAGCCAGCCTCGGGTCAGACTTCAGTCGCTCCGAAAACACCGGGCACGTCTGAACCATCATGTTCTGCCCCATGGCTGCAACGCTCTCGAGGACTTTCTCCAACTCCGGGTTGGTCTGGTCACCAAACATGCCACCCTGCATCATCGTCCTGAACTGGTTCAGTTCGCTCGAGCCTATCTGCATCGGCATCACGCAGTTCTTGTACCAGGGGCACTGTCTGCACTGCACCACAGCCCCGGCTTCTTCGATTATGTCTCCCATGAATGCACACCTTCCTTGATGTATTGGGTCTTCCCATTCCGGCCGTAGATGGCCGGTGATTCAGAGCCCGCCGAAACGGCGCTGGCGTTGTGCGTACGCGTGGAGCGCACGGTCGATCTCACCCTCCCCGAAATCGGGCCACAACACTGGACTGAAGTATAGCTCAGCATAGGCCGCCTGCCACAGCATGAAGTTGCTCAGGCGAACCTCCCCCCCCGGCCTCACCAACAGGTCCGGGTCAGGCATGCCGGCGGTATACAGCGCGTTGCTGATGGCAGCCTCGTCGACCTGCAGCCCCTGCTCCGCGCGGGGCAACACAGCTTTCACCGCGTCCACGATTTCCGCTCGCCCACCGTAATTGACGGCCATGGCGAGAACGAAGCCGTCGTCTGCGCCGCGGTCCCCGCAAGCCCGGTCGAGGGCGGCGAGCAGAGCCGCCGGCAGCGGCTGCCGTCTGCCGAGATGTCTGAGGAACACGCCGTGGTCACGCAGTCGAGGGCCGGTGTGGGTGAGCCAGTCGGCCAGCAACTCGAAGATGCCGTCCACCTCCTCCTTCGAGCGCTTCCAGTTCTCCGTGGAGAACATATACAGGGTCATGTACCGCACGCCGCGGTGCTTCAGCATCCCGACGACCCTCTCGACATGTGCGATGCCGGCGCGATGCCCTGCCAGCCGGGGAAGGCCCTGGCGGGTGGCCCAGCGGCCGTTCCCGTCCATCACAAACGCGACGTGCAACGGGACAGCAGCTTCCGCCGATGAACCCACTGCGCTCACCCTGTCATCCGAAGGCGCCGTTTCACTCGTCATCACAACCGAGCGGCATTATAGCCAATCGCCCGCGGAATAAGCGACCCCTCTGTTGCGCATTGCCCCATCGCGGCAATCGGCGCCGGCTGGTGTCCTCCGGCTGTCTTGCGGATTCAGTCCTCGATGCATCAGACCTTGCTCCTGCAACCTCACACCGGTACCATTGCGAAACTGCACGAAGCGGTCGGCGCCTCAGACAAAGGAGGAGTCTTCATGAGCTTTCTTCCCGTAGACCTTGCCGGCAGGATAGCCATCGTGACCGGCGGCAACAGCGGCATAGGCAAGGGGATCGCGATGGGCCTCGCGAGCGCGGGCTGCAGCGTTGTGATTGCGGCGCGCAATACGGCGGTGAGCCGGGAGGCCGCGCACGAAATCGAGCAGCAGTACGGCGTCAGGACTCTCGTAGTCGAGCTTGATGTGAAGGACGTCGCGAGCATCCGGCGCATGCCGGAGGAGGTGATGCGTGAGTTCGGGCGAATCGACATCCTCGTCAACAATGCCGGCGTGACAGGGAGGGCTAGCCTCCTGGAGATGTCTGAGGATACGTGGGACCACGTGCTGGACACCAACCTCAAGGGCGTGTTCTTCTGCATCCAGGCCGTCGCTAAGCACATGATGGCGCAGGGCTACGGAAAGATAGTCAACATCTCGTCCATCGCCGGGACGGGATGGACGGATGTCGGTGGAATCAACTACGGCGCGTCCAAGGCCGCCATCACGCAGTTGACCAAGGGGTGTGCCCGCGCCCTGGGCACGCACGGCATCAACGTCAACACCATCGCCCCGGGAAGCATAGACACGCCCATTCTGGCCGTGGGGAGGACCCCGGAACAGGTGCAGGCGTACAAGGACAACGCGATAGGCAAGTCAGCCATCGGCAGGCTGGGGCTCACGGAGGACATAGCCAATGGCGTGCTCTTCCTCGTCTCGGACCATGCGTCCTTCATCGACGGACAGACTATCGCCGTCGACGGTGGCAGGTTCGACCTGATGTAGGCGTTCAAGCTCGAAATGTCCCCGTGGGCCGGGACGCTATCAGGGCCATGTTCGGGCAGGACTCCACCGCCTCTGCCAGCTCTCGTTGCAGGTCGAGAATCCAGGCGCCGGGGCCTCGCCATTCCCGTGCTGCGTGCCTGAGGCAACGCCTCCTCCTTCATCTCCTCGACCACAAGGGCTGAGCCTGCAGGATTCGGGGGACCGCAGGCCATCGAGCGCTGTTTCCACACGTGAAGTGAACCGTGCACGGTGTCTCCGTGATTCCTCGACATGGTAACCACTGCCTCACGTACGCGGCAGAATGAATCCTCTGTTAGACTGGCGTGGACCGGCGGCGTGCGGGACGCGCAGGAACCGATGAGATGGCACGGGTGATAACCAGAGGCGCGCAGCGATGAGCACACGGGAGTCCGTACGACGGCTGCTCGGGGCGAGCCCCGTTGATATCGGAGAGCTCAACCGCCGGGCTGCGGGCCAGGCGTATCGCCCTGAGGTCGTGCCGCCATCGTACGACCTACCGGACGACATCGTCGTCACGGATGAGTACCGGCGCGTTCATGAGTTGCTGGACGGCGGCTGCCCGGTGGTGTTCGTGACCGGCAACGCCGGAACGGGAAAGTCCACCCTCGTTGAGTACCTCAGGACCGTCCTGCAGAAGAGGCTCGCGGTGGTGGCGCCCACAGGCGTCGCCGCCCTCAACGTCGGCGGGAGCACCATCCACTCGTTCTTCCACCTGCCTCCGAAGATACATGAGGAGGATGACATCAAGCTGGTGTCCGACCGCAAGCTGTACCAGAAGCTGCAGCTGTTGATTGTCGATGAGGTATCGATGGTGCGCTGCGACCTCCTGGACAGTGTGGACCGCTTCCTCCGCAAGAATCGCGACCTCGAGGCGCCTTTCGGCGGGGTGCAGATGCTGTTGATAGGCGACCTCTTTCAGTTGCCGCCCGTTGTCCCGCAACGTGAGTGGGATGTGCTGCAGGAGAGGGGCTACGCAAGCCCCT
>Ga0366819_10152_pt1 | contig 37646 bp, 32 predicted proteins | sample TotcelFGM3001N15_FD_207091 | JGI IMG/M metagenome (GOLD analysis project Ga0366819, IMG submission 207091) | Enriched cells from coal bed in the Powder River Basin, Montana, United States - Total cells FGM rep3 HSBNCT.FGM.300.1.N15 ... | reverse complement strand
ACCGTAGTATGCTCAGTCTTCCGACGATGTTTGATGCGGAAGATCGCAAACCAAAGTTATTTCATGGGGATTTTACCCGCATCGGAAGGGTCTTGCTTTCAAGCCTTGCGATGGCGTTAAGTTCCCTGTCAACAACGATTTACGTGCTGTCGAGGCGCTTGGCGCGCCACGTTCGCACGTTGTTGACTTCGATTCCCTGTTCGAGTGTTGGATTGAGGCTATGGCGGTTCCCAAGAGAAGGCAGTCGAATTCGCGGACGGGCAAACGGCGTTCGCATCATCACAAAAAGCCAAAACAGCTGACATTCTGCCCGAAATGCAGCACGTCCGTTCCGACTCACGTGGTATGCCCGCAGTGCGGCTATTACATGGGGCGGGTCGTGGTCGAGTCTGCCGAGGAGTAGACGAGAGTTGAGCTTGGCGAGCGGGTTGGCAAGGAACGGGCTTTGAGCAAGATCGCCTTTTTATTTCCCGGTCAAGGTGCGCAGACCGTCGGCATGGGGGCACAGCTGGCGGAGCGAATCCCTGCGGCGCGCGGACTGTTCGCGCGCGCTGCGGAAGTGCTGGGATACGATTTGGCGGAGGTTTGCTTTCACGGTCCTGCCGAAGTACTAGACTCGACAGAGTACAGTCAGCCGGCGTTATTCGTCACCAGCTTGGCGGCTTTGGAGTTATTACGCCAGGAGTCGCCGCAGACGGTGGACGTTTGTGCGGCGGCGGCGGGTCTCAGCCTGGGCGAGTACACGGCGATTGTGTTTGCCGGAGCGATGGAGTTCGAGGCCGGGCTGAAACTGGTTCAGCAGCGTGGCAAAGCCATGCAAGAGGCTTCGGATCGAACGCCCAGTGGCATGGTCAGCATCCTGGGGCTGGAGCGGGCGCAAGTTCAGCAGTTGTGCGATGAAGTTCGTCAACCGGGAGAAATCCTGCAGTCTGCCAACTTCTTATGTCCCAGCAATATCGCCGTTTCCGGGCACAACGCGGCCTGTGAGCGGATTGCCGAAGCGGCCACGAAAGCGGGCGCGATGAAGGTTGTTCCGTTGGCGGTCGCGGGCGCATTTCACACGCCGATCATGGATTCGGCGGTCGAGCGATTGGCCACGGCGTTGGCGGATGTTCCGATGCGACCGCCGCGGATTCCTGTCATTTCCAACGTCGATGCGCGGCCTCATGACGATCCGGAGGAAATGCGGCGACTGTTAATTCAGCAAGTCGTATCGCCCGTGTGTTGGGAAGATTCGATGCGATTCTTGTTGGGCGAGGGTTACGACTTGTTTTACGAGATTGGTGCGGGTCGGGTGCTGCGGGGTTTGTTAAAGCGGATCGATCGCCGGGTGACCTGCGAGAACGTGCCCTGTTAAGAAGAGTTTCTTGAGAAGTGGGCACGGTCCTTTCTTGATTCAAGAGGATCCTGCCCATTTTCGCGAAGCGGGATCGCGAAGGAGTTAGCTTGATGTCGGCACAACCTACGATCGGCCTCTCGGCGAATTTGACGGGACACGTGGCGCTGGTCACCGGCGCGTCCCGCGGATTGGGAAAGGCCATCGCGGTCGAGTTGGCACGCAACGGCGCGACGGTGGCGTGTGTGGGCCGCGACGTGGACAAGTTGGCGGAGACGGTTGCTGCGATCGAACTCGTGGGGGGCAAGGGCGAAGCTTTTGCCTGCAATGTCCAGGAACGTAAAACGGTCGATGTCCTTGTAGACAATATCAGCAAACAATGGGGGCGTTTGGACATTCTTGTCAACAATGCTGGGGTAACACGCGATACTTTGTTGCCGAGAATGTCCGACGAGCAGTGGGACGAGGTGATCTCGACGAATCTCACCGGTGCATTTTTATTCGCCCGAGCAGCTTCGCGGCACATGATGATGGCGAAATATGGGCGGATCATCAACGTTTCCAGTGTGACGGGCTTGATCGGTAACGCCGGCCAGACCAATTATGCTGCGACAAAGGCGGGTCTGATCGGCTTTACACGCAGCTTGAGCCGCGAGTTAGCGGGCCGCCGGGTGACCATCAACGCGGTCGCGCCGGGGTTCATCGAGAGCGATATGACCAAAGCGCTGGGGCCGGTCCTCTTGGAAGAAGCCAAGAAACGCATTCCTGCCAAGCGTTTAGGAACGGCTGGCGACGTTGCGGGGGCCGTGTTGTTCCTGGCTAGCCCAGCTGCCGCTTATGTGACAGGGCAGGTGATCGTGGTGGATGGGGGCATGACGGGGTAAGGACGGTTTTCCTGGAACCATGCCTTGACCAAAATTGCCAAAATCCTTTATGTTCTTGCGGTTTACGTTCCGAATTGGGGATTGATCGCAGTCCCGGTTGTTTTTGACGAAAAAACCAGTTTCGACTTTTTGGTTCCAAATACGTGGGAGGATCGCAGAAGTGTCTTCAGTTTCAGAACGAGTGATTGATATTGTTGCCGAGCAGCTTGGTGTCGACAAAGAGAAAGTGAAGCCGGAAACGCACTTCATTAACGACTTGGGCGCCGACTCGCTGGATACGGTCGAGTTGGTCATGGAGTTGGAAGAAGAGTTCGACATCAACATCCCGGACGACGCGGCCGAGAAGATCGAGACCGTCGGCCAGGCGATCAAGTTCATCGAAGAAGCGCAGTCCTCTTAGCAGAGTGTGAGCCACGAGTATGAAACGACGGGTTGTCGTCACCGGCATGGGGGTCGTTACGTCGCTGAGTTTGCAGGTCGAGGACCTGTTCGATCGGTTGTGTCGTGGCGAAAGCGGAGTTCACGCGATTCGCCAGTTCGACACCACGAATTTCAAGGTCAAGTTCGGCGGCGACGTCTACGACTGGGATCCCGGCGATTATATCGACAAGAAGGAAGCCAAGCGGATCGATCGGTTCACGCAATTTGCGTTGGTGGCCGGAAGCGACGCCGTGCGGGATTCGGGCTTGGATTTTGGCAAGGAAGAGCCGTTTCGTTGCGGCGTGATCTTGGGCTCGGGCATCGGCGGACTGAACGAGATCGAAACGCAGATGGAGCGGCTGCTGTTCAAGGGGCCGGATCGCGTTTCCGCGCTCACCATTCCGAAACTGATGCTGAACGCCGCAGGCGGCAATCTTTCGATTCGGTTTGGAATTCGCGGACCGAATTACACGGTTGCGACGGCTTGCGCCAGCGCCACCAACGCGATTGGCGACGCATTCAAGACCATTCAGTACGACGACGCCGACGTCATGGTGACCGGGGGAACCGAAGCGGCGGTGACGCCGATGGGCTTGAGCGGCTTTCAGAACATGAAGGCCCTTTCGATGCGGAACGACGACCCGATGCGGGCCAGCCGGCCGTTTGATGTCGATCGCGACGGATTCGTGCTGTCCGAGGGCGCTGGCTTGCTGGTGCTCGAAGAACTGGATCACGCCAAGGCTCGCGGGGCGCGAATCTATGCGGAAATTCTGGGTTTCGGCGCCAGCGGAGACGGCGGTCACATCACCCAGCCGGACGAGGAGGGCTTGGGCGCGGCGCGGGCCATGTCGTGCGCGTTGCGCGATGCGCGCTTGGATCCTGCGGAGATGGTGTACATCAATGCTCACGGGACCAGCACGCCTTTGGGCGACAAAGCGGAAACCACCGCGATGAAGCATGTTTTCGGCGAGCACGCCAAGGCATTGAGCATCTCCAGCACCAAGAGCAACTTGGGCCATACCCTGGGGGCCAGCGGCGGAATCGAGTTGGTCGTCACCATCAAGGCGATTCAGCGGAGCGTCGTTCCGCCGACGATCAATCTGCAGACGCCGGATCCCGGCTGCGATTTGGATTACACGCCCAACCAGCCTCGAGAGCGAGACATCAAGGTTGCGATGAGCAACAGTTTTGGGTTCGGCGGTCATAACGCGTCGGTCATCGTCGGCCAGTTGCGTAACGGTTCCGCTTAGCGCCGCGGGCCGCCGATGAATTATTTTGCCCACGCCTTGCCCTTTCTCGATCGGCCGTATTTCGTCGTGGGCACGGCGGTGCCCGACTGGCTGAGCGTGATCGACCGCAAGATGCGAGTGCGGTCGCGCGCGGCCCAAACACTCGTCGGCGACGAGGATCCCCGCGTCGCCGCCGTCGCCGAAGGAATCATCCGGCACCACGAGGACGACCGCTGGTTCCATCAGACCCGCGCGTTTGCCGAGTTGAGCCTGGATTTTAGCGTGGCCGTCCGTCAGGTGCTGCCGCAGGATCATGGCTTTCGCCCCAGTTTCCTGGGACATATCCTCGTCGAGATCTTGCTGGATGCCACCTTGATCGCCGACGCGCCGGCCCGTTTGGAAGCGTACTACGAAGCGTTGCGAAGCGTCGATCCGCAGCTGGTGGGCCGCGTTGTCAACCGCTTGGCGACCCGTTCCTCAGACATATGGTCCGCCTTCCTATCACGCTTTTGTGCCGAACCGTTCTTGTACGACTACCTGGAGGATGCGAAACTGTTGGCACGGTTGAACCACGTCATGCGGCGGGTGCAGCTGCCGATGCTCCCCGGCGAGTTCCTGACGATCTTGCCGGCCGCGCGGCTCGCCGTCGGCCGCCGCCGCGCGGAATTGCTGACGCCATCTTGCATTGAGAAGCAAGAATCGGTAACACGTGACACTGAACGACGGCCCCCTGACCTGTGATCATTGACTATTGACCCCGAGGAGTCCAACGATGAAATTCGGTATGAACCTGTTGCTGTGGACGGGCGAGTTGAACGAGAGTTTGCTGCCCGTGCTGGAATCGCTCAAGACGATGGGCTATGACGGCGTCGAGTTGCCGTTGTTCAACACCGGCCTGGACTACGCCGCCTGGGGCCGGCGGCTGGACGATCTGGGGCTCGAGCGGACCGCCGTCACGGTGCGGGGGGAAGCCGACAATCCGATCAGTCCCGATCCGGCGGTGCGGGCCCTGGGCATCGAAAACACCAAACGCGCGATCGACTGCTGTGCGGCGGTCCAGGCTGCCACGTTGGTCGGCCCGTATCACTCCGCACTGGGCTACTTCACCGGTCAAGGCCCCACGGCAGATGAATGGGCGTGGGGTGTGGAGAGCATGCGTCCGGTGGCCGAATACGCGGCTCAAGCGGGAGTGACGCTGGGGCTGGAAGCCCTGAATCGATTCGAGTGCTATCTGCTGAATACCCATGCCGATTCGGCCCGCTTTGTGCGCGAGGTGAACCATCCCAACTGCCGTGCGATGTACGATACGTTTCATGCGAACATCGAGGAAAAGAGCATCCCGCAGGCGATTCGCGACTGTGCGCCGGTGTTGTGCCACGTGCACATTTCGGAGAACGACCGCAGCACTCCGGGCCAGGGCAATGTCCGCTGGGCCGAGAATTTCGATACGCTCAAGGAGGTGGGCTACGACGGCTGGCTGATGATCGAAGCCTTCGGCTTGGCTCTGCCCGAGCTGGTCGCCGCGACGAAGATCTGGCGTCGCATGCACCAGAGCGAAGAGCAACTGGCCCGCGACGGACTGGCATTCATGAAGGCCCAGTACGCGCAACGCTGGACGTAGCACGATGAAGCGTGGCACTGCTTGGAACCGCGCATTTCGAATCGCTTGACAAAGGCCATGCGTGCGTTCTCGTTCCCACCAACGTTTTCCCTTCTTCGGCAGGTCGCGTCGCGCGAGCTGGCGTGCCCGATACCACTCCAGATAGAGGAACGTCAGCAGGGCCAGTGAATGCCGTCACCATGCGTATCAACATGGTCCGGGCAGGCCATCCTCGCTTGCGCTCTTCGAAGTTGCGCATTCGGCGGTCCGGTCGTGTTTGGCCGAAGGCCTGCTCCCATCGTAGCCTGGGGCAACGCCCTAGGGACACGGTGTCGTCCGGCCTATTTGGCCGAAGGCCATACTCACCTTGCCCTACGCAGCACGGTGAATATGGCCTTCGGCCAAACAACGGATGCTCGCCCGTGTCCCTAGGGCGTTGCCCCAGGCTACGGTGAATGTGGCCTTCGGCCAGAATTCCGGTCCCAAAAATGCGCAACTTCAAAACGCGCAAGCGAGGAAGAGCCGTGATTCCCTCGCTCGCGCGTCGGGCTAGTGTGCCTTCTCAAACTGAACGGAAAACCGCTCGGCAACCGTTTGGTGCTAATGCCGGGCGTAGTAGTGGTAATCGACCGTCGGCCGAATCGTCTTGGCGGGCTCCAGCTTCAATGTCCAGCGGATGGTCGAGCTGTTGTTGACGGCCGGCGAGCCCCGGTATTGATTCCAATCATCCTCGCGATAGGGAGCCAGTGTGATCTTGCCGCCGTCACTGGCCTGTTCGGCGCGGCCGCCGAAGCGGAGGCTGATCTCCAGGGGGATCGGCTGCTGCTTGAAACTGGTCACGTCGAGCGCCGCGCGCTGCCGGATCTTCGCGTAACGATTCCCGTCCCAGGTGAGGGCCTGCAACTCGCGCTCGACCTCTTCGGTGCTGATGCTGCCCCGGACGTCAACGGCGACGGTCACAGGCACACGGCAGCTACCCTTGGACGACGTGTAGGTCAGCAGTTCTTGAGCCAGCGGCTGGCCGCCTTGCATGATCATCGCGGCACCGGTGGTCCAGGGCATGGCGCCGGTGTTGGTCAGCTGGATCTGTCGCCAGACTTCGTTGGTGGCCAGGGCTAGGGGCGATCCGACGCCCGAACCGCTGGGCGCCGTGGCGATGTCGGACCGTTTTACCTGGACGTCCCACGTGTACACGTCCTGGTACGGTGCTTGTGTGCTGTAGACGGGGACCGCCGCCCGTTCGCCTTTGCGCAAGCTGAACTTGGGCAGATTGTAGACGAACAACTCTTGGCTCGCGGCGGTGGTCAGTTCCGGCGGCAGATCGATGGCAACGGGCGCGGCCGCCTCGGCCGGCTGCGGATTGCGGAACTCGCCGGCCCGCTGTGTGAACACCAAATGGATCTCGCGGCGGTCATCCGTCACGGCGGCGCCGCGTTTGACGATCAGACAATAGCCGTCTTTGAAGATGATGGCCCGCTCCGTTTTCAATTCCAGCGGCGCGGCGTTTTCTCCTGCCTCGACCGCCGTGCCCAACGGCGCCAACGTGGCGCACCGGCAACCGAGCAGGAGCAAGGCAGCCCAGGCGGTGAGCCCCCGGCTTGTGACGGATGGAAGAAACGGCTGGCATCGACAGTCGACCCGTTCCGAGATGGACATGGCGGCGTTCCTGTTGCTGGATGTGGCCGTTGCGCGTCATCGCCTCGGGCGAAGGCACGCGCTCGCCTGGGCTGACCTCCCCATTGTACCGGATACGATTGGTGCGGTGGGCAAAAAGTGCGTGCGATCAGGCGTCCCCGAGCGTTTGCGCCAGAACCGCCATCGTCTCGCGTTGGCGGCGGCGGACGAAGTCCCGGGCGGCGGCGGCTTTCGCTTTGGCAGCGGCGGGGTCCGCGGCCATCGCCAGCACGGCCGGGACGATGCGTTTGACGTCCTCGTCTCGATCCATGTCGAACAGCCACTCGCCCAGGCCGATATCCCGCCACATGAAACCTTTGCTGGTCTGTTCATCGAACCGGCAGACGATGGCCGGAACGCCATTGCCGACGCACATGATCGGCGAATGCATCTCCAGGCCGAACAGGCCGGCGGAACGGACGTAGGTACTGACAGCCTCGTCGGTCAGCCAATACTTCTCACGCCACACGACGCAGGGCTTCACGTCGTCGGGCAACTTGTCGAGCAGCATTTCCCGGCCGACGGCCATCTGGCTTTGATCTTCCGGGCACAGCAGCACCCGCAGGCCCGTTTGCCGCACGACGGCCAGGATGGCCTCGCGCAGCGAAGCGTGGTCGTGTTCTTTCATCGCTTCGCTGCGCGCGTGCTTGCGTTCCGCCTCGGCGTCCATCGGCCGGTGATGGATCAGCCAGTAGGGCGTGTAACGCAGCCGCGGGATGCAGCACAAGAACTTGCCGTCCTCCAAACCGTGAGCCTGCATGAACGCCGCCGCGGCGTCGTCGTTTCGCACGTCCACCGCAAACGCGCCGTCGGGTCCGAATTCCATCACCGGAGACGCGACGCCCCGGCTCCGGGCCAACTGCAGCGACACGGAGTCGCGAAAGAACACAAACCGTGCGCCGCTCAGGAGGTCCGCGGTCTGGTCGCCGAGGGTCGCCGCGGTGATCCCGTAGACGCCGTACGGCTTGCCGGTCTCGTCCCGCCAGCGAGCCACGTCCTTGTGCGCGACCAGAGACGGCCCGGACCCGTGCAGCAGGAAATCGCATTCGGCAAACGCGGCCCGTTGGGCGGCGGCGCCCTGGACGATGGTCAGATGCGGAAATCGGCGACGGAGCATTTCCTCGACGCCATGGCCTACGTTGCTGGGCCACAGCCGCACGTCCGCCTCGGGAAGGTGCTGCTCCAACAGCGCCAACACGCCCGGCGTGTGCGCGATGTCGCCGATATTGACCGTCTGCCACGAGGATCGCAACAGGATCTTGGGTCGCCGCCGGTCGGCGGCCTGCAAACCGGTCGTCATCGCCGCTGCTATCGCCGCCTGGAAAAACGCTCGTCTTTGCATGATTATTCCCTTTCCGTGGCCAAACGCCCTTGCTTGCGGCCCATCCACAGCGACGTGACGCCAAACCAGATGATGGTCGTGACCACCAGCCAAACTTTGACTTGATCCAAACTCAAGTGGCCTGTCAGAAACAGGACCGGCGCCAGCAGCGTCGCCGCACAGGACGTCCACGAAATGATTTGCAGAATCGTGCGCATGCGAGACCTCAGTTTGCGTCGGTGGCTGGAAAGGGGCCTTCCGCGGACGGAGCCGGTTGGATCTCCCGCTGGTACAGCTTGCTCAAGACCACGTATAACACAGCGGCGACGAACCAGCCGGGCAGACTGACGAAAAAGATCTGCACGCCGGCGAATTTGACCAGCAGGAAGCACGTGCCCAAGGTCAAGAACCAAGTCAGTCCCGCCGCCCAATTGAAACTCTTGCGGCTCAATTCCGCATAGTCGCTGTGCAAGCCGAACTTTCGGATCAGCCAGAAATCGACGAAGATCACGGCGCCCATCGGCATCAGCAACATGCCGTACAGGGCCACGAAATCCAGCAGCTTCATCGCGATCGCCGGGAACAAGCCGGCCACGGCCGCCACGCCGCCGGTCACCAGGGTCACGACGAAACGCGACGTCTTGGGCGTGACGGCCTGGAAGGCCAACCCGGCGCGATAGATCGTCGGGTTGGCCGTCGTCCAGCCGGCGATCACGACGCAGATCAGTCCGGCCAGGCCGCAGGCGCGGTAGGCCAGCGGCCCGGGCAGCACGTTCGTGTCGCCGGGGTCCAGGTGCAACTGGTACGCGTACAGAATCGAAGCGGCGATCCAAGCCAGGAAATGGCCCAGGTACATGCCGGACGCCGAAGCGATTCCGTACCACGACTTGCGGGCAAAGCGGAGCACGCTCAGGTCCGACATGCCCACGTGCATCGCCATGTTGCAGAACCAGGCGAAAAAGGTCACGTGCCAAAACGTGAACCGGACGCGCCCCGCGAGCGGCTCACCGCCCTTCCAGATGACGTTGGACGCCAGTTGCCAGAAATCGTCGAACGAGCGCACCTGCGTCCCGGTCGCGTCCATGAATTGGCGAAAACCGATGATCCCAAAGGCGATGAATACCACCACCAGCCACGGCGCCGCGATGTTTGCGATCCGCGCCACCGTCTCGTACCCGTAGGCGGCTACAACGGCGATCGCGGCGCCGACACCCAGCACCGACAGCACCCAGCCCAAGCTGTTCGGGTAGACGTCATTCAACCCCGGCATGGGAAAGTCGATCCAGACGCCGACCGCCGTCGCGGACACCGTCACCATGGCACCCGCCAGAAAGCAGAACATGATGCCGTTGGCCAGATTGTACAGCGTCACCAAGTGGCGGCCACAGATCTTCTCCAACTGATAGTACAGCGTCAGCCGGCGGCGCGTCGCGATCGGGGCGGTAAGACAGGTCCAGCTGAGTACGGCCAGAAGGTTGCCCAGCAACAAGCCCACGATCACGTCGAACGCACTCACCCCGTGCGCGACGAACAACGGCCCGATCATCAGTTCGGTGCCCGCCGTATGCTCGCCGGCGTACATCCCGACAAAGCTCTTGAACCCCAGCAGCGACCGCTGCGGAACTGGTTCGCGTTCAAACTCACTCTCGGGGGCGGTCTCTTGCTCGCTCATGACCGATCACGGCATCTTCGACGCGGCTTTTTGAAACGTTTCCGTAACCGACGATGATCGCAGATCGCAGCGGCCTTGCCAAGCTGGTGCCCCCGGGGGATCAGGCACCCGCCAGCGATCTGCTAGCTGCCAGTCTTGCTAACCTGCCGGGCAACTCGTTCTCAGAACCGGATGGTTCCGTCTTGCTCGAATCGCGGGTCCCTTGGTACACTCCGCCGCCCCAGCCGGCGCCGATTTCGGTCTCCGGGGGCGAAAGGCTGCTAGCAAAGGAATGTCTGGCGCCGCCTTTTCTCTGGGACAGGGAGGTCGTTTTGTTTTCCCGCTGGTCGATCCGGAAAAAGCTGTGGCTGAGCGGCGTCATGTTGTGCGCGGGCGTGATCATGCTCGCGTGCAGCAGTTTTCGCGGCGTGTACGCCTATCGCTGGCTGGCGCGGAGCATCAGTTATCAGCGCGCCACCGAGCTGCGGCTGGCCATGGATCTCTCGTACAACGTCGGAGAACTGCGGGCGATTGTCAGCCAAGTTCGCCGCCGTAGCGACTTTGCGCCGTGGGCGCCTGATCGGCAGGACTTGCGGGAAGAATTTCGCGCCGAATTACTGAAGGTCGACGAAGCGCTGAGCGGTTACGACGAAACGCTGCAGGGCTACGAGTGCGAACCGGCGAGCCCGGGACGCACTGTGGATCCGTCGCCCGAACGCCAGACGGTCGCCCTGATCCGTCAGCGTCTGGAAGAAGTCGCCAAGCTGAACCGGGACGACGATTGGGTGTTCAACCAGGTCCAAGTCGAGGATTTGGATCAAGCGCTCGCCGATTTGCACCTGCTGACGCTGACATTGCCGCAGCACCTGCACCAGCGTCTGCGCGAACTGGCCGGCGACGTCCGGGGCGAATATCGCACCTGGATCGTGCTGACCTGGGTCTCGATCATCCTGGCTGCCGCCGTTGTCGTGGGGCTGGGAAATTTCTTCCGCCGCTCGGTATTTCAACCGTTAGGGACTTTGATCGAAGGCTGTCGCCGCATCGCGCGCGAGGGCCAGTTCGAGCACCGCATCCGGCTGACGACGCAAGACGAAATCGCGGAACTGGCTGCCGCGATGAACGACATGACGGAGCGATTTCTGAAGATCCGCGACGACCTGGACCTGCAAATCCAAGAGCGCGACGAACAGGTCCGGCAGCGGACGCAACAGGTGGTGCGCAGCGAGCAACTGGCGGCCGTCGGTTTTCTGGCCGCCGGCGTGGCGCACGAAATCAACAATCCGCTGGCGTCCATCGCCTGGGCCGCCGAGTCGCTGGAAATGCGGCTGCATGACATTATCGAGGAAAACGAAGCCCAGCCGGAGGGCGAGCAGGACGCGGAAATCGAGATTCTCCGCAATTACCTGCGCAAGATCCAGGACGAAGCCTTCCGCTGCAAAGGCATCACCGAAGGACTGCTGGACTATTCGCGGATGGGCGACGTGCAGAAGCACGACGCCGATCTGGCGGAGTTGGTCCAGGGCGTCATCGAGATGGTGCGGCACCTGGGCAAGTATCGCGAGAAGAAGATCGAATTCACCAGCACCGGGCCTGTGATCGCCGCCGTAAACGCGCAGGAAATCAAACAGGTCGTGCTGAATTTGATCACCAATGCTCTGGACAGCCTCGATCCCGGCGGTACCGTGAACCTCCGTTTACGCGAAACCGGCGGGCTCGCCGAACTGGTCGTGCGGGACGACGGGTGCGGGATGTCCGAGGAAGTCCTGCGGCATCTGTTCGAGCCTTTCTTTACCCGCCGTCGCGGCGGCCAAGGAATCGGCTTGGGCCTCTCGATCACGTATCGCATCGTCCAGGACCACGGCGGCGAAATCGTGCCGCACAGCAACGGCCCCGGATCCGGTTCGGAATTCCGAGTTACTTTACCTCTGCTGGCGAACCATGAAGAAAATACTCAAGAAAAACGACAAGCCGCGTGACGGTCTGAAGATCTTGTTTGCCGATGACGAGACCTCGATCCGCGAACTCATGCAGCTGGAATTGGAACGGATGGGACACGAAGCGACCGTCTGCCCCGACGGGCGGGCGGCCGTCGCCGAGTTGGAACGGAACAGTTACGACTGTGTGCTGGTCGATTTGGACATGCCCGGCCTGAACGGGATCCAGGTCATCGAGCGCGCCAAGGAGCTGGCTCCGGAGACCGAGGCCGTGGTCCTGACCGGCAAATCGTCGCTGGACACCGCCATCGCCGCGCTGCGGCAGGGCGCCTTCGACTATCTGACCAAGCCGTGCAGGCTGGTCGAATTGGAGTCGCTGCTGACGCGGATCGCTCAAAAACGGGAATTGACCAACCAGTATCGCGCGCTGAAACAACGGTTGGAGCGGATCGAAGGCAACATGAATCTGGTCGGCTCCAACGACTCGATGGATCGCGTGCGACAGCTGATTGCCAAGGTCGCCCCGACCCACTCCACCGTCTTGATCCTCGGCGAAACGGGAACCGGCAAGGAACTGGTCGCCCGCGCCTTGCACGAGCAGAGCCTGCGAACGGACAAACCGTTTGTCCCCGTCAACTGTGGGGCGCTGCCCGAAGCGTTGATCGAAAGCGAACTGTTCGGGCACCGCAAAGGCGCGTTCACCGGGGCCGACGAGCACCGCGTGGGCTTGTTCGAAGTCGCGCACGGCGGCACGATCTTCCTGGACGAAATCGGCGAATTGCCCAAGTCGATGCAGGCCAAGCTGCTGCGGGTGCTCGAGAGCGGCGAGATCCGGCGGATCGGCGACAACGAATCGCGCCAGATCGACGTGCGGGTGATCTGCGCGACGCACCGCAATCTGGCCGAGATGGTCGAAGACGCCGAGTTTCGCGAGGACCTGATGTACCGCATCAATACGTTCGAAATCCAATTGCCGCCGCTGCGGCTGCGGATCGACGACGTCCCGGAATTGGCCGCGCATCTGTATCGACGCTTCGTACCCACCCTGCGCGCCCATCAAGAACTGTTCACGCCGGAAGCCATCCGGCTGCTCAAGTCGCATTCCTGGCCCGGCAACGTCCGCGAACTGGCCAACGTCATCGAACACGCCACCATCCTGTGCGATGCACCGCCGATTTCACCCGAGCACCTGCCCCGCAGCTTCAATGCCCGCGGCGTGCGGATGCCCGACCTGGGCCCGCTGTCGCTTCGCGAACTGGAGATGCACGCGATTCTCCAGTCGCTAAACCGTCACGACGGCAACAAAGCCATCGTCGCCGAAGAACTGGGGGTCAGCTTGAAAACGCTGTACAACAAGCTGAATCAAGCTCAGGAATCGGAACGTAAGTCAGCGTGACCGAGGCCGGACCGCGCCCGCTGGGACCCGAAGCGCCAGCGAGCGGGCATCCGCCGGGAACCGCTCGGCTTTCTGTCCCCGGCGAGATCTGCGGCGATTTCGGCACGACGGTCGGTGCAAACCTCTTTGGGAAAAAATCTTCCCGGTTAGGCTGATTCTTCGCCTCATGAACCGTGTTCGGCGAAACGCGGGTCTTTGATGCCGAGCCTGAGTTTCCATTCCTGAACGGCGCAGTAGAGCACCGGAACGACAAGCATCGTCATGACCGCGATCAGCATGCCGCCGAAGCTGGGGATGGCCATGGGGACCATGATGTCCGAACCGCGACCGGTCGAAGTTAATACGGCCAACAACGCCAGGATGGTTGTGGCGGTTGTCATCAAGCAGGGTCGGACACGACGCACTCCGGCCGCAAGCGTCGCCCGGCGGGCTTCCACGTTGCTCGTGATTCGATGCTTGAAAAAACTCTGATCCAAGTAGGTCGCGATCACCACTCCGTCGTCCGAAGCAATGCCGAACAAGGCCAGAAAGCCGACCCAAACCGCCACGCTCAGATTGATCGGGTGGATCTGAAACAGCGTCTGCATGTTCGTGCCGAACACGTCGAAGTCCAGGAACCAGGGCTGCGCGTAGAGCCACAACATGATGAAACCGCCGGCCCAAGCGATCGCAATTCCGCTGAAGACCAGCGACGCCGTGATCACTGAACGGAATTGCAGGTAGAGAATGATGAAGATCACGAATAGCGCCAGCGGCAACACGATCATTAGCGTCCTCTGCGAGCGGATTTGATTTTCGTAATTGCCGGCGAAGGAGTAGCTGACGCCGTCGGGCAAATTGAACTCGCCGCCGTCGATTTTTAACTGCAGGTAGCGCTGGCATTCCTCGACGACGTTTACTTCGGCATTCCCCGGCTGCATATCGAACAGCACGTAGCCGATCAGGAACGTGTCTTCGCTCTTGATCACCTGCGGACCGCGAACGTATCTGATTTCCGCCAGCTGAGAAATCGGGATGTGCGAGCCATCCTTGGCGGGGACGAGGATTCTCTTCATCGTTTCGATTTCGCTCCGCAGCTCGCGCAGGTACCGTACGCGCACCGGAAATCGCTCGCGGCCTTCGACCGTCGTGGTAACGCGCCGCCCGCCGATGGCAATTTCTACCACGTCTTGCACCTCGCGAATCGTCAGCCCATACCGGGCGATCTTCTTGCGATCGAAGTCGATTTCCAAATAAGGTTTGCCGACAATGCGATCTGCGAGCACGGCCGAGGCTTCGACGCCGGGCACTTCTTTCAAATAGCGTTCGATCTCCAAGGCCACCCGTTCGATCGTCTCGAGATCTGGACCTTTTACCTTCACCCCCATCGGCGCTCGCATCCCGCTTTGCAGCATCACGATGCGGGCCGCGATCGGTTGCAGGCGTGGTGCGGATGTCGTGCCGGGGACCTGACCGGCTTCGATGATCTCGTGCCAGATGTCGTCGGGGGTCACAATTCCCGCCCAAGCCCGGCGGCCGGGATTCAGTTCCGGATCGAGCGGCCGCCGCCATTGGCGAAAAGGCACGCCGTGCGGATCGGGAATCAACCGGCCGCTTTCATCCCGCTCAAAACGCCCCAGCGTCTTGTAAGACTGGCCGTCTTCTGCCTGCAAGAACGTGCCATCCTTGTCTTGGAACCAGTCAACCTCGTCCGGGCGGTACCGAAACGCGATGCGATGGCCGTCCTTGTCGACAAGGTACTCGGACCGGTAATTGATGACGGTTTCAATCATCGAAATCGGTGCCGGATCGAGTGGGCTTTGCACACGGCCGATTTTGCCGACGGCCGATTCCACCTCGGGGATCCCGGTGATGCGCTGGTTTTGAAGCTGAAGGATGCCCAGCGATTCACTGATCGAGGCGTGCGACATCGTGGTGGGCATGTAGAGATACGAACCCTCGTCCAGCGGAGGCATGAATTCTTTGCCAAAGCCCTTCCACGTGGTCGCCAGAGTCCATTTCAATTTCGTAACCACGGACCGGTCGCCGATCTCCTCCCACGTGCGGCCACGCAACCCGCCCAATTCGTACTTGAATCGCTCGAGCCACGACAGCCCGGCCACTTGCGTCTCCGATAACGACTGGGCGTCGTATTCCGGCGAAATGCGGCCGAAGATCATATTGGGGCCGAGCCAGGCGCCGAAGCCCAAAATCAGAATCAGGGCCGGCACGCAAAGAAAAACAAGTTTGTGATTGAGGCACCACCACAAAAGCGGCTCGTAGAGGTATCTTTGGAAGACTTGAAAAAAGATCAGCAAGCCGCCGATGATGATGGCGATAAAGGCGAAGTTGCGCAGAAAACCTCTTTCCGGACCCAGCGGCAGCCAGCTGTCGGTCAGCAGGATGGCTACCAAGATCACGGCCGCGGCACTTGCCATCACGGTGCTGCCGGTGCGCATCCGATCCCGCCACCCGTCCCGCCGAATCGGCAACGCCTCCTCCACCAGCTTGTACCCAGCCAGGGCGCAGACGACCAGCCCCGCCCACCACGCCAGCCAAAGTCCGATGAAGACGCCGGCCAGCATCAGGCCGGCGTAAAGAACCAGTTTCAAGCTCCGCGAGTTGACCTTCGTCGTGAACAGAACGTGGGCAGCCGGGGGGATGACCGTCAGCGCCACGATCACAGCGGCGGCCATCGCAAACGTCTTTGTAAAGGCCAAGGGCTTGAACAGCTTGCCCTCAGCCCCCATCATCGTAAACACCGGCAGAAAGCTGACGATCGTCGTCGAGACCGCGGTGAGCACGGCGCCGCCGACTTCGGTCGTGGCGCGATGAATCACTTCGAGCCGGCTCTCCTCGGCGCTTGCCTCGTCCAAATGCTTCAGAATATTCTCACAAAGAATGATTCCCATATCGACCATCGTTCCAATCGCGATGGCAATGCCGGACAGGGCCACGATGTTGGTGTCCACGCCGAATGTCTTCATCGCGATGAAGCACATCAGAACCGCCAGCGGCAACAAGGCAGCGATGAGCATCGAGCTGCGCAGGTGCATCACCATGACCAGAATGACGATGATGGTAATCAGGATTTCTTCGATCAGCGCCTTGTTCAGCGTGCCCAGTGTCTCGTAGATCAATCCCGCACGGTCGTAGAATGGAACGACCGTCACCTGACTGGTTGTGACCCACGCCGGCCATTTGTTACGCGGCGTCGAACGCAGGTGTTTCACCCAGGCGTCGTGGTCGATTTCCATCTCGGAATACGCGTCCAAGTTGTTGGCTTGCGCGTACGATGTGACTTCGTCGCGCGTCACTTGACGGTAGTCTATGACCGCCTTGGTCGGAAGTCCCGGCGCAATCTCGTCGATTTTCAGCTTGATGTTCTTGATGGCTGCCAGAGGATTGAAGCCATAGCGGACGACGGCGACCCCACCCACGGCTTCGGCGCCTCCTTTATCGAGCGCCCCGCGACGAAGCGCCGGACCCAGGGAGACGCGAGCCACGTCCTTGATGGAGATCGGTACGTTGTCGTTGACAGCAACCACGCTGTCTTCGATGTCTTCGACGCGCTCGACAAAGCCCAGGCCGCGAATGAAGTACTCGGCTTTGTTGATTTCGATGGTGCGGGCACCGACGTCGATGTTCGACATTTGCACGGCCATGAAGATTTCGGCAATGCCGACGCGCGCGGCGCGCATGGCGTCGGGGTCGACGTCGATTTGATATTCCTGCACGAAGCCGCCGATCGAGGCCACCTCGGAGATCCCCTCGGCCGATAGCAGCGAATAACGCACGTACCAGTCTTGCACCGTGCGCAGCTCGTGGAGATCCCAGCCGCCGATCGGCCGGCCGTCAGGATCGCGACCTTCGAGCGTGTACCAGAAAACCTGGCCCAACGGCGTCGCATCCGGGCCGAGTGTCGGAGTCACGCCTGCGGGTACGGTGCCCGCCGGCAAGCTGTTCAGCTTCTCCAGCACCCGCGTCCGCGACCAATAAAATTCTACGCCTTCATCGAAAATGACGTAGATCGTCGAGAAACCGAACATCGAATAGCTGCGGATCGTCTTGACCCCCGGCACCCCCAGCAGAGACACCGTGAGCGGATAGGAGATTTGGTCCTCGACGTCCTGGGGCGAGCGGCCCATCCACTCGGTGAAGATGATCTGCTGATTTTCGCCGATGTCGGGAATCGCGTCGGTAGGCACGGGATTGCGCGGCAACGCACCCACGTCCCAGTCGAACGGCGCGACCAGGACGCCCCAGCCGATCGCTGCGATGACAATCAGCGCGACGACCAGTTTGTTTTCGAGACAGAAACGTATGGCTTTGCCAACCATCGGCGATATCCGGATCGTTGGTCCCTAGGGTCGCGAATGATTCTCGTGCGTTTCGTGCTGATCGAGCGTCGGGGATTCGTCATGCGAGATCCTGTCGACGCGGTCGGCGCATTTCAGCATCGTCGAGCCGAAGTAGGGATTCCGCACCTGATCGCTGTTCTGATACCAAATGGCTCCCCGTCCTTGGAACGCCATCGGGCAATGCAGTTCGTAGATCGGGCCGCCCTCGCCGAAGCCGAATGTCTTGGCCAGCACGCCGACTTCTTGAGACAACGGCAGGAACTGGGTTCGCATCGCTTGAAGATCTTGCGAGTTCTTCAGACCGTCGGTCAGTTTGACCAGGCTCGTTCGCTCCTTGGACCATATTTCCTTGGCGCGGTCGGCAAGCGTTTTGTCGGTGACTGCCGCGACGGCCGATTCGAACCCCGGCAAGCCTTGCTGTGCCTCCTGAAAGTCATCCGCGGCCAGAGCCTGTCCGAGTGCGAGATATTGTTCCCAAACGCGGGCCAAGTCGGACTGGAACGCGGGCGACACGACGATGCGTTCCAGGTGCATTTCTTCCTCGGGGGCGACGGCCAACTGTTCCCGCACCCGCCGCATGTGTCCTTTTAGCAACAGGAAGACACGATCGGCTTCCGCGCGTTGGCGGGCGGCGCGGCCTTCGACGGCGTCGTTTCCCAACAGCATGGCGAACTCTTTCCACTGCATCCGCGGGTGGCCGCTCAGCAGGCTATGATCGACGTCGTTAAGGGCCTGGCCGAACTGTGCGAATGCCGCCGTGGCTTTGCTTACGTCCTGTTGCTGAATAGCCTGAGCGACCTCGTCGTAGGCCGCGTCGAGGGCGCGTATCTGACGACGGAACTCGGCGGGCAACGCCAGCTCGTGTCCCGCGTGTTCATTGCCGGGCTCTTTCGCCACCGCTCCACCACCGCCGTGATCGTGACCGCCTCCACCGCCGCCTGCGGGCGTCATCATACTGGGTTTGGCCTGAATCTGAATTTCGGCGTCGATCTTGAAATTGCCACGCGTCACGACCAGTTCGCCCTCTTCCACACCGTGCGCGACCAGATAGTAATCGCCGGCCCGCGGCCCCAGCACGATTTCGCGGCCGTCGAATGTGGGCCGGTCGAGCGGGGCGAACAACTCGCGGGCCTCATTCATCGTGGCTTCGATCTTGGCGAATATCGACCCCGCCTCTTTGGCCGTTGCAGCTCGCTGACCGGCCAACGCGTGCTGAGAAAGGGTGTCCGCGTATTTGTTCCAGAGGTTTCGCGCATGGACGGTCCCCGATTGATCGTAGGGTTGGTCCAGCATCTTGGCGTATGCCGCGAACGCCGCGCGGATCTTCTGCAGATCGTCCTGGGGAACGGCGCCGGAAAGCGTTTGCAGGGCCGGTTCGGCTGCGCTCGACATCGTCGGCAATTGCACATAAACGATGGCCCGTGTCCCGGTCACCAGGGCGGCCGAGTAGGGAATGATCAGGGGCGCTTCCCCGTTGCCGGAGTCCGGCGTCACATAGCCCAGCGACTCTGCCCGTACCAGCGGCATGCCGCAAATGTCACACGTGCCGGGCTCGTCCTTGACGATCTCCGGGTGCATGGGACTGATCCACTTGCCGGCCAGGCTGGGGTCCATCACTTTTCCGCCCGCCGCCACCCTGGGACGAACTACGGAATGCACGAACATATCGGGCTTCAGCTTGCCATGCGGATTGGGCACATTGACTCGCACCTTGACCGTGCGCGTTTTGTCGTTGAGCACCGGTTGAATGAACGCAATCCGGCCGTGGAATTCCTCGCCGGGATAAGCTTCCGTCGTGATCGTGACATCCTGGCCATAGCGGACCCAAGGCAAATCGGACTCGTAAGCGTCCAAATGCACCCATACTTGGCTCAAGTCGGCGATGGTGTAGATGCGTTCGCCGAGCTGCACCCGCTCACCCTGCTGCTTGAGTTTTTCGATCACAACGCCGCCCAGCGGCGCATAGATCGTCATGCGATCCGCGGGTTGGTCCCGTTCTTCGATTTCGGCGATTTGCTCTTCTTTTAACCCCAGCAGCCTCAGCTTTCCACGTGCGGATTCCACCAGATCAAGCGGCTGAATGCGTGTTGTCGTCGTGGCCGGCCGCTCGTTACGGTACTTCAGAGCTTGAATCAGTTCTTCTTGGATCGAGTACAGTTGTTCGCTGTAGATGGAGGCCAAATGGTCCCCCTTCTTGACTTCGATGCCGGTGAAATCGACGAACAGCCGATCCAGCCGCCCCGGGACCCAGGCGGTGATATAGCCCATCTTGGTTTCGTCATAGTCGACGCGCCCCACCATCGGGATCTCGTGACTGACAAACCGCCGCTCGACCGGCGACGTCTGGATTCTCATCAACGCCTTGGATTCCGCACTGATCGCCAGCGTGCGCATTCCGCCGGCCGAAGTTGCCACCGGGATCAAGTCCATGCCGCAAATAGGGCATTTGCCCGCCTTCGGCTGCCGGATTTGAGGGTGCATGGAGCAGGTCCACAGCGTTTCACCAGCCGTGTCGGCCGTCACCGGCGCGCCGGTTCCCGTCGCTCGCGGCTCGGCGGGCGAACGCCCCAGCATGCCGGCGATCGCCACGCCGATCAGGACGAACGCAATCGCCTGGATCACGAACAGCTTCCGGCGATGTTTGCCATAGAAGCCGCGCCACCGATCGACCTCAAACGGGTTTCTCATGCCCGGCCTCAACTTGCAATGGTAATCTCAGCTACATGTGGGATGCAATCCATGCTGCATTTCTTCACGGCAACTCGCCGGCAGGAAGATAGAGCAACAGTTATGTTACCAGAATTCGCGGCCGACATACCCTGCCTTCGTCGCCCGACCAACGGTCCAACAGCATAATTATGGGCGGAGACCTTTTCGCGGCAAGCAAAAGCCTCGTTTCAGGTGAGGTCGCGAAACGGCAGACAGAGGGATGAGGGAAGTCTTGCGGAACCATGCCAACGCCGGCACGGAAGCGGCGGTTCCGGAAGAAATCCCCGAATCGTGCGAAGAATCGCCGAGGCTATTGCATCTAAACCCTCGCTGTCCCCGTGGCTCGATCGGCAATCACCGAATTCAGGGTTCGGTGGGTGCTGATGGCCGTCTCGTTGTCGCCCGTTTTCAATCGGAGAACAAACATGCCTCATGCCTTCTTGCTTTCGCTGGCCGTGACGCTCGGCCTCGGTGCCCCCACCCTCGGCGAGGAACGCCCGGACCAAGAGCAGCTTCTGATCGCGGTCCAGCGCATTTGTCCCGTTTCCGGCCAGCGTCTGGGCGAGCACGGACCGCCGGTCCGGGCGCGGATCGGCGAACAAACCGTCTATCTCTGCTGCAGCGCGTGTGAGCGCGGCAAGGTGGATGCGGCGCATTGGTCCGCCGTTCAGGCCAACCTGGCCAGAGCGCAGCAGAAATGCCCCGTGATGAACAAGCCGCTGCCGAAGAATGCGTCTCCGACCGTCATCGACGGCCGCGTCATCTATATCTGCTGTCCCCCATGTGCCAACAAGATTGCGGCCGACCGCGAGAAGTACTTCCGTGCGGTCGACGATTTGTATCTCGCGCACTTGAAGGCGGAACGGGCGGGACCGGCGGCGCAGCCCCGAAGGCCGCATCACCACTGACGACTGCAGCGATGCAGCGGCTTGAGACCGACGCGTGCGATTGTCTCGCCTCGCCCGCTACGGATGCGGCCGGGCTTTACCCCATCATCTTTCTTCGTTTCGCCCATCGCGTGCGGCTTGCCGACTGCACCGCGCGCTGCAAGGGAATAGAATTAACCTGGATCGAAGCAGGCTGCGATGATCGACGTCCCCAGACGCATGGTGAAAATCTCCTCGCTGTTGATAGCAGTCCTGGTTCCATTCCCACCGCTCCTGGCGGCCTGCTGTTGCGAAATTCAGGGTGGTGCTCGGCACGACGGCAGCGGCGGATCATGTTGCTGTGCCGGGCCGGCAAGCACGGGGCGAACCGTGCCTCCGCGGCCGTCTTGTGCAAGCAACCGGCTACCGAGTGCCGATTGCTGCATGGCCTGCGCCGCCTGCGGCTCCCCCCGCGAACCCATCTCCGAACCCGCGACCGATTCGTTTTGCCGGGCCGCTGCCGCCTGCGGCAACGTTCCGCCGCCCGCGGGAGTGTTGCCCGGCCGCACGTCGTCCGTCCGGTCGACGCCTGGTTCGGCACGCGCGACTTCTGCTCGGGAGGTCTGCAGCGTTCTCTGCCGCTATCGGCTTTGATAGCCTCGGCGGCGGATGCCCGCCTGCCGTGGATTCTGCAAGCCAAGTCATGCGGTCGATGCTTCCGCGCATCGTTGGACGGTGCGCGTGCTCCTCGGCCTCCCGAGTGTCGCGCTGAACGTCCCTTCCGTTTTCCACGACGGCGGGTGCAAGGCTCCGGCATTACGTCTCGCTATTCTTGAGACCCCTTCTGCAAGGAAAAAACGATGATGTTCGAAAATTCAGTCAGAAAGATGCCCGTGGTGCTGATCGTGGACTTTCGGGATGAGGTATATGCCAGTCTTCGGGAGACTCTCCGAGAGGAGGGCATGATGGTGGAGCGGGCGAAGTTCGAAGCGGCCGTTCCGGCCGCAATCAACCGTCTCAGGCCCGATCTGATCCTGATCCATGCAGCCATGCCGTACGAGAGCGGGTGGCTGATAGCCTGCAAGCTGACCTTCTCTCACCCGGGCCAGGCGGTGTGGCTTTATGGGGCGCAGAGCACGGAGCGAATCACGCTGCGCCAACGCATCTGCGGCGTCGAGACGTTCCTCGCGTGCGGAGGCGCGTTGCCGCAGTTGACCGAGCAAGTGCGCCAGGCAGTGCGGAGGCGATGGGGAACAAACCCGGCGCGGTCTGCTTCGCCCGCCGCGCCGCGCGAACGCGCCGGCACCGCGGCGCGCCGTTCGCGAGCATGGATCTGGGATCTTGATGGAATCGTCTTTCCATTTGTGAACTGAGGAGGCCTGCCGTGACAAGGAAGTTCCTGGCGTGCCCGGCACGATGCTGCTAGCGTCGCGGGCAGCGGCGTGCCGACGAATTTCAGATTCCGGCAGCGGCGCGATGGCTAAAGAATCACCTCCTGCCGATATGTAAGATAGACGGAGTTCCGACCGGCGCCGGAAGCGACCGGCGCCGCCCCCGGGACTCCCGCGATTGCTGCAGATTTCTCCGCCGTCGGACTCGGCTTTTTGCAGAACGGAGCGTACTTGGCGCTTCGCCACGCGAGCCAAGTCGCGAATCAGCCTCCTTTCCAAGACGAATCCGCAGGCGCGGTCCACCCGTAGATCATCCGGCGAAAGGTTCAACAAATGTCGTGCAGGGACGCACTTCTTTGGGGAGCCATGGCTTGTTTGCCATTGCTCTGGTCGTCGGCGGGCTGCCGATCGGCGCCGCCAGCCCGTCAAATCCACGACGCGGACTATGTCCGGATCGAAGCCGCGATGGGGGCGGCTTGCCATTCGCCGCAGGCGGACTGCTCGCCCAGTCTGGTGGCGCCGGAGTTGGCCGGGCCGCAGCCGGTCGAAACGTACATCGCTTACGCGCTGGCGCGGAACCCCGACATCCACGCGGCGTATAAACAGGTGGAAGCGGCGGCGCTGCGCGTCCCTCAGGCCGCGAGCCTGGAAGACCCGATGTTGGAGGTGAATCCCTTCCTGGCGCCCATGCAGATGGGCGAGATGGAACAGGTGATCCAGATGGGCGTCAGCCAGCAGATCCCCTGGTTTGGCAAACTGCGGACGCGCGCCGAAGCGGCCGAACAAGGAGCGCAACGGGCGCGGGCAGAACTGGCCGCTACCGAACTGGCCGTGATCGAGCAAGTCAAGCTCGCCTACTACCAGTTGTATTTTGTCCAGCAGGCGATCCAGGTCACCCAAGCGGACCGCGAGCTGCTGGGGGGACTGCTCGAGATCGCCGGCTCGCGGTTCCGCGTCGGCCAGGTCAGTCAGCAAGACGTATTGCGAGCCGAATTGGAAGTGCTGGATCTCGAAAACCAGCTGATCCAACTGCGGCAGGAACTCGAGTCTGCGCAAGCTCGCTTGGCCCGCCGCCTGCACCTGTCGCCGGAAACTCCCTTGCAAGCCTTGGACCAGTTGCCCGCCGAACAGATTCCCCAGGACGTGCATCGCTTGTACGAGCAGGCCGTCGCCGCTCGCCCCGAATTGCACGCCCAGCTGGCCGACGTGATGCGCGAGCGGCGGAACGTCGATCTGGCCCGGCTGGATTATTTCCCCAACGTGCGATTGTCCGGGATGTGGATGGGAATGGTCATGCCGGACGACGGGATGCCCGGCCCGCCGGATACGGGAAACGCCTTCTTACTCGGCGTCGGCGTCAATCTGCCGATCTACCGCAAGCGGCTGGACGCGGGCGTACAGGAAGCCGAGGCGCGGGTCGTCGCCAGCGCGCGGCAGTACGATTCGCTGCGCGATCAGACAGAGGAGGAGGTCAAGGATCTGTTCGCTCAGATCCGCAGCCAGCAAGACTTGCTGCGCTTATTGGGCGACGAGATCGTGCCCAAAGCCGAGCAAACATTCGAGGTCTCTCTGCGGGCCTACGAAGTGGGCGAGGTAACGTTCCTGCAACTGGTCGATAATTGGCGCCAGCTGCTTCGCTTCCAGATCTCGGCGCATCGTTTGGAGGCTCAACTGCGCCAGTCGTTGGCTCGCCTGGAACGCGCCGTCGGCGGCTGCCTGTATGCGGACGCCATGCCGCACGGCAACCTCCAACCCGAACCAGCGCCGTTGCCGGTCAACTGATCGGGCAGCGGCTGAACGAACTTCGTCTCGCCTGCATACCTGTGGCATCCCAAGGATGGCGCCCCTCCGGATAATTCGAGAAAAATCGTCCCCGCCCGTGCCAGAAAGGCCCTCTGATGATCACCAACGTCTCCTTCAAAACCGTGCTGCTGGTCATCCCGCTGTTGGTCGCCGGATGCGCCCCCGCCTATCATGCCTATCCCCACGGATGTGTGCATTTCGGCTATTGCCCGCCGACGCCCCTCCCCCTGGTCTGTTACCCGCCGCGGGCGCACTGCGTCGCTTGCCCGCCGGCCGCTGAAGCCTGCCAGGCTGCGTCGGAATGGCCGCAGACAGACGCGATCGACTCGATGCCGCACTGAGCCACCGCGCAGTGCTATCAAGCAGATGGCTGGCGAAACACTTCTTCTCGTCTCCAATGCCGATCCGGGCAAGCATCGCTGCGGGCGAACGCCGAAGTGGCCGAGCTGAGGCGCTTGCCATCGGCAACCTGAATTCTCGCCCCCCCTCACATCCCGCAAGAAATTCTCCGAAACGGCGTGAAGAAATCCGCCGGCCATCACATCCAACAGAGCTGAGGCCAATTGGTCTACCCGGCGATGCATCGGATGAGCGTAACAGCGAGAGCGGCGAAAAGAATGAGCGGTACTCAACTGCTCACCCCGGGCCTTGTATCGGGGGAAGGCTGTCTGACAGGCATGCGCCAAACGGACCGCTCGTCTCTCAACAATGGAGAAAGGAATCAGGATCATGTCCAGAGGCTGTTTTTTAGGACGTCGCACCGCCTTCACCGTGGTTGTATTTCTCGTCGCAACGGCCGGCACGAACACGAGAGGACAGGCCCAGTGCGGGCACGGCGGTGGCTCGGGACATGCATCCCACGGCACGGGTGGCGCACATGGCGGAGGCGGCGGCCACAGCGGCGCTCATGCCGGACATGCGGGGCACGAGTGCGAACACAGCCGTGGAGGCCTGCTGCCCTTTTTCGAACGGCCGCCACACGGCGGTCAAGTGACGGTCCAATTGCCGTATTTCTTCGAGGTGGTCTACCAGCCGCGCGAAACCCACGTCTACATCTACAGGCCCCTGGGGGAACCGCTTGCGGCTCGAGCCGTGGTTGGGGAGATCGCCATGCAACCGCACTACTCGCCCGACACTTTCCGTTTTCCACTCGCCTTAGTGCCTCCTTCGGCCGATTCATCCGAAAAAAATCATCTGGTCGCGGAGACGGATGTCCGCCAGGTCCCCGATGGGCAGATGACCGTCACCTTCAGACTGGCCAATCTTCCGCTCTCCGAACAGCCTCAAGTCGTGTTCAGCCAGACGTTCGCCATCACCAGACCCGCGTCGCGCGTGGAAGTGGCGGCGCTGACGCAAGCCGACAGACTCGCAACGGATCGGCAACGGGTGTGTCCCGTGACAGAGGCGCCTTTGGGAAGCATGGGCACGCCGCTCAAAGTCCTGCTGAACGACCAGCCGCTGTTCCTGTGTTGTCGGACTTGCGTGGCCAAAGTCGAGCAAGACCCACAAGCCTACTTGCCTCGCACGTCGTCGCTGCGAACCTTGCGCTAGCACAGTTCAGTGAACTGCTGAGCCGTTTGTGGCGCAGAGAAACGACAACGGGAAATGCTGGCACCGGCTCCCGACGGATTACATTGCGGCTGCGACATGGTATTTCATGTATCACCCCCGGCCGGTACATTAGACCCCCGGGAGGAAAGCCATGAAGTCCATTTATTTTGCCGCCGCGGTGTGGGCCGTAATGGCGGGAGCCATGCTGCTGAGGGCCGACACGATTGTCGTACCCGCGCGCCAGCTTTCCGGCAAGTCGGACAATTTGGTTGCGGTGGAGCAGCAGTGGGATGGCCTGGTGGTCTGTCATGGACGAAACGGCATGGCCCAGTGGACGGTGACGGTCGAACATCCGGGGCCTCATTATCTACCCCCAATCCCGAGCCAACACGCCTCCGCTGCCGGACGAGCGGTGACGCCGCGACGCGAAACACGTGCGAGGCGGTGGCTTCGCGCGTCGGGCGGGAATGGCTCATGTATCGACGCTTTCGCGAATCTCTGTTGCGGGCTTCGCCGGAGGCTGTCAGAATTGCAGGAGGTATGGCTATGGCGGATCGTCCAGACGAAACTGGTAGCAACGAACCGATCGTCGCGGAACTGGTTGACCCGAACGTAACCGGTCGCGAGGCGTACAACGTGATCAGTGATACCGTCCTTGGTGTCAACGTGCGAGCCTCGGACAATGTCTTCCAAGCCATTGCCATTTTTGTCTGCTTGGTTCTGGGGGCTGGTATCGGGGCGGCGGCCTTTCAAGACCGTATTCCCGCTGCGTTGGCTGGGGGATTCATCGGTCTGGTGGTGGGGCTCTTCGGTAGCGGCATCTGGTTGATGTGCTATCGCGCGATGCGGCACCTGCGCGGCCGGCATGATTGATGGCGACGGCGCGTTCCTGGAATCGAGAAAAAATCAATGCCGCTTACTTTGCACCGCGGACACGGTGAGCCGCAAGGCGCTCGCCGCGGGTTTTTGCGGGAATTGCGTGGCTCGGCTTCACCGGCGGCTCGAGCTTTGCCGCTCAGCGCAAGTGGCATTGCCGGAGCCGGTCAGATTGCCACAAAGCCTAGGAGGTCGGGCGTTCAGTGTTTACGTCACAAGCTCGTGAAATGGGATGTTGACACCGACCGGTTTTCGTTCTCATACGACCCCCACGAGCTTGCCTCGTGGGTGAAGAAAGCGCGCTACAAGATACTTAAATCGAGTGGTTGAGATTGACTTTCTTAGCAGAATTTCCGAGCATAACGAATGCGGACAGGCTCGATTCGAATAACTTCTTTAGTTCGGCTTCCGTGTGGTTCGCAAGAAACGGCTGCCCGTGGCGTCAGGGTGAAAATTCGAGGCACCAGACGAAATAGGAGCGACGGGGCAACGATGAATACATTAACAATCGATCGTGGAGAGTTCCTCCGCCAACAGGGGCAAGTGGATCGTTTGCTAAGCCATTTGGCCGAGTTGTTGGAGGACATTGCGGACGCCGAGGCGGACGTGTCGTGGCAGGCTCCTGCGGTGCCGATCGACGCGGTGCCGGAGCGCGTCGCCGATCTCTGTGTCCGGCTGCGGACGATGTTCCTCTTGGAGGAGACCGACGACGCGCTGGCGGAAGTGGCGGCCATGCAGCCGACGCTTCGGGACGAGTTGCAGGGGCTGCACGGCGAGCACCGGCAACTGTTGGAGTTATTGGAGCAGATTCAGGAATTGTCCGGCTCGTCCGTCCGGCCTGCATCGACTTGGGAAGACGTCGAGTCCCAGTTTCACCGCTTCCAACACGCCTTGTGCCGCCATCAGCAGCGGCATGACAGCTTGGGCGAACTTGTCGCCGTAAGCGCGCAGCACGAATGAGGCGAAACGGATGCCATCGTTATTGGTCGTGGACGATGAACCGACGGTGCTGCATCTGTTTCGCCGGATGTTCGACAAAGTGGGTATCGAAGTGCTGACGGCGGCCAGTGGAGCCGAGGCTCGCCGTCTGGTTGCCGAAACGCATCCGGATGTCGCCGTCCTGGACTTGGTTCTGCCCGATCAAACCGGCCTGGAGGCTTTTCGGCAGCTGAAACAACTCGATTCTCGGCTGCCCGTCATCTTCATGACCGCCTCCGGCAACAGCGATACGGCCATCGAGGCGATGAAGCTAGGCGCGCTGGACTATCTACTCAAGCCCCTGGATTTTGCCGAGGTCCGCAAACTGGTGGATCAGGCATTGGAGATCCGGCGTTGGACCCAGCAACGCGTCACGCTGCAAGAGTCGGCCGCGGCCGTCCCGGCGGAGGGCGATGCGCTGGTCGGCCGTTGCTCGGCGATGCAATTGGTCTACAAGGCGATCGGCCGCGTGGCGTCGCAGAACGTAACCGTGCTGATTCGCGGCGAAAGCGGGACGGGCAAAGAACTGGTCGCCCGCGCCCTGTATCACCACAGCCATCGGGCCTCCGGCCCCTTCATGGAAGTCAACAGCGCCGCGATTCCCGAGGCGTTGTTGGAAAGCGAATTGTTCGGCCATGAACGCGGCGCGTTCACCGGCGCCGACCGGCGGCGGATCGGCAAATTCGAACAATGTCATCGCGGCACGTTGTTCTTGGACGAAATCGGCGATATGTCGCCGGCACTGCAAAGTAAGATCCTGCGGGTGCTCCAGGAGCAGCGTTTCGAGCGTGTGGGAGGCAACGAGACAATCGTTGCCGACGTCCGTGTGATCGCCGCTACCAACCGGGATCTGGAGAAGATGGTCGCCCGCCACCAGTTCCGCGCCGACCTCTACTATCGCTTGAACGGCTATACGATCCAGCTGCCGCCGCTGCGCGAACGGGGCGATGACCTGCTGCTGTTGGTCGACTATTTCCTGGCGCGGGCGAATCGGGATCTGGGCAAGGAAGTGCGCGGCGTATTCCCCGCCGCCATGGATTTGCTGCGGCGGTACTCGTGGCCCGGCAACGTGCGCGAATTGCAGAGCGTCGTGCGGCAGTCTGTTCTGCAGACGACCGGGCCGGTACTGCTGGCGGACTTTCTGCCCGAAATCGTCCGCGGCGGCCTGTCGTCGGGGCTGCTGGGCGGAGTTGGCGAGGACGCCGGCGGCGAATACTGGGAACGGTTCATCAACGAGCGTTTGACAGGGGGCGTCGAAGACCTGTACGACCAGGCGCTGAACCGGATGGAAACGGAACTGATTTCGCGGGTCTTGCGCCGCACCAGCGGAAATCAGCTGGAGGCCGCGCGAATCCTGGGCGTCACCCGGACCACGCTTCGCACCAAACTCCGCCAGTTGGGCATCGCCATCGACCGCATCGTCGTCGGCGGCGACGAGCCGGCTCAGGAAACCGCGTCCGGGGCGGACGGGAGCAGTTCCAGGTAGCCCGCCAGCGCCGCCGTCAGATCGGCCAACGCCGCCTCCAAAGTGCGGCAAACCGCGTCGGCTCCCTGCCAATCGGCCTGCAGCCCGCGCTGTTCCAGGTCGAAGGCCGGCTCCATGACCGCTTGCGCGTCGAAGCTTGCGGCCAGGCCCTTCAGCCGATGGGCGGCGGTTCTCAATTTGTCCGCCTCGCCGGCCGCCAGCGCTTCCTGAACGGCCGCCAGCAACGCGGGGGCATCCCGCAGAAAGAACGCCACCTGCTCCTGGAAGATCTCCACGTCGCCTTCCAGCCGCGCCAAGGCGGCGCGAAAGTCGAATTGCGCGCCGGCATCCCGCCCACGTTGATCGGACACCTTGACCCAACGCACCTGCGTGCCCAGCGTCTCGACCAGGGTGAGCAACTCCTGGGCGTCGATCGGCTTGGAAATATATCCGTCCATGCCGGCCGCCAGACAGCGTTCCCGATCGCCGCTCATCGCCGAGGCCGTCAACGCAATGATCGGCAAATGCGTTTGCGTCGACTTTTCTCGCATGCGGATCTGGCGCGCAACCTGCAAGCCGTCCATTTCCGGCATCTGAGCATCCATCACGACGATATCCAGCGGCTCGCGTTCGGCCGCCGTCAACGCCTCGCGGCCGTCGCGCGCCTGCAGCACGACATGACCGCGTTTTTCCAAGATCCGCGCGGCCAGCAGCCGGTTGGCTGGATTGTCGTCGGCGACCAGGATGCGCAACCGGTTCTTGGCCCGCAACGGCGCCCGTCGGCGGCTGGGCTTGTCCTGGTCGGCCGGCGCCGCGTCAGAGACCTTCAAGTCCAAACAGAAATGAAACACGCTGCCCGCGCCGACGTGGCTTTCGACCCACAGCCTGCCATCGAGCAGGGTGACTAGTTGAGCCGAAATCGTCAGCCCCAGCCCCGTGCCTCCGTATCGCCGGCTGGTTGAACTGTCGGCCTGCGAGAACGCTTCGAAAATACTTGCCAGCTTGTGGTCCGGAATGCCGATCCCCGTATCGTGGACTGCAAAGTGGACTCGGACGTCGTCGCCCGCGCGAGAATCCAGCGCCGCCGTCACGATCACTTGTCCTTGCTCGGTAAACTTGATCGCGTTGTCGATCAAGTTAAACAGAATCTGTCGCAGGCGGACCGGATCGCCGATTACCTGCGGCGGCAGATCGGCGGAGATCTGGCCGCTGGTTCGCAGCCCTTTTTGCCGAGCGCCGGGCTCCCACAGCTTCAGGACCTCTTGGATCAACTCCGGCAATGAGAACGGGACGTTCTCGATGTGCAGCTTGCCGGCCTCGATCTTGGACAGATCCAGAACGTCGTTCAACAGCCGCAGCAGGGCCTGGGCCGAGTTCTTGACGGCGGCCAAGTATTCCCGCTGTTCCGGCGTCAGTCGCGTGCCCAGCGTCAGTTCGGTCATCCCGATGATGACGTTCATCGGCGTGCGAATCTCGTGACTGACGTTGGCCAGAAAGTCGCCTTTCGCCCGGCTGGCCGCTTCGGCCGCCTCTTTGGCCTGTTCCAGCGCCCGCTGGGCCTCGCGCCGTTTCGTCACGTCGCTGGCGATTCCCACCCAGCGGGTGATGTCGCCTTCGTCGTTGAACACCGGCGTGACGCCGATCGACAGCCAATAAGGCTGGCCGTCGGCCCGCGCCTGTTCGATCTCTTGGCTCAAGCCGTGGCCGGCATCCAGGAACCGCTGGAATTGGCGGCGGGCATCGGCTTCCGCCTCCTCGTCGAACAGCATCGCCGCCAGCGATTGGCCCCGAATCTCCGCCAGTCGAACGCCCGTCATCCGTGCAAAGCTGTCGTTGATCCATTCGACGTAACCTTGGGCGTCCAGGATCACCACGCCGTTGTCGGTCTTGCTGGCCACCAAGGCCAGCAGCTCCAAGGTCTCGTTCAACGCGCGCAGCTCTTGCAGTTCGCGTTCCAAGTCCGCATCGCGGCGCTGCGTCGCCAACAGGTTCTCGGTCAGCAGCCGAATCCGCCGCTGGCCCGTCTCCAGCGCGTATTGGGCCGAGCCCGTCTCCAAGGCGGTCCGCCACTCGGGCAATTCGCTCTCGACCAGCGGCGCCGCAGCGGCGGGCAGGTTCTGCTCGAGCCGCACCAGCACGTCCGCCGGAAATTCACCGTGATATTCGACGCGGCTGACCAGCACCTCGACTTCGCGCCGCCAGTCCGTATCCAGTCCCGGCAAGGGCTTTTGAACCAGTTCGCCGCGGGCCGCCCGATCTCCCGTGGCCGCCCGGATGCAGATCGCCGCCGTGACGGCGTTGCCTTGCTCGCGGGTCAGCACGCCGAAGGCAATCTCGCCCCCGCCGGAGACCGCATGTTCGACCACCTTGCGGACCGCTTTGCCGAACGCCGCCCGCTGACGTTCCGGCAGTCCCGACAAGACGCCCAGCAGCCGCGCTCGCTGGACGGCGGCACGGATGTCGCGTTCGGATTGCAGCGTGAATTCTGCAATTTGAAGGTGCATGGGCGTTCGAAGTGAAAACCGCGGCTCAGGCCGCTATGGTGCGGCGCAACGAGCGCCGCTGGTCGGCGACGGCGGCGACCAGCGTATCGGTCACCAGCCCCGACAGACGCGTACGGTCCACCGACCGCAACTGTCGGTCGGCCGCAACAGCCGCCGCGATTTCCCGATTGACGACTTTCGCGGCCCGCGTGCGGATGTATCCCCGCGCCTCGGCCGGCAACATGTCCGGAGTCAAACCGGTGACCCGCTGCAAGACCTCGTTCAAGTTGTGCTGCACGATCCGCTCGGCCACGCCCCGCAACTGTTCCTCGTCGGGCGACCGAAAATTCCAATCAAATAATCCCATCCCTGAACTCCTTGTGCAGACGTCATCCACTCGTGCTCATCCATTTTACCATCGAGTTTTCGCGGCCTCGCTCTGCAAAACTGCGCCATGCGTTCCCCTTGGGCTGATTGAGCCGGTCATGCGGCAGTCGCACAATCGTCCGTGAATGGTCCGTTATGAACCCGGTAGCGGATATCAACGTTCACATATCCTTGGCGATGCGATTTTTGCCGTTCTGATTAGGCCGTCTGATGATTATTTTCCGCCGTATGTGCAGAACCTCTTGACCGAATCGAAGACATTCTTTAATCTGCGGACGTTGTGGCGCCGTAGCCAAGTGGCTAAGGCAGCGGTTTGCAAAACCGCCATTCGTGGGTTCGACTCCCACCGGCGCCTCTTGCTTCTCCTGCCGTTTTCCAATCTCGCCACGTTCCGTCACTTGCGGTTCATTTCTCGCCAACTCGGTTAGGTACAATACCTTAGGACAATCGTCCTGCTGAAGAGGCTGCAACCGTTTGTTCAAATCCCCTGTCGTGACTTGACAGTCGCCTCGATCCGCCACATCCGACTGCCGATTTGCTGCTGTACTGCCCCACGTCGTGCCCTCCCGTGCCGACTGACTATCTCGTGCCTCCGAGGGGAACCACGACAGGCACGAATGCACGAAAAGAGATTAAGAACACGCAGAGCAAGAACACAGCCGATTTTTTTCTCGTTCGTGTCTTTCCTACGTTTCTTTCGTGGCCAGTCAACATCCTTACCTATCGCCGCCTTGCGGTGAGATGCTCAGATTCACGAAATCCCCGAAAGGACGACAAAACTCTGTTCCTGCCTTTGAGCTGCTCATGACTGGCAAGCATTTCCCGCGGGCGGACAAAGGCACGCATGATCTGAATGATCTCGATGTACATGGATACGGCGCGGGGGCTGCGCAAGACGCTGGACAGCATAGAGGCCCCGCCGTTTCCGTGAACGACGACTTGGACGGAAGCGGCCGCGAGTAAGGGAACGTTGCGGCGGCACGAATCTGAATTCGTGTTAACACTATTGCAATTGTACCATCAGATGGTACAATTCAGTGACGCGCAAGGAGGTTTTGAGCCGATCCAATGGAGAGACATCATGGCGAACGAAAACGAACGATCCCCCCAATGTAGCACATTGTTAAAGCGATTGACCTTAAAATATCCGAAACATGCCATTAATCCGGAAGATCTTCTTGACTTCATCGAACTCCGGTGCTTTTCACGTCGATGGGAGGATCTTGGCCTGGACGACGAAGGCGACCTTACATCGTTACAGTTATTTATCATGTGTGATCCAAAAGGTCCAGATATAGTTCCTGGAACCGAGAGTATTCGCAAAATGCGTTTCGCGCCTTCGCGTTGGAAGTTCGGGAAGAGCGGTGCGGCGAGAGTGCTCTACGTGTATTTTGAAGAGTTTGGGATTGTTCTCTTGTGTATGGTGTGGCGTAAGGGAGAGGTTGAGAGTATTTCGGCTGCTGTCAAAAACTATCTAAACAGACTTGTCCGCGAGGTGGAGAAGGAACTCCGCCGCAAGAAATCACTCTAAAGGCTATATTGCTTAATATTTAAGAGGGGTGAAACAATGATCGATAAAATGAAATTGAATGATATTGAAAGAGATCTGATCGAGGGGATGGAAGGATTTCTCGATGATCTGAGAAGCGATGCTCCGATTCGGGAAAAGTACACTTGCAGACGCGTTGTTGTCGACCTGCACCCGACTATGTACACTCCGGAGCAAGTTAAGGCCACTCGGAGCCTCCTCGGTGTCAGCCAAGCTGTTTTTGCCCAGTTTCTGGGGGTATCCAAAAAGACTGTGGCCGCCTGGGAGCAAGGTAAGGTGCCAAACGAGATGGCCTGTCGGTTCATGGACGAAATCCAACGCAACCCTGAGTATTGGCGGGATCGGCTCCGAGAGTCGGTGAAGAGCAAGACAGCCTGCGTGTAAAGACGACCCCGGCGGCGAACAGAGGTCAACTCTTGCTTGAATGCGGTTTCTCGTAAGCTCGGTTCGCCTTGACTATCGCTGAGATGCTGGCCTTGGTTTTATCGTCCAGGGGCACCGGCCAGGATTCCAGTCAGCCGGTGGATTCGTTCGGAGGTGCGCAATCGGCGAAAGCGTCACCCACAGGGTGCACTCGCTTCCGGCGTCGTGCGGATTCTGCGGGGGAACACAGGGTTGTTCTTAGGGAGGAGCGACCGCAGTACTGCCCCCATTGGTCGGAGGCCAACCCGCCGCAATCCAAGCCATGATGTCGGCACGCCGAAAACGAACCATCGGCCTCTTCTGATCTCTGTTCCGGTAGCAGTTCGGCATTCAGGACGTTCCGAGAACTGCTCACCGGCGTCAAATCCAAGGGATTTCTCGTCCCAGGGCGTGGCCGTTGCCGCTATTGGAGCGCTGGGGAATTGAACCCCAACAGCGAAGGTCTCAAATCTTGCTGTGCAACCGTGCGCGCCCTATATCCGAAACACATCTTGTCACGGATCACACCGAGGGCAACCGCTGGCAATCCAAGCCAAGATCTCAGACCGCCGGTATCGCACCGCCGGCCGCGTGCCGTGTCCAATTGTGATAGGCCGAGGCGCGAGTCCCGAACGTGACCATGCCCACCATGTTCGTTCACCGCAGCCGGCTAAGTCCGCCGCCTGCGTGGTTGTTAGCAGTTTAGAAACAAACTGTTCCCGATTGATTTCCTCTGGGCATGTTGCTACGCTCTCATCCAATAGGAAGTCCTTCTCGGCACCGCCCGGTCACGCGCCGGGCGTGTGTCTTTCTTGAAGTCGAGAAATGGACCGGCGGGGAATCGGACCCCGGAGAATAGGATAGGAAGCCCTTCTCAGCACCAGCTCCAGCCCGTGGTTTACGGCGCAGAGCTATGCGTGTTCTGTCGGGCATCCATCGTGTTCAGGTCGTGCTGTACGATCGACACCGCTGGGCGGTCATACAGCCGCGACCAGCTGGCTAGGGCCGCCGGCTTGATATGAGGACGGGTCCGCAGAACGTATTGAACCCGCTGCAGAGATTCGCCCAACTCTCGGGCGATAACACCCGGCGTCCGCAGCCGGGGTAGAGTAGAAACGGTCGTCATTCGTCGCCTTCCTTTTCCGGGCCGTTATGGGCCTCTTTAGGAAGGCGTTTGTGTGCGAACGTTTGCAAACGTTCGCGGTCAATCTCGCCGCAAACGTTTTGCCCGTCGCTGTCGGTCAATCTGCTCTTCTTTGTCAGGGTCCCGATAGACCGTTTCCGCCAGCCGTCGCCGTTCCGCCGGGGTCAGGGCGTTGATACGTGCCCGTTCGTCAGGGCCCGCTTGATTGAGTAGATAGGCCAGCGCCGTGTTAACATCGTCCTCTTGCAGCATGTCCGCCGGGTCGGATTCGCGCCCCTGGGGAGTGCTATCGAACGTCACCGCCGCAACTTCGGGGGCCGCGTTCAACTTGGATGCCCCACGTTCTTTTGTTGCCCATTCCTGCAACTCGACCGGGCCTTTGTCGATTGCTTTCTGAACCAGAAAGCCGCTGCACCCGATGCGATGCCCCATCTTCCGCCTTGACGTGAACCCTTCGCCCTTCAACCGCAGGGCTTCCAATTCGGCTTGCGCGTCCTGCCATGTCATTTTATCGGCGCCGGCCGCCGAGCCCTCGGATTCGACCGCCGCGCCGGCCTGCAGCTCGGGCGTCTTGTCCTGGGGCTGGGCATCGACCGGGACGCCGCCCGCTACTGAGGCTGGACAATGCCCGCCGTTGGCGTCCCGTATCATGTCAAGCAGCTTGCGGGCCTGCTTAGCCAAAGACACTTGGGCCGCATACTCTGGCATCGTGGAAACTGCCATCAAGTCCCGTCGCAACAGGATGTACTCGGCTGGGTTTTTACGGGCGTCAGTATCGGGGACCGCCCGAAACTCGATATTGTCGTCAGGGGGGGCGTGTCTCGTTTGAGACACTCAAACAGCAACTGCAGTTCTGATTCGGTTACATCGTTCAACAAGTCGAATACATGCCAGTCACTTTCCTCCGATGGTTCATACAGCTGCTTTACCAACTCTTCGTGGGCATTCGGCGACATCAAGAGATCACCAAAGATTTCGATGTCACCAAGCATATCAGGATGCATGGAATCGGCCGGGGCAGGGCAGCCCTTGAATCGGAAAAAGAACCAGTAAGTTTGTGCTGCCGACCCCGAGGGCTGGACACGTACCCCATCACCGGCCGCCGGATAACGCTCTTTGCGGATCGTCCAGAGGTTCGCCGTCAGCTTGTCCAAGTCAGCAAGCAGGGCCGGCCACGTCGAAAAATCGGCCGTTTCCCAAGCGGTGACCATCGCCCGCTGCTCGACCGCTTCCCGCTCTTGGTCATCGTGCAAGGTCGCTTCGTACCAAGGGCGGGTCGCTTGAATCGGTTTGGCGATTTCATCCAGCGTCTGCCGTGTGGCCAGTTTCCAGGGCCTGCCGGCCAAACTCTGCAGATCCTGCTTGGCATCGGCCGGGATGTGGTCAAGAATCCCTTGGGCTTCGTCCCAGTGCTGCCAGAGTAGGCCAAGACGGTTTGCCGCGTGGATGCTCAACAGGCCCGCAACATTGCCCTTGCCGCAGGGGCCGCCGTCGATGCGCTGCAAGGCTTGGCAGTCACCGGCCACAGTCTGCAAGGCTTCAAAAAGAGCGAACCGCAGGGGCTGGGGCGGGCCCGTTTCATCTGCCGACAACTGCCCCCCGAACCCCCCGCGTGTTTTCAGATCGCTGCCAACCATTCGTCACCTGGCCTCAAAGTCGGGCCGGCCTTGGGCGGCGCGATGAAAAGGCAGGAATCACCGCGTCCGCCTGTAGCCGTTTGGCATGCAGGTTTGCAACCCTGTAGGCCGTCCCGATGTCTCTTGCGTATCGTCGCCCCAACATGTTGGCGTACTTGATTCTGTCAACGGAAAACTCGTTCGTTACAGCCTGAACTGAGCTTTTGCAATAAGGCGGCCATTCTGGAACGTCACGTTCATATTCGAGCCCCCCATGTTCTGCCACATGTACATCTTCGTACTGATGCCACCGAGTTCAACGCTACTCAGCTCTTCCCCGGGGAAGCCGACGATATCTTTGACCTGCGCGTAGGACATTCCTTCCCGAAGCTGATCGTACATGTCTTTGGTCACAATCCGCTGGCCGAACAAGTCGCGTGGGTGCTTACGGAGTTCTTCCGCTTCTTCCCTTTTCCGACGTTCCACATCCATTCGCGACTGCGATTCCGCTTGTCGTCGTTTTCGCTCTTCTGAAACCGTTTGTGCGAGCGCCTCCCCTACTAGCCGATTCATCGCCAAATCGGCCACCGTCAAGTCCTTTGGCAAAGTCCCATTGCTCGCAAACGCTGACAACTGAGAAT
>Ga0366819_10146_pt1 | contig 38565 bp, 35 predicted proteins | sample TotcelFGM3001N15_FD_207091 | JGI IMG/M metagenome (GOLD analysis project Ga0366819, IMG submission 207091) | Enriched cells from coal bed in the Powder River Basin, Montana, United States - Total cells FGM rep3 HSBNCT.FGM.300.1.N15 ... | reverse complement strand
CGTTGATAAAGGTAGCATGTCACGATTGATGCAAACGCTTGCCAAATACGGGTTTGCGGAAAAAGATCCGAATAGTAGAAAATACATATTAGGCCCTCAAATTGTTCGTCATAGCCGTAGTTTATTAAAAAGAACTTCATTGCGGGATATTGCGAAACCTTATTTAAAACAACTTGTTGATATCACAGGAGAATGCGCCCACCTTGCGATTCTTGCACAAGGACAGGCCTTCTACATTGATCAGGAAGAATCGACACTGGCCTTGCGTGTGACCACCAATGTTGGAAGTCTGGCTCCATTATATTGCACAGCCTTGGGGAAAATATTTTTAGCCTTCACAAACGCGATTGTTCCGGATGAATTGCCAGCCCATACCATGCGAACAATTACGGATAGCTCCATGTTGAAAAGACACCTGGAAATTGTTCGGTCACAAGGATATGCGATCGATGATGAAGAGTGGAACCTGGGTGTTCGATGTATCGCAGTACCGGTATTTGATTATCGGGATAAGTGTGAAGCAGCGATAGGGATCTCTGGTCCTACAACGAGACTTTCTTTAGAAAAACTTGCCGAGCTTTCCACGATTGTCATTGAAATTGGGAAAGAACTCAGCGCAAAAATGAGCTTCCGATATGAACCACCACAGGACGATTAATTATATTGAGATCACTTTGCTCGCTCTGAACTGGGCTTCAATGATATCCGGCATACCCCCCACAATCCCGACCTGGACCTGATCGGCGAGTTCAAAATAAGCCAGGCAGGTGCTGCACAGGATGAGATGGACGCCTTTCTGTTCCAATTCTTTGAGCTGATCCAATACCGGCGAACCCGTGACCGCAAGCTTAACCCCATCTGTATAAAAACAGATCACAGAGGGTAGAATATTGTTTTCGTTTAATAATGAAAAATATTTGGTAATGAGGGATTGTTGTAAAGTGGTGTATGAATCCCCCATCCCATTTCTGGTTACCAATACGACGGTATCTAAAGCTGAAATTTCCATTTATTCCTCCTGGTTTTTGATATACGAACTGTCTGTAAATAAAAAACGCCACTTGCACAAACAGGTGGCGCTCCAGAAGGAACGGTTTTCAGATGGAGGTCAGACCATCAGACCTGGATGTGCAAACTGCACAACGGTGCTCAAGGCACCTTTTTTTGAACGTTCAGGTATGATGATAAATGGTTTGCATTCATATCTCCTTTGAGTTGATTATATGTATAAGTTAGAAAAAGGCAATTATTACGTGGAAATCAGCATGATTCAAATTCCCAAAATTCGATTGAAAAATGGGAATGAATTCCCAAAATTCGATCTAAATTTGGGAATTCATCAATTCTACTCTTGCTCTACTTGATTCAAATTTCCAATTTGTTTATAATACAAATAACTGAACATATACTCAATTGTTTTGATAAGGAGAAATAAATCAATGATCCTGGATGAACACACAGCTGCCCATGTGGCAGAATTATTCCGAGCTTTCAGCGACACCAGCCGGGTGCGTATCCTTGCAGCCATCATGGATCAGGAACTGAATGTTTCTGCTTTGGCTGAGCAGGTAGGTGTAACCGAATCTGCTGTATCACACCATATGCGTGGTTTACGGCAGATGCGCCTGGTTAAATCCAGACGCGTTGGAAAGGAAGTGTACTACTGGGTTGAGGATCCCCATATCATTACTTTATTTAAGCAGGGTGTAAATCACATTGGGGAAGAGTAAGGATTGAGGTGAACATGAATCGCCTGGCAATTAAATTTTTATTTTTCTTTGTTCCAATATTAGCACTCAGTCTTGCCTGGTTAGGGTTTCAAACGATATCCACCCATTTAATTGGATGGTTTTTAATGCTGGTCGGAGTGCTTTTCAGCGTGGGTATTTTCATTGCATACATCATTAAGGGAAATACTCTTTGGAATGGAGTGGAAGGGAACAAACCGATTCAGCAAGAAACAGGAGATCGTTCTTTCTGGTTGGTCGTCTTAAGCATGATTTTTGCGTTTTATCTTCCTCCAGTTGAATATCTTTTTTTGGATTTTTCCGTATCACCTACACCTGGAATGATCTGGGCTGGGCTTGGTTTGATTATTATTGGTTGTTTTGAATTTCCATTTATCAATTAAATGAATAAAAAGCTGGATTCCCAATTTATTGAGATTGTTCAATGAATGCCTCAACCACTGCTGCAATATTTTCATCTGGTGTCTCAGGCTGGATCTCTTTCGCTGGACCAAGGATATATCCACCTCCCTCTCCCATCTTTGCACACAAACGTCTCACCTCTGCTTTGATTTCTACAGGAGTCCCATAAGGTATCATCTTTTGTGAACCTAATCCTCCCCAAAAGGTTATTTTATCTCCGTATTTTTGTTTCAAATCGTACGGATTATTATTTTTTGCTTCAGGTTGTACGCTTTGATAAACATCCAAACCGATTTCAATGACATCCGGAAGGATTTTATCAATGCCGCCACAACAATGGGTTAAAACAAATTTACCCATTTCATGGGTTCGTTTATATAAACGTTCGTAGCGGTGTTTAAATAGTTTACGCCAACGATCTGCCCCAACCAACACTCCTTGTTGGAATCCCCAATCATCAAAAAACCAGATACCATCAACCGGAAGAATTAGTAATCTTTCCAAAATTTTCATTTGATGCTCAACCAATCGATCCAATAATTCTTCATAAAAATCTAAATTAACAACCACATCCATTAAAACATTTTCAAACCCGCGTAATACCCAACTCCGTTCAAATAAACCAAAACCATAAGCTGCCACAATGAATTTATCTTTTTGCTTTTCAATAATTTCCAGCATACTTTGTGTCCAGCCTTCGTCAAACAAATCGTCAACGGCTGGAAATTGATAACCCTCCAAACTGGGTTCAGATAAAGCCGGTTTTAATAAAGAAAATGGACGTAAATCGGTTCGCCATATACTTCCATAATCATCTGTAAATGTTTCCAATCCTAAATCGAGATTAATACCTGTGCTGGGTAAAGGCAATTGATAAATTGCATTGTCAATTAAACTGCGCCATGAATCATTTCCATAATATCTATCCAGTCTGTCTTCGATGTTTGAACCTGGATCAAACATGAGGTGGTAAGGAACACGATCAGTTTCCTCGTGATTTATCTGAGCGATAACCCTTGCTTTTTGTGTCATTGACATTTATTTGCTCCTCATTAGCCTTTTACGGCTCCCATTGTCATTCCACTAATGAAGTAACGTTGGAAGAAAATAAAAATGATCAGTGTGGGAATACTCGCAATCACTGCCATGGCTCCCTGGGCACCATATGCAATGCTGTATTGTCCTTTCATGGATATCAAACCAACCATAATTGTTCGCATACTGTCAGATTGGGTGAAAATGATTGGAAATAGAAAGTCATTCCAGATCCAGGTAAATTGTAGGGTCGCTAGTACTGCAATTGCCGGGAGGCTGACTGGCAACATGATTTTCAACAGTACATCCAATTCATTTGCGCCATCAATAATCGCTGATTCCCTGATAGCCATTGGAATGGAAGAAAAGAAATTTCTCATGATCAACGTACAAATTGGGATGCCAAATGCTGAATGGGTGATGATCATTGGCCATAAGGTATCATATAAATTAACTTGATTATAGAATCTGAAAAGAGGAATAAGAACAATTTGAGGTGGAAAAAACATACCTGCTAAAACAAAGACAAAGAGTAATTCGCTCCCCTTAAAAGATAATTTGCTAAATACATATCCCATCAAAATCCCAAGGCTTATGGAAATAAATGTTGCTGGTAAAGTTACGAGGAGTGAATTTTTCATATACGTCTGTATGTTTGCCACAAACCATACTTCCTTATAATTATCAAGGTGAAGGATTTTCGGTAATGTCCATAATCCTTCTTTGGCGATCTCAGCATTTAATTTAAACGAGGTAAGAATTACACCAATCACAGGCAGAATATAAATAATTGCAATTGTAGTGATAAGAATGTATAAAAGGATCTTTCTAAATCTCGCCCCACTCATCCTGTTCCAACTCTTTGCAACACGTTGATTTTCGATTATGGTTTTATTAATCATATAGGTGCTCCAGTTTTCGTACCTGTCGAAAATAGAAAGCAATAATGATCATGGCGATAAGAAAAAGTACCACTGCAATCGCACTACCATATCCCATATAATATTTTTTAAATGACTCGTTATACATAAACATCGCCAATGTGTCGGTTGTGTGGAATGGCCCCCCCTGTGTCATCATGTAAACAATATCGAAACTCTTTAACGAATTGATGATCGACAAAGCGATAATGACAACCGTAGCAGGACTTAATAATGGTATGACAACATGAATCAAAGATTTAAAATAGGAAGCACCATCAATTTCAGCTGCCTCCGTCAATTCAGAAGGAATCGATGTGAGACCTGCCAGAAATATTACCATCGCTAACCCAATCTGTTGCCAGGACCAGGCAATGATAACTGCTGCTAAAGCGGTTTTTGGATTAGCAAGCCAGGCAATTGTCAGATGGTCTAATTCGACCAACCTCAATACTGTATTAATTAAACCCCAGTTGGGTTGATAAATCCAGATCCATACCTGACCAATCACAGCAAGCGAAAGGCAGATAGGCAGGTAAAAAAGTGATTTATATACATTTGCCCCCCAAATTCCCTCATGTAAGAGTAACGCTAAAAACAATCCCCCACCTACGGGAAGGATAATAGCAGCAGCCATCCAAATTACTGTATTCTTAATTGCGCCAATAAACAATTTGTCACGGAAAATTTTTGTAAAATTGTCAAAAGCCACCCAATTGTAATCCTGCCGAAAACCGTTCCAATCTGTAAAGCTATAATAAAAAGAAGATAGAAGAGGAACTATCACAATAACAGTGTAAATTGTCAAAGGAATGACAGAAAATAAAAAAATCCACTTGTTGCGATTCCTTGTCAATAGCGTCTCCTTGTGCGATTACTTTAAGGCGGATTATTTGAATAATTTATTATAGAATGAGAGTCGCCAAAGTTATCTTTCTATAGGTGTATATAAAATAATAGATGGGCAGCCCAGGAAATTCAGGCTGCCCACTTACATTTTGAAAAACTTTATTTCTTAAATACCTCTGCTGATTGAACTTGTGCATCAGCCAGATAGGTAGCATATTGAGAAGGATCATTCATCATCAATGCAAAGAGGTTTAAGCCAATTTCTGCATTGGGCGGTGTGGTAGAAAGATCATAAGCTGGCAGCCACATTGTGCCGCCACTAATATAGTCAAGGGCCTTCTTCATTACTGGATTAAATGTTGAAGTATCCGTCTTTGATGAAGCTGGAAGAGCCCCTTGTCCCATTGCCCACAATAATTGCATATCAGGCGTGAGTGACCAGGCAATAAATTCTTTAGCACAATCAGCATTTTTTGCATCTGCTGGAATTGTCCATGAATCTGTCGATGCAAAGGTAGCTACTGGAACACTGGGGTCAATTACGGGGAAGGGGAATAGATCGTAATCTTCAACCGCTTTCAGTCCATTGCTATCCCAATATCCTGTTATCCAGGTACCCATTAGCGTCATTGCAGCTTCGCCATTAGCAACCTGATCAGCAGCATCAGTCCAATCGTACGCATTAGCATCTGGATAGAAGTAACCCTTTTGATAAAGTTCATTCCAGAGTTCCATCGCTTTCATCATTTCAGGATCATCGAAAGCAGCTTCACCAGCTTGAAGTTTTGCGCGATATTCATGCCCTGCACTATAACTGACAAAGAAATCAAAATAAAACTCGGCTGGCCAACGATTCATTGTCCCCAAAGCTAATGGTGCAACCCCTATCGCTTTTATTTTTTCACAGGCGGCCAGGAATTCATCCCATGTTTCAGGCATTTCAGTTACACCAGCATCAGCCATAACTTTTGGATTATAGAAAAAGCCAGCATAATGGAAATTTTGAGGAATGGAATAGACGCCACCATTATATTGTGTGGAACCCTGAATTCCTTTGCTAACAATATCCCCCAGTTTTTCTGAAGCCCAAAAATCTGAGAGTTCCATTAGTGCACCACTATCAACGACAAATTGGACACGGGCTCCAGCCCAGTAAGAAAATACATCAGGTGGGTTATTACCAGCCAGCATAACTAAAATCTGAGTCTTAAAATCCTCATGTCCTGTCGTGTTATCAACGATTTCGCATTTTTCACTTTGTGCATTGAAATTCTCAATGATCGTATTCATATCTTTTTTGCCCAATTCGCCAGAATAATAGTGAACAATATTGGCTTTAGTTTTCGTTACAGAGGCAGGAGCTGCTGGTTCTGCAGGTGCAGCTGGAGCAGCAGGAGCAGCAGGAGCGGCGGGGTCTGCAGGTGCAGCTGGTTGAACCGGGGCTGCAGCAGGTTGACATGCGGACAGAAGCATTACCAAGATTAACAATATTCCGAATGCTCCAAATAAATTCTTTTTCATCGTTAATTCTCCTTAATTGATTCATTTTTTAATAAGTAGATTGCCAACAACAACTATCCATCGTCACTGTTTTAAATTTATGACACCTCCTTGGGATTGTTCGAAGAACTGTCTTGTTCATAAAATTATTTATTTTAGTAAATTTATCGGGGAAGAAATAATCAGCTAACTAACCTTAGTTTTTCCAAAACCACCTTGTTCGTTAAGTTAAATGAATTTAGAAATGAAAAAGGTACAGATTGTTTATAATATACAACTATATTGCGTAAAAAGCAACTACTTTTTTATTTATTTACGTTTTTTATGTTTTTACATCAATTTTAAGATATCTTATTGCTTTATATATAACAGAGTTGTATAATATCAAAAAGAAATCTTCTTTTAAATCAAATTTAATCTTCTGAAATTGGTGACATTATGGAAAATTATTCTGCGGGACAGGCATTACCACGCCTTGCTGATTTACGGATACAGCGAGCTAAGATGATCAAAAAGGCGGGAAATATCCAAAATGCTCTTGCAACGGGCAAATTGTCCCGTAAACTTGATATTTCCGTCTCGGAAGCTGTAGTCATGGGGCTTCTTCTCCAGGGAGTAGAGAAATTTATCGCTGTTTTTGGTCATGGAACCACTGAAATTGGAGAGGTGTTGCGCATATATCAACAAGCTGGATTATTAAAGGTCTTCAATGTGCGCAACGAGATTGAGGCATCTCATGCTGCAACTGCTCTGCGCTGGATCACAGGTGAAAAAGCAGCTGTAATCGCTTCCATCGGTCCCGGGCCATTGCAGGCATTGGCAGCCTCTCTGGTTCCTCTTAATAATGGGTTGGGGGTTTGGTATATTCTTGGTGATGAAACCACAGAAGATGAAGGACCAAATTTTCAACAAATCCCTCACGCAAAACAAGGACAGTTCCAGCGATTATTTAGTGATATGAACCATGCTTATAGTCTTCACACACCCTTGGCAATATCAACGGCTCTGAGAAGAGGGCTCAATACCGTAGATCATCCGCATCAAGCAGGGCCATTTTACCTGTTATTGCCAATGAATATTCAATCATCAATCATCAAAGAGTTCAATCTGGATGAACTACCAACAGGAGCGCCACCTCCAATTGGAGCAGCCCCCAATATTGGAAATTACGACCAGGCAGCATCAGCCATTCTCCAGGCAAAAAAAGTAGTGGTTCGTGTTGGTGGTGGAGCAATACAAGCTGGCAAAGAAATTAACGAATTGTTGGATCTGGTTGATGGTGTTGCTATTACCGCCCCCGTTGCCAGTGGAACCATTCCTTATAACCACCCCAGAAATATGTCTGTTGCTGGCTCCAAAGGTTCAATCTGCGGGAACTATGCAATGGAAAATGCAGATCTGCTCATTGTTATCGGTTCCCGGTTTGTTTGTCAATCCGACTGCTCCAGAACCGGTTTCTTAAATGTACAACATGTTGTTAATATTAATACTGATTTGGATTCTGCCACTCATTATGGAAAAACGACTGCTTTTGTTGGTGATGCTTCAGCATCACTTAAGGTGCTGATTGAGAGAATGAAAAAATCAGGAGCAAAACCAGCTAAAAACAATTCTGAATGGTTCACTATCTGCACTGAAAAGAAAAACGAATGGGAGACATTCAAATCTTTGCGCTTCAAGCTGGAAACGATTTTCGATCCTGTGTGGGATAAAGAAGTGTTGACTCAACCTGTTGCAATTAAAATTGCCACTGATTGGGCGAAAGAAAATAATTGTATTTCGATTTTCGATGCAGGCGATGTTCAGGCAAATGGCTTTCAAATCATTGAAGATGAAAAAATCGGGCAAAGTATCACCGATGGAGGTGCCAGTTACATGGGCTTTGCTTGCTCAGCTGTTTTATCATCTGCTTTATCAGATGAATCATTTTATCCACTGGCTATTTCTGGAGATGGCTCTTTCATGATGAATCCTCAAATCCTGATCGATGCGGTTGAGCATCAGGCACAAGGTTGTATCCTGATTCTGGACAACCGCCGCATGTCTGCCATCTCAGCATTACAAATGGATCAATATGGTGTTGATTTTGCCACCAACGACTCGGTAAAAGTAAATTATGTTTCCCTGGCAAACGCCATTGAAGGAGTCAATGCCATGCATGGTGGCTATGACAGCAAATCCCTTCTCTCTGCACTGAATTCAGCCAGAGAATTTAAAGGGCTAAGCGTTATTCACCTTCCAGTCTATTATGGACCTAATGAATTGGGTGGATTGGGTGCATTTGGCAGGTGGAATGTCGGTGTTTGGTCTGAGGAAACTCAAAAACTGCGCCATGAAATAGGATTGTAATTTTTTCAACCGGAGAAAAACGATGACATATTCCAATACCCAGGACAAATTATCTCTCAAAACCAAATTATTTTATGGGATCGGCGATGTAGGCAACGCTCTCGTCAATTCAGCCGTTCAATTCTTCCTTTTGATTTTTTATACGGATGGTGCCTTATTACCTCCGGCACTGGTTGGAAGCGCATTATTGGTTGGAAAAATCTGGGATGCAATCAACGACCCATTGTTTGGCTGGATATCCGATCGAACATCATCCAAAAGGTTCGGAAAACGTCGTGTTTTTATGATATTTGGGGCTATCCCTCTGGCAATCAGCATCATGTTATTGTGGCATGTTCCAAAGGGGTTGGACCAAATTGGAATTTTTCTCTGGGTAGCATTCACATTTTTATTGTTCGATACGATTTGGACAATCACCAATGTTCCTTACTATTCTTTAACCTCTGAATTAACTGAGGATTACGATGAGCGATCCAGCCTGACATCCTTTCGTATGATCCTTGCTGTCCCTGCTTATCTGGTAGGAGCAGCATTGACTCCAGCAATTGTTGGCATGTTTGCGGTTAAATACACTGGCTATGGCTTTATTGGTATCGCATACGGTATCATCGCTGCAGCAGCTTTGTTAATTTCTGCTTCTGGTTTCCGCGAAAAGCCCGATATTATCGCGAGTAAATCCAGTATTTCACCGATAATGGCTATTAAATATACTTTCAAGAACAAACCTTTTGTGCGTTTGATCATTGCTTACCTGATTATGAATCTTTCATTTGCGCTCATCAAAACCCTAATGGCGTATTTTCTGACCTATCAAATGAAAATGGAAAAAGAAGTGCCTTTGTTTATGGGTATACTGCTGATCGTCGTGGTCATCTGCATCTTCCCATGGAAGAAGATATCAGAAAAGTGGGATAAAGGACCCGCTTATGGTGTAGGCATGGCGATTGGCGCACTATCCGTTGGCGCATGTTTCTTATTTCCCAATCAACCATCGGCACTAATTTATATAGTCGCAGTCACCGCTGGGATTGGGTTCGCAGCCAATTGGGTTTTCCCCTGGTCGATGATGGCAGATGTGGTTGATTATGATCGTCTGGAAACCGGTGATTACCGAAGCGGCATGTATTATGGTGTGTGGGGATTGGCAACAAAAATTTCAGAAGCAATCGCGATCGCAAGCACTGGCTGGCTGCTCGCTCTCTACAATTATGTGCCGAATGTGGAACAAACCACTTCCACCTTATTTGGTATCCGACTTTTCTTTGGTCCAATACCGGCTTTCTTTATGATTATCGCGCTACCTTTATTGATCTGGTATCCCCTCAATCGAAAAGCACACCAAAAAATTCGTCAACAATTATATGAAAAAGGTTTGCTCAAACAGACCGAAGAAACTATTACGATCCATGGATAAGGTTATGAAAAAAACATTAAATGTCGCTATTGTCGGGTGTGGCAGAATTTCTGATCTACACCAAATGGGTTATGTTGGCAGGGACGACGCAAAAATCATTGCTCTTTGTGATACCAATGAGAAGCAAGCAAAGAAAAAAGCCAAGGAATGGCGGGTTCCAACAGTTTATAAAAATTATCAGGACGTCATTAAGGATCCCGATATTGATTTGGTTGAGCTTCTTGTTCCCCATCATCTGCATTGTTCCATGACAGTACAGGCACTGCAAGCTGGTAAACATGTATCCGTTCAGAAACCTATGTCTATCACGCTTGAAGAAGCTGATGAAATGGTTTACGCCGCAGATAAAAGTGGCCTGGTATTTCGTGTGTATGAAAATTTTGTGTTTTATCCACCCAATGTGAAAGCCAAAGAGATGATCCTGGCAGGTGAAATCGGCGAACCACAAATGTTAAGGATGCATGTAAGCACTGGAAAAAGTAAAACCCAATGGAAAGTGCCACTTTCAGCCTGGACATGGCGTTTTGATGAGAAAAAAAGCGGTGGCGGGGAATTGATTTTTGATCATGGATACCATTTATTTTCCCTCGCCTATGATTTGATGGGACCAGTGAAAAGAGTCACTGCCTGGATAGATAAATCAAAGATTTACCCCAAGATTTATCTGGATGCCCCCGCTGTCATCATGTTTCAATTTCAGGGCGATCGAAAATATGGCACCCTGGATTTTGCACACACACCTAATTTAGAAATGGAAAGTATTTATTATTCCGATGATGACCGAACCGAAATAATTGGAGATAAAGGAATCCTTTTCATTAATCGCTGCACTGCTAAAACGATTGGTTATCCTCCCCTGGTTCTATTCAGAGATGGAAAAACCACTGAAGTTCCCGTTGAGCGCTTTGAGTGGCATGATAGTTTTATAGATTGTACGCAGCACTTAATCGATGTGATCAATAAAGGTGGAAATCCTCATCTTGACGGTAAAACAGGTCGGGCGGTACTTGAATTTTCGATTGGTGCACATCAATCAGCAAAAGAAAATCATGAAATCGTTTTAGACCAGAAACCGATTAAACGATAGCTCACTTTCTATTCAGTTATTGGTTGTCAGCAAGTTTTGGAGGGAAAGTTAACTTATAACTCCCGGCAAGCCCTGTTTATCGGTATGAACCGAAGAAAGGTGAAAATGAAATCTATAACCGAGCAAAAAATAATGGAGCTGGATGAAATTGCCCGTCAATTAAGGGTAGAAAGTATCAAAATGATATATAAGCGGCAGGCAGGTCATCCGGGTGGTTCTCTCTCTGCAGCGGAAATCATCTCTGTTTTGTTTTTCCACAAACTCCGTATAGACCCAAACAATCCGGATTGGGAAGATCGAGACCGTTTCTTACTGAGCAAGGGGCATGCATCAGCTATTTTATATGCTGCCATGGCAAGGAGAGGGTTTTTTCCTGAAGAAGATTTATATCACTGGGGAGAACTCGATTGTCATCTTCAAGGGCATCCCGACCGGGTAAAAACACCTGGGATTGAGATGAGCGCCGGACCTCTTGGCCATGGGCTGGCTATTGGTGCAGGGCTTGCAATGGCTGCCCGAAAAAGAAATAAAAGTTATCGAACCTATGTTTTAATGGGTGATGGTGAAATGCAGGCCGGGATTGTGTGGGAAGGTGCAAATGTAGCGGCAAAATATCAACTTTCCAACCTCACAGCCATCCTCGATTATAACGATGTTCAACTGGATGGCCCCGTTCATGAAATAATGCCTCTCGAGCCTCTCGCTGACCGCTGGAAAGCATTTAACTGGCATGTGCTGGAAATCAATGGGCACAATACCCGTCAGGTTATTGAAGCACTGGATCATGTTGAGGAAATCCACAGTCGACCGACCATCATCATTGCTCACACAACCAAGGGTAAAGGCGTATCCTATATGGAAAACGAATCTAGCTGGCACGGAGCGGTTCCAAAGCCAGTTCAGTATGAGCAGGCTTTGGCTGAGTTACAAAAGGAAGAGGTGTAGCATGACAACGATGCCCCAACGGGAAGCATATGGACGTGCATTGGCTGAATTTGGCGAGTTTAACGAAAAAATAGTTGTTCTTGATGCAGATACCTCTTCTTCCACACTCACACATTTCTTCGCTGCCAGATTCCCGGATCGATTTTATAATGTCGGTATTGCAGAACCTTGTATGGTTGATTTTGGTGTTGGGTTATCATTGGGAGGTTATATCCCATTCGTAAACGCATTTGCTGCTTTTCTTGCATTAAGAGCAATCGAACAGGTGCGCACCTGTGTGGCTTATGCCAATACTAATGTGAAGCTGATCGGTCATTACGCTGGATTATCCGATTACAAAGACGGTCCCACCCATAATTGTATAGTTGATGTGGCTGTCATGCGTGCCATTCCGAATATGACTGTTATTGTTCCCTCAGACAATCATCAGATCAAGAATTGGATACCTGTGATTGCGAAACATCAAGGTCCCTTGTATTTTCGATTGAGTCGTGATGTTTCCCTTCCCGTTCATCCTGAATCAGTACAACCACAAATTGGTAAAGCGATCCAATTAAGAGATGGCAGCGATGTTACTTTGATTGCTAATGGGACAATGGTTGGACGAACAATCCTCGCCGCTGATCAACTTAATCTACAGGGATATTCCACCCGCGTATTGGAACTACACACCCTTAAACCTTTGGATATTGAGGCGATCTGTTCCGCAGCCAATGAAACTGGGGCAATCGTTACGGTAGAAGAACATTCCATCATTGGTGGACTTGGTGGAGCTGTCTCCGAAGCTTTGGTGGAAAATTGCCCTGTTCCATTGATCAGGGTTGGTGTGAAAGACCGCTTTGCATACACCGCCCTGGATGCTGAATCATTGATGGATCATATGGGGTTGCGGTTTACAGATATTGTCGAAGCAGCCCTTAATGTTATAAGCAAGAAATAAAGGGAAGGAAAATCGCCGGGAACCTCAGGCAAAATCACGAGATCTTCAAAGAAATTTCTCAAATCACTCACAAATCCGGCTGAAAATACCCTTGATTTGCCAAAATCTAGTAAAATCAACTTTGGCATATCCCGGTATTCTCCAATTATTAGCTGTAAACAAATTAGAAAATCAAAAACTAAAATCTTATTTCCTATAGGATTTGATAAAAGGAGACGTAAATGGAACAGGAAATTAAACGACTGGTCGACCGTGCAAGAGCGGCTCAGGAAGAAATTGAATTTTGGTCACAAGAAAAAGTTGACGAGATGGTCGCCGCCGTCGGTTGGCAGTTGTACCAACAATCCCATGCGGAAGCCTGCGCAAAATTAGCGGTAGAAGAAACCGGCATGGGAGTTTATACCCACAAAGTCCTGAAACACAGGAAGAAAACGTTAGGGGTATTAAGGGATCTGCATGGATTAAAAACAGTTGGTGTGATCGAGCATAATGTAGACAAAGGTTTGGTCAAGATTGCCAAGCCGATCGGTGTAATTGGTGCGTTAACACCCGTAACAAACGCGTCATCAACACTGGCAGCCAACGGATTGCCAATTTTGAAAACTCGTAATGCTGTAATTTTTTCTCCTCATCCAAAAGCCAAAGATACCTGTGAATTAACCTGCAATTATATGCGTGCTGGCTTAAAACAAGTCGGTGCACCAGAAGACTTAATTATCAACATCAAAGAACCTACTGTCCTCCTGACCCAGGAATTAATGAAACAGGTAGACCTGGTCGTTGCCACAGGTGGCAGTGCAATGGTCAAGGTCGCTTATTCAAGTGGAACGCCAGCGTATGGCGTAGGTGCGGGAAATGCTGTCGTGGTGGTTGACGAGACTGCAGACCTTTCCGATGCAGCCCATAAGATTCACCTCGGGAAAGTCTTTGACAATGCCACATCGTGTTCAGCTGAAAATTCGGTCGTATTTCAAGAGACAATATTTGATACCATGCTCCGTTTATTGTCAGAAGAAGGTGGATATCTGTGTAATTCCGACGAGAAAGCCGCGCTGAAAGCTGTCATGTGGCCCGATGGAACCCATTTAAGTCCAAAAGTGGTTGGGCAACATGCATCGAAAATTGCTGAATTAGCTGGAATAAAAAGTGAAAAAGAGATTCATTTCCTGATGGTGCTGGGAGAAGCAATTGGAGCAGAAGACATGTTTTCTGCAGAAAAGCTTTCCCCCGTATTGACAATTTGGAAATACAAAACCTTCGATGAAGCAGTTTCACTGGTTACCCGGATTACCCGATTTAGCGGCTATGGGCATTCGTGTGGAATTCACAGTAAAAATCAGGATCATATCCAGGAACTGGCGATGCGTGCTCGTGTCAGCCGAATCATGGTGAACCAGGTACAAGTCTATGGCAATAGTGGCAATTATGATAACGGTATGCCAGTCGCGCTAACCTTGGGATGCGGCACCTGGGGTGGTAACATGGTTTCTGAAAATGTTCATTGGAAACATTTCCTCAACACCACCTGGGTATCAAGTCCTATTCCTGAATCAATTCCGGAAGAATCGGTCATCTTTGGTGATCATTGGAATAAATTCGGAGCGTAAGACTAATTAAATTTTCAATACATATTCAATTTTTGTTGACGGAAGAACAACTCTGTCCTTAATTAAATAGCACCTGTTCACTCGCATTTTCCTTGACGATCTATATGAAATGCGGTATATTTTGAGCGCTTATTCAGCATGCCCCGGTAGCTCAATTGGACAGAGTACCTGCTTGCGGAGCAGATGGTTGCAGATTCGAGTTCTGCCCGGGGCACAAAAGAGACGACCGATATGGTCGTTTTTTTGTCAGAAATGGTTGTGCGATTATTGAAATTTTCTGACCGTTGTTTCAAGCACTTTCATGGCTGCATTGTGCCCGGGAATACCGCTAACAGCACCACCCCGTTTTGCACTAGATCCGCAAATAAATACGTTCTTGTAATTGGTTTCTACACCCCAAGTGCCGGCATCGTCATCGATCTCGGCAAACGGCCACGTCAGATTCCCATGAAAAATATTACCTTTGGGAAGCCCGATATTGCTTTCCAGGTCCACAGGGGATTTGGCTTCGAAGCACAGATTCCCGGCAGCGTCCATTGCAAGGCAGTCTACGATATCCTCATCGATATAATTATTAATCGAACGCAAGTAATTCCGGGCGATTTCATCTTTTATGGCGGCATTATCCTGGGTAAACCAGCGATAGGGTACATCCAACCCAAATAAGGTCAATGTCTGATACCCTTTTTCCTGCAATTCTATAGATAGGATTGATGGATCCGTCAGACTGTGACAATACATCTCTCCGGGTAAAGCATCCATCAGGACGCCTTTTTGCGCATTCAGATAAGAAGCTTTCATGTGCTCGTACCCTTCATTGAGATGGAATGTCCCGGTAAAAGCATCCTTCGATGATATGCCATCACCTTTCAACCCGGGTAATTTCTTAAGAATCATATTAATTTTAAACACCGATCCGTCTAACTGTTTTTCGTCATACGCATCCGGCAGGCATTGATTGACAATATTGGAGGCGGTATTAAAAAGAACAGATGTGGCAGCCACCGCCAATTCTTTCTCACCCTTTGCATAGCGTACAACACTGTTGGGAACTCCGTGATCAACTTTTACAACTTTTGCTGAAGTTTCGAAGGAAACACCTAATGCCTGCGCTTTACTTTTAAGCGCATCCACCAATGCACCCATACCACCAACCGGCACGCTCCATTCGCCGGTCGCCTGGCCGATGATGTGGTAAATAAAGGTTTTATTCTGCAAAAGTGTGGGATCATCCGGGTTAGTGAGAAGGCCAATTTTCGCATCAGTGAAGACCATTCCGCGCACTGTATCATCGGTTAAATGGTCTTCAATCAGTGCGGATAACGGTTTTTCTATCAGGTAGTCCCAAATCTCTCTTTCTTCTTTACTCTGAAATTTATCGCGTAGTTCTTTTTTTGATGGTAATGGAGAAAGCAGCGTTGGCCAGATCTTACGGGCAAATATCGCTAATTTTTCCTGGAGGATTCGGTACTTTTGATAATCCCGATCATCACCAGTGAATTTGATAAAAGAATTGCGGGTGGTATCTTCAGAAGTATTACTAATCAAAATACCGCTAGGGATGCCTTCTTTCAAAAGAGGCGTAAAGGAGGCAACCGGTCTCTGACGGATTTCGAAGTTGATACCCAGATCGGAAAGGATTTTTTGGGGCAAAAGACTGATCAGGTAAGCATATTCTGATACTCGGACGTCCACACCGGGAAAAGTGTAGTTAGACCAGGTTGCGCCACCCAAATGATCATTCTTTTCAAGAATGAGGACCCGTAGACCAGCCATCGCTAAGTAGCAGGAGGCTATCAGGCCGTTATGGCCACCACCGACGATGACCACATCATACATAGTATCATTATTCATGGGGTGAAGTTCCTTTCCAAAATATCTAGGTCAGTTTATATTATTTTACAAAAAAATCCCGATCAATTGGAATCCAGAAAGAAGATATAGAACCTTGATCCACTAATCCTCAACTGTGTACCCCAACCCCTGAATTGCCTTTCTAATTTCCCCGTCACTCACCTTGCTGTCATCATACTCCACCAGCATGCTTTGTTTCTGGTAGCTCGCCTGCACCATAATTACACCAGGCATGTCATCTTCCAGGCTTTCCAGTTTCATTACACAGGCAGAACAATGCATATCAGGTATACGAAAAGTCTTCTTTAAAACACTCATTGGAAGTTTATCACTCCCGTATACATGCCCATCGAACAGGCATAAAACAACGTGGTTCCTGATTTTTGAGGTGGAATTTCAATGATTTTCTCACCTGTAGCATCCAGTAACGCCTTTATATTTAAGGAAGGAATCACGAAAGAGCGTGAACAGGAAATAGTGTTATTGGTCACAAGATGTAATGTCACAGGTTGATCAGCTGTTGCGTAGCTCTCATATGGATAATATCCATCGTTATTGGCGTACACCACGACTTCACTGCTGACTTGTGGTGTGATTGCAACAGATACAGAGGGAAAATTAGAGCGGTCATCAATGCGCGGGATGGTCGCAGCATTGGCACGATTGAGATTGGTCAAGCGACTGAAGGTGTAGGGAAATCCCATCACATTCAATCCGGAATCGATGGACAAAAAGGCAAAAACCACCAAGGCCACCGCCACAAAACGAACAAAATATTTCTCCATCAATGCCCCCAAACGAGTCGCCAGGTAGGTGAGGGTGAAAAACAATGGGCTGGCACCCAGAGTGAATGAAAACATAATCAGGCCACCCTGGAGAGGACTTCCGGTACTGACCGCGAGTGCCATCATCGTTTGGGTGACACCACAGGGGATAAAGACCGTCAATGCCCCCAGAAAAAGTGGAGAAAACCAGTTATCCTGGTTTTTGGCTTTCTTGCGAATCCATCGCCGCATAGCCGCTGGGGGTTCAAAGTTAAAATAACGAAAGATCGGGTGCACGTTGAGAAGACGCATGGCATTGCCGAGCATAAAGATTGCAATCGCAATCTGAAGCCAGCCGCGCATCTGTGGTGTCAGGTCAAAGACACTACCCAGTGCTCCAAGCAGAATGCCAAATAGGGTATAGATAACCAACTTGGCAATTAAAAACAATACAATCGGTTTCGCCAAAGGCAAACTAAATTTTGTTTTTTGTTTGCGTTTACCGGTTGGTTTTTGTTGAGCTATTTCGATCTGACTGGCCAGTGAACTGGTTAACAGCCCGCCTTGGATAGCCATACAACTCAACCCCCCTGCGGTTAACCCTGTTAAAAAAACGATCCAGAGGGACGAATCCATCTCTTTTCTCCTGCTGTAACATGACTGAAATGATCAATGTTGTCGTATTATACCAAAAATACCTAGTTTTAAATTTTCAATTTCCTGTGGTGTTTAAGAAAATTTCATTTGCCCAGATTTTCTAATATTTTATTAACCTCATAGGACAAAATGTCCTTTGGTAAATCAGGACACCTGCCTCTGTTCAGAGGGATATCACCACCAGTATGATCAGATTACAACATATACTTGGAGGTAAATCGTGAAAAAAGTTCTTAAATGGATTGGGATCGTTTTCGCTGGTCTGCTCGTTATCATCATTATTGTATTGATCGGTCTGAATATTAGCACTAGCACCCGACTCAACAAAGTTTATGATGTAACACCAGGAGAGGTCAATATTCCTTCTGACACTGCAGCGATCGAGCGTGGCGCTTATATTTACTCAACTACCTGCGCAGGTTGTCATGGCGAGAATCTGGAAGGCACCGCTTTCTTTGATGATCCAGTTATTGCCTACATTCCTGCAACGAACCTGACAGCTGGTGCAGGTGGAATTGGCAAAACCTACACTGATGAGGATTATGTCCTTGCCATTCGAAACGGTATTTCTTCTGATGGTACTCCGCTGATTATTATGCCTTCAGAAGCTCTGTGGTATTTCAGCAATGATGATCTCGGGGCAGTGATTTCTTTTCTTAAATCTTCACCTGCCGTGGATAACAATCTGGGAGAAAGAGATATTAAATTCATGGGGAAAGTATTAATAGCTATTGGAGCCTTCGGGGAAATTATTTATGCTGAAGTAATTAATCATGATCAACTTCCACCTGAAGCACCACCAAGAGCATCAACCGCAGATTATGGCGAATACTTAATTAACATTAGTCATTGTGTCGAATGTCATGGAGAGAATCTCAATGGTAGTAAATCACCCGAACCTGGTGCTCCTTTCAGCCCTAATTTAACTCCGGGAGGGGTTCTGGCTACATGGTCAAGTGAGGATTTCATTTCAACGATGAAAACCGGCATGACCCCTCTGGGTCGTCAGCTGGACAAGAAATTTATGCCATATGAAGAGATTGGACGCATGACGGACGAAGACCTGAATGCCATGTTCCTGTTTCTCCAATCGTTGCCAACTTTAGCAACGCCATTGAAATAATAATCATTGTAAGAAATGTTCAAAAGTAAATGAAAGGATTAAAAATGAAAAGCTGGTTTTTCTCACTCAAAGGAGCCCTAACACTCTCCATCTTTACAATAATTTCTGAAGCCTGGCGAAGTTTTTTGGATGCGATGTTCGTTCTACCTGTAGATTTTGGTAATGTAGGGACTATGAATCTGGCTGCAGTGATATTTACGTTATTGTTTACTGGCTGGATCTGGTTATTACACCTTACGGCGAACGGCAGCAAGAGAGGGCTGATTGGTTTGTTTATCCTCAATGCGATTGTCTTACTTGGAGTACCTGTCAGCTGGTTATTATTTTACTGTCCGATCGAATGTCGTGCTGATGCGGGAATATTCAATCTGGCAAACACGCTTAACCTGGTTTTCGGTGCATTGGCGGGGATTGCATTGGGAATCCAGATCTGGTCAGGCAAAGAACGGAAAGTTTTGAGTTCTATAGCCGAAGCTTAAGGAAAGATAAGGATGTAGAAATGGACGGAAACAGGATCTTTCTGGCAGCCAATGGAAAAACCTTGGTACGTGCCGAAAATGTGCAGGGAGAATGGTCTGTAAAGAACTTTCTTCATGGGTCACAGATCAACAATCTGGTTAGCGACCCCAGACAGCCCGAGCGTGTCTTTGCAGCAACCCAAAGAGATGGGGTTCTTATTTCGAATGATTCTGGTAAACATTGGGAAGGTATTGGTTTGGAGGGTATCCCGATAAAATCTTTGGCTGTCAGTCCCCATGATTCCATGACCATTTATGCAGGTGCTAAACCAGTCTCGTTATGTGTTTCACGGAATGGAGGAAAATCCTGGGAAGAATTGGATGGAATGCGTAATGCACGTAAATGGTGGTGGTTTTCTCCTGCTGAGCCACCCGATTGGAGACCTTATGTGCAGGCACTTACGGTCTCTCCTAACAATCCAGATGTTATTCTGGCCGGGATTGAATTCGGAGGTGTACTTCGTTCGGATGATGGTGGAAAAAACTGGTCAAAGCATTTGCGTGGTGCGGATCATGATTGCCATTCCCTGAAGTTTCATCCCACTGATGCTGATTGGGTTTACCAGGGTGGTGGTGGGGGTGCAGCAGTGAGTCTGGATGGTGGCAAAACATGGAAAAAACCTAAAAGTGGAATGGGCTCTAAATATGGTTGGATGGTAGCAGCTGATGCACAAAGACCGGAAGTATGGTATTTTTCTGCATCTAATTTTCCAAAACTCTGGCGGGGAGAATTCATACCTCCTGCACATAATGATGGTCATGCTAATGCACATATCTACCGGAAGGTAGGTGGCGCAGCCTGGGAACAACTCTCAGGCGGGCTACCTGACCCGCTCGATTATATGGCGTATGCTCTCATACCAGACCCCACCTTGAGAGGTCACTTATATGCTGGATTGGCAAATGGGGAAGTCTGGTACACAACGGACTATGGTGACACCTGGGAACAATTATCCTTCAATCTGGGTGGCATACACAATTCCATGATCATGATTTAATATCAATTTTTGTATCCTTTAATTATTATCGGTTAGGGTGTTTCTGGCTGGCGAACGCCAACCAGAAACATCCGCTTACTCCGATTTATTGAGAAGATACCAATTATTTTCTAAAGGAGATTTGGATGATCGAGAAAAAACAAGCACTAATTTTTGGTGGCACAGGCAACATTGGCGGGGCTACTACACGAGAGTTATTGAAACGGGGCTGGAATGTGCGAGCTGTAACGCGCAACCCGACTAGCGAAAAAGCGCTGGTATTAACCAGGCTTGGTGCAGATGTTGTTCAGGCAGATATGGATGATCCGACATCTCTTAAAAATGCGTTTGAGGGAATAACCAAAGTTATGAGCGTGCAGAATTGGTCTGTCAGTGGTATTGATGGGGAAATCCACCAGGCAAAACAGGTAGCAAACGCAGCCATAACTGCCGGGATAAACCATCTGGTCTACATTTCAGCTGGAATGGGTGAAGCCAATTCAGGTGTGCCACACTTTGACAGTAAGTTGGATATTGAAGATTATATGCGCGAATTAGGTTTGCCGGTTACGGTGGTTCGACCCGCCCCTTTTATGGAACTCTTATCTGAAAAGGAATTTTATCCACCTTTGGCTGCCTGGGGTGCACAAATGAAAATTATTGACTGGGAAACACCACTTCCTTGGGTCGCGGTAAGAGACATTGGATTAGCTGTTGCTAATATTTTTGAGAATCCCGATAATTGGGTTGGAAAAGAATTACCTCTGTTTGGCGACATAAAATCTATGAATCAATGCAAACAGATTTTTACTAAAGTGAATGGAAAAAAACCTTTCAGAATAGAGCTTCCTCTTTGGTTGTTCAAAAAAATGGCTGGGGAAGAATTCGTAATGATGTGGCGCTGGTTGTATGACTTGATCGAAAAGCAAGGGTCACAGAATTTGGTGAAGATTGCAGAAAATGCTCAAAAAGTTAATCCTGAAATGCTGGATGTGGAAAATTGGTTGCAGTTTAAACATACTGGCGTGCTTTCATAGGTTTATTTTAATGATCCTTGTGTTCTTATCATAGAAAAAAATTCGCATTGATTATTAGGAAGAGTGAAGGGATGGAATTGATTGATTTGTACTGGTTGAGTGGATTGTCTTTGGTGGTTGGAGGGTTTCTGGCAACCACAGCTTGGATTGGCTTTGCTTTGGTTGACCCCAAACACCAACAAACCCTAAAACGACATTGGTATCCTTTAAATTTGTGCGTGATTGTTGGTGGACTGTTTATGTCGTTAGGGTTGCCCGGATTTTATCTCCATCAAGCCCAGGAAGCAGGTTTTTGGGGATTAATTGGATTCGTATTACTCTACATAGGTCTGGTTTTGTCTCACCTGGCAGTACATTCGATTGAGACTGTGACCATGCCAAATGTGCCCAGAATGATGTTTCGCTTTGTTTCAGTTGCTGCACCATCCCTATTCCTTGGTATTTTCATCACAGGTATCATCACCTGGAGTAATAATGTCTATCCTCAATCTTTAGGGATTATGTTTACCCTGTCTGCCATTGTTGGTTTACTCACAATTGTTCGAGGTGTACCGGCATGGCTCGGTAGAAACCTGGCTTCCTGCTTATTTCCAATCTCCATGGTGTGGGCAGGGATACAATTATTGATTTGATGCATGTTCCTTCTTGTATAACCAGGGGGAATTGGTTATGGATTAGTAATCCTGTACAATGGGTCGACCATGACTGAAAAACAAATTCTGTCATCCATTAATCAAGTTAGTGATTATCCATATCTAAGATCAAAAATGGATGATAAGTGGATAGTGATCGCGCGAATCGGTTGGATCTTGTTAGCCATCCTATCACTGGTGATATTGGTGGGCTCATTTCCAGGTTATTTATTGAAATTCCGCGGTCAATTAAGCCACATTAACCAGAGTGAGATGATACCAGGAGCTCATTTTTTTGCAGCAGCCAGCGGGGTTGCTTCGTTATCTTCTGCTTTGCTTTCGATGGGTTTGGCTGCCTTGATCTACCGCCGTAGGTTTTCTGAACCCATGACTGTTTTGGTCTCTTATTTTTTGCTCATATATGCTCTTGTAATGTCTGGTCCTCTTGAAAAAATTGGAGCGATCTTTCCAGGTCTTCTTGAACATGTATTTGTACTTCAAGGAATCCTGCTGGCAACCCCCTTGTTCGCACTGCTTATGCTTTTCCCCAACGGAAAATTTGTTCCTTCCTGGACACGTTGGATTTTATTACTTTCGATTCCCTGGAATTATGGATTGGTGATGATCGCGCCATTTGATGCTGAGAGCATGGGTCAAAAACCTTTAATCACAGGAATTGTTGCCATTTTCTCGATCGTTTTCAGTTTAATTGGAATTTATTCTCAAATCTATCGATATCGAAAGATCTCCAACGCAACAGAGCGAGTTCAAACCCGCTGGGTAGTTTTTGGTTTTACTCTTTGGATTGCTTACATTTTTATTTCCACCCTTCCTTATATTTATCTCAACAATCTTCCCCCTGGTGCACCAGTCCCGTGGTGGGGACCTGCCAGCGAGCTTGGATGGTGGCTCAGCTTAAATATACTTCCTATCAGTCTTACGATTGCAATCACTCAATCCAGATTGTGGAATATCGATTTGGTTATCAATCGCACGCTGGTGTATGGGACATTAACGATTGCTACAATGGCTTTTTATATTCTGGTTGTTGGATTATTTGGAAGTCTTCTAAAAGTTGATAATCGTTCAATTATTGCCTTTGTTGCCACCGGAATGGTTGCCATTGTATTTCAACCTTTACGGGTACGCCTGCAAAACTGGGTAAACCGCTTGATGTATGGAGAAAGAGATAATCCTGTTACAGTGCTTTCCAAATTAGGTGAAGAATTGGAACATACCGGTTCGCCAGAAGATGCTCTCTCAAGTATAGTGAAAACTGTTGCAACAACGCTCAAATTGCCGTATGTTGCAATTGAATTAGGAGAAAATCATGAAATTTCTGCAGCTTATGGTATTCCTAAAGATCACCTGATAAGGCTGCCTATGCAGTATCAAACTACAACCAGTGGATACTTAACAGTAGCACAACGTTCGCCGGGAGAAACTTTTCAACCTACAGAATTGCAATTATTGGAGAACATTGCCCGGCAAGCTGGCGCTGCTGCTCATGCAGCTAAATTAACGGCTGATTTACTCGCCTCCCGACAACAACTGGTTACCACCCGCGAAGAAGAAAGGCGACGAATACGTCGTGATCTTCATGATGGATTAGGACCACAACTCGCCAGTCAAACCCTCACCCTGACAGCTGTGCGGCGTTTACTGTCTCAGAATCCTGATGCCGCAGATCAACTCATCCAGGAAGCCATTAAACATGCCCAAACATCCACCGACGATTTGCGTCGTTTGGTTTACGATTTACGCCCCCCAGCCTTGGATGACCTGGGATTGATCAATGCAATGAAGACCAGAGCACAACATTTTATATCTGAAGAGATGCAACTTGCAATTGACTTACCCAATTCACTCCCACCACTTCCAGCTGCTGTGGAAGTTGCTTGCTATATGATCTTTCAGGAAGCCCTTACTAATGTAATCCGGCATTCGGAAGCAAGTTATTGTTCAGTTTCATTGAACTTGAAAACCGATTTGGAATTGTGTATCGAGGATAATGGACGCGGAATTGACCAGCAATATCATTCTGGTGTTGGAATGAATTCGATGCGTCAACGTGCTGAAGAATTAGGAGGTAAGTTCCAGGTTCGCTCCATTCCCCATAAGGGCACCATGTTGACAGCTTATCTTCCATTATTTTCAAAGATGGATCAAGCATGAATAACATTCGTGTTCTCATTGTGGATGACCACCCTGTTTTCCGTTTTGGACTTCGATCTTTGATTTCTTCAATTCCTGAGATGGAAGTTGTCACTGAAGCAACCAGCGGAGAAGCTGCTATTGAAGAAGCTAAACAACTTGAACCAGACATTATCTTGATGGATATCAACATGCCTGGCATCAATGGTATTGAAGCTACCCGCAGAATACTGGCAACTAATCCAGAGATAGGCATACTCATTCTCACGATGTTTGAAAACGATTCAGTCTTTGAAGCCATTCAGGCTGGTGCCCGTGGATATATCCTGAAAGGAGCGGATCCCGAGGAAACTTTACGTGCCATTCAAGCAGTAATCCATGGAGAAGCAATCTTCAGCTCCAAAGTGGCAGATCGTTTGATTGGCTTTATCAGTAATAAAAAGGAAAATGGGGCATCTGTTATCCTGCCTGAATTGACCGACCGTGAACGTGAGGTGTTGGACTGGATGGCAAAAGGGCTGACCAATACTGCTATCTCAGAGAAATTGTTTCTTTCCCCAAAGACTGTGCGCAATCACGTTTCTAATATTTTTGCAAAGTTATTGGTCTCTGATCGAATGCAAGCGGTGATTAAGGCACGTGAAGCAGGCTTGGGGAAATAATATAATTTTTGTGATTTACTAATAAATTGAATTGTTTCTAATTTATTTACAGGAGTTGATGAGAATATCTTAATAAAAATTCATCTGGTAGCAGAACCTGTATATCAAATTTTTGAAGATATTGAAAATGCTTCAAGTTGCCCGTAATTAGAATGGCATCGCTGTTTACAGCCAATTCTGCAAATGGTAAATCCCCTTTATCAATAATTTCAAATTGTGAAAAATCAACTTGCCTAACCTCAATCCATACCGAAGAATTAGCTATGAAACTCAAGATCGCATTAGAACGTTCTATTGGGATATTTAATTTTGGACGATGAAGTACCTCTTGATATTCTCTAAAAACCCTTTCATCAATTATCAATTGGATCTTCCCCATTAAAATTGCATCGATGATTTGTTCTGGTTTACTTTTACGTATAAGAAGCCCAGAGACGAGAACATTTGTATCCAATACAATTTGTATTTATAGCTTTTTCCTCACTTCATGAATTTCTTCCTCAATGTTTTCTTCTGTAATTTCATAAGTGGGAGAAGATTCAGCGATTGTTCGAATCGATTCCACAGCAGCTTGTGCTCTAAGTTGTAGAGCTTGATAAAGTATATTGCTTTCTTCTACTCTCAGTTTGAATTCTTGTATCACTCTGGCAGAACTTGTATTTCTCGCTCGAGCCAATACCTCTTCTAATTGTATTCCTCTCGTTTGTAAAGAAGTAGCGAGAACAGCAAGAAGATCATTAGCGGCTAAATCAAGTGTCTTAATAACAACACCATTCTCAGTACTAACAAAAGTAATCAAATCACCCTTTTTTAGTTTCAATTGGCGACGAATATCACGGGGAATAGTCACCTGACCCTTTTCCTGAACACGAACAGTAGTAATCATATGAACCTCCTAAAAGTCATACGGTCATACTTTATTATATCATGTGGCTAATCATTATTACTTTCTAAACAAACCGGGACAATATAAACGCCACCAAACCGATGGTAGCGCTTATGTATAAGCCCCGCATCGCTTGATGGCCTTCCTTATGGGTCATACTTCGCATCAATCGAATCGTGAAAAAGATGATCGCAGCATCCATCAGGAAAATCGGCAAAAAATACGCCAGACTTGTCTCACCTAACAAGATCGGTAGCAGGGTCAATAAGATCATCACGATAAATAAAATACTGCTAATCCGTAGTGCTGACTTCTTGCCGTGCAAAATCGCCAATGAGCGTGATCCCCTTTTTTGATCCCCCTCCATATCCATCGCATCGCCAGCTATTTCTTCTGCCAGATCGAAAACAAATGCGATCATGCCAAAAATCCATAGCATTGGGTTAGCAGCTTGGCCAACACTGATTCCCCCGATGATAAAGGTCATGGTTACATTGGTAGCAACAATCAGGTTGCCCAACAAACCAGCAGACTTCAGTTTCCAATTGTACAAAAATCCTAAAATCCAGAGGATTATGCTCAAAACAAACACGATGGGATTTATTAATAATGCGAAAATCCAGGCGATGGCAGCTGTTACAAGTCCGAATACGATTGCTTCGGTTGAGGTCAACTTTCCTGATGGTAATGGTTTATGGGGTGTATTAATCCGGTCTACTTCAAGGTCAAATATGTCATTGAAAATCATTGCTGAGCTGGATAAAAAAAAGCCGAGTGCAAAACCCAATCCAATTTGTTCGACCGTAGTCATCCTTCCCAAAGCAATCGTTTGACCTACAATCACACAAATTCCTGCAGAAATGGGCAACTCCGGGCGGATTAATTGCAGCAGGGCTTTTAATTTTTCAATAATAGACATGCTTATTCTCCAAATTGATTGATGGGTTTAGAGAATTATATTGGTAATTACAAATTTGAAAACAAAATATGACCAGCAAGTGCAATTTGACCAGCCATGTGCATAAGCGTATAATCTTGCTAATCATCTTTCAAATTTATATTTTTTTATTCAGTTAATGGATTTAAATTTCGGAGGCATTATGCGCACATTGGTGATGAAATTCGGCGGTACCTCGGTTGGCAGTTCAAGTGCCATTCAACAAACAGCCGCAATCATCCAGAAGCAAAAAACTATCTGGTCAAATCTGGTCGTGGTTGTCTCAGCGATGAGCGGTATTACCGATAAATTGATCCAGAGTGCCCGTTACGCTGCAGATAATAACGGTCCTGCTGCCCGTCAGATCATCGAACAAATTCAACACCAACATCTGGAAGTAATCGATGCATTGATCTCTGACCAAACCCAGCGGTTGGAGCTGCTGAGTGTGGTTCAAAAGCGTCTGGATGAATTGAGCAGCTACTGTCAGAGCATCCAGGTGCTGGGTGAAGTTACCCCACGCGGAATGGACGTAATCTCCTCCCTGGGGGAACGTATGAGCGCCCAAATTGTTGCGGCAGTGATCCAAAGTTTGGGTACACCTGCAGTGGCTGTGGAGGCCTCCCAATGCATCATCACCGACCGTAACTTCCAGAATGCCAACCCGGACATGCTCCTCAGCCGGGAAAGAATTCAGTCATCTATAAGACCTCTCTTTCAACAAAATCTAATCCCGGTGGTGACTGGATTCATGGCAGCCACCCCGGAAGGAGTGATCACCACCCTGGGGAGAGGAGGCAGCGACTACACAGCAGCTATTCTGGCAGACTGCCTTGATGCAGATGAGGTCTGGATCTGGACAGATGTGGATGGTGTGCTTTCAGCGGATCCACGCATGGTGCCGGAAGCCCGCCCGATTCCGGAAATCTCCTTCGCTGAGGTAGGCGAGCTGGCATATTTTGGTGCGAAGGTACTACACCCAAAAACCATCCGCCCCGTTGTCAGTCGCAGCATGCCCCTGTGGGTCAAGAACACTTTCAATCCGGATTTTCCAGGCACCCGCATTACACAAAATCCATCCAGATCTCGCGGAGAAATCACCGCAATTTCTATGATAAAAGACCTGAGCATTCTAACAGTCGAAGGACGAGGTATGCTCGGTGTTCCAGGTATTGCCGCCCGAACATTTGGTGCAGTAGCCCGAACGGGAGCGAGCGTACTGATGATCTCGCAATCCTCGTCCGAGCAATCGATCTGTTTCACGATTCCCTCCATGCACAACGGCGAAGTGATCCGATCCATCGAGACGGAAATGGCCCTGGAACTCCACCGAGGTGATATTGACCGCGTCTGGGCACGTGACCATGTGGTGATCGTCAGTATAATAGGCTCCGGAATGCGCGAGACCCCTGGCGTATCCGCACGGATTTTTGGCGCATTGGGTAAGAATCTGATCAATGTAATCGCCATTGCCCAGGGATCCTCAGAATACAGTATCTCCCTGGTATTGGATCAGAAAGATGCGGTTCGGGCAGTTCAGGCAATTCATGCAGAGACAAACCCACAAGTGGAGGAAAGATAATATGGACTATAACTGCTGGTATGAATGTATCCGTGGCTGCAAAAAACGATATTCAATCTTTGATGTAGTTTACAACTGTGAGGAATGTGGCGGTCTACTGGAAGTAACGCACAATCTGGATGCTTTGAAGCAGCGATCAGCGAACGAATGGAAAGCAATCTTTCAGCAACGCGTCTTTTCCACTGCCTGGCCATTCGGTAGCGGAGTGTGGGGCAAAAAGGAATGGGTCTGCCCACTGGTGGATGATGAACAAATCGTTTCTACCTATGAGGGCAACAGCAATCTCTTTTGGGCGCAACGCTTTGGCAAGCAGATCGAAATGGGTGATTTGTGGATCAAACTTTGCGGCAATTCCCATACCGGTTCCTTTAAGGACCTGGGTATGACTGTGCTGGTCTCGGTTGTCAAGCAAATGATCTCAGATGGCAAACCGATCCGCGCGATTGCCTGCGCTTCCACGGGTGATACTTCGGCTGCATTGGCTGCTTATGGGGCTGCAGCAGGCATCCCGACCGTGATTCTCTTACCGCGCGCCAAGGTATCTACCGCCCAATTGATTCAACCGATCGCTAATGGTGCCACAGTGCTCTCACTGGATACTGATTTTGATGGCTGTATGGAAATTGTGAAGCGACTGACCGAAGACCCAAGCATCTATCTCGCCAATTCATTAAACTCCTTACGTATCGAGGGGCAGAAAACCGTTGGCATTGAAATCGTCCAGCAGTTCGACTGGCAGGTTCCCGACTGGATCATCCTGCCCGCTGGCAATCTTGGTAATGTGCGCGCATTAGGAAATGGACTGTTGATGATGCGGGATCTGGGGTTAATTGATGAATTACCCCGTATTGCCTGCGCTCAGGCTGAAAATGCCAACCCCTTGTACCGCGCTTATCTAAGCAATTTTCAGATTTTTGAACCCCGTCCGGCTCAGACGACACTGGCATCTGCTATTCAGATTGGCAACCCGGTGAGTTATGAGCGCGCCAAACAAACCCTGATTGATTTCAATGGTGTGGTGGAACAAGCCAGCGAAGAAGAAATTGCCAACACTGTTGCACAGGCAGACCAAACGGGTTTGTATTGTTGCCCTCACACTGGTGTAGCATTGACTGCCCTGAAAAAGCTACTACAAAAAGGAATCATCGACCCACGGGAACGGGTGGTGGTTATCTCCACTGCACATGGTTTAAAATTCTCACAATTCAAGATCGACTATCATCACCAACAATTGGAAGGTATTCAGGCACAATTTGCCAACCCACCACTGGAGGTCCCTGCTACCTACGAAGCTGTCCAAACTGCACTGGCTAAACTAGTTTAGTTAACTTTTTCTTTTTGAAGATTGCCTCAAATCCTGCTCGGATACTCACGTTATTGAGCTGGTGAAAAGATCTTTAAGCCAACAATTCCCGCCACAATTAAAAGAATGGATAGGATTCGAGCAATATCCCGTGGCTCACCCAGGAAAAAGATTCCAATAAGTGCAGTCCCTACAGCACCGATACCCGTCCAAACCGCATATGCCGTGCCAATGGGTAGTTGCTTTAAAGCCGTTGAAAGTAAATATAAACTTATCACCATCCCAATTGCGGTGATCAGACTTGGCCATAAACGCGTAAATCCTTCTGTGTATTTCAATCCTACTGCCCAAACGATCTCAAATAATCCAGCGAAAAATAAAATTAACCATGCCATGCAATCCTCCTTACCAGTTTCCGGTTAACATACGCCCCATACTCACACCATTCATGCTGGCCTGCATCAGTCCGCGAGTCAAGCCTGCACCATCCCCCAGCACATGCAGATTTTGCACATTGGTCTCAAAATTCGAATCGATCACGATCCGATTAGAATAGAATTTCACCTCCACCCCATAAAGCAGGGTACTGTCACTGGCGATCCCGGGCATAATGTTTTCTAATGCTTCCAATGTTTCAATCACATCAATCATGATTCGGTATGGCAACACCAAACTCAGATCCCCAGCCACTGCGTCTTTGAGTGTTGGTTGGATGATGTTCTTTGCCACACGTGAGGTGGTTGAGCGTCTTCCACGCTTCAGATCGCCATAACGCTGCACCAGTACCTTACCTCCCGAGAGCATATTACCCAATTCCGCAATATAGCGACCATACTCAATCGGTGTTTTGAATGGTTCCGTGAAGGATTTTGAGACCAGTAAAGCAAAGTTCGTATTGCTGGTCTTTAATGCCTGATCCTTGTAGCTATGACCATTGACCACAGCCAGGTTGCCATATCGCTCCTCAGAAACTTCTCCGCGTGGATTCCAGCAGAATGTGCGTACCCGATCCTCAAAGGTTTTGGTGTAATAAACAAGCTTTGCTTCATATAGGGTTGAATCGATGTCATACGTGACCCCGGCATCGGTTTCCACCCGCACACCGATATCTACCTGACCATTTCGGGAGACAATCCCATATTTCTTGCACATGTTGTTCAGCCATTCACTGCCTTCGCGTCCAATCGCTACAACCACCTTATCTGCCAATACCTGATTGCCCTCATCCGTGAGTACACCGGTGATTCGTTTCTTTCCTTTTTCATCCGTTTCAACCAGGAAGTCACTCACTACAGTGCGAAAACACATCTCAATTTGCAATGCTTCCAAAGCTTTCTGGATACGGGCATAAATTTCATAAGCTTTTTCTGTACCCATATGACGTACACCAGATTCGATCAATTTCAGGTGGGATTGCGCTGCTTTCCGACGGATTATATCGACCGTGCCATCCATATCAATTCCGTGCACCTCAGGATCAGCGCCAAAACCCAGGTAAAGATTATCCGTGTATTCCAACAATCGTCTGAATGGCTCTGCACCGATATATTTGATCAGGTCTCCGCCCACCTCTCCATCATAGCTGATGGAGAGTTTCCCGTCACTGAAGCTGCCGCTGCCGGAAAAGCCGGTCGTAATGGCACAGGGATCACAATCCGCGCAGACGCCTGTTTTTCTTTTTGGACATTTGCGTTTTTCAATTGAATTGCCTTTCTCGATCATCAAAATCCGGGCAGCAGGGTTATACTGTTTGGCTTCAAAAGCTGTAAATATGCCAGCTGGACCGGCACCTACAATCAAAATATCGTAAGAATCAAAAGCTGGTTTCATCGTTGTCACTCCAACAGGGGATAAAAAAATTGTATCACAAGGAAGGTATGAATAATGATCGAGTAATACAGATTCCGGGACCCACTTAGTCATTAATTTTTTTTGATTACTTTTGGATCTATCCAATTTTAACATTTTGTTAAATCGAACCATTTATTTAACAAAATCATTATAATAAAACTATCAATCTGGAAAGGAACGCCATGGTCAAAAAACGTGTTCTCGTACTATGTACTGCCAATTCTGCCCGTTCACAAATGAGCGAAGGTCTGTTGAAACATATAGCTGGTGACCAGTTCGAGGTATTCAGCGCTGGAACCACTCCTTCTACCCTTAACCCTTATGCTGTATTGGCCATGGCGGAAATGGGGATTGATATCCGGGAGCAATATTCTAAAAGCTTAGATGAATTTCTTGACCAGAAATTCGAATTTGTCATTACAGTATGTGACCGCGCTGCTGAAACTTGTCCGATTTTTCCAGGTCCTGCCCAACGGATCCATTGGAGTTTTCCTGATCCAGCAGCCGTCGAAGGTGACCATAACCAGAAGCTTGCAGCGTTTATCCAGGTGCGTGATTCTATTCGTCATCAGCTAAAAAAGTGGCTGGACAAGTGAGAAACAGAAAAGATAAAGAACAGATAAAATTCAGATAAACAAGTTGGCTTCATTCGCTAATTTCGAAATCAATAGTTTTACGCTACCTCGTAAATTCTTTTTTCTGTTTTACTGTATAATTTCCCAATGATATCTTAGAAAAAGGCAGAATTGGTTTTGTTCTTGCACCAAAAAATTAATTCATCAAGATCATTTCCACCAAACAATCAAAGGTCAATTCATTGATCATAAAAAAGAATAAACAGTAGCCAGCTTTCGGATATAAAGGATTCAGCAAGAACATGGAATTACAGTACGCAATCGCATTAATCATCGCTGCTTTGATTTCCACGATCGTGGCTTTTATCGCCTGGCGGCGACGATCAGGTGTGGGCGGTAAAGGATTGTTCATTATCATGATGGCTGCCATGGTATGGTCATTGACCTATGCAATACGCTGGTTGGTCAGCGATCCAAATACACAGCTTTTTTGGCTGGATGCCACTTATTTTGGGGTGGTTGTTGCCCCAACTGCTTTTTTATATCTTGCACTTGAATTTACCAATCGGGAAGATTTGCTTAGAACCCGTAATCTTTTTTATCTTTCAATCGTTCCAGTGCTCACGATTATCATTTTATGGACAGATCCCTGGCATGCTTTGTTTTACAATGGAATGCGAACTGGCGCTGCTATTTTGAAAGGCGGCATCTGGTTTTGGGTTTTTATCATCTACACGTATTTGATTTTATTGATATCCAGTATTTTAATATTTCAAAAAATAAAATTCGGTAGGCCAGTTTTTCAACAGCAAGCCGGTATTTTGCTGATTGGTATGATTTTGCCATGGATCAGCAATATAGTTAGTTTGTTTGGCTATAGCCCATTTCCAGGGTTAGATTTAACACCCTTTGTCTTCACATTGAGCGGTTTATTCTTTATGGTGGGTCTTTTCCGTTTTCATTTGTTGGATTTGGTACCAATTGCTCATACCCAATTGGTGGAACAAATGAACGACGGGGTGATTGTTCTGGATAAAGAAGAGCGAATTGTGGATATCAATCCCGCAGCACAAATAATTTTCGGATTATCTTCTTCAACCATAGGGAAAACAATTCGAGATGCCACAGATGAAATTCCAGAATTGGCAGATTTATATGCAGTAAGAATTGGTGAAAAAAAAGAAATCCAAATCATGAAAGAACATCCGCGTGATTACGAAGTGCAAGTTCTGCCATTGCTGAATAAACAAAAATCACAAGACGGGCAACTATTCACTATTCACGATGTAACAGAATATAAACAGGCTCAGGAAAAATTTCAGCGTTCGGAAGAACAGTACCGCTTGCTATTTGAGAACGCAGTCGAAAGCATACTGGTAGTTCAGAATCGAATGATCGTTTTTTGCAATCCAATTACGACAGAATTAACCGGTTATCCGATGAAAGAAATTATTAACGAGTCCTTTGTAAAATTTATATATCCTGAAGATATGGAAATCGTAATGGAAAATTACAAAAAAAGGATCAGCGGTATAGAATTAAAAGATCGATACCAATTTAGGCTGGTAAGGAAAGATCTATCTTTACGCTGGGTGGAAACAAGCGGAATTCGCATCGAATGGGAAGGTGAATTGGCAACATTACACTTTTTGATGGATGTGACCGATCGCAAGAAAGCTGAAGTAGCCCTGGAGTTTCGTAGCACACACGATATTTTAACTGGTTTATTTAATCGCCAATATTTCGAACAGGAGATTGAAAAGTTGCAAACCAGTAAAAGGTTTCCCGTCAGTATTCTTGTGATGGATATGAACGGACTGAAAGAAATCAATGACACACAGGGACATGCTGCCGGGGACGAACAATTACGACTGACTGCTCAGGTTATTAGGAAAGCATTCCGTCCAGATGATATCATTGCTCGTATTGGGGGCGACGAATTTGTTGTTCTGCTGCCTGAATCAGATGCACACATCGCTTCACAAGCTGTGGAACGGGTGAAAAAGGTTTTGGATGACTTCAACCGGCTCAACCCTGATAAAAACCTGGTCAGTTTTGCAATTGGTTTTTCCACCAGTGAGGAAACCCCAAATCTTAGTGATGTCTTCCGGATTGCAGATCGAGAAATGTATATTCACAAAGCAAATTACTACGCCGATAAGTAACCAATCAATTCATCATCATTTCATGCATCCACATCATATTCAGGCTTTTTTATTAAGCTTGTGAGTGGTGAGATTAATCCGTATAATCAACTTTACACTTTTCACTCTAATCATTCTGAGTGGAAAGAAGGAGCCCAGCATGAAAAATGATCGCTTTTTAAATGGAATGCTTATTGGGATTGGCTTAATTATTCTAATAGCATTAACCTTGTTTTTTATTCGCCAGCAACAGGCAGACTACCGGACAGGTGAGAAACCGCAAGATATTGTCTACAATTACGCGCTAGCTGTCATGAAGCGGGATTACGAACGGGCTTATTCTTACCTGACAAACTCTCCAGAAAAACCAGGACTGACTCTATTTCAGCAAGAGATGACCCGCTCCGCAGCAGAAAGCGCTCGTGTAAGTCTCACAATTGGCGAAGTGATTACAGACACCAATACAGCATCTGTCACATTAAGTATGAGTCAATCCTATGGGGGACCATTTACCAACTCTTCACGATACACCGATTCTGCCCAACTAAGGCTGGAAAATGGTTCCTGGAAAATCGTCAGTATGCCTTATCCACTATGGTCGTGGAATTGGTATGATGAAAATATTAAAACACCTCTTCCCTAGAGCAGGAGAAAAACAATGAGAACCGTTCGTAGGTTATATTTTTACCTGCTCAGTCTTATAAGCACTCAGGTTGTTATCTGGGCTGTTGTCAATCTCCTGCGTACCATTTTCCGCGTAGATGTTGTCTCAGGTGCTGTTGATTGGATTGCAGGGGGTATCGCATTTGTTGTTGTTGGAGCACCGATCTTCTGGTTACATTGGAGTACTGTTCAACGCGAAGCCGGTCGCGACAAAGAAGAAGCCAGCAGCCGTATTCGTGCACTTTATTTGTATGCCACCCTGCTTGCCACGGGGATACCGATCACCTACACCCTTCTAGCAATCTTCAACCGATTAATTACACAGGTGTTGGGATTATCCTCTTATTCTGCTTTATTAGGTGGTGCCCAGACTCATACCGACAATCTGATCGCACTGGCTGCCAATCTGATTGTTCTGATCTATTTCTATCGAATACTCAAACACGATTGGCAAACGGTTGAGGACTCGGAGAACTTGATTGAAATCAGTCGATTGCATCGCTTCGTCTGGATGATTTACGGATTGGGATTAACCACCTTCGGTACCCAACAAATTCTTCGTTATATCTTTTTCCAGCCCCAGGATTTTGGCCAGGCTGCCGAATCAGGACTGGCTACCGGATTGGCACTTATCCCGATTGGGTTGCCTATTTGGACACAAGCCTGGAGATACATTCAGAAGTCTTTGACGAGTGCCAAAGAGCGTACCTCGTCTCTGCGATTGGTTGTTCTGTATGTTTTGACATTTCTCGGTATCGGTTTTACACTCACCACTTTTGGAATTCTGTTGGCAAATGGTTTTCGCTGGCTTTTTCAGGTGGAAAGTTGGACTGTCCGAACCTTCCTTGATGTTCACGCCAGTCAACTTTCAGCATTTGCAACCTTAGTAGTTATCTGGGCGTATTTCGGGCGCGAACGAAAACGGGCGATTGCAGATCAGGGTGAGATAACACGCCAGGCATCCTTACACCGAATCTATAATAACATTCTTTCTTTTGCGGGATTAATCGTCAGCTTTGTGGGTTTACTTTTGTTGTTTGGATTTATCATTGAAAGCTTTTTCAATCTTTCGATCGGTAATAATGCAGCAATGCTCAGCGATTCTCTTGCTCTCCTGATCATCGGTTTACCACTTTGGCTTCGTTTCTGGCAAAAAATACAACAGGAAACAACTCTGGATGATTCTATCGGTTTATCTGCACGCAAATCGGTGATGCGCAAAGGGTACCTGTATCTTGCTTTGTTCGCTACTGTGGTCGGAACCATGCTGAGCACCGGCTGGTGGATTTATGGCATTTTATTCGCCGTCCTCGATCATATGCCTGTTAATTTCTGGTTGAATTTTTTCCTTCAGTTACGCCTCGCCATTTTGTTTGCCTTGTTTTTGGTATACCACCTCAAAGTGTTGCGAACGGACAATCGCGAAAGCCGAGCAGAAAAGACTGAAGAATTTCAGAAATATCCTGTGCTGGTGCTCCAATCAGGAGATTCCTCATTTGGTGAAGCAGTTATTAAAGCCATTCAGGAAAAATCTCCCCATCTCACCGTGAATCTCCATCAACTGGAACAGGAATCCGCAAATGACGAACTGCCTGAAGTCAGTCTATTTGTTATCCCCTCCAGCCTGACGCTCAACCCAACTGAACCATTACGCACACATCTCCAAAACTTCAATGGAAAAGTCCTGGTCATACCAGAGAACCTGGATAACTGGCACTGGTTGAGTACATCCAACAAAGATCAGCATCATCAAATGAAAGAGATTGCCGAAGCCATCCACCAGCTTTCTGAAAACCAGCCAATACGCCCGTCTTCGAGTAGCAGTCCATGGGTAATAGCAGCCTATATTCTGGCAGGATTATTTATATTGGAAATTATATTCGTTGCTGTAGCGTCCCTGGTGAGTATTTTGATGAATTAAAACCTAAATGAATAAATTATTGAGTATTGTGATTGAGAGTACTGATGGACTGTCCAATTTGAATTTCAGATAACCTATAAAGTATAAATAGGATATTTTGGAAAATAATCGCCGATCGTCAAAGATCTCCTTGAACTCAAGTGCATAATTACTTATAATTTAAAAGTAATCACAAACTTTCGAGGATTTCGGCTCCATCCTTGACTCAGATGTTCTCCCAACATCGATTTAAACTCCCTTCCCACACACATTACAAATTTTCCTCGCAAATGTAATCGTTTGAGAGGAGAATGGTATGAAAACCATCAAATTTATAATATTTCTAACATTATTCCTTTTAATAAGTACAATTCTAAATCCAAAAGTTCCAACACAAGCTCAGGACGGTGATTTTTTCGAGACTTTTGACGATCCAGCGCTTCCAGGGTGGGAAATCTCGCAAGGAGTTCAGATTGAAAATGGTGAGCTGATCCTGAAAAAAGATATGTATGCATATTATGGTGCAATGTGGTCAGAAAATTCAATCATCATAAGTTTTCGATGGGAAGGATCCGGAGCAATTGCCTTCCATTTCCAAACCGGTGAAGCAGGCAGCTATCTTGTCCAAATTCATGATAAAGGGATTCGCTTACAACTTGATCAGAGTGGGGAGATCCAGGAATATGCTAATACATCCAACCTCGTTTCCACGTATGAATGGCACAGTTTAGTCATTGACAGTATCAGTGAAATTCACTCAATCCTGGTCGACGAAATCTTAGTGCTGGAAGGTATTCCACCGATAACCCTTCCCCCTGGTGGTATTTTGATAAGGGCTGAAAGTGAATCCACTGGTTATATTACTCAGGTTGTAGTAGAAGGAGGTGAAATGTTGCCTCCAGATCAGAATAATATAGAAGAAACACCAGATCTGTCAAAAGAAGAAATTCCACCAGAAAACCCGCAAGATTTACAATCGATATCAGATTTGACCTGGATTCGGCTTGGAGGTCCTCCAGGGGGGTTGGGGTATGACATTCGTTACAATTTTAAAGATCCAAATATTTGGTATGTAACAGACCAAAACGCCGGTGTTCACATTTCGTACGATAATGGCCTAACCTGGCAACAAAGTAATACTGGCATTCAGAAATTCGGTGGAGCAGCCGGGGATGGAATTCCAATTTTTTGTCTGACAGTTGACCCACACAATCCTGATATTATCTGGTCAGCGACAGCCGGTAACGGTCAAATCTACAAATCCACAGACGGTGGAAAATCTTGGTTGCTTAAGGATAAGGGGATCATCCACGAAGATAATATCAATATTACATTCCGTGGCATTACCGTAGATCCACGTGGCTCTGATATTGTTTATGCAATGGCAGAATTAATCCGTCAGGGCAATACCGGTCCTGATTCACGAACAGGTGGGGAGGTGTACAAGTCTATCGATGGAGGGGAAAGCTGGACTCGAATATGGCATGGAGAACCTCCATCCAGCCTGGCGCGTTACCTGTGGGTAAACCCGGAAAATCCGGACATTTTGT
>Ga0366819_10021_pt1 | contig 38897 bp, 34 predicted proteins | sample TotcelFGM3001N15_FD_207091 | JGI IMG/M metagenome (GOLD analysis project Ga0366819, IMG submission 207091) | Enriched cells from coal bed in the Powder River Basin, Montana, United States - Total cells FGM rep3 HSBNCT.FGM.300.1.N15 ... | reverse complement strand
AACGACAGCGATCCGGATGGAGCGATCGCTCTCACCAGCGTGACGGTGTTGCCGGGCAGTGGCCCGAGCAACGGCCAAATCCTGGGTATCAGCAATGGGATCGTCACCTACCTGCCGAACGCCAACTACTTCGGCACCGATTCGTTCCGCTATACGATTCGGGACAACGACGGTTTCGAATCGCTGCCGGCTACGGTGACCATTACGATCACCGAGGTTCCGGACTATCGGAATCCGCTCTTGTCCGCCGACGTAAACAAGTCGGGCCAGATCACGCCGATCGATGCGTTGATCGTGATTAACTACGTCAACAGTAATCCTGACGGCTCGTTACCGCCGGATCCCATTCCTCCGGCAGTTCCGGAGTATTACTATGACGTTAACGGCGACGGCCGCGTCAATGCGCAGGATGTTCTGATCATCGTAAACATCCTCAACACTGCGGCGCAGAGTGGCGGAGAGGGCGAGTCTGCCGCGATGCCCAACGTCGCGCCGCTGCCGCGGACGCTGCCGGATGCGGATGCGGGCCTGCACCTGCTGGCGGTTCCCGATTACACCCAGTTTGCACGAGCGACGGGCGAGGCGGCGACTGCCATGGGGCGAATTCTCGGCGTGTCGGCGGCACGATCCCAGAAAAGCGAAACGGTATGGCCGGCGACCGACAGATCGCCGGCAACAGGTGCGCAGCAGGATGCGTGGTTCCACCGGGTCGGAGCCGATGCGGGCGCGTTACTGGACGTGGCGCTGAGCGATGCACTGGACGACATCGCGGACCGTGTCAGCGTCGGATTTGACAATGCGACCGCTGCGGATTGGGTGCTGAGTGGCGCCAACCGGAAAGCTTAACGCGTGCGGCGGGAACCCATCCTGCGATTCGGCCGCACGCGGTCCTGTCCGCCATCGCGTTCCGGAGCTTTTTCCGGCCCCGGATTGCATCACACGAAAAGCAGGTGCGCGACCATCAGGATGCCGACCGCCGCCAGCACCATAGCGCTGGCGATCCCCATTGCGTACCGCAGTTGATAGCGGCCGGGCGTCTCTTGCCGCCGCCGCACGAACCGAATGTGTTCCACGCCCGCCAAAAAGTTGACGACGACTCCCAAGACGATCATGGCCGCGCCAATCCACAGTGAAAGCCGGGGCGTGTGCGCCGGCTCGCCGCCTTGAAGGATTGCGATCTCTCGCAAGAACAAGCCGAACTTGGCTACGAGAAAGCCAAAGCCCATCATCGCCAAGCCGGTTCGGATCCAGGCCAGCAAAGTCCGCTCGGCAGCCAGCATGATCCGCGGATCGTCGTCCGCACAGGGTATTGGCGCGGGGGGCGTTTGCGACTCGCCCGCGGTTGACGGCGCGTTCTTACCCGCAGATTCCATGATGTCTTGCGCTCCTTGCCAAAGGGTGAGGTTGCTTGTTTCCACGATTGTACCGTGGTACCATGCCGATCGCTACCGGCGGCGGGCGTCGACCGGGTTCGTGGGAGAATTCTAAGGGGCATGCGAGTGGAGCGAAGCAAGGTTGAATCTTCCAGACGCGTCGTGCTCCTGGCAGGGCTCGCGGCCATTGCCCTGGCGACTCCGAGCTTGCAGGCCGAATCGCGATACGAATTGCGGTTCGCGGGGATTCTCGGCAATTCGGGTGATTCCGCAGCGGCGTTGGTCACCTTCGAGGGGCGACTCGCCGCCGGCATGGGGCCCGTGCTCGATGACGCCAATACGCTGTGGGAGCGAGGCGGCTCGCGGCAACTCAATCGCTATGCGCTCGATGGACGGCTGCTGGCGAGTTTCGAACTGCCGGACAGTCACGACCGCTCCGATCAACTCGTGCACGCCGGCGACCATCTGGTGATGAAGCTTCGCAAGACGCTGTACGCGCTGCCGCTGAGCGCCCCCCCCCGGCGCAAAGCCGCGGCGTTTACCGGGTGAGGCGGATGTGCTGTCGTCGAATGCTTTCGCCGGCAGAGTGGTCATCGCGGACAAGAGCGAACTGTTCTGGTTGGACGCGACGACGGGAATTCGGACAGCGATCTTGAAGCCGAACGTCGGCATGCACGCGCTGCACCTCGGCCCGGACGGCACCGTGTTCGGCTTCGGTGATGGCAAAGTGTTTGCGTGGAAGGACACGCAGCCTGTCGCCGGTTTTCCGAAAGGGTTCAACGGCGAACGGCCCCAGAAAATCGGCGGGTTTTGGTTCAGTCACGCCTGGCACGGGACGATCAACCGGATGAACGAAGCTTTCGAGCCCGAGCCCGGCGTGGTGCTGGGCGGCGCATCGGGAACGTTCATCGGCTACCTGCCGCAAAGCGCCGACCTTACGAATGGCCGCGGGATGGCTCTAATTCGCGACGGGCTCTATGCCGTGTCGGGCCTGGGGGGCGTGGTTCAGTTCGTCTTGTGGAACGAAGCGGAATCACGTTTCGAGGTGGTGCGGAGGCTTGGCGCATTGGCCGACATCCGCACGGTCGCACTCGATGCGGCAGGCAATATCTGGACGCCCCGCGGAAGCTGGCGCTGGGCGGACACCAGTGAGACGCCGCACACGCTCGGCGACAAGGAGCCGGACGTCTGCGCGCAAGCAGTCGTGCTCGGCGGCAAGGTGCTATGCCTGCTGAAAAAGCACTACTCCTACGTCCAGCTCGCGCGCGGTCCGCTGATTGACGGCCAAGGACTGTCGCACTTCGAGACGCCGGGAGTCAAGGACTTTGCGATTCCGGAAACCGTCACGGGCGCAGCGGCCTTTCCCGATGGCAAAGGCCTGCGGATGGTCGTTGTCGAGCGGGGAGGAACCGCGTTCGAGTTCGGTATTACGGCGGACGGGCGCCTGACGTCGCCGCCGCAGGCTGTGGTTCTTCCTGGGGCGAATAATTGCACCAGTCTTGCGTGGTTCGACGGGCGTCTGCTGGCGGCAAACAGCGGCGAGTTGCTCGCGTTCGAGCGCGACGGCCAGCGCGGCTGGAAAGAAGCGGCAAGCGCAGGCGAGTTCGGCGGCGACGTCTTCATTCACGCCGACGGCCAGCGGTTGGCGATCAGCGATTCCGCGGGTGGCGTGGTGCAGCTGTTTGAATCGCTGACGGGTCCCACCGCGACCTACAAGGGATTGAAACAGCCCTCGCATGTCGCGGTTTGCGGCGATCGCGTGGTGGTCCATGAGGCGGGAATGCAGCGACTGGTGAAGTTGGAATTGGCTCCAGCGAGGCCGTTGACAGGTCCGGTCGCGAAAACCCTGACTGCGCCGCAAGGCAAACCCGTCCCCCACGCGGACGCAGATTTTCGGGATCTCGGCCGCGCCGGCCGCATCCCCTTCGCCGTGGCGGTGACGTCGACCGGGGACGGCCTCGCGGTTTCCCTCCGCACCCTCGCGAAACCTGTGCCGCAGATAGAAGTGGGCGTCGCGAACGAACGGCAGGCTTTCACGCTAACTAACGCCCAAGGCCATACCTCGCCGGGGCAGTTCGATTTTGCGCTGCCCGCAGGCGATTGGTCCACGCTTCGGTTGGCCGCGACGGTGGCGTTTCCCGACCAGCGAGAGCGTTTCGGCTTTCTCGATCACCAAGCCATTCATGCCCCGTTCAACACCGATTCTGCAAGGTGGGCGCCATTCGATCTGGAGACGCATCGCGAACTGATCGCGGCGCGGCGGCAAGAGATTCGCATCGCGTTCGATCAGCCTACGGAAGGCAAGGCGAGCCTCGTGATCGAGGACGAAACCGGACGACGCGTGCGGAATCTCGTTTCAGGACGTTCGTTTGCCGCGGGGAGACAGACGCTGGTCTGGGATGGTCTCGATGAAGGCGGCAAGCTTGTCGCACCGGGCCGTTACCGATGGCGAGGTCTCACGCACCCGGGAATCAAGCCAACGTACCGCATGTGTTTTGCCAACGGCGGCGAGGACACGCTCGAGCCGTGGGGACCGAATCACAGTACACTGCACGACGCAGCGGCGAACCGGGAACTCGTATTTTTCGCCGCGCCCGTGACCGAGGGCGGCTGGGCCCTGATGGCGCTGGATGCCGAGGGTAAATGGGTGCAGGGCTACGATCACCAACATGGCTTGGGCATCCAGCACAACGCGATCGCGGCGGACGATCGATATCTATACTGCGCCCAGGACGGCTTCGCTTGGAGCGGCACGAAGGACCTCGATCTCGGCAGCGACCGCTGGACCGCAACGTGGAAGGTCACCGTGACCCGTTACGATATCCAGTCGGGCAAGCTGACGGAGTTTCCCGGCGGCAAACGCTTTGTCGAAGTGGACGCAATGGAGGTCGGACCAGGTGCGAATCGCTCGGATCTGAACGAATTCAACCTTGGCGGTCTCGCCGTACACGATGGCAGACTGTACGTCGGTTCGCGCGACGAGCAAGCGGTCCTCGTGCTGGATGCGGCAAGCGGGCAGTCGCTCGAACGGATCCCGCTTCCAGGCGTGCGGCATCTCGCGGCGGGCCGGGAAGTGTTCGCCGCCACGGATCGCGGCGTGGTGCGTTTGCGAGATCGACAACTCGTCGTTCCCGCGGACGGGATGAGCCTCGCCGGGATCGCGCTCGCTCCCGAGGGCGACATCCTTGTGAGCGACGCCGTGTCACATCGGATCCACCGCTTTACCGCCGCAGGAAAACGCATCGGCGCCATCGGCAACCCGGGCGGACCGTATCAAGGCGCGTACGATCCCGCTCGGCTGGTGAACCCCGCCGGGCTGGTCTTCGGGCCCGACGGCAAGTTGTGGGTGACCGAGAAACGCTGGAACCCGAAACGCGTGCTGGCGTGGGATCTCGCCAAGCACGCGGTGGTTTACGAGAAGTTCGGCATGCCTCATTATGGCGGCTCGGGGTCGGGTTTCGATCCGGAGCATCCGGGCCGCTGGTTTGGGCTGGGCTGCCTCTGGGATGTCGATGTCGAGCAGGGGACCGCGCGGCCGACGCATGTATTGTCGCGTGAAGAAGGGCACCTGGGAGGCTACCAGCCGATGAGCTACGCGTTCTTTCGCGAGGCCGGACGCACGTTTGTCAGCACGCGCGGCAAGATCGCACTGATCGCCGAATTGCTGCCCGACGGCACGTTTCGCGACATCGCAGCGACCGCGGGCACGCATCACTTTGCGTATGGTTTCAACTGGAATCCGCCGCCGGCCTATATCGACGCTTTCTATGCAAAGTGGCCTGAGAAAAAAACGCAGGAAAAGCCGGGGCGCAAAGGCGAAGGCAAGCCCTGGTCACAGCGCGGCATGGGGGTGCTGTGGGTCGACCGCAATGGCGATGGATGCCCGCAACAGGAAGAATTCGACTTCTGCGGGGACAAGCTCGACTACGGCGGCGGCAGTTGGGGGCACCAGCAGAATTCTCTGACGCTTTACCTGCCCGTGGCAAATGAAAAACAGGTCAAAGTGGTCGCCCTCCAGCCCAAGGGGTTCTTGTCCAACGGTGTTCCGGACTATCCGACGCTCGACGAAGCCCTTGCCAGTGCGCTGCCCGTTAGTCTGACGCCCGGTTATAAACGCAGCGGCGTGGCCACGGTGCGCGATCGAATGGGACGTTTTATTTTCAACTCCGATCCCGACATGAACGCCTACGCGGCCGACGGCAGCGATGCATGGTCCTATCCGAACAAGTGGAGCGACGTGCATGGTTCGCACGACGCGCCCTTGCCCGAGCCGGGTGTTATGCAAGGTGCACTGGCCATCCTCGGTGTCGCTCCGTTCGATGACGACGGCGATGTGTTTTTCCTGAATGGCAATCACGGCCGCTGCTTTGTCCTCACGTCCGATGGCTTGTATCTGGACGAAGCCTTCGTCGACGTGCGCGTGAGTTATCTGAAGAACGAATACCGGCTCGGCGGCGAGATCTTCGGCGGATCGTTCGGACGCGCGAGCAATGGTAAATGCTACGTCCAGATCGGCCACGGTCCGTATCGCATCTATGAACTGAGCGGCCTCGACCAAGCCCGGCGCATCTCCGGTGCAGTGACCGTCTCGGGCGAGCAGATCGTCGCCGCGGAACGTCAAAACCTGCGCCGTGTCGCGGAACGTCAGGAAGCCAAGGAGGCTGTGATTCCCGGCACCATCCGCTGGGACAAGGGCGGGAAATTCCGCGTGCAAGTCGATCTCGCCGCCGACGCCACGCATCTGCACTTGACTTACCGCGTGGAAGACGCTTCGCCGTGGATCAACAACGGCCGCGACTGGACAAAACTCTTCGCCACCGGCGACAGCGTGGATCTGCAGATCGGCACCGATCCGAATGCGGATCCCAAACGCCGGCAACCGGTCGAAGGGGACAAGCGGTTGCTCATTGCTCCGTTCGAAGGCCAGCCGATCGCCGTCCTGTACGAGCATCGTAAACCGGGAGGCAGGAACCCGATCGAGTTCACCTCGCCGTGGCGGGGCGAAAGAGTCGATGACGTGCAGCAACTGGCCGGCGCGAAGATCGAAGTGAAACCCGGGTCCAGCGGCTACACCGTCCACACTTCCGTCCCTCTGAATGATCTCGGACTCAATCTCCTTGGAAGTCCCGTCGTTTGCGCGGACTTTGGCGTGACGTTCGGCGACGCCGGCGGCACCGATACCAATCTGCGCTCCTATTGGTCGAACCAAAGCACCGGCCTCGTCGACGACATTCCCGGCGAGATTATGCTCAGTCCGAACCTGTGGGGAGCGGTCAAGTTCCCATGACAACGAAATCGTGTGCGTTGCACGCATCCTGACACGCTTCTCTAACAGATTGCCTTAAGGAACAAGCCATGAAACACCTCCTTTTGTTAATCGCATCGCTGTACCTTGTGAACCTCCCCGTCTTGGCGGCGGATACCTCGCCTCGCAGGCCGAATATCGTCTTCTTCCTGGCCGACGACCTCGGCCAGCGCGACCTCGGCTGCTACGGGAGCACGTTCTACGAGACGCCGCATCTCGATCGCTTGGCGCAGCAAGGCGCCCGGTTCACCGACGCCTATGCGGCGTGTCCGGTGTGTTCGCCCACGCGGGCCAGCATCATGACCGGCCAGTGGCCGCAGCGGACGGGGATCACGGATTACATCGGGGCCCCGACCAAGCCGGAGGGCTGGAAACGCAACACCAAGTCCCTGCCCGCGCCCTACACCGACCGCCTGGCGCTGGATGCCCCCACCTTGGCCAAAGCGTTGAAGACCGCGGGCTACGCCACGTTTTTCGCCGGCAAGTGGCATCTTGGACCGGAAGGCTGGTGGCCCGAAAACCAAGGATTTGATGTCAATATGGGCGGCATCGACCGCGGTGGCCCCTACGGCGGCAACAGGTATTTTTCGCCCTACGGCAATCCGCGTCTGAGCGACGGTCCGCCTGGCGAGCATCTGCCCGACCGGCTCGCGACCGAGACGGCGAACTTCATCCAGGCGAACAAGGACCGCCCGTTCTTCGCCTATCTCTCGTTCTACTCCGTCCACACGCCGCTGATGGCGCGGGAAGATCTGCGGCAGAAGTACGAAGAGAAACGCGGGCGGCTCGGCCTCGAAGCGAAATGGGGCCTGGAGGATACGCGCGATGTGCGGCTGGTCCAGGAGCACGCGGTCTATGCGGGCATGGTCGAAGCGATGGATCTTGCCGTCGGCAAGGTCCTCGCAAAGCTCGACGAACTGGGCCTCAGCGAGAACACCGTGGCGATCTTCACCAGCGACAACGGCGGGCTCTCGACGAGCGAAGGCTGGCCCACGTCGAATCTGCCGCTGCGCGGCGGGAAAGGCTGGATTTATGAAGGCGGCATCCGCGAGCCGTTGCTCGTGCGCTGGCCTGCGGTGGTCCAGGCCGGCACGGTGTTGAACGCACCCGTGAGCAGTCCGGACTTCTTTCCCACGCTGCTCGAGGTCGCCGGCTCGCGGCCGGAGCTCGCTCAGGTGCTCGATGGCTGCAGCCTCGTGCCGCTGTTCCGGGGCGGCACGCTGCCGGAGCGAGCGTTGTTCTGGCACTACCCGCACTACGGCAATCAAGGCGGCGCGCCGAGCGCCGCCGTCCGCCGCGGCGACTGGAAACTGATCGAATGGTCAGAGGACCAGCGAATCGAGTTGTTCAACCTGGCCGCCGATCCCGGCGAGCAGACCGACCTCGCGCCAACGGAGTCCGCTCGTGCCGCCGCCTTGCGCGACGAGCTTCACCGCTGGCAGCAGCAAGTGGGCGCCCAGTTCGCCACGGCGAATCCGAATTGCGACGCCGCCAAACCCAACGGCCGTTTCGCCGCGCGCCAGCCCGCCGCACCGCGAACAAAAACCGGAGAGAAGAGAAAACCGTGAACGACGGCAAACGCCGCGTTTGCTCGCCGCGCGGCACTTCCCTGAACGACGAACGACCAGCAACGGCCATGCACTTTCACAAAGGCATCATCCTCGCCGGCGGGGCGGGGACGCGACTATACCCGATGACCGTAGCGGTCAGCAAACAGTTGCTGCCGATTTACGACAAACCGCTGATTTACTATCCCCTGTCCGTCTTGATGCTCGCGGGGATTCGCGAGGTGCTGGTGATTTCGACTCCGGAAGATGCCGGCAGTTTCCAGCGGTTGCTGGGAGACGGCAGCCGGTGGGGCATGACGATCCGCTATGCCCAGCAGCCACGGCCGGAGGGACTGGCCCAGGCTTTCGTGATCGGCCGCCAGTTCGTGGGTCGGGATCATGTCGCCCTGATTCTGGGCGACAATATCTTCTACGGCCAGGGGCTTCAGGCGATGCTCCAGCAAGCAACTCAGCTGCGATCGGGGGCGACCATCTTTGCCTATCCGGTTCGCGATCCGCAGCGGTACGGAGTCATCGAATTCGACGCGGACGGGCGGCCTGTGTCCCTGGAAGAAAAGCCGAAACTGCCGAGATCCAATATCGTGGTGCCGGGGCTGTATTTCTACGACAATCAGGTGCTGGATATCGCGGCCAATCTCGAACCGTCCGCCCGCGGCGAACTGGAAATCACGGACGTGAATCGAACGTATTTGGATCGCGGCCAGCTGCACGTCCAGCTGTTCAGCCGCGGCTTTGCCTGGCTGGATACCGGCACGCCGGAATCGCTGCTGGAAGCATCGACGTTCGTCGAAGTCATCGAAAAACGCCAGGGGCTAAAAATTTGCTGCCCGGAGGAGATTGCGTACCGCATGGGATATATTGCGAGCAGCCAACTGCTGGCTCTGGCGGATTCGCTGAACAACAGCTACGGTGACTATCTGGCGGGCGTGGCGGCGCCGACAAGTGGGCGCCGCGGTTCCCCCACGTAACACATCCCACGCCCGTCAGGAGGCACGGCGGGAGCAGCGTGAAAACGGCGGGAGCAGTCGGTGCATGCCTAGAAGTCGCCGATCGGCTCGCCGTCGTTTCGCGCCGCGAGGCAAGCGAGCGTTGATCCGTCGATCGTGTCCGCGACCAGTCGCACGGCGCCGTCGCCAAGAACGAAATGAACTCCGCCCGGATGCCGGCTGGAAAACGCCTGTTCGCCCGGGCCGTTGATCCGCCAGTCCGGCTCGGCGTTCGCCCACCAGACCGTGTCGCTCAGCCACAGCGTGCTCCCTGTCGCGCCGCGCATCCCGGCCCAGATTGCACCGCGTCTACCCGTCGGGCCGGAGTCGAGCCGGCATTCGCCGACCGCCAGGGTATGCGACGAGCCGTCCGTGATCGCCGCCAGCGATACGCGGCTGTTGACGTACAGTACGCCGTTCTGACGGATCAGGATCGGCTGGGAGCAAACCAACTGAGTCTCGTTTCCCAACACCCCGTGATAGCTCGATTTGGCATAGCCGCTCTTGCGGTGGTTCCGATCCGGCCCGGTATCGGCCGGACACACGTAGACGGCCAAGACCGCTTCCGTGGCTGCGTCGGGCGCGCCGGCCCACATCGCTCCGGTTCCGAACTCGGCCGTCGCCACGCTCAGCTCATCAAACAGTCCGCTTTGTTCGACGTACGGCAGCAGAAACACCGTCCACGTCCAGCTGGGCCGCCAGAGGTCGGCTTCTCCCAGAAACGCCGACGGAAATCCGCCGTGGACGCCGTGATAGTTGTGCAGTGCCAATCCGATCTGCCGCAGGTTGCTCTTGCACTGAACCGCGCGGCTCGATTCTCGGGCCGCTTGCACGGCTGGCAGCACCAGCGAAATCAGAATCGCGATGATAGCGATCACCACCAGCAACTCGACCAGCGAGAATGCTTTGCGAGCAGAACATCGTGTGTTCATCCGAGTGCCCCTGGGGAACGCGGAGACAGGAAAACACCACCACACGGATCGATAATCGACGATCGGAACCGCCCTGTAACATATCGCAAGTCGCCGGCGAAGTCCACATTCGCAGCGACAAAACGGCGAAACTCCCGAAGACCGCCGACGAAGGCTCCTTCGGCGGCTCCTTCGGCGGCGCCTTCGGCTCATACCTCAGCGGGGCGAATTGTAAACCTCGATCGTCGCCAGCGTCGGGCAGGCGAGGCACTTGGTCAGCTTGATTCGCAGTCGGTCGGCTTCCACGCGGGGCGTGCGCAGGATCCGGCGGGGACCGATGGTTTGACCCTCGGCCAGCGGCTGCCACAGGCCGCCGACGCGGGCCTCGATCTCGAACGCTTCGACGCGCTGGCCTAGCGGAATGTGCTCTTGGATTCGCACCCGATCCAATTCGACCGCGGCGCCGAAATCCACTTCCAACGACGTTTCGCGGACCGCGTCGTCGGCGGCCCAATAGGTGTTCCGGTCGCCGTCGGTCAGCCGGCTGGCGGCGAACCGGTCGCTGCCGCCTCGCACGTTGCCGGCCATCACGGGCTTGCCTCGCGCCAAGTCGGTGCGGAACGTGTCCTGCAATACGCGGCCCAACTCCATGAGCCGGGCGACGTCGTTTTCATGGAACAAGCCGCGTCGGTCCGGCGGGACGTTCAGCAGCAGATTGCAGCCGCGACCGACGCTGGCGTAATAGATCTCCAGCAACTCGTCCAGCGATTTGACCTTGTCGTTCTGCGCCTCGTGCCAGAACCAGCCGGGACGGATCGACACGTCGCATTCGGCCGGCACCCAGTGCGTGCCGCCTCGGTCGCCGTGCCACAGCGACTTCATTTCGGAAATCCCCGGCCACCGGCCTTCGCGATTGAACGTGGCCCAATTGGGATCGTAGCCCAGGCCGCTTTCGTTGCCGACCCAGCGGATGTCGGGGCCGCCGTCGCTGAAGCGGATACAGCCGGGCTGCAGTTCGCGGACCAGGGCCCAGGCTTTCGGCCATTGATAGTATGTCTCGCGGTCGATCTTCCGCGTCTCGCGGGCGCCGCCGTAGTACCCGGAACCGCCGTTGGCCCCGTCGTACCAACTCTCGAAAATCTCGCCATAGTCGGTCATCAATTCCCGCAGCTGATTGTGGTAATACTCGACGTATCCGGGCCGGGCATACTCGGCATGGTTCCGATCCCAGGGCGAGAGATACACGCCGAATTTCAATCCGTATTTGCGGCAAGCGTCGGCGCACTCCCGCACGACGTCGCCTTGGCCGTTTTTCCACGGGGCGTGCTTGACCGAATGCTCCGTGTATTTGCTGGGCCACAAGCAGAATCCGTCGTGATGCTTGGCCGTCAGGATCAGGCCTTTCATTCCGCACTCTTTGGCGACCCGCGCCCACTGGTCGGCGTCCAGCTGGCTGGGGTTGAACAACTCCGGCGACTCGTCCCCGTTGCCCCATTCCCGATCGGTGTACGTGTTCAACGTAAAATGGATGAATCCGTAATACTCCAGGTCGTGCCACGCCAACTGAGCTTCGTCCGGCAGCGTGCCAAACGGTTGCGGTGGCTCGCCGGCTTGCGCCGAGCGGATAACGACAGACAGAAACACCAGGACAAAACAGCAAGCTCGTATCATGGTTGCACCCTAGAGGTTACTCAAACAACACGATGTCCGTCAGGTCTAACATCAGTTTACATGAAACAACGGCGCCCGTGTCGCCCGGCCCGGCTTCGGTAGAAAACGGCAACGGCCCTTGTTCCAGGGACCGAACTCGATTTACGGTCCGCGGTACGGACAGGCGGATTTCCAGGCTCGCGATCGGATCATAGGCAAAGTTGGCCAGCACCAGCGCCGTGCCCTGCGGGCTGTCGTACACGCCGGCTTCGACCACGGCATGAGACAACTCGGCCAATCGTGGCGCATCGCTCTGACGGGTGATCCGATTGATCGCGCCACGGATGGCGTCGGGCCATTTCTCGCGCAGTGCATCCGGTACGAATCGCGCCTCCTTCACATAAGCGATGCCTGGGCAAGTGGCGAAATACGTGGCCCGGCCCCGGCCGAACGAATGCTCGACAACCGCCGGCGCCCCATCTTGAAATCTCGCCGTGACGTTGCCGGTCGTCGCCGCGACGGTAGCCTTGATCCCGATGGCTCCCCACGCGTTTTCTCGCTCTCGGCCGGCGTGTGGCGCGTCGCCCGGCTCGAACACGATCCGCTGCAAGTAGGGCAGATCGTTCAAAGCGCCGCGAATGTGATAGCGGCCGGGTTGGACCGTGGTGCTTACGGCAGCGTCGATGCCGAACACCGGGGCCAAGCCGCGCACCGGCTCGTTGAACTCGTTGCGGCTGCCGGCCGCCGTGGAACCGAACAGCTGTCCGCCGCGGCGAACCCAGTCCGCGATGCGATCCGTCGCGGACTGCCGCAGGCACGGATCCGCGGTGTACAGCACGTCATAATCTTGCAGCCGGCCCGCTTCCAGATCCTCTTCGCTCAGCAAGTCGACCAAGTATTGGTCGTGGACCAGCGACAAGTACAAGCCGCGGCGTTCGAGCATGTGAACGTAGATCCAGGGCTGCCACAGGTCCGACGAAATGCTGTACAGCAAGGCGACTCGCGTCTTTCGCGTCAGGCCGGGAGCGAGGATATGTTCCGCGCCGGCCAGCTGCCGCGTCACCCCCGCCACGCCGTCGTAGGAGCCTCGCAGGTCGGACCAGTAGTTCTCGGTGCTGGTCGCCGTCGGTCCGTAGGTCCAGTAGAAGAAGTGTTTGGCGCCCTGGCACAGCGCCGAGGCCGTCTTGAGCCGCAGATTCACCTCGTCGCTAGGCGTGATCCAGGCCATGATGGGCAGCGTACCCCGGCTGCCGCTGCGAAAGATGGCCGCCTGAAATCCCATCAACTGAAACCCTTCCCACGTCGTGTTGGGACCGTACATATACTGCAAGCCCATCCAGTCTTCGATACCGATCAAATCGACCGCGCGACGGCGGGCGAGATCGAACCAATCGCAGGCCAGCGGGTACCCGCCCCAAGTCGGATTGGGCGTCATGCCCATCCCCAGACCGCTGCCCGAGAAGTACGGATGGTCGGCGACCAGCGTCGACGTAGGCGGTTTCGCAAACGCACCGTCGTCCGATCCCGCACGCGTCAAGCCGTCGAAGTGCTTGTGAAACGTTTCGGTGTGCCAGGCGACCCGTTCGGTCGCCGCATGTTGGCGGAATCGCGAGGTGTAGTAAAACACCCGCCGTGCCGCCTTCCCATCGCGCTGCTGGCACTCTTGGAACGCCGTGGGCGTTTCGATCGGGACGACCTCCTCCAGTCGCGACACGCCCAAGTCGGCGGGGGCAAGCCGCTGTTGGGCCAGCCAAGCGCGAAAGTGGCGCAAGGCGTCGGCATTGTCGCCGATCGGCGGGCGGGCGACGATTTCGTCGGAGAATCCGAACGGAGCCCCGGCATCCAACGGCTCGCGCTGGCGCGCGGCGTGTTGCTGCATCAACCGTTCGATCTGGTCCCGCGACGCGGCGGGGCCGAAATCGACGTCATGCGTGTGGCCGGGAGTTCGGAACCAGTTCAAACGTTGCACTTCCGGCGACTGATTGCCGACGACGTTGAATCCGAGCAGCCGCAAGACCTCGGCTTCTTGAAGGTTCAGCTCCGGCCGTTGCGGGCTCCAGAAACTGGTCTGCACAACCAGCCGTTGCGGCGAGGCCCGCTGCGAGCCGCTCGCCTGGCGCGCCCACCCCAGCCGGCGCTGCGTCATTTCGGCGGCGGTCTCCAAGCTGGCCGCATCGGCGCGTAAGGCGGGCGAGACCAGAAAACTGGTGAGCGTGCCGGCAAACGATTCGCGCCAGCGTTTCACCACCGCATCCTCGCTCGCCGCCGTAGCCAGCTCGATCACCACGCTCAGCCGATCGCTGGCTGGTTGGCAAACGAAATCCGCCGTGACGTTGGGAAATTCGGCCATGCCGCCCGCGCGATGCAAACGTCCGTGCAAGCGGCCGGCGGCGTGCTGTTTCAGATCGAACCACGGCGTGTGCCGGCCGCCCGCGATCCGCTGTGCGGCGTCCCGATCGGCACCTGGAGGAATGACGGCGGCCGGCAGATACCAGGGGTCTTTGTGAATGTAGCCGCCGATGCGGACGAAATACTCGCACTTGCCGTCGCCGGGCGATTCCAGCCGAAAGCGGACAAACACCCCGTCGTCGGCCGCCGCGGAAACAGTCGCCACAGCCACAGTCACAGCCAAGCACAGCGTACGGCAGAACATGATAGGTTTCCCAATTCGCATTCGAGGATCGTAACACCGTTCGACTCCAATCATCGTACACCAATTTGCGGTGAAGGTGTTTCGGCCCGGAACGTAGCCATCTTGTTTTCACCCTGCGCCGACGACGCCTGCGGCTGGTCCGAAGTGCTCTCGAAAGCTTTGCTGCGGACATCACGACAGGGGACGGGCCGGCTGTTATAATCGCGGCTGCTGGGCCAAGCTGCCCGCCAACTCACCTCGCACCAAGGAGCCCTCCGATGACATTGCGTTTGCTCGCACGAATCGTCCTGATCGGCTGCTGGACCATGTTGCCCGGTTGTCCCGGCGTTCGAGACAAAGCTGCGCCGCGTCCGTCCATCTCGGATACCGTCAACGAAGGTGCGGTCTCGCCGCAGACCGCGTCGGATGCGTCCGTTGCGCCGCCGGCCGAGCCGTCGGTCCGCTATCTTTCTCTCGATGATGCGGCGGGTGCGGCTCGAGCCGTGGTGGTGGAAGGGTTTCCTTTGGTCCACACGCGGCAGCTGCGGCCGCTGGACCGGGAGGGGAAACTGGTCGGCGAAGGGTCGGCCGAACAGCAGATCGAACAGGTCTTGGGCAATCTGCAAGCCGTGCTCGAAGCCGCCGGCTCCGGGTTGGACAAATTAGCTCGGCTGAACGTCTATGCCGATTCGCCGCAGACGGCGAATCAACTGGACGAGCGACTGACGAAACGCCTAGACGAAGCGGTTCGTCCGGCGGTTACCGCGGTCGTCACGCCGCTGCCCGATCCCGGAATGCTGGTCGCCGTCGATGCCGTCGCGATCGCCGCCGATCGCGGCTCGGCAGTCGCCCTCCAACGTTGCGAGACCGTGGCAGGCGACGCCGAGTGCGCCGATGCGGCTGTCCTGCCGCGGGGCGGAGTGGCCTATCTGTCAGGGCATCCCGAGAAAGGTGCGCTCGCGGCAGCCGCAGCGAAATCGCTGAGCACGCTGCTGCAGATCGTCGAGGAACTGAAACTCGAGCGTTCGCAGATCGTGCAGCTGAAGGTCTTCGTCCAGCCCGCTTCGGCGGCGGACGAGGTGCTGGCGGAGATCAAGCGGCAGTTTTCCGGCCAGCTCGTTCCGCCGGTCGTCTTTGCCGAATGGATTGCCACGGCACCGGTCGAGATCGAGATGATCGTTCACCGGCCTTTGGCGGACCGGGCCCCCGGCCAGGCTGTCGACTATCACACCCCGGCGGGCATGAAAGCCTCACCGACGTTCAGCCGCGTCGCATTGGTGCGGACGGAGCGCCAAATCTACACGTCCGGCTTGTCCGCGCGCGCCGCGGGCGACGGCGAGGCGCAAGTGCGGGACGTGTTCGCCCAATTGCAGCAGCTGCTCGACTCCACGGGCAGCGACCTGCGGCACCTGGCCAAAGCGACCTACTACGTCTCGGACGACGATCGCACGGCCGGCAGCTCGAGCGCCATGTTGAACAAGCTGCGTCCCGAGTACTACGATCCCGAGCGACCGCCTGCGGCATCCAAAGTCCGGGTGCATGGCGTGGCTCTGGTGGACCGCACACTGACGATGGACATAATCGCCGTCGGCTCGGGGCGGTGAGCTGAACCCGCTGCGCAGAAACATCAAGAGCCGCTGACGCACCAGTTTGCGGCTTGTTGTCCCAATGGAAGCGGAGCATTTTCCGTGGGAACGATGAAAGAGTACTGCATCGAGGGTCCGCGGTTCCCATGAACGATGTTCTGGTCGCCTTCTGGCCCCATTTCGCCGCCGCGCTGGATCTAGGCCTGTCGTTGCTCGCCTCCGGGCACGCGGTGCTCTCCAAACGCGATACGCGCGCGGTGATCGGCTGGGTCGGCGTGATCTGGCTGGTGCCGATCCTGGGCGTCCTGTTGTACGTGTGGTTGGGGATTAACCGGATTCAACGGCGGGCTCGGTCACTGCGCACGGATCGCCGCGACTTGCGGACCTCGACGGACCACCGTTCACGGATCCCGGACGGACTCGAAAGAATGCTCGCGCCGCAAGACGCCCACCTTTGCGCCTTGGAAAAACTGATGGGCGACGTGACGTGGCTGCCGTTGCTGGCGGGGAATCACGTCACCCCGCTGGTCAACGGCGACCAGGCATATCCTGCCATGCTGCGGGTGATCGACGAAGCCACGCGGTCGGTCACGCTCAGCACGTACATCTTTGCCCGCGATCCGGCGGGCCGGCGGTTTGTCGACGCTTTGCAGCGAGCGGTTTCTCGCGGCGTGAAAGTCCGCGTGCTGATCGATGCCGTGGGCGCGCGGCGTTTTGGCTGGCGGCCGATGCTGCGCGTGCTGCGTCAGGCAGGGATCCGTGGGGCAGCATTCTTGCCCACCCTGATCCCGTGGCAGTTTCGCTACTCCAATCTGAGATGCCACCGGAAGCTGCTCGTGGTGGACGGCCGCGTGGGCTTCACGGGCGGCATGAATATCCACTCCGGTAATTGTCTTCAGGGGCAACCTCGCCGCGCCGTCCAGGATCTGCACTTTCGAATCGACGGACCCGTCGTGGGGCAGTTGCAGCAAGCGTTCGCCGATGACTGGGGCTTTTGCACCGGCGAACTCCTCTGCGGGGAACCGTGGTTCACGGAAATTCCTCCGGCCGGCTCCAACCTGGCGCGCGGTGTCCCCGATGGACCGGATGAGGATTTCGAAACCCTGCGTTTTGCGCTCCTCGGAGCAATCGCCTGTGCGCGCCGATCGATCCAGGTCGTTACGCCGTATTTCCTGCCCGATGCGTCGCTGATCGCCGCCCTGAACATTGCCGCCCTGCGCGGGGTCCAGGTGGACATCGTCTTGCCCGTTCGCAACGACTTGACCTTGGTGCGTTGGGCGTCGACGGCCCTGCTGTGGCAGGTCCTCGAGCACGGCTGCCGCGTGTGGCTCTCGCCGCCGCCGTTCGATCACACCAAGCTGATGCTCGTCGACGAGGCCTGGACGCTGCTGGGTTCCGCCAACTGGGATCCGCGCAGCTTGCGGCTCAATTTCGAGTTCAACGTGGAATGCTACGACCGCGAACTGGCGGCGTCCCTGAAAGAGCTGGTCCGAACAAAGCTCGCACATTCTCGTCAAATCCATCTCGCGGACGTCGACGGACGAAGCTTACCGATCCGGCTGCGCGACGGCATCGCGCGGCTGCTGTCACCCTATCTCTGATCTGCGCGCGACCGGATGGTCCGTTGTCCTCGCGTGCCATCCATCCGCCGCCCCCCTGGGGCGTTGACATTCTTGTCAAAGCCACAAGTCGGTCGCCTTGCGCAACTGCCTTTCCAAGATCGATGCCCGGCGGTTGAACTCGGCAAAGCAAACCGCGAGCCCCGCCAACCGCCTTTACTGCTCACGTCGGGCTTGAACGTATCCACAACGTGAAGAATGAAGGAGAAAAAAATGACAGTTTCATGCGTGCTGAAGCATGCCCGGTCACGTGGCCCACGGGGCCTCCGCGGGCGTGCCCTGCTCCCCTCGGGGCCGGCGAGATTCGTTTTGGTGACCGCCAGCCTCGTGCTGGTTGTCGCGTTGGCCGGCCCTTCGCCGGCGTCGGCCGCCGCGCCCGTTGATGTGGCGGCTCGGGCGTCCGATCGCACCGGCGATCCGGCGGCGAACAAGCCGCCGCTGTCGACGATCGTTGAGATCCAGAATCATGGTAAACGTTTTTTCGACGAAACGGATGCCGCCGTCCAGGCCTTGAATCAGATCGCAGAGCAGGACGACGTCTGGGAAGCGGCCCGGGCGGCCAAAGCAAAAGCGGACGCGAACCCCGCCGATCCCGCCGCCCAACAGGCTTATCGCGCCCCCCGGGCTCGGTTTTTGCACCAGCGAATCCAAATCTTCCTGAATGCGTTGAAGTGGGAACATGCGGTCAGGCATGTCCACGAAGCCTTCTGCAACCAGCTCGACGTCGAAATCGCCGCGGTCCAAAAGCTGGCCGAAACCGAGAGTGAGGCGGTCCAGCAACACGGCGGCAAGTTCCGCGACTATCTCAGCCAGCTGCACGAGGTGCGTTCGCGTATCAAGAGCGCCAAAGACCTCGATCCAGGCGATATCAAACTGCTGAAGGATATCGAACGCGAGCTGAAGAACACCGAGCATCAGAAGGTGCTGGCCAAGGAACGCGAACTCCTGGCCACCGAATCGCTGCGCGACTTGGAGGAAACCAAGACCCAAGCGAACCAGTGCCTCGCCGAGTTGATGGATGAATTCGGGCAAGCGCGAGGCGATTTGGGCCTGCTGCAAGGCATCGCCCGCAACGATTTGATGATCGTCCAACGAGATCAGCGCAAGGTAGTGCTCGACGGCTACCAACGGCGGCGGACGCTCACCTCCGGCGACAACCGGCAAGTCGTCTCCGACTTGATGGGCCGGATTCGCGAGCGTCAGGCAGCCTTGGCCGCCGGCAGCCAAAAGAGCGTAGATGGCTCGGCCGACGAAAATCGGGAGCACGTCGAGACGTTTTTGAACAACTTGCCCAGCCTGGAGACGGACGTCGGGGAAACCGGCCCGCAGGAGACGGACGCGCCGGAATCGGCTGATGTTTCCATCCAGATCACCCAGAACTGATCTCTCGAAAGAAAGGAAAACCATGAACAAGGCCCTGTGCTTACCAACGCTGTTGATCCTGGCCATCACCGCCGGGTGCGGCCGAACGCCTGAAAACGCTTGCCCGCTCGATCCGCTAACGTCGATCGGGCAGGCCACCGAGCCGTCCGATCCCGCGGCAGGCCAGTCCGTCGCGCCGTCGGTCCGCGACTGGCCGGTGGTCGCGATCCGGGAGCCGCCCCCCCCAGGTCGGAAGCCCCGTGACCATCTTGGTCAAGACGGATGATGCAGATCCTCCGGCGGCAATGGCGCCGGAGGCCGCCCAAACGCCGCCCGCCAGTGAGCCAGACCAAGCTCCGCCGCCAGCGGCGGCGCGCGTCGACAACGACAATTTTGACCTGATCGAAGCCATGCTCAGTCAATACAGGCCGAAGCATGAAGCAAAACGCGACCAAGAGTGACGTTTCCGATTCCTGTACTTCTGCTCTGAAAGGGCACGACCAATGAAGATGTTCGCATTAGCAACCGTGACGGCACTGGCCACCTTGTTTCCAGGGCTGGCCGCAGAAGCCGCCGAACCGGCCAAGCAAGAACGCAAACTCGAGGGCGACGAGTTGGCGAAATTCTATCTCCAGCAGATCCTCGATCAGGCCGAAGACGAACCGATTGTGATCGAGCAGCGGGATCTGATGCAGGAACTGCGATCGCTTGTCCAACGCTTGGACGTACAGCACCGTGAGCGGTTGGCCAAGCAGAAAGCCGAGGCGGAAAAACAAGCCGTCGAAAAGGCAAAGATCCAAGCCGAGGACAATCGCCGTGTTGCATCCGCCGATCCCGCGGAGCCCACCGCGGACACGGTGGTCACCCTCAAGCCGGTCTTGGACGAGCCAACCGAAGCGCCGCTGGCTCCCGGCGCGTTGCCGCCGATGCGCAACACGGCTCCGGCGGTGGACGTCGTCATAGATCCCGCGGTCCGCCCCGCCGGTGCAGAACTGCCGGCAACGACGATCGACGACGATGCCGCGAAACCGGATGACAGCGATGCCGACGGCGGGCTGGAAGACAACGCGGACGGCGGGCTGGACGGCAACGCCGCAGGCAATGCAGACGGCGCCACGCTACGCCCCCGGTGGGAGCAGGTTCGCGGACTGGTTGTGGCCCTGGACAACATCATCGTCCGGCTGCAGACGCTGAAAGTCTGGTTGGTCGGTATCAGTCAGGAATCTTAACACGGGCGGTTAGCCCGCGACTCGCCGTGGGTCGCGGGCGCCGACCGCGACGCGACGAGCCTGGTAACGCCAGAACCCGATCTGGTTCCGATCGGCGCTCGGACCCCATCAAGATACAGGAGAACCCCATGCAAACCACCGCGATAATCGCCAACGTGCTCGCCGGAGCGGTGTTCGTTTGGCTGACCTACAAAGCGGCCTGCACCTGCCTGGCCACGCCCGCGCGGTGCCGCCTGTTGAGCGGACTGCGGACCGAGTTGACGGACCAATCGATCCGGCTGGCGGCCGAATTGGATCGACTCGCCGCACAGGTCCGAAGGAAAACGATCTCCGATCCGGCTGCCGCCCTTCGGGTGCTGCCGGACGGGCGGAGCGCGGCCGCCGAGGCGGGCATGCCGTCGGACTATCGGCCCGCGAGGCTCCTGCACCGCATCGTGACGGCCCGCTTGGCCGGAGACGCGGAACTCGCCTGGGACGAATACCGGCACTGGCTGCAGCGTGTCTCGTTCGGCTGGTCGGCGCGGATGTCCCACGGCAAACAAGCCAAGGAGTTCGGCCTGCTGTTCACGGTGACCGGGGCGCTGCTCGCCTTCGCCAGCCTGTCGCAGGTTTCCAAGCCGTTCGAGGTGTTCGGGGCCTTGAGTTTGGCCATGCTCACCACGATCGTGGGCTTGCTCCTGTCGCTGCTGGTCTCGCACTGTCTGGTACAGCGGTTCTATCTCCAGTACCGGCGGCTGCAGATCGAATCCGAAGAGGCGGTGCTAAAGGTCTTGCGGCACGCCGGCCGGCTGCAAGTTGCGGCTCGGCCGACACGTCCCCCTCGGCGAGCCGTCTCGCGAAAGCCGCCGCAGGACGGCAACGGCAAGGTGCTGCTGCCCATCCTTCCGACCGGCGCTTCGTCGCTTGTCCTGTGCGCCGATGCGCCGTCCGACGGCAATGGAGGTGTTCGATGCGCCAAGAAATAAACGCCGACTACGACCCGCTGGCCGAAGACGACGACTTGGCGCCGTTGTTGGACGTCAAGTTCATTCTGCTGATCGCCCTGATGGTCGTGCTGACGTTTTTCGCCCAGCGGGAGTTCGAGAACCGCTTTGCGATCTCGTCCGGGCCGGGGCCGGGCCTGATCGCGGTCGGCGAGCAGGACTACCGTCGGATGGTCGTCGTGTCGCTCGACGGCGACGGTCGCCTGGGCGTGAACGGCCAGCCGACCACCGAAGAGCAACTCGGTGCACACGTCGCTGTGGTGCTGGCCGACGCAGGCCGGGACGGTGATCACCGCCACACGGCGGAGCGATCCGCGGATGGCGACCGCCCGCCTGTGATCTTCAACGCGGATCCGGCCGTCCCGCACGGCGACGCCGAACGCGTGTACCTGCGGCTGTTGAAGCATGGTTTTTCAGTCTTGAAAGAATACCAGGAGATCGACGATGAATCTGAAACAGACCGAATTTGAATGGGACTACGTGCCGGCCCAGGTTCGCCGTCGCGTCCGACGGCTCGGCGCCGCGATCCTGATGGTTGCGCTGGCGATCGGCGTGATCTTGGGCGGCGAAGGCGGCGATGACGTGCGCTATTACTACGAAGCGATCGCTATCGAGGGAAACCTGGGACACGTGATCCGCGAGACGCAAGCTCGCGAGACGCAGGAGGAGAACAAAGTCGAACCGCCGCGGGCCGCGCCGCAGCCGGAGGACGAGCCGGTGTCGGCGGTTGATCTGAGCGATAGTCTGCCACCGCTGCCGCCACTGCTCGATCCGCCGGAAACGATCGTCCAGGTCGCCGCGGCCGCACACGCGCTGCTCGCCGTCGCCGACGAACTCGAATCACCCATCGAACCGTCGCCGCCACCCCGGCCGCCTGTCGCTCCGCCCGCGCCGCTGGCCGAACGAGACCAGCCAGCCGAACGAGACTCGCCGGCCGATCGAGATCCGCCGGCGCGCGAAGCGGACCAGCCGCTGACGTCGGAGGGCCAGCCGGATGACGAGCGGTCCATCCCCGATTCTGTCCCGCCGCCCGCGCATGGCGGACTAGCCGAAACCGATGGCGAATCGGGCACGGCGAGCACCGGTTCTCACAACATCGTCGAAGGCGTCACCGCCCCGTACTATCGGCTGACATCGTTGGACGAGTACCGCCGCACGGCAGGGGAACACGGCGGGCGATTCCTGGCTTGGAACGGCCAGACCGCGATCAGCATCGGCCGCTCGCTCGATCCGGAGGCGGCGACGTTGGAGGTGCTCGGTCCCAGCTGGCACCGCCGTTACGCCACGCGCATGGCCCCGCTGCCGCAGGACGATCCGCTCGTGCTGGCGATTTTGCAGCGGGTACGGACCTATAATCCCAGCATGGGCGACAGAACCCAGATCATGTTGTCGCTGCCATACGCCTACGACCAGGAGATTCTCCGCAGCCAGCGCGAGTGGTTTGAATCCCGCGGCTTGGCGGTCGACATGCAAGCCGAAACCGAAGGCCGTTTTCAGCCGGCCGCCCGCGATGGCGTTCCGCGGTTTCAGATCGAGCAAGTCCTCCGCGAAGGACGCCCGATCGCCCAGTCGCCCGTCCCCCAGCAACCGCCTTTGCTCAATCGCACGGACGAACGCGTAACCCGTAGCGTTAGCGGGGCCGAGTCGTAACCCGCAGCGTCAGCAAGGACCAATTGTATCCCGCAGCGTCAGCGAGGCAGGATGCCCCCAATCCCTCAACCTCCAAGGACCCCGATCATGATTCGCCCAATTCAAATCGCCTTCGTCATTCCTGCGATTGTCGCCGCCTTGTCGGCCACCGCATGCCGAGCTGTCGAACGCGGCGGGGCGGTCGAGCAGGCGAGCGTATACATCAAGGTCGAAGCCATTGGCAGCGACGGCAAACCGTGCGCACGCACCGGCAGCGGTGTGTGTGTGGCCCCGGCCGGTTTGGTGATAACGAACCAGCACGTGATCCGCCTGGCCAACACGATCCGAGTCGTCTTCCACGCGGCCACGGCGAACGAATACGAAAGCGCGGCGGAAGTGATCGGCGTGCATCCGGATCGCGATCTGGCTCTGCTGCAATGCCGCACGGAACGCGCCGCGGCGTGGATCCCCCTGGGTTCCACCCGCGATCTGCAACTGACCAACGCCGTCCGCTGCGTCGGCTTTCCGCTGGGCGGATGGATGGCCGACGGGAACCGCAACCCGTCCGTGTCGATCTCCGTCGGATCGGTCACGTCGCTGCGCAAGGATGCCGACGGGCGGCTGTGCTGGATCGACGTCGGAGCCCCGGTGGCGGGCGGAAACAGCGGCAGTGCGGTGCTGGACGAAGCGGCCCAGCTGATCGGCATCCTGACCCAGCGCTACGAGAGCTTCGGACGCGCCACGCCGGTCGAGTACGTCCAAGAGTTGCTGGGTGCGGCCGCCTTGGACGTGCGGTTCGACCCGGCGGTGGCCCCGGAGGATGGAGGCCGAATCGACGTGGTCGTCAAACCTCAAGGCCCGGTCTCGGATCTGCTGCATGGCCTGGTCTGGATCCCGGATCAAGACCCGCGCTCGATCCGCCTCAAGTCGGCCGACAACACGTTAACCGCCACGTTGCGCGTGCCGCCGCGGCAGGACGGCCAGCCAGTGTTGCCGATTGTCGTCCAAGCCACGACGCCGGACGGACTGGTCTGGGAGCGCGTCGTGGGCCTGAATCGACTGGAGCGGCCGCCGGTCGCGCTTCGAGGTGTGATCGATTCCATTACCCTGCAGCGTCTCAAGGCGAACGGCTGGCGCTGGGATGCCGATGCGCCAGACCCATTTTGCAAGCTGTACGTGAACGGCCTGCTGGTCAAGCAGACGGACGCGGTGCGGAACCAATATCGTTTCCTCACGGAAACCGCCTTTGATTGTCAGGCGGGCGACAGCGTCCGCATCGTGGTCTTCGACAAAGACCTTGTCCGGCACGACCTGGCCGGCGAGATCTGCTTTACGGCAGAACCCGGCCTGACCGTCACCCGGCCCACGGCTGGCGAGCTTCAGGACTGTGAGATCACCCTGCGTGCCGTGCCTCTCCGGCCGGCGGCGCTGGAATGACAGGTCGTAAATTCAACAAGGAGATTCGTCATGCAAACGGAAATCGTCACGCGGGTCCTTCCCGCCCCGAAGCGTCCGGCCATCGCCGAGGAACCGCGTCCCGTCTCGCTGGAACTCGGCGCAGACCTCATGCGGCTGGAGCGCGAACAGCGCGTCGCGCTCGATCGCAAACGCCAGGAAGAACTGGCCCGCCTGCGGGCCGTCCAGTCGTTCGATTGAGTTTCTTGAATCTGATACTGGACAAGCGGTGAAAAGAATGAGTGGTAGGGATGTCTTCGCCGCCGACCTTGCGTCGCAGAAAGGGTGCCTGACGGCAAAACTCGGCGTTTGAGGCCCTTGGGTTTACCCCAGGGGAGCTTCACCTACCACACAGAAAAACCCGCTACAAAAAAACCTTTTTCCCTGACGCCGCCGGAAGCGGCGGCAGGGAAAAGGGTGGGCAGTAGGGCGGTCGCGTTTCTAGGCGGAGGGTGAGACTCCGCCGAGGTAAACTCGGTGGCCTCTGGCTGGACGGAAAACAACCGCTCATCTGGGCAACTCACCATGTCAGGAGTTCTGAACTTCCAAACGTAAAACCGACGCTTCCTCTCAATGCGAGTACGAGAACTCCCATGATCGACCGACCTCCGTACGAACTCGTTCTGTCCCGCGAACTGTGGGAAACGACACTTCCGGATTTGCTGATGAACCCCGGCCGCCTGGCCGTCGGCACATGCCGGCGCAACCGGCACGAGGGCGCGGACGAATTGCTGGTCGAGTCGCTTCAGACCACCGATCGCACCCCGTCGGGCGACGCCCGCCCGCCGATGTGCGATTGGGTGGTGCTGGGCGCACCCGGCCAGGCGGCCGGCGACGACGTGCGCGCGTGGCTCGACCGGTTGCAGCCGCGCAAGACGCAGCTGCTGGCGGTCGGTCTGGTGGGACTCGGCGCCGAACGGTCGGAGTGGAACGGCACCGTGGTCGAAAACGGCGAGGTTCGGCCGCTGGAAGCGATCCGCGTCGTGGGCCCGGGGATGCTGCGAGCCGGCCGCAAGCCCGAAGACTGCCTCGAGTTGTCCGCCGGCGACCTGCAGCGTTGGAGCCGGACGCGCGGCGCGCTGGGCGATGCCACGTGGCGCAAAGTCGCCGCGGCGCGCGTGCTGCTGATCGGCGCCGGGCGGAACGGATCGGCGATCGCCTTTCCGCTGGTTGCGCTGGGCATCCGCGCGCTGACCGTGGTAGACCCCGATCACTTGAACTTGGAAAACCTCGACGCCGGCTTCTGCGTCACGGAGCAGGACGTGGGTCGAGCCAAGACGGAGGCGTTGCAGGAGCGTCTGCACGCCTTCCGCTCGGATTGCTCGATCACCAGCCTGCCGCATTCGGCGACGCACCATTGCGTAGCGGCCAAAGCCGCAAGCGTCGATCTGATCGTCACGTGCGTGGACCGCGACACCCCGCGACTGGTCGCCGCCCGGCTGGCACGGCGGTTCCTGAAAGTTCACATCGACGTCGGCACCGGGATCACGTTCGAGGAGAACGGCGGCCCGCCGGTCCTGGCCGGCGATGTCCGGTTGCTACTGCCGCGAATGGGTTGCGTTTGTTGCGTCGGCGGGCTGCGGAACGAGGAAGAAGCTCGTTATGAACTCCTGGCCCCGCCCGGCGCGTTGCCGCGGCGAGCACCCCAGCCGTGGCACCAGCAGCGGGCCGGATCGCTGATCACCTTGAATTCGTTGGCCGTCGCTACGGCGGTGCAACTGTGGCTGGACCTGTTGGCCGGCCGTCTGCGGTCGTCGTATTGGCACCGCCTGCGCTGGGAATCGGGCCAAGGTCTGCGTACCGACGCCGCCCCCGTCGGGCCGGCGCCGGACTGTCGCGTGTGCGGCACAATGTCCTGACGGGCAGGAAACTGGGGCAGAAAAAAAACGAAAGAACCTGGCGTCGTCTTCATCTTTCTGCCCTTAATTTTTCTGCCAGCCTTCGCTTTGGTGAACGAATGAAAGGCACTCCCATGACGCGTTCAACACCACGCCCGAACATCCTCCGCATCGCTCTTTTGGTCCTATCGATCCTCGGCTTCGGAAGTTTACCTCTGGCTGCCGCTCCGCACGACGCGCGGGGCGTCACGCTGTTGTTGCAGGGCGCCGGTCCCGCGGTCAGCAGCAAGGCCAGCGAGGAGACTTGGGGCGAATACCTGCCCGATGCCGGCGGCCGGCTGCACTGGACCGGCTTTGCCGGCTATCTCGTCCGCCAGCACGGCTGGCGCGTCGGCGGTGTGGTACGCCCGCGGGCGGAACAGGTCCTGGCCGAACACTTGGACCCGATGGGCGCCGTGCCGGCCGGCCGCGCCGACGTGTACATCCTCGCCTCGTCCTTGCCTGCCCAGGAGGACGGATTCGACAGCCGCGCTCGCGAACTGGCCAGCGCCGTCGCCATGCTGCGGTCGCTGACCGGCGCACGGCAGATCCGCCTGGTCGCGTACAGTGCCAGCGGCGTGGCGGCCCGCATCTGGATGCAGGGCGGCTTGGAGAACCAGCCGTACCCGCCGGGCAGCGTCGATCGTCTGATCTGCGTGGCCACGCCGCACCTGGGCGTCGGCACCCTGGCGCGGCCCGCGGCGTGGTTCTGGCGGCGTTACGGCCCGCTGGCTCCCGACTCGGACGCGCTGAACCGCATCAATCGCCACTTGGCCCTGCCGCCGGACGTGCGTTTCATCGACGTCGTGATCCAAAGTTCCGCAGCCCCGCTGGTCGATTCCGGTCGCAGCTATCGGCCGTACGTGCGGTTGCCCGAAACGCAAGTCCGCGGTCTGCCGCCCCTACTGCGCACCGGCCACGATGGCGTCGTGCATGTATTGTCGGCTCAATTGCACCTGGCGCCCACCGCCGCCCGTTATGAAAACGAGACGGACCAGCCGATCCAGGTCGTCGTCTGCACGCCGCCAGCCGGCCCGGGCGACGATGTGCGCGACCTGACGCTGCACACCCTGGCGCTGCACGACCCGAGCGTCTGGCAGACGCTGTGGGCCGTCCTAAATAAACCGGCTGGCGACGAAGACGCGGCCTGGCGCGAGCGTGCGGCAGCCACGCGCAGCGAATGGACCAGGCAAATCGTCCGGCATCTGGCCGCGACCGCCGTCCAACGCCGTCATCCGACCGGCCGGATCGGCGCGACGGAGATCGTCCGCTGCGAAATCACCGAGCGCGGGGCGTACGGTCTGGGTTGTGCGTGGCAAACCCAGTGCGAAACTGTCGTTCCGCGCCTGTTTCGCGATCCGGATTCCAGGACCTGCGATGTCACGGGATCGCTCATGCTCGATTTCGACCGCTTTCAGCGGCCCGTGGCCTTGCGGGAATCGGCGGTCGCGGTGAGCGAGTGAACATCGTTGAACCGAGTTCATTCCGTTTATTCTCTTGCCTCACCAACGGTCGCGATTTCGTTCGACGAATCGACAATGCGGTCGGCCTGGTAGTCGGGCTCGAGTTCGCCTTGGGGAAACAAGAAAACGGCCGCCGCGAGCGTTCGACGTGGGTATCCGCCACACGCTACCAGCACCCGGCGGCCGGAGTTACGTTTCGCCGGCGCACGAGGCGCGCCGGACGGGAAAGCGGCCGGTTCCGTCGGGCCGAGCATCCACTCGGTCTGCGGAGCTGCGGGCCACGCGAAAGCCCCAGCCATTGTTCCGGTTCTCCGGCGAGTTCCTGTTCCGGTTCGCCGACCGGCAATGCCTCGGCCTGTTGTTCCAGCTCCCGCCCCGGTTCACCCGGTTTTTTTCATCCGGCGAGATCATCCGCCAGCCAAACCCAAACATCGCCAACCCGGCCCCCAGCCGCTTACTGGAAGACATCCTCTAACCGCTCCGCGGTCAGCACCCGCTCGGCCCATTCCAGGAGCCGCTCGGAGTCGGCCCGTTCAAGGCGAGTTCGGACCGCCGCGTCGAGCGGACCAAACTTACGTTCCAACTGGCGCATCAGAAGGCCCGCTTCGCCCTCCTGCTTCCACTGTTTTGTCCATTCCTGCACGCGTTCCGCCAACATGGTTCTGACCTCCTGCAAGTTCTCGATTTCTGGGATCTCGGCGCCCGGTATCCGACGAGGCAGCAGCACCTGCCGCAGCCAGCCGACGAAGGCGCGCCGCAGATCGGCTTGATCCGGAGCCTTCAACCACTCGCTCAGCGCCGCGACGACGTTGGCGATATCCTCCGGCGCACGACTATTCTCCAGACGAAACAGAGCGGCCACCAAGTTCCGCATCGCCACCAACTCGGTTTCCTGATAGCGGCGTTCCTCCAACAACAAATACCGTATATGCGGCCGGTAATGCTCCAACCCGCCCGGCGCCGACTCAATCAACTCGCTGACGTCCAGCGCCGCCGTCCAGTTCTGCTCTCCATTATACAGCACCACCGGCACCACCGGCGGCAGCAGTCCGTCCGGTGTCAGTTGCTTGGCGCGGATCAAATCCTGGTACAGCAGGCCCACGTAGACCAGAATCCGGATCGCCATGAACCGATCGACGCTGGACTGAAACTCCAGCAGCAAATAGACATACAGCCAACGACCGCGCCAGCGGACACGCCAGATAATATCGTCCTCGCGTTCTCGGAAATCGTCGCTGACGTAGCTGCCGCTGACGCGCTCCAGCGTGTCCAATTCTACTTCCTTCACCCACGGCTCATGGATAAAGCCAGCGAGCAAATCCGCCACCATCTCGCGGTGAGCGAAGAGCCGTTTGTAGCCTGGATCGTGGTCTGCCATAAACGCATCCTAATTCATCCTGCGCAGCAGAACAAACCGGCAATGTGTTGAATCGGACGGAAACAGCCGGTTCGCACGTGGGCCAATCTCGCCGAGACTCAGATGCCAGTCTCGGAGAAAACGCAATCGTGAGCCTTGCTCGGAATGAGCGGTCCGTGCCGCTTGAGGAGTGTACCCTCTACACGACGACGTACCCTTGCAGACTGTGCGCCAATAAGATCGTCAACCTCGGCGTGGAAATCGTCCGGTGCGAAATCACCGCGCGAGACAGGCACGGCCTGCATTGTGCCTGGCAAGCCCAGTGCGAGATCGAAGTGCGCCGCATGTGCCGCCAACCGGACTGGCAGTCCTGTGCCGCGACCGGTTCGTTCACGGTCGACTTCGACCGCTTCCAACGGCCCATCGCCCTGCGGGAATCGGCGACCGAGGTCAGCGACTGACCGTCGTAGAACGGAATTCATTCCGTTCCTGAACCAGAAGAAAACGGAATGAATTCCGTTCTACGGATTGCCGCTGCGACGGATTCGGGGACGAAGGCAAAATGGCCACAAAAAGCACAAGAGGCACAAGGAAGACGACCTGTCTTTTTGTGCTTTCTGTGCCTTCTGTGGCTATCTGCCTCCGGATCTGCCTGGCGAATCCCGGTTTGCGGCAAAGAAAAAAGGCCGCCGCGAGCGTTCGACGCGGGCCTCCGCCACACGCTACCAGCACCCGGCGGCCTGGGACGCGTTTGGCCCGCGCACGCGGCGCGAGCGGGAAAGTGGCCGGTTCCGTCGGGCCGAGCATCCACTCGGTCCGCGGAGCTGCGGGCAGGACGGAAGCCCAGGTTGTTGTTCCGATTGCCCGGCGTGTTCCTGTTACGGTACGCCGACCGGCAATTCATCGGCCTGTTGTTCCAGCTGCCGCCCCGGTTCACCCGGTTCGAGCCCCTTGGCCACTCACCGGCATTCTTTGTAACACACGCGTGCGGAACTGCCAACTCCGGGTCCCGCCGGCGGTCGTGAATGCCACCAACGCCGTCGCCCGCTGCTGCAGTTTCCGCTCGTCCAACGCGCTCCGGGCGTAGGCCGTTTCCAGCTCGAATAATTTCGCAAGGAACCTGGCTCGGCTGCGGCGATTGAGTTTCAAGTGATCCGGATACACCCGGCAGCCCAGGAACTCGAATCCGTGCCGCGCCCGGGCCACGCCCGGCCGCCCTTTGACCGCCAACCACAGATCATCCGCCAGGAACTGCTCGCACCGCTGCAATGCGTCGCGCAAGTCTGCGGAACGGTCGCCCCAGATCACGCTGTCGTCCATGTACCGCACGTAGCCCGCCGCGCCGAGCGACTGTTTGACAAACCGGTCGAACCAACCCAGATAGAAGTTCGCCAGATGCTGCGACGTCAGACTGCCAATCGGCAGCCCCCGACCCGGCGCGGTCGCATAACTGTCGATGATCCGGCCGAGCAACTGCAACAGCTGCGGATCCTTGAAACGCCGCTCGAGCCGGTCCTTCAGTACGTCGTGCGAAATGCTGTCAAAGTACTTGCGGATATCCAATTTCAGCAGCACCGGAAAACGGTGCGAGAAATGCATCGCCCGGTGCAGGGCCGTAATCCGGCCCTTGCCGCGCCGGCAGGCGAACGTGTCGTCGATCAGAAACCGCTCGAACCACGGCTCGCACACGTTCATGATTGCGTGGTGCAACACGCGTTCCGCAAAACACGGCGCCGTGATCAGGCGTTCTTTGGGATCGTAGATCGTGAACTGGACACAGCGACCCAACGGAAACTCGCCCGCCGAGATCTGTTCGGCCATTTGCGGCAAGTTCGCTTCCAGATGGGCCGTGAATTCCCGCGCGTCCGCCCGGTCTCGCTTGCCCTTGAGCGCCCGGTGGACGGCCATGCGCAAGTTGTCCCGGTCAACGATCCTCTCCAGCAGCCTTCCCGCTCGTTTCATGCTTGACCTTCGCCACCTCGTTCAGCAGTTGAAACATCCGTGGCCCGTACTTGTCCGCTCGCCCCTCGCCCACGCCAGAAATCTTCAGAAGTTCCGGCTTGCTCCGCGGACGCTGCTCCGACGCTTGCGCCAGCTGCTCGTTCGTAAACACGGCGTACAAGGCCAGACCGTCTTCCGCCGCCATCTCCTTGCGCAGGTTCCGCAACTGGAGATAGACGTCGAAATCCTCCGGGCTCAGCCGCTCTTTATAGTCCACCTTTTTCTTCGCCCCGGCCGCGGACGGGCCGCTGGCCGCCGGCGCGGACGCTTCGACGTAGTCCACCCACACGGCCCAGAACGAGTTGCTGCCTTGATCCACCCAACGCTGCTCGACGTGCAACACCCGATGCGTCTTGAGAAACTGGTTCAATTCCCGCTCGGCCCACTCGCCGTGGAAAACCGGGACACTGAAGGATTTGAATGGCATGGCTAAAAATAGGCAATCTAGACAAAGATATCGCAATTTAGTGCATCGAATTTTCTTCGAAGAACGCTCGCTACGCCTTCCGCTTCGGCTCGAAAGCGTTCGGCTCCGCTACGCTGCGCTGCGAACACTTTCGGCCTGCGCTACAGGCTCCGCTCTTCACTCGACTGGAACAGCCTCGACGGAACTGCGGGCAGGACGGAAGCCCAGGTAGTTGAGCCGAAAGCCCGGCGAGTTCCTGTTACGGTACGCCGACCGGCAATTCAACGGCCCGTTGATCCAGCTGCCGCCCCGGCTCACCCGGTTCGAGCCCCCCGTGCCGCTGTAGTCTCGCGAGTACCAATCATCGCACCACTCGAGCACGTTGCCCAAGATATCACGCAGCCCAAAGTTGTTGCAATGCCTGTCGTCTGGAGCGGTCGTCTGGCCCACTGCACCGGCGGCATTGCACTTCGTCGGATCGAAATCTTCTCCCCACCAGTAATCGAGGTCCTCCGTTCCCGCCTTGGCCGCATACTCCCATTCCCGCTCGGTCGCCAAGCGGCAGTTACGACCGTCCCACGTCGCCCACTGACAAAACACCCACGCATCGTACCAGTTCACGTAGATCACCGGCGTGTCCGGATCGGGACTGTACTTCGCATACTCCTCGCGATACCAGGATGCCCGCAAACCGTGCTGCGGGTCGAACAGGCGATACCAGCGATTCAACACCGGATCGCGGCAGAGGGATAACGCTTTCACCGCCTGTTCGCGTTCGGCCGGCGTCTCGTCATCGGTGCCTCCCGAACCTACATACTGGTCAACCAACGCGTCCCTCCACTGGTCGGCCTCGGCGGACTCGAACCGCGTTTTCCACAGTGCCCGCTCTTGCGAGCATTGCTGGTCCCCGTGTCGCCCCGCAGGAAACCGACTGCGGTTGCACAGAAGCTCTGACATCTCTTGAGGCGAGAGTCCTGCGAGGGTCTGACGGGCGGACTGCCGTTCTGCTTCATCCACCTGAATGGGCTTGTCTTTCGGCCGTCCCAGCAAGAACGTGCCGGCCGGGATCGGGACGAAGCTCGCCGCAAACTCGGCCGCCGCCTGCTGCTGTTCGACCGTTCCGCGTGTGCGGTTCTTGATCTGTTCGAATTCGCCCCGGAACTCGTCCAGGATCTCGCAAGCGGCCACGGTCTGGCGCGCGTGCTGTTCCATCGCCGGCCAACTGCGGTAGATCATCTCGTTCGATCGGCGAGCGGTTTGTCCGTCGCCCGGCTGGTACAGCGGCGCCATGGCTCGCGGCCACGCCACGCTGTCCCGGCCACCCTCTGGCATCTCGGCGGCGTAGCGCCAGATCCAGTAGTACTCGTCGCTGCGCGGATCGTCGGGCGGATACAGCCAACCGTCGAGAGTCTGGACGTCCTTTTCCAGACAGCACTGCGACATCCAGTAGGCGGCACAGAATTCCTGCAAGCTTCGATTCCGCCACAGAATCTGCTGCAGGCCGTCGCTTCCGTCGCCTTCGTCACTGCTGTCGAAAAATCCATGTTCAAGTATCCCGTTCAGGACCGCCAGGCGGTCGATGTCGATCGCGGTGGTCGACTCCCGCGCGACATCGCGTTCCTTGTCGCGTTTCTGTTCTCGGGCAATGACGCCGTCCACAAACCGGCCGAAATCGCCCGGCTTGATCTGGTCGAAATTGGGACTCGCGTCGGAAGTTTCTCCTGGCATGCGATCTTCCCGGGCCGCCGGCCAACTGGTCATCTCAAAAGCGATTGCTCCCAATAATTCCATCGCCCGCCGGATCGCGCGGGGCGAGACTTTGGGGGGCGGCGATGCCCCGGCCGGCAACCCGATCGGTGCGGCGGCAGGCCTCTTTTCCATGCCTTCCCGGACCAACTGCCGCAATGACCGGTAGTACACGTCGCTGACCGTGCGGATCTCGCTCAACACGGCATCGGGCAAACCTCGCAGATATCGCAACACGCGCGGCGTTCCAAGTATCTCGCGGGCTTCGGGCCGAATGAACTCCTTGTACCGCGATTTGCCGTCGGTCGTTCTTCCGAGATATCGTTCCTGCTGATCTTCGTCGAATTCCTGCACTTCAAGAAACCGCCAGCCGATTGCCAGGTGGTTCTTGAACAGCTTGTCCCAGTGTAACACCAGTGCATAGGGCCGGCCGCTCAGTACGATGCGACAGTCATGCCACTGGTCGCTGGACACGATCTGGCACAACGTGTCGATCTGGGCGGACCCCGCGACGGTCTGGTCCAGCGCATCCAACAGCAATACCAGCCGGCCCTGGTCGCGCAACCGCCGCAGGATATTTTCAGCCACCTCCGGCTTCAATTCCTCGCTGCTGTTGCCCGGAACCACCGAGTTGTCCCGCCACAAGCAGCGGAACCGCTGGACCAGCGTGTCGGGCAGAAACCGGTCCAACGATCCGGGCAACTCGTTCACCGGCACCAGCAGCGCCAACCGTCCGTCGCGGGCCCCGTTGATCTTCCACTGCAGCCACTCCAAGTTCGACGTCTTGCCGATCCCCGCGTCGGTGGTCAACACCGCGCGGCGCAAATCGCATCCCGCCAGTTCTTCGTCCCCCAGGATCTGGACGCGGTCGATCCCAACCCACTTCTTGTCGGCGTCCTCCTCGGCGGCGTCCGCGGGCCGCGACGTCGCTAAGCGCCGGCCGCGGAAGAACGACGGCTTGAGATACGCTTGCGGATTGTCGGTCTCGGTCAGCAACCTAATCTGCTGCGATTCCAGAAACGGCGGCTTGTCTGGCATCAAAGTCGGCTCCAAATCAAAGTCATGATGAACAGGCGGGTTATAAACGAGGGGTCATAAATGGCAATACGTCCTTATTAGCGCCGATTAGCGCCGATCAGTGTTCCAAGACCGCTCACCCCGAGACCAGTCATGGCAAAGAACGGAACACTAATCTCCGCTAATCTTAACTTAATAAAATGCCTCATTCCCTTGCCTCAGATTCCCTTGCCCACGTCTTATTCCACTGGCCTTCGACGTGTTCCTGATAATTCCGCACGTGCCGATACATGGCCAACAGGCGTTCGAAAGCCGCGCCTACGGTGGCCGTCGGGTCGACATCCAATCCGGAATGTCCCGTTGCGTCGTGCTGGCCGCGGGCCACCAGCACAATCTGCAAATGCCCTTTGGCCGCGCGCAATTTGGCCGGCAGACCCTCGACCGGCCCCAGCGGAATATCGCGAGGATTCTCCACCCGGTCGCGGGCGTCGAGTCGGGCCGTGATGGTCGCTTGCCGGTCCAACGGCAAGTCCTGTTCCGCTTCGCCCGGCACTCGCCCGGCGGCGGACCACAGCGCACAACACACGGCCGCTTCGGCCGACCGCCCGCTCAAACTCGGGACGTCCAGCGAACGGGCCCCGCCCGGCTTCGGCAACCCTTGGATCGTCTCGCCGGTCAGCGCCGTGAAACTCCAGCGGCCTCGATAGCCCTGCTGCGCCAACCCCGCCAGCCGCCAGATCCGCTGCATCGAATCGTGGATGTTCTGCGGATCCCGATAGGCGTCGTACTCGTCCCCCACGCCCGCCGGGCGCTTCCACAACGCGGTCAGTCCCATCGCCAGCGGGTCGGGACAGAACGCACAGCCATTGTCCCGGACCAGCGTCACCGTCAGCAGGGCGATCCGGCCGTGCGACTCGCGCGGATCGTACAACAGCAGCGGCACGCGTGCCGTCCGGCAAGGCAACCCCAAGCGGCCCGGCAGTCGCGTGACGGCCAGAAGCCGATCGGACGCCTCGTCCCGCGTCGGTCCCAACAGCCGATCGAACAGGTCCCAAGCCGTCCAGAACCCGACGGTTTGATCCATCGCTTGCCCGCCGTCCCGCCGCGCGGCGTAGGCCGCAAAATGCTCGTCCTCCCCCTGAAACGTTTCCGGCACGTTGACATGCGCCGCCGGCCAGGCGCGATCGAACCATTCGGCCGCTTGCCGCAACGGGTCCGCCACGGAGTGCGGATCCTCGCGTTGCGCGAATCGGCAAGCGGCCAGCACCGCTTGAATCGCGCCCTGCGCCAGCTGCGCGCCCTGCTCCGCCACCGACCGCTCGACGTACAGATCCTCGAACGGCCGATCTTGCAGCCGCTGCAACAGGCCGATCAATTCGTCGATCCGCTCCGTGGCCAACGCTTCCCAGAAAGCCTGCGGCAGGATCCAGTCCTCGCCGAAAAAGTCCTTGCCTCGATCGCTCGGCTCCCACTCGCACCGTCTATCGGCGATCTGGTCCAACCCCGTCAGCCAGGAGCCTCGATCGTCTTGCTGTAGCGATTCAACCATCTGCCATCTCCTGTTCCCGCTGCTGTACCAGCTCCAACAACCGCTCGACCCGCTTGCGCAGTTCCTCGTAGTCCCGGACATCGGACCGGTTCAGCAGTTCCGCCACCTCGTCGGCCGAGAACCAGGCCAAGGTCTCGTCGGTCGCCGGCTGAGCATACCATCGTACCGTGCGAAGGTCCCGTTCGCCCACCACGCGGGCCAACGGCCAAAGATTGCTGCGGACGGTCTGGTACTTGATCAGCGGCAACAGGCACGTCCCGACCAGCAGATCCTGCTCCTTGGCGAGAATCCGCACCACGCCGTAGGGCACGAGTTCCGCCGGCGCCCGCACGCGAATGCGATCCCCTCGAATCGCCACCCATTCGTCCCGGCTTTCGGTCCGGCTTTCGGACCTGCTTTCCTCGACGGACAGGCTTTCGCTCTCGTCACCCCAATCGCTGCGGAGCGGCGGCCGCGGACCATCGACGGCCACGTGCGCTCCCAAGGTCCCGTTGGCGACAGCCTCGCACCGCCAAGCGTCATATTTCGCGTCGTCCAAGGTCCGCAGGGCCGGCGCGGCGATCGGCTGAATATCGTCCTCCCGCCCGGCGTTGGCCCGGCGAAACATCTCGAAGATCCCGGCGATTTCGAGGACGTGGGCCGGCGGCTCGGAAACCGGCTCGGAAATCGCCTCGGGCATGGTGCGCTCTTGCAGCGTCTGCCCGATGCGCTCGCGCAGCATCTCGGAAAGGTCAGGATTCTCCAGGGCCGCGTCCAATTGGGCGTACGCCGCGTCGTCGTCCAAGCTGAGCAATATGTCCACGTCGATGCCGGTCCGAACTTCGTTCACGAATCGCAACCGGAATTCGCGCTCGGCCGATTGCACCCAGAACGAGCCGTTGCGGTCCGTACGCCGCGCGGCCATCAAGCGGCCGTCGGCCGCCAAAATGCCGCACGGCAAGTCCCGGGCAATGACGGGCACGTTGCCGCCTGCGCCGAGACTCAAAAAACAGCGATCCGGATGACGCGGGTCGGCGCCGGCAACCACCAACAGCGGCAGCGGCGCAATCCCGAATGTTTCCGTTCGGCTGGGATTCAACGGCTGCTGTTCCAACTGACGGAGGGCCGCGATTTCGTGCTGGATTCTCTGCCGCACTTGTTCTACTTGAGTATTCATGTCTCACCTCGTGAGTAACTGGAGTTCGCTTGTTGTATCAACGGACCAAGGTTTCCCGCCAATCCGAGACATCGCCATACGTCCGATTCGCGGGAAGGAACACCTCGACGCTCAGCTTCTTCCGCACCGGAGGCTGTCCGCACAACGGACAATTCCCGGGCACAGCGGCCGGCCAGAAGTGCCCGGCCGGGCAGACCGCGATGCTGACCTTGACATACGCGCCGTCGGCCAGCGGCTCATGCTGTTCGGGATCTTCCGGCGGAATGGTTCCACAGCACCAGAAGTGCCGCTCCCGAACACAATTCCGAATGGACGCCTTGTCTCCAATCAAACAAAGGCACCCTGGACAGCCGAAGACGCGGAGTTCCTGCGGGGCCTCGCGGGCCACATCCCGCCCGGTCTCGGTCAGCCCCTCGATCCACTCGCGGCCGTTCCAATAAGAACCCAGCCGCAGGTGATTCCCGCGGGGCGTGACGAACACGTTGCCGAGCATGGTTTTCGCAAGCGTCTTGGGATGGATCTGGATCATTTTTTCGATTACGGCCCGCTCGACATACTCCAAGCCGTCGGCCATCGGCTCTTTCTGCTGATACAGAAGGCACTCGGATTCGCAACGCATCGCCCGGTTCAGATTGTCCTGAGAAATGAAATGGTAGTCACGACAGCGGCAGTGCGCGCTCGCGTAAGCCCGAGAACTTTGCGCAAAGCCTGTCGGACAGTCGCACGCGCCGGTTACAAGCTGATCTGTGACAATCGCCGCCCAACCGAGGATCGAGTACGGAATTCCGCGCCCGCGGTCCTCGAACAGTACATCGCGAAGATCGTGGTCCTTTCTGCGTTGAAACCGTTTGATTGCGTCTTCGCGTTCCTTGCCGCTCAGGCCCGCGGCAACGTTCGCAGGCGGCGCAAAGCGGAGCATCTCGATCTCTTCGGCCAGCAGGGACAGGTCCAGTTGGTCGTGCGAGTAGAGCTGCCTTTTTCCCTCTCTGGCACACAGGAACGCGCGCAGATTGCCGAGTTGGGTCGGCGGCCCCAAGGAGCCGAGGAAGGCCTTTACGACCGACGGGGCGTATCGGGCGGGAACCGAAGACTCCAGATAAGCTTCCAGATCCGTGATCCCCAGAAATCGATCCGGCAGCTCGCGATCATCTCGGGTCAGTTTTGCCCACATCAGATAAGCGACGTAGTCCCGCAGCTTTGCCACGTCCGAATCGGAATGCCGCTGACGAATCGCATTGATCAGCTTCGGATCGAACCCAGCGGCCTGCCTTCCATCGCCTTCTTCCTCCTCGATGCGTTTCCGCTCGGCATTCACCGACGTGGAAACGCCTTCGTCGTTGGATTTCGCGATGCGCTCAATCGCATCTCGCCAAACGGTCTGCAGTGACATTAAGTATCCTTTCCAAACGCGGGCGCAGTATCGAACGCCAACCTTACACAAAGAGAAAGGCGCTTCCTCAAGAAAATTTTCGTCGACGCGGCCTTCGGTGTCGCAAACGGTTTTCCGACAGCGTTTTGCGGCCGTTTCACGCCGACGGAAATCTGTGTGGTGCATCTTCGGAAGCCTTGCCGAATCGCCATATTAGACGTCGCACATCGCCCCTGCCAGTATGGGATGGTGGAAAAAAACCGTCGCTGCACGCGGCTTTGCGCCTTTCTTAGCTGTGACGCTGGCGCGCCGTGCGGATGGCGATGCCGATGCGATTCCTGCTGCCTATTCTGATAAAGGGATTTCCGATGAACGTTCAATACGATTACCCCCGCATGATCCTGCAGACGACGGTTCGGATCCCGACGGTGAATTGCCGGGACGAGCGCCGTTCGGAGACGTTGGCTGACGATGTCGCACGGCGGGCGATTGTCGAGCGAGCCATCCGGGCGCTGGAGCGGCAACGCGAATTGGCCCGCCGCCAGGGGGTGGGCCGGTACGACTGACGCATTCATGCCACGCGCTCACCGAGACCGAGCGGAAACATCCTTGCGGCCCAACCTGCGGACGCTTGCCAATCCCGACTCGCGGGGATATCGTAAACGCTC
>Ga0366819_10070_pt1 | contig 39036 bp, 29 predicted proteins | sample TotcelFGM3001N15_FD_207091 | JGI IMG/M metagenome (GOLD analysis project Ga0366819, IMG submission 207091) | Enriched cells from coal bed in the Powder River Basin, Montana, United States - Total cells FGM rep3 HSBNCT.FGM.300.1.N15 ... | reverse complement strand
GAGCAGACCGCCCGTGAGCTGGTACTGGAAGCGACGCTCCGCCCGCGTGGACGGCCTCGGAAGGCGACTTAAGGTTCCTGACACCGTTTATTTGCCGTTTATTTGCCCGGGGCGACATCATCGATGATACGACGAGCAGTTCCGGGTCGTGTTGACCGGCGGTGCCAATGTCAAGGTCGGCTACGACGGCACCAATCTCGCGTCGCTGAGCAACGGGGGATTGCTGTGGGCACGATTACTGCACAAACTAATGCATGGAGTTCTGTACGGTGGAGAGTATGGCTGGGAGACCGGGGCCACGGGGACAATGACAGACTGGCCAACGGATGGCTTGGGCGTCCCCCTGCCACAGTCGCAGGTGAACTACGTGGCAGCTTTCACGAGCAACCACGGCCGACCCTATGATCCCATGAAGATCGACGTGTCTCTCAATGCGGGTAACTACATCGTCGAGATCTATGTCGGCGAGACTCTGACTTACCGTGATACGAGTGTTCCCCTGACGACACTCAACGCGATATTCCTTCAAACACATTGGGGAAGTGGTGTCATCTTCAGCAAAATGTCCATCGCAAAAAAGTGAGCGGCTGTCACGGCAATGGCGAAACCATGATCGAAGGGCGGTTGTTTCGCAAGCAAGACACCGACTGCAGTCCTTCGCCCTAGTGATTTGTTCGCTCGGTTGTCTCCTATTGCCCCCTGCCACGCTACGGGCCGACGAGGCTGCACGGAAGATTCAACTGGGCACGTGGGCGCGCGGCATCACCGTTGGCCCGGGAATGGACGCATCGGGTCGAATTCTGAGGGACTGCATTTTCATTGGACTGGACTTACGGAATGCCGACCTCGATGGTGCCAGCCTCGATGGCTGTACGATCTATCAATGCGACCTTCGGAATGCCACGTTCAGAGATGCGATTTTTTCGGGATGCATCTGGGAAAAGTGTAATATCGGGGGAGCCGATTTCACTGATGCCGCGATCGATGGCTACCGATCACTTCACTCGATCACATCAGCTATACGTCTTACGACAAGGCAGGTTGTTTCGACAAGGAACTACAAATCCAAGTGCCTGAGGAATTGTATCATTGCGATTGCGGACGATTCGCGCGAGGGATTGCCTGCACCCGAACTGGATTTCAGGCTCGGAAATCTCGAGGATGCGACTTTCGTGTCGGTGGACCTCACGCGATGCGACTTTACCGATGCAATCATCACGGGAATGGATGTCAATGGCGGAAGGATCGACTTCGGACAAATCGCCTCCACCAAGAGCTACAAAGAGCGGGACCTTCGTGGCGTCGGCTTCGGTGGAATTCCGGTCAAGGGCCAGTGGAATCTCTCCGGACTGAATCTAACCGGTGCGAAGTTCAATGGATCAGGCCTGTTACTAGGTGCCGATCTCACGGATGCGATCATCAGCGGGTGTTTCTTCCGGTGTTCGCTCACACCTAGACAGATATACGACACGCGGAATTACCAAGAAGGAAATCTTCCGAACGTGCGGTTCTGGAACATCGATCTTCGCGGAGCCGACTTCGCCGGAATGGAATTGAGTGGGTGTGAATTCGAGGAGTGCGACCTGACCAACGCCTCGTTCAACGACGCGGTAATTACGAATGCAAGGTTCCGCGCGCGCGGCCTCACTGCAGCACAAGTCCAAGCGACGTGGAACTACAGGAATGAGCGCATGAGTGGAATCCAACTGCCCAAGGAAATCACTGCGGTTCTGCAGACAGAGAAGGGCGAGGATCCAGAATGTAGATGATTCAAGGGAAGGAAAGGGGGGGCAGGCGCGCTATCGGTAGAGGGAATGGCATGCAAAATGGGGGGGCCGGCAAAATGGAGAGGCGTCCAATTATTGCCATTCAAGTAGCATGCTGGTAAGCTGGCGCTATGCCGCGAGCTGCTCGTATGGCCCCTGGTGGAATGGTCTTCCACGTGCTGAACCGTGGAAACGGGTCGCGTCCGGGGACATACGTTGGTCAAGATACACGTGGTAGTACATGAACTCGCCCGTGTCCAGAATGTCGCTGACCAGATGACGGCAGAGCCGCCTTGCCTGGTCCGCGTACCGCGTGTCGTGAAACCGCTTCTGGTACATCGCCAGCATGTACAGCCCGAGGCCGCTACCGCCGAGTTTGGCCTTGCGGTTGAAGTTCGTCGACAAGGAAATCCACCTGGAGCCGGCACCGCCTTCGGTCGCCAAAATCAAATTCACCGCTCCGCGGATGGGCCAAGGTCCGCGCGACCACGCGCCGGACGCTGTCGAACGGAGGCGTGGCCGCGGCGCGGACCACCATCAGACGCGGACGGCCCGGCTGATAGACGGTCAACGCAAAGCCCCAGAATTGCTTCGGCAGTCCGCTGCGCTCCAACATCTCTTGCGCCTCTGCGGCATCCGAGGCCAGGGGGCGACCGTCGCGCAGGTGTTCCCGGAGCGTTTCCAGGAATCCGAGATCGTCCGAGGTTAAGATGACAGGGCCAATGGTTGACATCGTGGCATTCTAGTTCCCACGGGGCGAGCCGCCTACGGCGCGACGATTAACGTGGCGTTTGTCGGAATCCTGGACAACAAAGCTTTTGTCGCGATTGCGCTGGCGATCCTGCTGGGCCAGATCGCGATCGTCCAGGTGGGCGGAAATGTGTTTCGCACGATTCCGTTGAGATGGCCGCATTGGCTGTTGATCCTGATCGCGACTCCGGTGGTGCTGTGGATGGGCGAGTTCGTGCGGTGGTTCGCCAGCGTGCGCGGCTTTTGAAAGTTGCGCATTTTTGGGACCGGAATTCTGGCCGAAGGCCACATTCACCGTAGCCTGGGGCAACGCCCTAGGGACACGGGCGAGCATCCGTTGTTTGGCCGAAGGCCATATTCACCGTGCTGCGTAGGGCAAGGTGAGTATGGCCTTCGGCCAAATAGGCCGGACGACACCGTGTCCCTAGGGCGTTGCCCCAGGCTACGATGGGAGCAGGCCTTCGGCCAAACACGGCCGGACCGCCGAATGCGCAACTTCAAAATGCGCGGCGCGGGGGCCGGGTGAGACACTGGGAGTTTTCAAGCGGTGTGACGGCGGCATCGCCGCAGTGCCTCGCGTGGACGGCAAGGCAAAGCCGGAACTCGAACTGCGAGATAGTGGTTTCCCATGCAGGAGGACGAGCATTTCGACCGGCTATGTTGGTCAAGTCGTCAAACGGGACTTCCGTAGGCGTTCGATGAAGGCGTAACTCGCCCCTCCTACTCCTGGTCCATCGCCGAAACGGGCAAGCCATGTCCGGGCTTGTTGGCGTAGATCAACCAGTAGGCCACCGGGATGACGAACAGGGTGAACACGGTCGAGGCGAGCAGGCCGAAGATCAGCGACCATGCCAAGCCGGAAAAAATCGGGTCGATGATAATCGGCACGGCGCCCAACATGGCGGTGACAGTGGTCAATAAAATCGGCCTCAAACGGACCACGCGACTCTCCATGATCGCATCGAACAGCGATCGCCCGCGCGACAAGGAAAGGTGGATGAAGTCCACCAAAATAATCGAATCGCGTGTCACGATGCCCGACAAGGCAATCATGCCGATCATCCCCGTTGCGGTAAAGTAGATGGGGTCCAGATAGCCGCCGACGTGCTGGGCACTGACGGCGTTCAACAACCAAAATCCGGGCATGACGCCCAGGACCGTCAGCGGGATGGCCAGCATGACAACCAGCGGAATGGTGAACGAGCCGGTTTGCGCGACCAGCAGGATGTAGACGCCAACCATCGCCGCGGCAAAGGCGAGTCCCAGATCGCGGAATACGTCCAGCGTGATCTTCCATTCGCCTTCGCCGGCAAAATCCACGACAAAACCGGCCGGCAGCCCCCAGCCAATGCCGCTGCCGTTGGCAAAAAACGTCCGCTGGTCCAGCGGACGAGGCGCATCGTCGGCGACCCAGCCGGCGCCGATTTGCGGCGTTTCGCCCGCCGCCGAAAACGGCTCGTCCCAATCGGACAGCACGTCCACGACGACGTCCGCCGGCGGGCGGCCGGCGGTTTCCGCAAACACATAGGCCACACGCTGCAGATTCTTGTGATAGATCATCTGATCGACGCGGCCCGATTCCCAGTGTCCCAATTCGGCCAAGGGAACCAGTTGACCGGTTTCCCCTTTGACCTGGACCTTGGCCAAATCCGCGGTACTGGTCCGCTGAGCGACGGGCAGCCGCAACTCGATGCGGAGCGGATTCCGCTCTGTGTCGCTGCGAATCGTGCCGACCGAATCGCCGGGCAGCAGCGTCCGCAATGTTCGCGCGATTTGGTCGGTCAAGATCCCGTTCAAGGCGGCCTTTTCCTTGTCGGTGACAAAAATCTGTTTCAACTGCGGCGCTTCGCGCACATCGTCGACATCGACCACGCCCGGCTCCCGCTCCAGTCGCGTTCGCACCGTATCGGCGGCCGCCAGCAGGTCCTCGTAGCGGTGATCCGGCTGGCCGTAGATCTCGGCCACGACACTGGCAATCACGGGGGGCCCCGGCGGCGTCTCCACCAGCTTCAAACGGGCTCGATGCCGGTCGGCAATGGCCTGCAACTCGTTCCGCATCCGCAGGCCGATGGCGTGACTCTGCATCGAGCGGTTCTTTTTTCCTACCAGGTTGATGCGGACCTCCGCCAAATGATCGCCGCGGCGGAGATAGTAGTGCCGCACCAAGCCGTTGAAGTCCATCGGCGAGGCGACGCCGGCGTAACTGGTGAAATCGGTGACTTCCGGCACGCCGGCCAAGTACGTTTCCAACTCGCGAACCGCCGCGTCCGTACGTTCGAGCGAGGTACCTTCGTCGAAATCCAGCACGAGCAGCAACTCGTTCTTGTTGTCGAACGGCAGCATTTTCAGCGGAACCATGCGGAGCGCCGCCAACCCCATCGCGCCGACCGTCAGCAGCCCCATTGTCAGCAGGAACGTCCAGGCGACGATTCGCGAACTGAGCAACGGCGCCATCAGGGGATAGAAAAAGCGATATAAGGGCGATTGCTTCAGGGATTCCAGATAGTGAACATCCTGCTCGTCATGCACCGCGGGACCTGCGCCGCCGCCCGAGCCATAGACGCGGCGGAGCACGTGGTACGCCATCCACGGCGTGATCGTCAAGGCGACCAGGATGGACATCAGCATCGTCACGGGCACGTTCAGCGCCATCGGCCCCATGTACGGCCCCATCATGCCGGTGATGAAAAACATGGGGAGGAAACTCACGATCACCGCCAAGGTAGCGGCGACCATCGGCGGCCGGATTTCCGCGACGGCCTCCATGACAATCCGCCGCGTCGCCTTCTTCCGAAGCACGAAATGCCGGGTAATGTTTTCGACGTCCACAATCGGATCGTCGACCAACAGCCCCAGCGACAGGATCAAGGCGAACAGCGTGACGCGGTTGATCGTAAAGCCCAACAGCAGGTTGACAGCCAACGTCAAACCGAACACGACCGGGACGGCGACGCCCACGATCAGCGCTTCGCGCCAGCCCAAGCCGAAAACCAGCAAGGCGATCACCATCACGACCGCGACGATCAGCCCCTCGACCAGTTCGTTGACCTTTTCGTCGGCGGTCAAGCCGAAATTGCGGGTCAAGACCAGGTCCATATCGGTCGGGATCAAGGTCTGCTGCAGTTCTTCCGCCTGCTTCAAGACGGCGTTGGCGACCCAGACGGCGTTGGAACCTTTTTTCTTGGCGATGGCGATGGTGACGGCGGGTTGGGAGACAGCCGTGGAGACGCGGGACGCGACTCCGTCAGTCGGTGCGCCGGCGGCCGCATCGTCGTCCCGATGCATCGGCGCAACCTCCGGAGTCGGATCCCGCTCCAAGCCCCGCGGATCTCCGTGCCGGTTGCCCACAAGCGTGCCCGGAAAGTTCTCATGCGCCGTAAATCCTCGGGCCGGACCCCAGCCGTGGCGCACGTAGCTGGTCACCTCGTCCGGACCGTCTGCGACGTCGGCAACGTCCTGAAGTCGCACGGGATGGCCATCGTACACGCCGACGACCAAGCCGCTCAACTGGCGCGCCGTCTCGAACGGCTGACCGGCTTCGACGCGGATCGCCTGATCCCGGCTGCGAAAATCGCCCGCGGTCAGCCGCACGTTGGCCGCCTGCAGCGCCCGCTGCAATTCCAGCGGCGACACTTGATGAGCCGCCATGCGATCGGGATCCATCAGCACCTGGACGATGCGAGGCCGGCCGCCGACCACATAGGCCCGCGACACATTCGCCACACTCGCCAGCCGCTGCGTCACCTCTTCGGCGACGCGGCGCAACGCCATGTCGCCCGCTTCGGCGCTAGTTAGCGTCAACGTCACGATCGGCACGTCGTCGATCTCGACCGGTTTGATGACCCAGCCGGTGACGCCGGACGGTACCACGTCCACGTTTTCGTCCAGCTTCTTGTACAGCTTGACCAAGCTCCGCTCGCGATCCTCGCCCACATAATAGCGGACCGTGATGACGGCTTGGTCCGCCTGGCTCATCGAATAGACGTACTCGACGCCGTCGATTTGATAGAGCATCTTTTCCAACGGTGTCGTGACCAGCTGTTCCACTTCGTCGGCATTGTGGCCGGGGATTTGGACGAAGACATCGGCCAGCGGCACGACGATCTGAGGATCTTCCTCGCGCGGCGTCAGCCCCAGTGCGACCAGGCCGATCGCGGAGGCGAGCAGGATCAGGATCAGCGCCAGATTCGAATCGAGAAAGACCCTCACGAGCCGGTTCATGAGGCCTTGATCGTGGGGCAGCGAGACACCGGGTTGTTCCGTCATGGCGGGACTCCTCAAGCGGCAGCAGCGATAATCCGTTCGCCTTCGCGCAAACCGGACAGTACTTCGACATCACCGTCCAGCGTTCGCCCCGTACGGATCGCTCGCCGGCTGATGCGTTCCCCTTCGACGATCTCGACCAACTCCAACTGGCCGATATTTCGTACGGCCTTGCGGGGAATGACCAGGATCTCTTCCTCCGCCAGAGGAATCAAGATCCGCCCGAACATGCCGCTGTAGACGCCCGGCGGACAGGGGCCGGTGACCTTTACCTGAAAGGTTCGGCTGGCCGTCTTGGCCTCCGGGACGATCTCGCTGATCGTGCCGATACATTGCTTGTCCAGTCCCTGAATCACGACCCCGATATCTTGTCCGGTCCGCATATCCAAAGCCAGCGACTCGCGGACACTGGCCACCAACTGCATCCGGGTGGGATCGAAAATCGTCACCAGCACCTGGCCCGGCGTGACCGTGTCTCCCACGTCGACCTGTTTGTCGATCACCACGCCGTCCATCGGCGCACGCACGGTTGCCCAGTCGAGCATCGCTTGCACTTCCTTGACGACCTCCCGGCTGCGCTGCAGTTCCGCCTCGGCGGATTTCCGTGCCGAGACGGTTCGCTCGTATTCCTGCTGACTGATCACCCGATTCTTGGCCAGTGGCGCATAGCGTTTTTCCTCCGAGGCCGCCTGGTCGCGAGCCGCTTCCGCCGACTGGACGGCCGCCGCCGCCTGCTCGAGCTTGGCGCGCAAGTCGCCGTCGTCCAAACGCACCAGGACGTCTCCCGCACGGACCGCTTGCCCCGCCTTCAGATTGACTTCCAACACCCGCGCCAGCAACTTGCTGCCGACGCTGGTCTCGTGAACCGCCCGAATGCTGCCCACGGCGCTCTCCACGATCGGCATTTTGCGCAGGCGTGCCGAAACCACTTCGCTTCCCGCCGGAACCGTCGCTGCCGGGACGCTGTCCGCAACGAGAGGCACCTTCGGCTCGAACTTGCCCGCCAGCCACAGCAACATCAGGATCACCGCGGCGGCAAACGTCAAGCCCAAAGCCAACTGGCCCATCCCCCGCATCCAGCGCATCAAAACCTCGCGACGCAGCGTCATGATTCGCCTCCTTCATTTCCAGCCGTGTGGGCCGCGGATGCTGCCGAATTCGCCGTCGGCCGTTGGGCTCCGGATGGAACCAATACCCAGAACCAACCTCGCAGTTCATCCACGTCAAAGCCCGTCGCTTGATCGTCCGGATAATGCGCGGCCAACGCTTCGCGGATCTCCGGCAACACCTGGTCCTGCGGCCCATGACACAGCAGGCATTCGGCTTTGAGCCGGATCGGCAGCAGGGCACCTAGACCGCCGTCCGGCAACGCGACAAACCGGGGCTCGGGACTGCGGGCATCGACCAGCGGTCGCGCCCAATCGGGCGGTGCGTTCTTCGGATTCCGCAGACGGAACGACGTCCGCCCGATGCTGACGCCGAATTCCTCGGCGATTTCGGATGCGATCTGCGGCGCTTGTTGCCGACAGACACCGATCGCCGCCGCGGGCCCCGAGGCAGCGAGCGCCTCGGTCAATTTGCCGAACAGCCGCGCCGCCATTGCATCGCGGGCGGTCAAGGCGAGTTGCCGTTGCTCCTGCTGCTCACGGCTCAGCGGCGTTTCGGACGGCGCCGCGGGAGGTGGAGCGTCCGGCGATTCTGCCGGCCGGCATCCCGCCACCAGTCCAGCAAGAACAAACAACACGGATTTCCAGCGTCCGATCATGAGCGGTCTCCTCCTGTCCTTTGGGGCCGCAATCCAAGAAGTCCACCGGCCGAGCCTCAACACGACTGCCGGCCGCAACCCACTAAACGCACGATCCGCCTATTTTCAAGGGCGGACGGTGAGCTGAAAAGGAGGGGGAGAGCAAAAATCAATCTTCGTCAGCCCTGGATTTTGCCTCCGGCGATTTCGGGACACGATCATCCTGCTCTTGCTGGTTAGCGACCGAACTCGGCCGACAATCAGGAGCCATTCACGTCGACACACCAAAGCGAGGCAAAATCCACATCTGCAGCGCAAACCAGGCTGCGACGAACGCGAGGAGAAAGAGGATTTCCATGTTCGATGATCCTTCGGCAGGCGCGCTGCCAAAAAGCTGAGATTGATTTTGATTTGACTTCTGATCTGACATTTCATCTCCCATCTACGCTGAAATGCGTCTTGGGGGATCCAATTGCTGCTACAAATACTGACTCGCGAACCATCCCGGAAGTTACAAAATTGTCCAGCTTAGCCCGTTTAATTTCATCATGCAGGACCGAGGCATCGAGCGCGAGGCATCGAGTGCTATCCAAATGAATGATAGAAGCATCAAGAACGTGTGTCACGGCCGGAGCGCGAACTCGTCGTTGGGAGCATCGCGAAGACTGCGGCTGCGGGGGGCGAAGAATCGTCGATCAATACCCGAGCAGCGGACGCACAAAGCTGGGCACCACGACCGAATCCCCCTCGTCCACTCCCGCCTCGACGTAGCCGTGACGGTTGCGGAAGAAATCCTCGCCAAACGCCTCGCGTTGCGGGCTCTGCAGAAACTCGATGTGCAGATCTTCGAATAAGACGTTTTGGCCGCGCCCCGCGTGATTGCCGCTTTGCCGGCCCGGCAGATGCAGGCTGGGCGCATCGGCCACCAGCGCAAAGTTGTAGCGCACTCGATTGCGAGGCGTCTTGTACCGGCCGTCGGCGATGTTGCCCAGAGTATAGCCGTAGGTGCCGCCCATGATTCGATGCAGTTCCCACAGCTGCTGGCCCTGCGCCCGATCCAACACGGCCAAGCTGGGAATGTGAAATTCGCCGCTGCGCAGATCCAAGGGCGATCCGGGACAGAGAACGACACACGAGTTCTCCAGATACCCGCCCTCGTTCAAGATGATCGCGTAAATTCCCGCCGCCGCGCGATTGCCGCTGACAGGAATCGACGGAAAGAAGCCGTGATTGTGCTCGCTATATCCCGTCAGCGCCAAGCCCAGATGGCGAAGGTTCTCTCCGCACGCGGCGACCTGCGACCGATAGCGACTGCCGGCAATGGCCGGAAAAAACAAGAACGCGGCAGCCAGCAGAATGCCCGCGACGACGATCGCGTCCGCGGCGGACCAACCGCTCGACGAAACCTTCATTTCTCTGATGGCGGCACGGCCGCGCCAAGCTCCGACGCGCCCACGGCTGGGCCGCACTTCGGCCGGGACCACCGGCGGATGCTCGGCGGCGCAGCCGGCGACCAGATCACAAGTCATTTCCGCCAGTCCCACAGGCGGCTCAAAATCCTCGTTGGTGGCGTCCAGGGGCCGCAACGCCCGCCGTAGGGACTCCAACTCCCGCCGCAACTGAGGGTCCGCTTGCAGCGCTTGAAAGATGCTTTGCCGTTCGGGCTCGTCCAGGGCGTTGAGCAGGTAACCCAACAGGTCTTCACGCATCGCTCAGTCCAAGTCGGGATGGTGACGGTGCCAGAACTCGGCCAGCTTTGTGATAGCCGTGTGAAGCCGGCTGCGAACCGTCCCCACGGGGATCGATAAAACTTCGGCTGCCTCACGGTAGAGGAGCCCTTGATAATACACCAAATGGATCACCGCGCGCATGGGCTCGGATAACTGGTCCAACGCTGCGCCAAGCAACTTGTCCCGTTCACCGTCGGCGGCCTGACGCGCCGGGTCCGGTTCCTCGCTGACCGTCAGCTCGACCAAGGCCCGCCCTTCGTCCGCTTCTCGCAGCCGGCTCGGTCGCTCCAGACTGATCGCTCGATGTCGCCGGTTGCTGCGTTGCGCGTCGATGGCTTGATTGGTCGCAATCGTGTACAGCCAAGGGCGCACCCGCCGCTGGGCGTCAAACTGCTGGCACTTCAAATGCACCTGCAGGAACACTGCTTGGAAAGCGTCCTCCGCCGCCTCGACACTGCCCAAGTAGCGTCGCAAGTAGCTGTACAGTTCGCGTTCGTAACGGTTTACCAACTCGGCGAATAACTCACGGCGGCCGTTCTCGCGATACTGGATCAGCAGGTCTTCGTCCGACCACTGGTCCAACGAGTGAGGCTCCGTCCGATAAGCTTTCGCCGTACTTAGCGTCGCTTTCATTGGTTCTACGAAGCTTGTAAAGAAGAGTTCAGACAAAAAACATTCCTATTGGATCACCGCACGTGCTCTGATGGTAACACACAGCCGGGTGACCTGCCAAGCGTTTCGAGGAAAGTTGCTTGAGATTCGCTCGACGACGCTCCGCCATGCTGCCCTTGTTCCGGCCGCAATTTCGGCCGTCTTTCAGCCATTTCAGACGATTAGCAAGATCCGTGCCATTGCCGAACGACCGGCCCAGTCCCCGTTTTCCAAGCCGCACTGGGATTCCATAAAGCATTGTGCAATTTGAGTTTAGACATTTTTTTGATCTGCTCTTGACGCGGGGAATGCTAGCTCGTGTTTTTGAATTTTCTACAAGCCACCCCGTCCAAACGAGAATCGACTTCCTGCGAAAGTCAATCATTTTCTTGCTTGGCGGCGGAGAATTCCCGCGCGGCGTTGTTGTCCCTAGCGATCAACCTACCGGCAGCGCGTGTGCCGAGGGCAAGGGCCGCCGACGTTTTCACCAAGTACCAAGCCGGCTGGCACCGATAGATCTACTGACGAAAAAGCCTGGGAGAACCGCGAGATGCCGGACGGGAAACGCAAGCGAAGATACAGCCCGGATGAGGCCAAACGCCGCTGGTACGCGTTGCACCGGTCCCGTCGCTTCCGCCGCCGCTTCTGGCAGTTGGCCAGCAAGTCCGATCGAGCGTCGCCGATCTTGGCCTTCGCCTGTTCTTGGCCCAGCGACACGCCCACCGACGCGATCGTATAACGCCGCGGACACGATCGCGTCTGGCCCGATGGCAGAAAGCGAGCGTCAAGCAGCAAGGATTCCAGGGACGCGAAAGTCGCGCGAACTCGTAGGACACCAGCCTAACCGATCTCGCTGGCAAGCAGCGAGGATTTCAGGGGAACGGGACGCGCTGCGAGCGACCTTGTTTACGAATTGGGGCGATTGCGGATGGCGCTGCATCGGTCACAGGCCGCAACGGGCTCTGCGGACGCGGCGGTGAGTTCCGCGATGTGGCACACGCGGACGGGCAAGCCGCGGCGATGGACGCCGAAGCTGAGATGAATGATACAGGCGGGACAGGACGTGACCAATAAATTCGCGCCGGTGCGTTCGACGTTGTCCAATTTGCGGTCCAGGACCTCCAGGGACAAGTCGTAATGATACGCGGCATAAGAACCGGCCCCGCCGCAACACCAGTCGGCTTCGGGCAACTCGCGATATTCGATGCCCGGCAACGAACGGAGAAGATCCCGCGGCTGGCGGACCAATTTCTGGCCGCGAACGGCATGGCAGGGGTCGTGATACGTGGCAATAACTTTCTCTCCCGCTTCCCCGTGCGGCAGTGGCGCGGCTTGCGGAAGCAACTCGACGATGTCGCGGACGCGCGCGGCCTGGACCTCGGCCGCCTGGTGGCGCGGATCGGCCTCGTCAAACAGGGCGGGGTATTTTTTGAGAAACGAGGCACAACTGGAACAGTCGGTGACGATCACGTCGAAGTGACGGGGTTCTAACAACGCCAGATTCTTTTCCGCCATCGTCCGGGCCGCCGCCCGGTCGCCATATGTCATTGCCGGCAGACCGCAACAACAGTTCTCCAGAACCTCGACGGTGCGGCCGACGGCGCGCAAGATTCCGAGCGTTGCTTGAGCGGCGTCGGGACACAGGGCGTCGATGCCGCAGCCGACGAAATATCCGATGCGCAGTTCGCCTTGACCCGCGAGCACGCCGGGCGGCACCCGGTCCCGAAACGCCTGGTCGGGCAGCCGCTTGACGATCCGCTGGGCGCGGGGAAAATCCCGACCAAAGGCCCGCAACAGGCCCAGGGCACCGGCCACGTTCGACAATCCGCTCTTCAAGGACAACCCCGCGGCGCGGGCCGCCCAACGCAGCCGCTTGGGATACGGCAGCAGATGGTTGAACAACAGCCGATGAAGCTTCTCGCGTCCGACGCGTTCGAGGTACTCGGTGCGGGCGTCCACCACCAAATCCGCCGTGGCGACGCCGGGAAAACAATTGGCCGTGCACGCTCCGCACAGCAAACAGTTGAACAGCGGCTCTTTCAGCTCCTCGTCCCAGCCGATGCGTTTCTCGATCAGGGCCCGCAACAGGGCCACGCGCCCGCGCGCCACCCCCGCTTCGTGTCCCGTCGCGCGAAAGATGGGACAGGCCACCTGACAAAAGCCGCAGCGATTACAGCGGGAAATCTCGTCGTATTGTTGCTCGATGCTCATGTTCTATCTCTTGCCAGGCAGGCCACCGGGCGCGAAAATGCCGCGCGGGTCCAAAGCCGTTTTAATCTTGTGCATCAGCGCCCAATCCGGGCGCGGCGGTCCCCAGACGCCGCCATCGGAATGGAACGCGTCCGACGCCTGGTCCGGCAGTTTCTCAAGCACCACCGTACCTTCAAAATCCTCGGCAGCCGCGCACCACTGGGCCCACTGGGCAGCTGACAATTCCGAAACCCCGACCGTGACCCGTCCGCACCCCAAGTCGGCCAGCATCCCCGCCGCGGGCGCCAAGTCCCGCCGTGCGGAAAGAAAACCGAGGACCTGATTCGGCGGCAGATCGACGCGCAACCGGTACGCAGCGCGATCCAGAAGCTCGAAAAAATCTTGGCAAACCCCGTCCAGCGGCGAATACTCCCAAGACGACGGACTTGTGAAACCGTGCTGTGCCAGGCCCTGGCGAAGGCCCTCAACTTGGGCGCCGACCGTTTCGCGGAAGCCCTCAAAACCGGCGATCATCCGCCACGTGGTTTGCTCTTCGGCTCGCAGTTCGGGATGATCCGGCACGGCGACGACGAAGTTGGGTTCGAGCTTCGATTGCAGCAGCCACGCTGCGGCCGCCGCACACGAGACGAGCGTCCCGCGGCCACCGACGGCCACACACCACTCGGGCAGGGCCGAGATGCGAAATGTCAATTCGGTAATGAATCCCAAGGTGCCGGCGGAGCCCGCCATCAGCCGTGTCACGTCGTAACCCGCCACATTCTTCATCACCCGGCCTCCGGCCGAAATCTGCCGCCCGGTACCGGAGATGAATTTCAAGCCCAGCAGCAGATCGCGCGGAGCCCCGTAACGCAGCCGCTCGGGTCCACAGGCATTCGACGCCGCAATTCCGCCCAGCGTATGCCGGCGCCGCGGCGGTCTCAGCGGCAGCCACTGGCCGTGCGCGCCCAGCGTCGTCTGCAACTGAGCCAACGAGAGGCCCGCTTGAACACCGACGACTTGCGTGGCCGGATCGTATTCCGTCACGGCCGTCAATTTGACGCTGCGCAACGCCGTTGCCGCTCGAACCGGCCCCTGGCCACTACCCGCCGCCGCGCCCTTCCCCGCCGGCAAGACGGCGCGGCGGTCGAGACAGGCGCGGCGCACGATATCCCGCGCTTCGGCCACATCGCTGGGAACCCATTCCAAATCTCCGGCGAATTCCGGCGGGGCCGGCTCCGCCGGCACGGGAGCGTCGCCAGGCGGAGGCAGTAGTTTGCCTGGATTCAGCAGGCCGTGCGGATCGAAAGCCGCCCGCAGCTGCCGTTGAAAGTCCAAGTCGTCCTCGGAGAAGACCAGCCGCATGCCGTCCAACTTCTCCGTCCCGATCCCGTGTTCGCCGCTGATGGTGCCCCCCAGCGCGACGCACGCTTCCATGATCTCGTGTCCGGCTCGATGCACCCGCTGGACTTGATCGGGATCGCGCGGATCGAACAGGATCACCGGATGCAGATTGCCATCGCCGGCATGGAACACGTTGCTGTGGCCCAGCCGGTACCGGTCGGCGATCGCGGCGACTTGAATCAAGGCGTCAGGCAGACGCGTGCGGGGCACGGTACAGTCGGCCACCAGGAAACTGGGCGCCATCCGGGCGATCGCTCCGAAAGCCCCCCGCCGGCCCGCCCATAACAAATCGCGTTCGGCCGCGTCTTTGGCCTTGCGAACTTCGCGGCAACCGTTTTGCAGGCACAACTGGCCGATGCGTTCCGCTTGTTGGGCCAAGCCGGCCAGTGGCCCGTCCACTTCGACAATCAACACGGCCGCCGCATCCAACGGGTATCCGCAAGGCTTGCTGGCCTCGACCGCGCGGATCACCGCCCCGTCCATCATCTCCAGCGTCGCCGGAGTCATCCCCGCCGCGACAATCGCCGAAACCGAGCGGGCGGCGTCTGCGATATCGTCATAGACGATCAGCATGGTCAGGAGCGATTCCGCCGCGGGCATGATCCGCACGACCATCTCGGTCACGACGGCCAGCGTGCCTTCGCTGCCCACCAGCACGCCGCGCAAATCGTAACCGGGCGGGTCCAGGGCCGGGCCGCCCATCTGCAGCACTTCGCCGCCCGGCATCACAGCGGTCACCCCCAGCACGTGGTTCGTCATCACGCCGTATTTCACGCAGTGGGGACCGCCGGCGTTTTCGGCCACATTGCCGCCCAGCGTGGCGGCCTTTTGGCTGGCCGGATCGGGCGCGAACAGAAACCCGTGCGGAGCCAAAGCCTGCTGCAATTCGAGATTCGTCACTCCCGCTTGAACGACGGCATAACGGCCCTCGGGCCGGATCGTCAGGATGCGATTGAGCCGCGTCAGCCCGATCACCAGGCCGCCGTGAGAAGCGATCGTTCCGCCGGACAGGTTCGTCCCAAAGCCGCGCGGCACATAAGCCACGCCGGCTTCGGTCGCCAGACGCACCACGGCAGCCGTCTGCGCGGTATCGGCAGGAAAGACGATCGCCTCCGGCTTGCCAACGGCCAGCGAAGCATCATACGAGTACACCTCGGTGTCGCTGCGCCGACAAGCGACGTGGTCGTCGCCGACGATCCGCCTCAATTCTCGCAGTATAGCAGCGTCAAGCATGGGAACTCCAAACCAACGGTGCAGCCTCGATCGCGGCCCGCCAAGGCTTGGATTCGTCCCGGGCGACGTCTGGCAGGGGAAGTCAAGGCAAAAGCATTGCCGTCATCATAGCTTGCGGATCGAACGCGGGCAACGCGGCGGACATCCCCTGCGCGAAAGACGAAAGTGGTCGCCCTAGGATTACGGCGCTGCGCCTGGCTGGCCCCATTGCACGCCCGGTGTCGCCGCGTACGCTTGCCAATGATCGCCGACACGGCCTTGCACCGCGTCGCCGCGGTGCAAGACCAGGCGGTACTGCAACCGCAGCGGCTGGTCCGGCTCGATCGTCCAAGGCCGCTCGCCGCAAAACGCCGCGCCGGCCCAGCCGTCGTTGCGACAGTGCCACATCGGCGGATGGTTGGGGTTAGCCGGATGATCGAGCGCGGCAATCCCCGACCAGCAGCCGGCCGTGATTGGGCCGGACTGGTCCAGCCACTCGGCACGCTGCAGATGAACGTTTTGCTCGTTTCGTTGCCCGCGGGCGTTCAGAATCTCGCCGCCGCCGTCAAACGGCGTCAGCGATTGGGCGACGCGGAGGGCCAGAAACCCGAATGTCGTCTGCCCTAATTCGACCGCTTCCTTGCCCGCCGGACGGAACTGCAAATCCAAATCCATCAGCCGCACGTCTTCGCCGGCGGCAAAAATCGTGATCGACCGCTGTTCGTCCAACAGATCCGTCTCGCCGTCTCGCCAGCAAGTGCGGATCACGAGCCGACAGAAGACGGGACCGTCTTCGAGCAGGACGAGTTCTCGGTGAAGGATCAGACCCCCGTTATCCGACCAGAAATTGCGGCCGGCCACGTGATGGTGAGCGATCCACAGTGAATAATGATGCCGGTGGCTGCCGGTGGGATCGTGCGCTTTGCCGAATTCCGTCAGCGAGATGCCATCCAAGCCGTTGACGGGATAGCAGAACGGGCGGCGGATGACGGGCGCCGAGCCCGAGGGCAATCCCGCCAGCGGTCCCACGTGATAACTGGTTACCGGCCGGCCGTTGTCGGTGACGTGCAGCACGCCCTCGAGGGGCCACTGAGGCCGGATCTGCATCCGCGGAAAATACGCCAGCGGCGTCGCGCGATCCTGGTCGTCGAACATCCGCCAGTTCTGCGGCGCGTAGGGAACTTGAATCGCCCGTCCGCGCCGCAGCACGCCGAACTGCAGCCGATAGCTTGCCCGGCCCTCGCGATCGGCGCGCGCGAGCCACCATAACTGGCCGCCCGTCGCGACCGCGCCCTGCGACTCGGAAGCCGCGGCCTCGGTGAGATAGCTGACGCCCGTTACCGTGCCGGGCAGGAATTGACGCACCGCCGCCCGCGGCTGGGGGCGAGCCAGCAACTGGACCGGCTGTTCGCATCGGCTGCCATCGGCCAAGATGTGGAACAGTCGGACCGAGCGCTCGTCCACCGCGCCGGACTTGCCGGTCTGCTGTAACAGGCTCGCGAAATCGGCTTCGCAATGGATCGGCACCAGCGTCGCATCCGGCGGCAACCCGGCCACGTCGATCGAGACCTCGAACCGTTCGTACAGCGAACCGCCATCCTCGGCCGGTGTTTCCGCACCGCAAGCCGGCGCGGCAGCGAATGTGGCGAACAGGACGGTAACGCACAGACGTTGACGAGTAATGGCGGACATTTCGGGACTCCTTGGAAAACGGGCACGCATGGCACGGCAGGCGGTTCTGGATCTACCGTATCACCCGGAGCCGGCGGCGGGGCGTGCCTCAACTCACGCGGACGCCGCGTTGGACCAGCGCGGCGATCAAGTCAGCCACGCCGGTGAACAGGACGGCGTCGAAGCCGGCGCGGCAGGCGCCTTCGACATGTTCCGGGCGATCGTCGACAAAGAAAATCTCGGCGGGCGCGACACCCGCCAGCCGAGCGGCGGCCTGAAAGATGGCCGCATCGGGTTTCATGGCGCCCAACTCGTAACTGAGCGCCGTCACCTCGAACAACTGCGCTAAGAAGGGGAACTTTTGCTTTACGCAAAACTGCCAGTGGGCTTCGCACGTATTGGACAGCAGCCCCGTTCGATACCCGAAGCCGCGGAGCCGCAGAATCAAATCCACGACCGTTTCGTCCGCCTGGAACATATCGCTCGAAGCCACCAGCAGCCCGTCGAGATCCGGCCGCTTGCCGGTCTGCTCGCAGAAAGCTTCGTAGAACTGGAGAGTGGTCAGCGCGCCGCATTCATACGCCGTCTCCAGGCCGCTATCGAAGACGATCTGCTGGATTTCGGCATCGGACACGCCTGCCAACTCGGCCATCTGACGAATGGCAATCAGGTAATCGAAGGGCAATACGACGTTGCCCAGGTCGAAATAGAGAAAGGTCGGTGTCAGAGGCTTCAAGGCATGTCCTTCCAGAGCACGTTTTCGCAAGCGGTCGCGTGGCACGGCCTGCTTGCTGGCCATGTATGCCGCGTTCTCGCTGCTGGCAAGCAAGCAGTGTCACAAGCCGTGTATCCACGCCTTTCTCAATCACACCGCCGGTCCGAAGTGCGGCCCCCACTCCGTGGCCAATTCGCGGCCCAGCTTGGCCAGCATCGTCTGTTGCGCCGGCTCCAGCGGTTGACAATTCTTGACGGTCTGGACGTTTTGCCGCAGTTGCTCTTTGTCGTACACGCCCAGGTTCAGCGTCGAGACGCCGGGCACGGCCGCCGTGTAACGCACCGCCAAATCCAGGTGCTCGACGTCGATCTGTGGTTTGGGCTGTTGGTAATCCATCTTCTTGGCGCCGCCAAACACCTTCATGGCGACGATGCCCACGTTGTGTTTGCGAGCCAACGGTAGAACTTCGGACTCGAAGTGATACGTATAGCGGTCGACAAAGTTGACGATCGTCAACAGCACATCCACGTCGCCGCTGTCCAAGAAGCCGTGACACTTGGCCGACAGATGGTGCGCCGAGATCCCCAAGAACCGGAACTTGCCGGCCTGCTTTTGCTTCAGCAGCCACGAAAATACCCCGTCCGGACCTGTCGCGTTCTCGATTTCGCGATGGCCGACGCTGTGATAATAGACCAGGTCCACACAGTCGGTTTTCAGCAGTTTCAGCGAATTCGAAAACGATTTTTCGGCTTCGTCGATCGTGTCCGCCCAGACCTTGGTCGCCAAGAACACGTCCTTGCGCCGTGCGCCCAGCGCTTTGCCGATGCCCTCTTCCGCCTTGTCGTACTTGGGCGCCGTATCGATCGACGTAATGCCCAGATCGAGAGCTTCCTGGACGATTCCGGCAATCTGGTCGATCGAGACCTGCTTGCTCAGCCCGCAGGGCGCCGTGCCCAGCGTCATCAGCGTCACGGGTACTCCGGTCCGGCCCAACACGCGCGTCGGCCAAGGGCCTGCCGCCGCCGAATCGGCGGCGATCGCCGGCCCGCCCGCGGCGCCCAGCGTGACGCCTCCCGCCAGACAGCCGGCCTCGTACAGAAACTCACGACGGGATATCGCAGACGATTTCGAATTGACCATAGTCGTGCTCCTTTCGTTTTATGCCTGTCCTTTTATGCCTGTCCTGCTATGCCGCATCTAAAAGTTCGCGGTTTCGCTACATTCTTCTGTCACTCGAGCATCCTGTCATCTCTTTTTCCGTCTTTTTTTGCCGATCTTTCCCTATCGGCAGTTCCATTCTGCCCGATGCGCCGGCACTTGCAAATAGGCCCTTGGCCGCGGTACGAGGTTTGGGATAGTGGTTGACACGCTTGCGGTCCAGTACACTCGATGGGATTCCAGCCGGCAGAATGTAACCCCAGCGCCCCCCAGACTTGAACCCGGGATGGGAACCGCCCGCACCTTCAGGAGAAAGCCCATGAAACGCGTTTGGAAACACCTCGTATTGCAACTGCTCGTCATCGCGTGTTGCCAGCCTGCGTTCGGTCGCGCGGCGGAAGGCGATGTCGAACGCATCGAAGCTGCGATTCGCACGGCCCAGAGCCGGCAGGAGGCCGATTCGCCGGATGCCTTGAACTTTCTCGCCGCCGAGGTCGTGACGGCCGCCGCCGACCCGGCCCAGCGGGCCGCCATGGAACAGTTGATGATCCGCGGGTTGGCCGGTGCCCAGACCCGCGCCGGACGCGACTTCTTTTGTCGGCAATTGGTGATGATCGGCAGCGAAGCCGCCGTCCCGGAACTGGGTAACCTGCTGACGGTCGCCGAATCGTCGCACATCGCCCGCTATGCGCTGGCCCGCATCCCCGGCGGCGCAGCCGATGCGGCGTTGCTCGAAGCTCTCGGCACCGCGGACGACAACCTCAAAATCGGCATCGTCAACTCGCTGGGGACGCGGAACTGCCGTGCCGCCGTCGAGCGGATCGCCGCGCTGGTGGTCAGCCCGAACGAAGATCTGGTGTCCGCCGCGCTAGCCGCGCTGGGCCGCATCGATTCGGACGCCGCTGTTGCGGCCGTGGCCAAAGCTCACGGTACCGTATCCGCCAAGCTGAAACCCGCCGCGACCGATGCGTACTTGGATTGTGCGGCGCGGATGGTCAAGCAAGGCAAGCTTGAACCGGCCTTGGCCATCTACCGCCAACTTTTCGCCCCTGACCAGGCGTCCATCTGCCGCGTCGCTGCGTTGAACGGAATGATTGCGGCACAACGCGACCAGTCCGTCGCGCTCGTTATCGCCGCGCTGGGAGACGACGACGCGGAGGTCCGCCGCGTGGCCGTACCGTCGCTGCGCAACGTGCCAGGCGAGGCCGCGACGCAGGCGATCGTGGCGGAATTGGCACGTCAACGTGACGAAGTCCGCGCTCAGTTGCTGGGCGTGCTGGCGGACCGAGGCGATCCGGCGGCTCTGCCCGCGGTCGTCCAAGCGGCGGACGCGGCAGTGCCCGCGGTGCGTGTGGCCGCCCTGAACGCGCTGGCCGCGCTGGGCAACGCGTCCGTCGTCCCGCTGCTTGCGCAGCGGGGCGCCGGGGCCGAAGAGTCCGCCGAGCAACAAGCCGCCCGCAACAGTCTGCGGCTGATGGCGACCGAGGGCATCAACGCCGCGATCGCCAAACAATTGTCGGCCGAGAATTCCGCCGTGCGGGCCGAAGCGGCCAAGGCGCTGGCCGCCCGCGGCGCAGCGGATCAAGCCGCCGCGCTGCTGGCCGCCGCCGAAGATCGGGAACCGGCGGTGGCGGCGGAAGTGTTCAAGGCGATCCGCGCTATTGCCACCTCGCAGCACGTCCCGGCGCTGGTCAAATTACTGACCAGCACCCAGGACGCCGCCGTCCGCAGCGAAGCGGAAAACGCCGTCGTCGCGGCCGCGGGGATGACGGAAGCGGGCAAGAATCCCGCCGAGCCCGTCTTGGCGGCGATGCCGGGCGCTGCAGCGCCCGAAGTCCGCGCGTCGTTGTTGCGCGTGCTGGGCCGAATCGCCCACGCCTCAGCCCTGCCTGTTTTGTACCAGTCCGCCGCGGACGCCGACGCGGCCGTCAAGGATGCGGCGATCCGCGCGTTGGCCGAATGGCCGACCGGCGAACCCGCGGGGGTGCTGGAGGGCATCGCGGCGGATGATTCGGCGACGCCCGTTCACCGGGTTCTGGCGCTGCGCGGCTATGTGAACATGATCCCCAAACAGCCGGAGGCCACCGACGATCAAATCCTGGGCAATTATGCGCGGGCGATCCAGTTGGCAGGCCGCAACGAGGAAAAACAACTGGTACTGTCGCGATTGGGCTTGGTTCGCCATCGCCGGGCGTTGGAGATGGCTCGGCAACACGCCGCCGACCCCGCCTTGAAGCAAGCCGCACAGTCCGCCGCGCAGAGCATCGAAAAACTGCTGGCCGCCCCGGCTCGCGTCAGCGCTTCGCACAATCCCGACAAAGCCGGCAACGCGATCGACAAAGACCCCAACACCCGCTGGGACACCGGCGGAGCCCAGCAGGGCGGCGAGTGGTTCCGCATCGAATTGGACGAGGACTGTTTGATTGCGGGCCTGGTGCTGGACACCCGCGGTTCGGGCGGCGACTATCCGCGCGGCTACGAGATCTATGTATCGCCCAGCAGCTTGGGCGACGGGCAGCTCGTGCTGAAAGGCCAAGGCAACGAGGCGGTGACGAAGATCGCCTTTCCCCAACCGGTTCGCGGCCGCGCGATCAAGATCGTCCAAACCGGCCGCGCCGAGGGCCTGTTCTGGTCGATTCACGAACTGACCGTCGACGCTCAACCGGCGGGCCAGTAGACGCGACACCGTCAACGGGGAGGTACACTTGTCGGCCAATGGCGGCTCGGGCCCGCGTCCGCGTCCCACCGGCACGCCGGACGTGCTCACCGGTCTCAACTGGGATCTGTGGCTGGGTCCGGCTGCCGATCGCCTCTACCACCCGCAGCGGATGGCCTGGGGCCAGTGGCGTGATTTCGCCAACGGTTACATGGGCATGTGGGGTTCCCACTCGTATCCCGCGGTCTTCAAGGGGCGGAAGCTGGATACCTTGTGGCCGGTCGGGAAGCAGACTCCCGTGGCCGGCCGGAAGACGATCCGCGTGACGGCCGAGGTCTCGGAACTGGCCCAGGACAACTTCCCTCGCTGAGCGATCATCCACTGGGACATCCCTGCTCGCGAGGAGATGCCGCCCGTGCGGATCACCGGCTACGCAGGCTACGACGGCCGGGGGCAGGCCGGCGAGCGGTGGCGTGCCACGATCCAGGAGGTGTTCGCCGGGATGCCCGAGTATGGCGACCCTGCCGATCCGAAGTGGCAGCACTGGGGCGGCCCGGGCCGCGTCGGACTCCCCAAAGCCTCGGTTGGCAGCAAGGGGTTCACTTTGTTCCCGGATCAAACACTGGAGTTCGACCCCGTTGCTTGCAGGATTATCAACGTCGACGAGGCCAACCAGGCAGTGGCGCCCGAGTACCGCACTGGATGGTCGCTGTAACGATCAGTTTGTGGTATCGTGGAAGTTGGCTGCGAAACGGACCAATCGAGAATCTCAGGCGCCAGAGTGCCTGACCCACCAAACGTTGACAAGGAGCATCACGATGGCCACTTCAGGTGAGGGAAGAATCGGGCACGCGGCTTTTCCTCGGGAGGTGACGCGGCGGAGATTTCTGGGCGCGGCGGCGACCACGGGCACGCTCCTGCTGCCGCATGATCGAGCCTGTGGCTACGCGGCCAACGAACAGTTGCAGGTGGCCGTGGTGGGCCTCGGCGGGCGAGGCTCGGACTTTGCCGTCGAGGAAGGATGGTCCTCGGTGCGCCAGCAGATGGGCGGCCGAATCGCCGCGCTGTGCGACGTCAACAAGACAAAAGCGGCCGCGTCGTTTGAACGCTACCCGGACATCCCGAAGTACGAAGATTTCCGGGAGATGATTGACCAGATGGGGTCGAAGCTGGACGCCGTCGTCGTCGCCACGCCCGACCACGTCCACGCCGCACCATCGGCCCTGGCCCTGCGATCCGGCCTGCATGTGTTCTGCGAGAAGGGGCTGACTCGCACCATCCAGGAAGCCCGCACCCTGGCCGAGTTGACCGTCGAGAAGAAACGCTCGACCCAAATGGGCAACCAGGCTGGCTACAACGAGCGCGTGATCGAGAACGTGTGGGCCGGCCGGCTCGGCGAAATCCAGACGATCCACATGTGGGGCGGACCCGGCGCGGGTCCGCGCAAGGCACCCTCGGGGACGCACGAGGTGCCCGACTACCTGAACTGGGACCTGTGGCTCGGCCCGGCGGCTTATCGGCCCTACCACCCGGAATGGATGCGGCATTCCATGTGGCGGGACTTTTCCTGTGGGCATCCGGGGTGGTGGGGCGCGCATCTTTGGGCCACCCTCTTCAAGGCGATGAAGCTCGAAACTCTCTGGCCGATCGATCAACAGCCGCCCGCCGCGGGGCCAAAGACCATCCGGGTGACCGCCGAATGCTGCGAAGTGTGCGAACTCACCTTTCCCAGCGCGAGCATCGTTCACTGGGACATCCCGGCGCGTCTGGACATGCCGCCGATTCGCATCAGTTGGTACTCGGGCGGGCGGGAGCCCGAGAAGCGCCGGCGAGATTACCTGCGCGAACTGTTCGGGAAGCGTCCGCAGTGGGGCAGCGTGGAGGACAAACGGTGGAGTAACTGGGTGGGCAACCTGTGGGTCGGCACGGAAGGACTCATGTACACGTTCGGACATGGCTGCACCACGATGGAAATGTTTCCGGAGGACAAGTTCAAGAACGTGGGCGATCCGCCCCAGTCGCTGCCGCGTCCGCTGCCGGGACGGTTTCTCCGAGGCTGGGTCCAGGGCATGAAGGAGGGCCTGCCGCCCATGGGCTGCTTCAATGCGTTCAGCGGACCGTTCACCGAGTGGTATCTGCTGGCCAATATCGCGACGCTCTTTCCCGACACGACACTGGAGTTCGATCCCGTAACCTGCCGGATCACCAACAACGAAGATGCCGACCGGCAGATCCGCGCGCCCTATCGTGAAGGCTGGACGCTCTGACACCGCCGGATCGGGAGAAGCGAGCGTTTCAACTGACCATCTGGAGGGACGCGCCAATGGCCCTAGAAAGTTGTCGTCTACTGCGTTGGTTCCGTTTCGGCTGTCTTGTTGCTGCGGCGTGTCTGTTGCTAGTGCCCGCGCGACCGACGCACGCTCAACAAACGGTCGATGGGCCGAAAAAATCGCCGGTAGCGAATGTTCCCGCGGGGCAACAGGCTGTTCCGGATCTGCGGGCGGCGGACCCGGCGGCGGTCGAGGCCATCGTCGAACTGGCCGATGAGTTGGCTGGCCGCATCCGGTACGACGGCACGAAGATCGTCGGCGTGCAGGCCGACCAAAATCCGGCAAGTGACGACGACGTCAAGGTGTTCGCGGGGTTGACGGACCTCGAGGAACTCGTGCTCCGCGGCGAGGCCATCACCGACGCCGCGGTCGGTTACCTCGCCCGTCTGCCGAAGCTATCGCATCTGTCGCTTGAGGATACGAGCATCACCGACCGCGGAGCGGCGAAGTTGAAGCAGCTTCGCGGCCTCCGGCGGCTGAACCTCAGCCGCACCCCTCCGCTGACCGATGCCGCGATGGCACACCTCGCCGCGCTGCCTGACTTGCAGTATCTGGAACTGCGCGAGAACAACATCGGCGACTCGGCCCTCGCACAGTTCCAACAGCTCGACAAGATCCGACTTCTCGACGTGCGTGGTTGTCAGCGGGTGACGGATGCGGGGTTGAAACACTTGACCGGCTTGGCGAGTCTTCGCGCGCTGCGGCTGGGCAACCCGGCAATCAGCGACTTGGGCCTCGCCAAGCTTGCCGGCTTGAGCAAGCTCACCGAGTTGTCGGTCGAGGGCTCGACGGCGATAACCGAGGAAGGATTGAAGGTACTGGCGAACTTCCACGAGATGACCAGCCTACGAGTGTCCCATTGCCCGGGCGTTAGCGACCGCGGCCTCGCGCCGTTGGCCAACATGCCGAAGCTTCGGCTGCTTTTTCTTCGCGGCACCCCAATTACCGGCGAGTGTCTGGAATACGTCAAGGACGGCGCGGATCTGCGGCGGATTGATTTGGCCGAGACGAGGGCCGATGACGACGCTCTGATGCATCTCGACGGCATGAAGCGTCTCGAATGGCTCAGCCTCGGGAAGACCCGGGTGACCAACGCGGGCATGCGGCATCTTGCCGGCCTGCCGAAACTGACCTACTTGCGGTTGGCCGAGACGGCTGTCGGCGACGCGGGCCTGGCGGAAATCGCCAAGATCGAGAGCCTCGAAGAACTGGATTTGGAACTGCTGCAAATCAGCGACCAGGGGCTGCTGCAATTGAAAAGTCTGAAGAACCTCAAGCGACTCAACATTGCGATGGTGGTCGTCTCGGACGAAGCCGTCAACGCCTTGGAAGCGGCCATCCCAGGGCTGCAGCTTCTCCGCTGGCGGATTCCTGGCGGTTGGCCAACATGAGAAGGAGAATGCGATGCGGAACACCTACACAAGTTTCGCCAATTCACCGCGATTCTGACGCTGACGTTCAAGGCTTCGCCGCAGGTGAAGTGTTGTTCCTCGGAGCATCCGGTCTGGGATCGGAGTGTAGCCGGTGAGCGACATCTGGAAGAAAGCCCGATCCGGCCAGCGGCTGGCCGGATGACGAATTACACATGCGAATGACCTCGTCCGAGTGGAACAGGACTCCTCCTCAAGGCACCAAATCGGCGGAGGCATCGCCTTCGCCGACAATTCCATGCTGGCGTTGGAGGGCCGGGCGCTGTCGGTCAGCAAGTCGCCGAGGCGGTGGAACCAGGCGTTCGTCTCCTTGGGAATGTGCATGGAGTTCTTCGAGCTGATGTCGAACGGGGCGTAGTACTTTCCGGCCAGCGAGTCGCGCTGGAACTGTGTGACCTGAGTCAGCAGCGACGGACCATCGACTTGCAGCGGCTTGGCCTTCGGAATGGCTTTGCCGAACACCGCCGCCCGCTGGTCGGTGCTCATCGCCTCGTAGGCGGCGTCGAGGAATCGGAGCAGGACCGGGATATCCTGCTGGCGGAAGAAGGCAAACAATTGCTTCTTGTTCATGACGGTAAAACACGGCTCTGCTCGCATTGGCCGATCGCCCGTCCCTCGTAGAATATTTCTCGGCCTCAACTTCTCCGCCAATCTGACTTGAAGTATACCATAATATCCTCGCAGGCGGCACAATGCGCCTGCAGCGTGCGGTCCCGCAACCACGAACTTTGACCTTGCCGTTTCCAGGAGAGCACAATGTCTGAGTCTTCGATCCATCACGGCTGCGGCTGTTCCTCTTCCTCGTGCGGCTCGGGCGCCACGCGGCGCCAGTTTCTGGAATTGGCCGGCGCCACGGCGGCCGCGACTTGGTTGACCGGCGCCAACACGGTCGCGGGGCCGTTTACCCGGCAGGATTTCGAGAATCTGGTGCCGGCCGACAAGCGGCTGGCACCGGAATGGATCCGGTCGCTGACGGCCCGCGGCGAGCCGGCCGTCTACGGCGGGTCGGAACTCGACAAGATCGGAATGCCGGTAGGCGGGATCTGCGCGGGCCAATTGTACCTGGGCGGCGACGGCAACCTGTGGCATTGGGACATCTTCAACCGGCATGTCAGCACGGGCGCGGAACACTATGCGCATCCCTTGACGCCGGACTCGCCGCTGGATCAAGGCTTCGGCCTGCGAGTCGTATCGGGCGATCAAATACAGGTCCGCGCATTGGACCGCAGCGGTTGGAGCGAAATCTCGTTTCGCGGCGAGTACCCGATCGGATTGGTCGAGTACCGCGATCCGCAATGCCCGATCAGCGTTTCGCTGGAGGCGTTTTCGCCGTTTTCGCCGTTGAACACGGACGACTCTTCGCTGCCCGCCACCGTGATGCGGTTTACCGTCAAGAACCAGGGGACGTCGAAGATTGAAGCGGAATTGGCCGGATGGCTCGAGAATGCCGTGTGCCTGCACAGCGCGGCCAACCAGCTCGGCCAACGCCGCAACCGCGTGGTGCGCGCCGATCACGTGACCTTTCTGGAATGCAGTGCCGAGCCGCTGCCGCCGTCTGCCAAACGGCCGGAAGCTCGCCCGGATATCGTGTTCGAAGATTTTGAACAGGAAACGTACGTCGGCTGGCAAGGAACCGGCACCGCCTTCGGCGACGGGCCGATCGAAAAAGCGAAAATGCCAAGCTACCAAGGCGACGTGCGATCGCGGAGCAAGCGGTTGGTAAACACCCACAACACGCGTCAGGGCGAAGATGTTCGCGGTGGCGACGCGCACGTCGGGACGCTGACCAGCCGGACGTTTGTGATCGAGCGGAACTTCATCAACTTTTTGATCGGCGGCGGAGCCCATGCCGGGCGCACCTGCATGAACCTGGTCGTGGACGACCACGTGGTCGCCTCGGCCACCGGAGCCAACGACAACCGCATGCAGGGCAAGACGTGGGACGTCCGCAGCTGGCTGGGCAAGACGGCCCGGCTGCAAATTGTCGACGCCGAGCGTGGCGGCTGGGGCAACGTGGGCGTGGACGAGATCGTATTCAGCGACAACTCGCGCGCCGAGTCCGGTCCCCTGCAGGACGAAACGGATTTCGGGACGATGGGCCTGGCGCTGCTCGATCCGCGGCCCGGCGACGCCGCCACGACGTCGCTGGCCGATTCCCCCCTGCCGCAAAGCGTCTTTGATCACGGTCCCGCCGCTTCCGGTGCTGCCGCCGTCAAACCGTTCGGCCAGAAGCTGACCGGAGCGCTGACTCGAAAACTGGCACTGGAACCCGGCCAGTCGGCCGCGGTCACCTTCTTCGTCGCTTGGCATTTCCCCAACTTGAAGCTGAACGAACAATTCGGGCTGACGGGCCGGTATTATGCGAGGCGATTCTCTTCGGCGCTGGCCGTGGCCGAACACCTGGCCGCCAACTTCGACGCGCTGGCCCGCCAGACGCGTTTATGGCGCGACACGTGGTACGATTCGACGCTGCCCTACTGGTTCCTGGATCGGACGTTTGCCAACACGTCGATCCTCGCCACCTCGACGTGTTTTCGGCTGTCCAGCGGCCGGTTCTGGGGCTGGGAAGGCGTCGGCTGCTGTGCGGGTACTTGTGCCCACGTCTGGCATTATGCCCATGCCGTCGGACGGCTGTTTCCGGAGCTGGAACGGATCCTCCGCGAGCGGGTGGATTTCGGCGTGGCCCAGCGCGACGACGGGGCCATCTTGTTCCGCGGCGAATTCAATAGCAGCCCGGCGGCCGACGGCCAAGCTGGCTGCATTTTGCGGGCTTACCGCGAGCACCAGATGTCGGCGGACGGCGCCTTCCTCCAGCGGATTTGGCCGGGCGTCCGCCGGGCGCTGGAGTACTTGATCCGCGAAGACGGCAACGGCGACGGATTGCTCGAAGGCCGTCAGCACAACACGCTGGACGCCGACTGGTACGGCCCCGTGGCCTGGCTCAGCTCGCTGTACCTGGCCGCGCTGGCGGCGGGCGAGCAGATGGCGCGCGAAGCCGGCGAGGCGGCCTTCGCCGTTACGTGCCGCCGGATCGTCGAAGCCGGCGGCAAGGCGATCGTCGAGCGGCTGTTCGACGGCGATTATTTCCTCAACCGCCCCGACCCGCAGCGTCCGGAAGCGATCAACTCCGGCACGGGCTGCCACATCGACCAGGTATTCGGGCAGAGCTGGGCCTTTCAACTCGGCTTGGACCGCGTGCTGCCCCAGCGCCAAACACACGCCGCCCTGCAATCACTGTGGCGCTACAATTTCACCCCCGACGTCGGTCCGTACCGCGAGGCGAACAAGCCCGGACGCTGGTACGCCATGCCCGGCGAAGGCGGGTTGTTGATGTGCACGTTTCCGCGCGCCGATTGGAATTATGACAAGGCCAAGGGTCGGGGCCCCGATTGGGCGGCCGGCTATTTCAACGAATGCATGAACGGATTCGAGTACCAGGTGGCCGGCCACATGATCTGGGAAGGCATGGTGACCGAGGGACTGGCCGTCGCCCGCATGGTCCACGACCGCTATGACGCCGCGCGGCGAAACCCGTGGAACGAAGTCGAATGCGGCGACCACTACGCCCGCTCGATGGCCAGCTACGGCGTGTACGTGGCAGCCTGCGGCTATGAGTATCACGGACCCCAGGGCCATCTGGCCTTTGCCCCCCGGCTGACACCGGAAAACTTCCGCGCGGCGTTCACCGCCGCCGACGGTTGGGGCACCTTTTCACAACGTCGCGAAGAGGGCATGCAGACGCACATGATCGACGTAAAATCCGGCCGCCTGCGGCTGAGTTCCCTCGAGTTCGCAACGGCGGAAAACGCGCGTCCCACCCAAGCCACGGTGACCGCCGCGGGGCAAAGCCTAACCGTTACCGTGGAATTCAAACCCGGCCGCGTGCGGATCGCGCTGGCCGATCCCGTCACGATCGAAGCCGGACAGTCGATCCGCGCGGTCTTGGAGCAAGAGCCGCGGTCTGGTGAAGTGGAGTGAACCGGTGATTCTTACCCCGCGCGATCAGAACCTCACACCGCACGCCGGGCAACGTCATCCGTTACGGCGACAACTGGCTGCTTCCGACTCGCTCGAGCCTCACCGCATCGGCGATCACCAGCCCGCGCGAATCGGCGGCTTGGATTTCGACGAAGCCGTCGGCGCCTTCGTGGAACTCGAAGCGGCCGATCCGCCGCGACGTTGCCGGGCGGCAGCGGACCGTGGCCTCGCCACCGGCATGACGGACGCGGACATCGAATTCGGTATCCGGCCGAAAAGGCGTCGCGTCGCTGAACGACACTTGGTAAACGCCTGCCTGCAAGTCGGACGTGAATCGCGCGAATTCGCCCGCCGGGGCGCTGCCTCCGTTGGACAGGTAGAATCCTCCATTCCCGCGACGGTCCGGTGGACAACGGGAGAAGCGGTGGCCGACCCAGAAATACGGCGTGGCATAAAAGCCCTCGTCGCGATCGTCGATCGTGACCTCGGCGGCGGGAGCGTCGCCTCGTACTTCAAGTGAAACCGTCAGCGGCTGGGGCGAGTTGACGGCGCCGGGGCAATCGACGTACACCGTGGCGGGATACGTGCCGGAGTTCATGCCCGTGGCATCGACGGCAACTTGGACGCTTTGCCGATCTCCGTCGCCGGTGGTCTGAATCTTCAACCAAGCCGGCGCCCCCGCGCCGCCGCGGCACGTGACGCTCGCCGGCGCCAGCTCGCCGCCGCCCAGGTTCCGCACGGCAACGACCCTGTCGTTTGGCACCGGCCGGGACGCGCGGGCGACGAACGTCAGCGTGTGTGGCAGCGATCGGACCGGCCCGCCGTACACATCGGCCACCGCCGCCGGCCGCAGCCGAAACGACGGCTCGTCGGGCGCCGCCAACACGAGCGCCGGTCCGGCGACCGGTGGACCGCTAACCGCGATGTGCTGCGTCCGAGTCGCGCGTTGCCGGCCATCGTCGACGACGATCGTCACCGGATACAAGCCCGGCCGAGCGAATGCGTATCGCGGGTTCGGGCCCGTAGCACTGCCCCCGTCGCCGAACGTCCAGCGGTATCCGAATTGGCGGTCTGAATTGGTCTGGCGCGATCCTGCGGCCGAAAACATTATCGGCTCGCCCGTCCGCGCCGGTCTCAGCGACTGCAGGGCCGCCGTCAATTCGCTGTGCCGTGCCTTGCGGTCCTCGAAAATCTGCCAGAACAGCACCCAGGGGTCCAGGTGCAGCACTTCGGGGTCTTTCGGAGCGGCTGCGGACGAGTCGGCTTCGGACTGATCGTCAAAGTCGATCGGCCAAGCGATGGACGCGGGATCGTCCGGCGCCGACAGCGGCCGATCTGGATGCCTCCGCCCCACTTTGAATTCAAAGTGGGTATGCTCGTGGCTGCCCACATGCACGCCGGCCGTGGTGGCGTAGCGGGTCCCGACCGGCAGCGGTGCGTGTTGCGGCACCAGTAATTCGATCAGGTGATGCGTTTGCAGCGCCCACACGTCGCCGTTGGGCCAACGGCGGATGCCGCGCCAGCGGTTGTTGTTGTGGCCGGCCGCCAAGCTGTTGAACCAGGCCTGGGTATCGAAATCAATCGGGGCCAGCAGCAGGCTTCCCGCCCGGTGATTGATGTCCAGGCCCACGTGACAGGCTTGCCCGAGGTACGGCCCCAAATAGCAGTCGTCTCCGTTGTAACAGCGGCCCACGTCCAGGAAGTCGTGCGGTTCGTCCAGCCAGACATGCGTCTGTTGCGGGCAAACTCGCAGCTCGGCATCCTGCAGCGCAAACCGAGCCGCCTTGCGCGGACGGCAGCGCAGATTGCCGTCGCGCGGATAACGGACGGGAACCAGGTCGAACACGGCCTTGACCGTATCCGGCCAAATTCGCAGCCCGTCGACGACGTACGGCTCGTAGAAACATTCCTGGGCGCAAACAAAACGCTGCAGTGTCATCCTCTGGCCGTCGATCCGCACGTGGCACGCAAACCGATAGATGATTCCACCCGGCTCGACTCGCTCGACGATCGCCGCCTCGGTGCCCTCCAGCACCATACTGACCGTGCGCCCGTTGCGAAGCGTGAACCGCAGTTCGTCCCCGTGGTCCATTTCGACCGGCGCGACCGTATCGCGGGCCGAAACCGCAATCGTTTCGGCGGCCAGACACGTCGGCGACGACGCGATGCTCCCGATCGCGACGCTCCAAGCTGCCAAACGTATTCGCGAAATCATGGGCCGAATCATGGTCTTGCCCTCGCGTGCGTCCTTCATGGCGCGGACGATTGCTCGGCCGTGGCGATGCGGACGAACTTCTGCAGCCGTTTGCCGTTGATATCGCTGGCATACAGGTTTCCCTGCGAGTCCAAAGCGACGCCATGCAGCCAGTTGCACTCGCCCGGCTGCTCCTGGCCGTCGACGCCGTTGGGCACCGTCCACAGTTGCCGCAGCTTGCCGTCGGTCGAAAATCGCATAAACATCTGATCCTTGGGCGGAGGATAACCGCCGTCTTTTTGCCACCATTGCGGAGACGACCCGCAGACCCACAGTTCATCTTGGCGGGAGATCCATAGCCCCCAAGGCATGATCAGATTCGTCCACTGATCGAGGAACTTGCCCTCCTGATCGAACAACTGGATCCGGCCGCTGTTGCGATCGGCCACATACAGCACCCCGCGGGAATCGACCACAATTTGGTGCGGCAGACAGAAATCGCCCGGGCCGCCGCCGTATTGCCCCCACGCCTTGACGAATTTGCCTTGGGGATCGAAGCGGACCACGCGGCGGTTGCCATAGCCGTCGCTTACGAACACGTCGCCCGCCGGCGTGATCGCCATGTCCGTGGGCATGTTGAAATGCGTTTCGTCCTCGCCGGCCTTGTCCGGCACGCCCAAGGTCAGAAGCAGTTCCCCGTCGGGCGTAAACTTCTGCACCACGTGCCGTTTGAAATCGGAAATCCAGACGTTTCCACGGCTGTCGAAACGAATACTGTGTGGAGCCCCGAACCGGCCGCGGCCCCAGCTTCGGACCAACTTGCCTGCCGTCGAATAGACCTGCACCGGAACTTCCCCGCGCTCCACACACCAGATGCGATCATCCTGGTCCACGGCCACCCCCGGCACGGCGGCCCGTGGGCCCAGCTCGGCGGGCCGCTGCGGCCACGCCGGATCGACGACGTACTCGACCACGGTCGGCTGCGGCGGGGTATTCGGGGCGGCGGCCCAACCGCAGGCCGGCGCCGCTAGCGCAAGAGCGAACAACATCCGAACGAAAGGGCCCTCGCACTGTCCGGCCGTCGATCGAGATGCTAAAACACACATGATCAAACTCCTTGAAAAACGGGCGGAAGAATCGCGACGTGAATCCTCTTCTTCTCCTGCCCCAATCGTTCTGCCACTAATCAGTTTACTCTCGCTCGTTTCCCGCCTTCCGTCTTGCCACTTCCAGCGGGGCGTCGTGCGGAATCGAAGCCGGTTCGAGCACGACGCGGAAACCGACGTTGAACACGCGCTGCCACGGTTCGTAAGCCAAGCGGAACGAGCTGCGGGCGCGCTGGGGGCGATCGTACCACGAGCCGCCGCGAACCACCCGCTTGCCATCGGCCGCCGGGGCGTCGCGGCCGTCGCCGGAGTTGAACGGATAAGGCCGGTAAGCCGTCCGCGTCCATTCCGCCACGTTGCCGTGCATGTCCCACAATCCGAACGCGTTCGCCGCGTATTTGCCCACGTGACCGCTAATGATCGAGCCGTCGTTGACGCTTTCGACGCTCGGAATCCAGCGGGGCGAATCGTTGCGGCAGAGATGATTGACCCGCTCGTCGGCCAGATTGGCCAGGCGGCCGAAATCGATGCTGCACGCACCGAAGTTCAGCGGCGTGGCGGTTCCGGCGCGGCAGGCGTATTCCCACTGGGCCTCGGTCGGCAAGTCGAATACCGCCCCGGTCTCCTGCGACAGCCAGCGGCAGAACTCCTGGGCCTGGTTCCAATTGACGCGGATCACCGGCTGCCGGTCGTGATCGGCCGCCTCGCCGCGGACGCTTTGGTCCTTGTTCAAGATGCTGATATAAGCGCTGTCGTGCGTCGGGTCGAACAGCGCGTATTGGGCGTTGGTGATCTCGAATTTTCCCATGTAGAAGGGACGCTCGAGGCGGACGACCGTGCCCGGATACTCGTCCGCCTCGCCCGCCCCGTCGGCGGCGCCCATCACAAATTGACCGGCCGGGATCAATTGTAATTCCAGTGTCAGACCGTTGGGCAATTCGATTTTCCGTTCCGGCGGCAGCCCGGCCGCCTGTTGTCGCCGTTGGGCTTCTGCAGCGTCAAACGGCCAGCCGGCGCAGGGGGGCACCGCCGTCGGTCGGGGCGGCAGCGGCTGAGGCGCTAGATAGGCCAGCGGTTTGACCGGCAATTCCGGGATTGCTTCCGGGTCCTCCGGCCGATTGGCAAAGCGGGTCCGCATTTCCAAACGCCGGGCTTCCAGCGGCGAGTGGCCGCGGCGATGCTCGTGCCACGTGCCGTGGTCGGGGACGTTCAAATCGATCCAGGTCACCAAGCGGTCCCAGGATTCGGCGTCCAGTTCGACGTTATAGTGCCCTTTTTCCAGGAGTTGAATCAGTTCGCTGGTCGAGGCATGAAACTCCAGCGGCTGCTGCAAATGATAATCGCTCTCCGGGCCCGGACGACGGACGAACGGGTGCAGGGCGATGTACGAAGGCGTAAAGTTGCGCCAGCCCGCCGCCCTGTTGGGCGTAAAGTCCGCCAGCGGCGCTCCGTTGTGTTGCCGTTGACCGTCGTGACAGCCGACGCAATAGCGATCCAGCACCGGCTGCACCTCGCGCTGAAAACTGAAACCCCGCGTCGGGCCATGCCAAGGCGTGATCGCCACGGGCCGGTTCTGGCTGGCAAACCGGTACTGGGGCGGCGGCCCGGAATTCTGCGATTCGTGGCATCCCACGCACGACAGCACCTCGCCCGGCATCGCCGAGAACCAGCTGCGCATGACTTGCAGCGCTCGGCCCTGTTCGTCCAGCGGCTGGACCGCGATCGGCGTGTTGGCCGGTACTTGGAAAATCGCGGACCCATCCGGATTGACCGGCACGGTGCCGTGGATGATCCGCGCGTCCCAGGGCCCGTCGATGCCGATGTGGATGTGCCCGCCCATGCCGGGGTAAGCGTAATGCGGCGAGTAGACGCGCAGCTGTTTCACGGCCCCCCGCGGCACGTCCCGCAACCCCTCGCCCATGTAGACGTCGGTCAGATAGACCGTCGCTTCGCGTTGTGTTAAATCGACGCGATCGGGAATCGAAGGCGGCCGCTTGATCGCCTGGACCGGGATCGGCTCCAGCAGCGCGTAGCCGGGCTCTTCCTTGATCAATAACAGATTGTCAAAGACGTCCGCCAAGTACAGGCCCCACGCCGACGACGCGGTCGGCTGGCACGAGACCAGAAAGTGCTTGTCGCTCAACGGGTACGGATGCAGGAACTTGGGCCACGAGCCTTCGACCAGCCCGTCGCGGATAATCGGATCGACTTTGCGGCCGTGCCCCGGAATCCGTTGTACCGCCCCGTCCGCTTCGCGCCGTCCCCGGGCCGGATCGAACAGCACCAGTTCTCCCATCCGCGGCACGCCGTGGTGGCCGGAGATTACCGCGATGACTTTCGATGGATCGTGGGGGATCGGCCGCGCATAAAAGATCGAATTGGGCCACATCGAATTGCTGGCGTAATATTCCATCTGGTTCGTGCCATCCGGATTCATATGGAACAGCAACCGGGAGAAATAGTGCGGCAAATCGGAATATTCCCAGCGGCTGTACAATACGCGGCCGTTGTTCAGCACCGTCGGGCACCAATTGTGATCCTGGTCGAAACACAGCTGGCGAATGCCGCTGCCGTCCGGATTCATCAGGCACAAATTGGCCACCGTGTTTCCGCCGCCCACACAGGGCACGCCGGCAAAGCACAGGGTCGAGGCAAACACGATCCGCTCGTCCGGCAAGTAGCAGGCGTCATAATGGTCGACGTCCGAGGGATCGTCGGGCGTCACCTGACGCAAGCTGCCGGCCGAGCCGTCCGTGCCGATTTCCCAGACCTGCCAGCGGCCGTTGGGGCCGGGCATCGAAAACAGCATCTTGCCGGCGTCGAAGTGCAAATCGACATCGCCTACGAACTCGTCCTTGGGCGGCTGGTACAGCGCCGTGACACTTCCTTCGGAGCGTACCGGCGAGAGGACGGCGATCTGGTTGTCATAGCCGTGGCGCGGCAACGCGCAATTGCCCTGCCAATTCTGCGGCAGCCCCAACTGGTTCGCTTTGCGCCGGACCAGCAGCAGCCGCTCGAAGTTCAACAGCGGATTGTCCAGCAGCGCCTCGCGCTGCAACTGGCCGGCTTCGCGCACCAGGCTCGCCGCTCCTTCGGTCGCGCGTCCGTCGCCCTGCGCCAACGCAGCCCATTCCATATCGTTGACACGCCGTTCCAAGGCATCCAGTCGTCTCAAGAATTCCGCGCCGCGAGGATACCGTGACGCAAACGTGGCGTTCAAATCTTCGATCGCTCGGCGAATGGCCGGCAAGTTGATCGCGCGCACTTCGGCGCTGCGATGGCGAAACAGGCACACACGCTCGTACAAACCCAGCCAGCGCGGATCGTCGGCCGAGGCTTGGCCTGCGACCAACTGGTCCAATTCCCCTTGAAAAACGCCGGCGTCCCCGCCCAATTCGCCCAGGGCCTGGCGGATCATGGTTTGCTCCAGCGCCGTGGCACCGGCCGCTTGGGAGTTTCGTCGCGGCGCAGGCATCCCGTCCGCCTGCCGAGGCGCTTGCGACGCGCTGGAAACAGTCAGCCACTGCAAATGCCGGTCACCGGGCAAATGCCGCCGCATCCAGCCCAGCTGCATCGGGTAGTCCGCCTCGAGTTTGTCCCAGACGCCCGACCTCGCCACGTCGCCGATCCGGAAGTAAAACCCATGGCCGCCGCCGTTATTATGAATTTTGAACAGCATCCGGTTCTCGCCAGGCTGCAATGCCAGCGTCACCCGAGCTTGGTCCGCCGCCGGGCCGCGCGGCACATCCTGGGATAATAGCTTCTGGCCGTTCAGCCACAGCTCGCAGCCGTCGTCGCTGCCCAAGCTCGCTGGGACCGAAATGGATGCAACAGCCGTCAACGTGCGGAACAGATACGTCGACACGCGGCTGCTGCCGTCCAGCATGTGCACCACGCCGTCGCTCCACTCGGGACGCGACTGCCACAGCGGCCGGCCCTCCGGTGATCGGGCTTGTAAGTCGACGCCTTGTTCGGGAAATAACGCCTCGGTGAAACGGCTTGCGGTCAACGGCCCGCTGGTGTGCCACGGCCCCAGTTCCAGCTGCGGTGAAGCGAGCCTGGGGAGGACTGCGGCGCGCGTGGCCAGCATCGTCTCGGCCCATGTCGCACGCTTGACGTATGCATCCGCCCCCTGGTCCGCACCGGCTGACTGGTCCGCGCCGGCTGACTGGTCCGCGCCGGCTGACTGGTCCGCGCCGCCTGACAGGGGCCAGAGGCCGACAGCAACAAACAGGATCAAGATCTTGGACAAGAACCCCCATCGCAATGCTGTGGACTGCTTCACCTTTGCGTCCTCCGGTTCGGGAAAGGGCAGGTGCCTGCTCGGGCGCGTCGTACGCGCCGCCGCAAGCGTCATCAGGCGGGAAGTGCCAGGGGCGAACAAAACGCCGCGACGGCACCACGCGGATATTCTAACCCGTCTTCCCGCATTGTGTTAGCCCGGTTTTTCCGACACCGGATTATTTGCGAACAGGAAAAACAAGCCTTGACCGTAACGTCTGTTCGACGGCGAAGGCGCCGCGGAGGAAATCCGCCCGCTATTGTGGAGCATCGCTTGGGACCGGCGAAGAAATCAGTGTCGACAAGATTGTAGTCGTCACGCTCCGCCGTGACGACAATGTCATCACGGCGGAGCGTGATGACCACATTGAAAACCCGACAGTTATTTCCTTGCCGATCCTGGGCTGGCAGCGTGTCATTCACGCTGTTCGATGCGATACAGGTGCGAACGAGTTCGCAGGAACAACGCTCGGCCGGCCACGGCGGGCGAAGCCATCAGCTGGGCGCCGTCCAAGCGGTTGACCGCCAGCACCTTGAATTCGCGGCCGGGCTCGAGCACCGTCGTCACCGAATCGCGGTTGAAGCAATAGATCCGGCCGTCGGCATAGACCGGCGATGCGGAATAGTTGCCGTCGATCCGCGCCTTCCAGACCTCCGCTCCGCTCTGGGCATCGATCGCATACGCAACTCCCTCGTTGTTGACCAGGTACAGAATGTCGCCGATCAACAGGAACGACGGCTGGCCGGGCATCCCGCGCCGCACGGTCCACGCCACGTGCGTGTCCGTGACGTCGCCTTGGCCGTCCGGCCGCACGGCCCATAATTCCGGCCGCTCGTAGTCGTTGACAAAGTACACCAAACCGTGGCCGAACAGCGGGCGGGCCACCATCGACCAGCCGCGATAACGGACTTTCCACAACTCTCCGCCCGTGCGCGGATCGTAAGCCATCGTCGCCATCGAGCCGGGGCTGATCAGCTGCCAACGCCCGCCTGCCTCGATCACCTGCGGGGTGCAAAAGGCCTTCTTGAGGTTGTAGTGGAACGCGCTGTAATCGACCGAACGATCGCACTTCCAAACGGTCTTGCCCGTGTGCTTGTCCAAGGCGATGACGTACTGGACGTCGCGGCCGTCGACATGCACGATGAACAGGTCCTCGAACAAGATCGGTGACGAACCAGGACCTTCGTGATGATCGCAATTCAAGTCGCGGCGCGTCCAGAGGATTTTGCCTCCCGCCGCCGTATCCAAACAGGCCGTGCCGTATGTCCCGAAATGAACGTAGACGCGGCCGGCTTCCACCGCCGGCGTAGGCGATGCATAGCTGTTTACCACCCCGATGTTTTCCGGATCGGGCGTGTCGAAGACTTTGATCTGATGGATGATCCTTCCGGTTTCGCGATCGACGCAGACGGCAAACATCTCGGTCCCGTCGGGCGTGGCGGTGGTGAGCCAGATCTGCGCTTGCCAGACCACCGGCGAGGACCAGCCGTGGCCGGGGATCGCCGTCTTCCAAGCGACGTTGTCGGTTTCGCTCCACGTGACCGGCAGCCCGCGGCAATCCGCGTGCCCGTTCCCCGCCGGCCCGCGGAACTCCGGCCACACCTCGCCGGCGGCTGCGCCGGACGCCGCGAGCGCCGCTACCCAAAAACCAATCGTGCTGCGGATCATTGTTCTGCTCCTCGATGCGTGACTTGTGAGAGGCGAAAACGCGACAGAATCACAGGGTCAACTGACCAGCCCCTTGGTGACCAGCATGAATACGTCCTCGAGCGTCGGTTCCGTTTCCGCGAAACTTCGGACTGCAACACC
>Ga0366819_10113_pt2 | contig 39260 bp, 36 predicted proteins | sample TotcelFGM3001N15_FD_207091 | JGI IMG/M metagenome (GOLD analysis project Ga0366819, IMG submission 207091) | Enriched cells from coal bed in the Powder River Basin, Montana, United States - Total cells FGM rep3 HSBNCT.FGM.300.1.N15 ... | reverse complement strand
GCGTCTTACGCACCATCACTCTAGTTGAGTGGCGGGCGAGGGCTCCCACCCTACACATCTTTTCATAATTTACGGGTGGGCTGATGGCCTATGAGCAACTGCCATCATTCGTTTTTTGCAACACTCCTCAGAGTCAAGGGAATCATCTTGGACACCCTCATGGGAGACCCCGTCCCCTACCGCGCCAAATTTGGCGCCGCCAAAGTTCCCTTAACTTTCCATTAGTTTGCCATGCTTTGCTGCATTTTGCAACACGATTACAAGGGTCACATACTGGAAAAGAACTTGCCGATATAGAAAAATTATTGACACCTTGTGAGATATTTAACATACTATGCCGGAATCCGAACTTATTGTCTGGGAGGGATTAAAGCAGGATGGATATTTATCTTCCCATTGCGGGTATGAGCATCAATTTTTTCCTGATTCTGGGGATCGGGGGCTTGGTGGGTTTCCTCTCCGGGCTTTTCGGGGTGGGCGGCGGCTTTCTCCTCACCCCGCTGATGATGATGATCGGCATCCCGCCGGCGGTGGCGGCGGCCTCGGACTCCAACCAGATCGTGGCCGCGGCCTCCTCCGGCGCCTTCGCCCACTGGCGTTTGGGCAATGTGGACTTCAAGATGGGCCTGGTGATCCTGGCCGGCGGTATCTTCGGCGGCACCATCGGGGTGCAATTGGTCAAGATCTTGCGGGCCATGGGGAACTTCGAGTTCGTCATGAAGGTGGTGTACGTGCTCATGCTGGGCCTGGTGGGCGGCGCCATGTTCATCGAGAGCTGGCGCACCATTCGCCGCAGCAAGCGCGCCACCGCCGAAGATACCGCAGCGGCCCCGGTGAAGGAGTCCAGCCTCACCCGGATCTTCAACAAGTTGCCGTTAAAAATGAACTTTGAACGTTCAGGACTCCACACCTCGGCCGTCTTTCCCTTCACCATCGGCACCATCGTGGGCATCATGGCGGCTCTCCTGGGGGTGGGCGGCGGCTTCATCATGGTGCCGGCCATGATTTACATCATCGGCATGCCCACCATTGCCGCCATCGGCACCGATCTCTTCCAGATCGTGCTCACCTCGGCCAACGTCACCCTCCAGCAGGCCATCGTCAACCAAACCGTCGATCTGTTGCTGGCCTTGATCCTCCTGAGCGGCTCCACCATCGGGGCCCAGTTCGGGGCGGTGGCGGGCAAACGCCTCAAGGGTGAACAGATCCGCATCCTGCTGGCCATCATCGTGCTGGCCCTGACCGTCAAGCTTTTCCTGGACCTGGTGCTCACCCCCAGCGACCTGGTGAGCCTGGCGCCGGCCAAGGGAGGAGGGCACTAAGATGAAACGGCTCGCAATCCTCTCCCTGGCCTGCTGCCTGGTCTGCTTCTGGGGGGCGTCGGCCCTGGCCATCACCCCGGAGGCCCAACCAAAGGTGATCACCGCGGCCTCGAAAAACGTCGTGGAAATCGGCCTGTCCTACTCCGGAGATAAAATCTTCTTCTTCGGGGTCAATCCGGTGACCGGGGCCGATTTGGTCATCAAGCTCACCGCCGAAAAAGAAGAAGTCGTTAAGCTCTCCGTCAAAGGCAAAGTCGGTCCCTTCTGGATGTCCGTAAAGCAGTACGAAGTCACCGGTTCGCCGTTCATCTACAAAATCCATGCAACCAAGCCTATCGACCAGATTATCTCCAAGGAGACCGCCCAAGAGTTGGAACTGGGGTATGAGGCGGTGCGGGGCAAGATGAAGATGGAGCTGGTTCGGGGCAAAGCGGCCCCCGAAGACGAGTCCATCGTTTGGAAGGGGTTGCTCAAAATCAAGGAGCAGGCCAACCTCTACAATATCGATGAAGACCCGGCGCGGCTGGAAATTTCCGAAGGCAAGCTCTACAAGCACTATTTCCGGTTTCCCCCCGCAGCCACCGAAGGCCGTTATCAGGTGGAATCCTTCTGTTTTGAGAAGGGGGAACTGGTAGGTTACGGCAAGGACATCATTGAAATCAAGAAGGTGGGGCTGGAAAACTGGCTCACCCAAACCTCGAAAAACCAGCCGGTCTTATTCGGTATCATGGCAGTGCTCATCGCAGTGGGGGCTGGATTACTGGTAGGAGTACTCTTCGGGAAAGGAGGACACCATTAATGGTGGCAGAAAAAGCTAAATCAATTGCCGTTGCGGTAGATGGGTCAGCCGCGGCTTGGGAAGCCATGCAGCGGGCTATCAATATGGCCCGGTTACTGCAGTTGCCGCTGGATGTCCTCCACGTGATCCAACTGCGGAAAGCCGGTTACTTCGCCTTTATTGACCGGCATCTGCAGGAGGATCAGCAGGCTTATGCCAAGAAGGTGTTGGAAGAAGCGGTCCATCGGGCCGAAAAGAAAGGCGTCGACGCCCGTACCCATCTCTTGGAAGGGGAAAAAGACCCTTCCGGGGCCATCATCGATTATCTGGATAAAGCCCGGGGCGTGAAATTCCTGGTCCTGGGCACTCACGGGCATGGCTTCGTCGGCCGGCATCTCCTGGGCTCCGTCACTGAGCGGGTGATCCGGGAAGTGACCCGGCGGGCCCTGCCGGTGCCGGTGCTGGTGGTGCCCTCTATCCAGGTGGCGGAAGAGCCCGAGCCTGGCGAAGAGAAATAAACCTGGCCGCCGGCCCCGTCCGGGCGGCGGCTCGAAACCGAACCAAGGGGAGCCTCGGATAACCGGGCTCCCCTTTTTTTCAGGTTGGTTGTGAAAACCTGGCCTCGGGATTTGTGGCGCTTGCCATAAATTCTTTCTCCTTGGAGGTTTTCAAATCCCCCTAAATCCCCCTTTGTCAAAGGGGGACTTTAACAGCATTTTCATGTAGTTCCCCCCCTTTTTAAAGGGGGGCAGGGGGGATTATAAGGCTTCCCTGAGCGGAAAAAACTTTCGGCAATTGCTATGCTTCAAAGGCGCCGTCAAACAGCATGTTCTGTAGGGGCGGACCTGTGTGTCCGCCCTCGGGATGACTACGCGGGGGCGCGCCGACCGTGCGGCATTTTTGATGGGAATTAGGATCAGAAAGTCGAAGTCAGGGGCTGAACCTGGCCGGCCTTGAGAAAGTATTTGGCCACCACGATCTCCAGGTTCCCGGCGTCCACGGCTTCCTGGATGATGGGGCTGACCCGGAGCAAGGTCTCTTCCAAATATTTCAGGTGGATGTCCGTGGTGGCTTCAATCAAGTCCTGGCCTCGGTTGCCGTTCTGGCGCGCCTGGTCCGCAGCCGGAAAAATCTGCGTGATGATCGACCCGATATGGCCCTCGGTGGCCTCGGGGTGCTCCACCGCCGCAGTTACCGCCCCACAGCCTTCATGCCCTTTGATCACCAGCAAGGGCACATGGAGGTGCGCCACCGCATATTCCAGGCTGCCGATGCTGGTGGGGTCCAGCACCAGGCCGGCGGTCCGCACCACGAAGAGGTCACCGAGGCTTTGATCGAAAATGATCTCCGCCGGCACCCGGGAATCGGAGCAGCAGAGCACCGCGGCTTCCGGCTGCTGGCCCTGGGCCAGGGTGCGGCGCAAATCCAGTAGATTCCGCCCCTGAAACAACCCCTGGACAAACCTCATGTTCCCTTCCATCAACCGTTGCCACACCTGCCTGCCCGTGAAGCCTGGTCCTGAATGCGCCATGATCTCTTTACCTTTTCGTTGTCACTGCGGCTCGGCGCCGCGTTGAGGCGACGGGTCGGGTTCGCAAACCGTCCCGACCGCCGTGGCTGGAAAAATTTCCGCGGCTTATGGACAAGATCCCTGCGGCTGAGCGGTACATGGCCACATGAAACGCCATAAGACTCCCTACCCAGGCGTGTTATATCAGGAGGCTAACCGTATCGGCGCTAAAGGGCTTGAACGTATCTATTATATCGTGTTCAGACAAGGCGGCAAGGTTTTTGAGGAAAAGGCCGGACGGCAATTTCCCGGCGAGGTGACCATCAGTCAGATCGCCCCGCACCACATCGATCTCATTCTTAAGCGAGGCGGCCGCCAGTTCCAGCAAGTCCTGATCATCCGGAAATTATTACCCCACCAGGGCCCGCATTCAGGCTCCCAACTCCACCAATCGCTCCGCCATGTGGCTGCCGGTGAATCCACCGGCGCTGGTTGACAAAATCTTTTTCCTTTGCCAATTCAGAGTATGGTTTTATAGTGATAATCCGCAGGGAAAACCAGGCGCGGTTATAAGCAGGGATGGAAGGAAGCAAAATAAACCCCATGAAGAAGTTTATTGCGGATAACCAGTCAGGTGAGGCGAGAAAATCAGCCGGAGTCCTGTATCATCGGCCTTGCGGCCCCCAGCCAGCCAAAATTTTAACCGATTTTTTCCCTGGGATAGGGTTCATTCGGAGGCGCCAACAGGCCGATCCTCTGGGCACCGGCTCCAGCCATGGTAAATACGTGGTTGGCGGCCTTTCTTTTTAACCGATCATGGAACCGGCGAGAACCCTTAAAGAGAAGATCAGACACAGTCTGCACCTGGAGCGGGCCCTGCGCCTGGTCTGGCAAAGCGCCCCGGGATGGACGGTCGCAAATTTCGGGCTCATCCTGATCCAGGGCTTGCTCCCCCTGGTCTCCCTCTACCTGATAAAACTGATCGTCGATGGGGTTACTGCCGGTCTGCTATCGCCGGACAAAACCGGCTCCTTCCAAAAAGTAACCCTGCTCATCGTTCTGGCGGCTACCGTCGCCTTATTCGCGGCGGCCTGCCGCTCCCTGACCGAGATTGTCAAGGAGGCCCAAACCCAGGTAGTCACCGACCATGTGGCCGATGTCATCCACGGCAAGTCGGTGGCGGTGGACCTGGAATATTACGAAGACCCCAAGTACTATGACACCCTGCACCGGGCCCAGCAGGAGGCCACTTACCGGCCCACCAGCATCATGAACAGCCTGATGCAACTGGGCCAAAGCGGCATCTCGCTTTTAGCCCTGGCCGGTTTGCTGGTCTCATTTCGCTGGTGGGTTGCCGCTATGCTGTTTGCGGCTACGGTCCCCGGGGTTTTGATGCGCTTGAAATACGCCAGGCAGATGTATGACTGGCAGCGCCAGCACACCCAGGCTCAAAGGCGGGCTTATTATTATCATTGGATGCTCACCGACGGCGGCCATGCTCAGGAGATTCGGCTCTTTGGCCTGGGTCCGCTCTTCATGGATTGGTTCCGGGAATTACGCCAGCGGCTTCGGGTGGAAAGGTTGCAAATTTCCGCCCGGCGATCTTGGGCTGATTTGATCACCCAGGCCAGCGCTACGGTGGCAATTTTTGGGGCTCTCGCCTTCGTAGCCTACCAGACCGTTGAGGGGATAATCACCATCGGGGATATGGTTATGTATTACGGGGCCTTTCAGCGGGCCCAGGGGGCGCTTCAGGACATCTGGACCAGCCTGACCAGTCTCTACGAGGATAATCTTTTTCTCGCCAACTTTAATGAGTTCCTCGATCTCAAACCCAAACTGGTGGAGCCTTCCGCATCGGCAGCTTTTCCCCGGCCCATCAAGGCAGGCATCGTCTTGGATCGGGTCAATTTTCGCTACCCCACCGGGGAGAGGACCGTCCTCGAGGATATCAACCTGCAGATTTTACCGGGCCAGATGGTGGCGCTGGTGGGTGAGAACGGCTCGGGAAAAACCACTCTTATCAAGCTCCTCTGCCGTCTGTATGACCCGGTGAGCGGCAAGATAACCATAGACGAGACTGATTTGCGACAGTTTGATCCCAAGGCCCTCAGGCGAGAGTTTAGCGTTATTCTTCAAGATTACGCCCGCTACTGCCTGACGGCGCGGGAAAATATCTGGCTGGGAGACATCAGGTTGCCGGCTGACGACGAAAAGATTATCAGTGCCGCCCGCCAGACCAGAGCCGATGATTTTATCCGGAAACTGCCCCGGGGCTACGAAACCGTTTTGGGTCATGAGTTTGAGGACCAGGGAGAACTCAGCCAGGGCGAGTGGCAGAAAGTGGCCCTGGCCCGGGCCTTCTTACGGGAAGCCCAATTGATAATTTTGGATGAACCCACCAGCTGGATGGATGCCCGGGCGGAGTACGAGGTTTTTCAATCCTTCCGAAAAATGTTCACGGACCGCATGGTCCTGCTCATCAGCCACCGTTTTTCTACGGTCAGGCTGGCGGATTACATTTATGTCCTGGAAGGCGGCAAAATAATCGAGGGCGGCACCCATGACGAACTTATGCGCCGGGGCGGCAAGTATGCCCAACTCTTTGAAATCCAGGCAAGGTCTTATCAATAAAGAGAGAGGTTTTATGCAGTAAAATTTATAAATTTGAGATCATCCACCACCCCCATCGACAGGGGTATCCCCGCCATTTACAAGCAGGTCCTGCAACTCCAAGGCGTTTTGGGCGGCGTAGCCGGCTTCGTCGTTGTCGAAGTAGCAGAAGACCTCCCGGCCCTGGCGGCTCCAGGCAGCGATGACCTTGGCCCAGGCCGACAGGGTCCGGTGGTCGTACCGGCCCTGGTAGGGTCCGCCGGGGCCGTGGAGGCGGATATAGACAAAATCCGCGGTGACCTCTTGGGGGGACAGATACCCGTCTAACTCATAGATACAGAAAGCCACGCCATGGACGGACAAAAGGTCTAAGGCCCGGTCATTGATCCAGCTCCGGTCCCGCAGTTCCAGGGTATAGCGGTACGTGGCCGGCAGGGCTGTAAGGAAGGCAGCCAGCCGCGCCACATCAAAATGCCAGCGGGGCGGAAGTTGAAAAAGAATGGGGCCCAGCCTCTCCCCTAAGAGGACGATCCTTTCCAGGAACGGGGCCAGAGAGCGCTCCGGGTCCTGGAGTTTTTTCATGTGGGTGATGAAGCGGCTGGCCTTGACGGCAAAGATGAAGCCCGGGGGCGCGATGTCCCGCCATGCCCTCAGAGCTTGCTCCGAGGGCAGCCGGTAGAAGGAATTGTTGATCTCCACCGTGGAAAAGCAGGTGGCATAATAGGTGAGAAACCGGTCGGCGCCCAGGTCATCTGGATAGAAAGGCCCCCGCCAATGGGTGTAATGCCAACCCGAGGTACCGATGTGGACGGGGGCTTGGGTGGGCATATTTAGCCCTTCGGCCCTTAATAGCGAAAAACCGCCGCCAGGAGCGACTCTCCCGGCACTTCGGCGGGGTCGACGGCAAAGACCGCGCCCCCATGCAGCAGGGTTTGGGTGGCGGCTAGGTCCAGAAGATCGAAGCTGCCGGGCTGGGCTTCCGGGTGGATGACGACCTCGCTGACCGCCGGGTCGTAGTCCCCCCACTGCTGGCGGCCCACCGCCACGAACAGGCACTCCACCCGGCCATGGTAGGCGGCGGGCACGATCTCGCCGATACCACTGGCGGTTCTGCCGGTGCCCGCCAACTGCCGGTAACGGGCCGCGGCCTGCTCCTGCGACTGGCGAAAGTGCGGCTCCACCAGGGCCCAGGCCTGCCGGTGCAGATCCTCGGGGCTCAATCCTTCAGGGTTGCCGGTGATCCCCTCGCCCAGCAGGTGCGGAAAGGTGTTGGCCTCCTTGTAGATGGGCAAGAGATACTCCACCCCGGCCAGGACCAGGGGGGCCGGTTCCTCCCGGAGGAAGTCTTGTAATCCCTGGTCAATCTGGCGGAAGTACCGGAATATTCTATCTTTCGCATCATCGGCGCTCTGGCCGTGAAACGTGGCGGCCCGCTCGCCCCTGGCGCCGCCCAGCCCGACGCCGGTGCGGAATTGCAGATGTTTGATTTGTTCATCGTATTTCAGGGCGTCGGCCAGGCTTTTGGGCACCCCCTCCAGGTCGTTGATGGCGCTGAGGCCGAAGCGCGACCCCTCGAAGAGTCTGACCGCATTTTGGCTCAAAGCCAACACGAAGAACTCATTGCCGCCCAGAAAGGTCAGGAGCGGCTTGAGATGAAAACGGTGGGCCACCACCACCAGGGGCTCGAAGGTGGTGGGCAGCTGGTATTGGCGAAACATCCCGGGAGAGATGAACAGCGCCAGCCCGTCCCGCTTGTCTTTCCAAAAAGAGATGGTTCCCAGCAGGTTGGCAGCCGGCTCCAACAGGGACTCCGCCGCCGCCGGGCGCAAGCCATAGGTCAAAAGAGACTCCTGGGCCTGGCGGATCAGATTCTTCAGCCGGGTGCGATCCTGCTGGTTTTCCGTGGGCAGGCGGTGGGTGGGCATATAAATAGACACACACGGCGCCTGGGGCGATGCGGTGAGGGTTCTCAGCTCTTCTCGGGTGAATATTTTCATATTCCCCTCCTTCCGTAATCTTTCATAAGAGGTTTGGGGTCAGGAAAGCTCAGGCGACGAGAAAACCCCTGGCGGGTAAAAAGGGTTCCTCTGGAGCCCGCCATCCGGGTCGGGATGCGGAGATTTCGCCTTCCCTGGCTTTGGCGCCGGTCCCGCCTGCCGGACCTGGCGGGCCTAGAGCTATTTCGGCGCTCCGGGCTTTCCATGCCTCGACTCTCGCCACCCCCTGGGCGCCCGGGGAGGGAGTGGCGTTGGCAAAGCCCGGGCAAAACCCCGGCCGCGGCTTACCCCTCTTTGGCGAGCCGCACAACCTCCCGGACCATCTGGTTGGTGTAGCCCCATTCGTTGTCGTACCAGCTAAAGATTTTGACCAGGTCGCCGTCCACCACCTGGGTCATGCTGGGGTCAAAAATAGACGCATGGGGATTCATGATGATATCCGAGGAGACGATGGGGTCGGTGGCATATTCCAGGATATTTTTATAGCGGCCGCCGGCCTCTTCTTTAAAAATCTGGTTGATTTCTTCCACCGTGGTGGGCCGCTCGGTTACGAACACCAGATCGGCCACGGAACCGCAGGGCACCGGACAGCGCACCGAGACCCCGTCGAATTTTCCCTTATATTGGGGCAAAGTGTGGGTGGTGGCCACTGCGGCGCCCGTGGAGGTGGGCACCAGGTTCGCCGCCCCGGCCCGGCCGCGCCGGAATTTCTTGTTGGGTCCGTCCACCATGGCCTGGGAAGAGGTGTAGGCGTGGATGGTGGTCATGACTGCTTTTTTGACGCCGATCCGCCGGCCCATAATCTCCACCACCGGGGTGATGCAGTTGGTGGTGCAGGAGGCGCAGGAGATCATGCGGTCGTCGGCCTCAGGCTGGGTCACGCCGTGGACGATGCAGCAGACCTGCTCTCCCTTGGGCGGAGCCGACAACATCGCATACTTGGCCCCGGCGGCCAGATGCTTGCTCAGGCCTTCCGCGTGGGTGAACAACCCGGTGCACTCCAGGACAATTTCCACCCCCAGGTCTTTCCAGGGCAGCTGGGCCGGATCCTTGACACTGAGAAATTTTATGGACTTGCCGTTCACCACCAGGCCGTCGCCACTGGCGGTCACGCGATGCTTATATACGCCGTAAACGGTGTCATAATTCAGCAGGTAGACCAGGTTATCCAGGTCCATAAGATCATTGACCGCCACCAGTTCCAACTCGGGCCGGTCCATGATGATTTTCAAAGCCGCCCGGCCAATCCGTCCCATGCCGTTAATCGCTACCTTGGTCATAAACATCCTCCTCCACAAATTTCATAATGGCCCATTATGGCCCATGTTCAGCCGATACGCAACCGGGCATTTGACGCTTTACTGCTCCGCCTCGGGCGGCGCCACGATGGTCAGGACCGGACAGATGGCCTGGCGCACCACTTTTTCGGCCACGGACCCAAAGACCATCCGCCGCCAGCCCGTCAGCCCGTGGGAGGCGATGACGATGAGGTCGGCGTGCTCCTGGTGGGCGATCCGGAGGATTTCCGGGGCTGCCTCTCCGGTGGTCACCAGGTTCCGGGTCGCCACTTTATGATGGGACACCAGTTCTTTGAGCATTTGCTCCGCCTTGATGGCCAGTTCCTGCTGATACAGGGGCACGTCAAAATTCAAAGGCGCCTGCGGGTCGGGGAACAAATGGGGGCCTGGCAAGGTCGGAATGATATGCGCCACGAATAATTCCGCCGCAAAATGCCGGGCCAGTTCCTCGGCGCGTTTCAGAGCAACGAAGGCTGGCTCACTGAAGTCAGTAGGACAGAGTATCTTTTTAAAAGGCAACATTAACCGTATATCTCCCTTTGATTATTTACCGGGTTTTAATTTAACCACCATCTAGGGAGTTGCAAGCGCGCCTGGCCGATAATCATCTCCCCGGCAGGTAATATCCACCCAGCCGGTCACGCACGCCAGGAGAATCTCGACCCATCTCCCTTGCCAAGGGTGACGCGGAGCACTAGATTTAGAGAAAATTAAATCGCAGGGCACAATGACGGGAAGGAGGCGATGTCGCCCATGGAAGCCAAGGTTGCTCAAATCCACGATTTTCAGGATGGCGAAATGCGCGAGGTGGTCGTAGGGAAGACCAAGGTATTGCTGGTTCGCCTCAAGGGAAAATTTTACGCCATCGGGGGTGAATGCACCCACTATGGCGGCCCCCTGGCGGAAGGCGCCCTGAGCGGCCACCGGGTGATCTGCCCCTGGCATCAAGCCGTCTTCGATGTGATGAACGGCGACCTTGAGGAGCCTCCGGCCCTGGATGCCGAGCCGTGCTACGAGGTGCGGGTGGAGGGGGACGACGTTATCGTCAAGGTCCCGAAGCAGGCGGAAAACCGGCGTACTCCCGCCATGGTGCGGCGCGATCCTGCCGATGGCCGTACTTTCGCAATCCTGGGGGCCGGGGCCGCGGGCAATGTTGCGGCGGAAACCCTGCGCCAGGATGGCTTCACAGGCCGCGTCGTGATGATCACCCAGGAGCTGCGCCTGCCCTACGACCGCCCCAATCTGAGCAAAGGCTATCTCAGCGGCGATGCCGGTCCTGAAACGCTCCCCTGGAGGACCCCGGAGTTTTACCGGGACCATGACATCGAAGTCCTGACGGGGCAGCGGGTCGCCGGGGTGGAAGTGACTTTAAAAACCCTTACCTTTGCCGACGGCCGCACCCTCGCCTATGATGCCCTGCTCCTGGCCACCGGGGGGGTGCCCCGTCAGCTGGAAATGCCTGGGGCCCAGTGGCCCAATGTCTTCACCTTGAGAAGCGCCGACGACGCCGACGCCATCATCGGCGCAGCCCTCCCGGCCTCCCGGGTGGTGGTCATCGGAACCGGGTTCATCGGCATGGAAGCCGCTGCAGCCCTCACCAAGCGGGGTCTGGCCGTGACTGTGGTGGGCCACGGGGCCGTCCCCCTGATGCGGCAGCTGGGGCCGGAAATTGGCGGGATGCTCAAGCAGGCGCATGAAGAGCATGGCGTTGCCTTCCGTCTGGGGCGCAAACCCGTTCGCCTGGAGGGTGATGGCCGGGTACAATCCGTGGTTCTGGATGACGGCGAAGCCCTCCCAGCCAACCTGGTGGTGGTGGGCCTGGGGGTCAAGCCGGCCACCGAAATCCTCCAGGGAGTCAAACTCAATGCCGACGGCAGCGTTTCCACGGACCGGCGACTGCAGGTCACCGAGGGGTTGTATGCCGCCGGGGATGTGGCCCGTTTTCCCGACTGGCGAGATGGTTCCGCCATCCGCATCGAGCACTGGCGCCTGGCCGAGCAGCACGGCCGCGTCGCCGCCCACAATATGGCGGGCTGCCGGGTGGAGTTTGCCGGGATACCGTTCTTCTGGAGCGAGCAGTTTGATCTCTTCCTCCAGTATGTCGGGCACGCGGAGTCCTGGGATGAACTTATCGTCCACGGCGACCTGGCGGGACGCAATTTTTTGGGCTTCTATGTCAAGGGCAACCGGGTAATGGCGGCGGCCGGGCTCCAACGAGACCGGCAGTTGGCAGCTATGGCGGAGTTGATGCGGCTGGACCGGGCACCCGCGCCGGAAGAATTACGCCGGAACCCGGATTTTGATGCCGGGGCGCGCCTGAAAACCTTGCGGACTTGAAGGGGGATAACCGGTACCGGCAGAACTGTTGATACACTTTAGGACGGCGGAACCGGCCCGTCGTCCGGCCGCCTTCAGGACGCGCCGAGGATTTCGGCCACCTTCTGAGACAACACCGCCAGGCGGTAGGGCTTTTGAATGAACCCCCGGGCCCCGGCCGTCATGGCCTGTTGGGCCTCCCCATCCAGGGAATAGCCGCTGGACAACAAGACCCGGACTCCTGGGTCGATCTCTCTCAGCTTCTGAAACGTTTCGGCCCCTCCCATAGCGGGCATGAGCATGTCCAGGATCACCAAATCGATGCGGTTCCGCTCCCGGCGGTAAACCTCCAGGGCCCGAAGACCGCTTTCGGCCGGCAGGACCTGGTACCCCAGTTGCTCCAGAATCCTTCCGGCCACCAGTCTGATGCCGTCCTCATCATCTACCAGGAGAACGGTGCCGGACCCTTGCAGGACCGCATCCTCCCGGGTGAGCTCGGCAACCGCCGCCTTGGCGGACACCGGCAGAAAGATATGGAAGGTGGTGCCCTGGCCCGGCTGGCTGTCCACCCGGATGATGCCCAGATGGTGCTTGATAATGGCATATACGGTGGCCAGCCCCAGCCCCGTGCCCTGGCCCACGTCCTTGGTGGTAAAAAAGGGTTCGAAAATCCGGGCCAGCGTGGCTTCATCCATACCCTTGCCGGTGTCGGTCAGGCTGAGTTGGACATAGCGGCCCGGCCGCCGCTTATAGGACTCGCAGAAAGCTTCGGACAGCGTCACGGCCTCACTCACCAACGTCATTTCCCCCTGCCGGGACATGGCCTGCCAGGCATTGACCAGCAGGTTGAGCATCACCTGCTCCAGCTGGCCAGGGTCCGCTTCCACCGGGGGCAGGTCCGGGGCCAGCTTCCGGTTGATGACGACCCCGCTCCGGGTACGGCAAAAAAGCCCGGCAGCCTTATCTATAAGGGTATTAAGGTTGATGGGTTTGGGCGCAAAGACGCCGCCCCGCCCCAGGGACAACAACTGCTTGGTGAGGGCCGAGCCTTTCACCACCTCCTGCTCAATGAGCTTCAGGTCGGCGTGAGCCGGGTTCCCGGGGTCGATGCCGGCCAGGATCAATCCGGTCAAGCCCATGATATTCATGAGCAGGTTGTTGAAATTGTGGGCAATGCCGCCGGCCAGGGTGCCGATGGCCTCCATTTTCTGGTGCTGCCAGATCTGCTTTTCCATGGCCTTTTTTTCACTGATGTCACTGAACATGGCGAAGGTGCCCAGAAGCCGGCCATTTTCCATCAGGGGCACGGAACTCATGATCACTGCCACCGGGCCGCGGTCTTTGGAGATAATCTCCAATTCTTGCTGCACCACTTGACCGGCCTCATTTTGCTCCAGAATCGCTTCCACTTTCCGGTAGTTTTCCGAATCCCAAAAATCCGCCAGATTTTTGCCGGCCAAATTCGTTTCGCCGGTGATTTCCTCCATCCGCCGATTGGCGAACTTGATGGCGCCGTTGATTTCCATGATCCAGATGCCCTCATGGGCGTTTTCCACCAGCCCCCGGTAATGGCGCTCCGAGGTTTCCAATTGGCCGTAGAGCCGGGAATTCTGTAAGGCGACGGCCATCTGGTTGGCAAAGCTGGTGACGAACTCCTGGTCGGCCTCGGTAATGGCGGCTCCGGGCTGCACCCCGGTCAGGAGCACCCCGATAATCTGATGGCGCACCATGAGAGGCGCGGCCAGGCCGGCGGCACACTCCAGGGTATCGAGCACCGAGTCGGCTTGGCCGGGTTTTCCAGGGGTTTCCTCGGTAAAAACCGCCGGATTGCCGTCCAGCGCTACCCGGGCCATGAGTTGTTCCGGATCAAACAGCGATATCCGCTGGTCCCGAACCTGGGCCACCAGTACGGGGTCGAAGCCGACGGCCTCCTGCAGGGAGAGCGTCTGTTCCTGGTCGTCCAGGAGAAAGATAGCTCCCTGTTCCAGTTTGGTGAATTTTTTCAGCAGTCCCAAACAGAACTGCACCATATCTTCCATGAATAAGAGCGACATGGCCGCGGCGCTGGTCTGTTGGAGACATTCGAGCTGGTCGATCTTCTCCCGCAATTGCAGGTTCAATCGGTGGGTCTCGTTAAACTTATGTTTCAGCAGCTCTTTGTCCTGCTCCAGTTCTTTAATGGTGGACCTGAGCAGCGACCAGGGCACCAGCAGGCGCGCCCAGGTCTCTCGCAGGAATGATTTTTTGTCCCATTTCAGATGGTATTCACAATACTCGTCCCCCTGGAAAAAACAGCGGCTTTCCACTACCTGGGCCGAGGGCAGGTTCCAGATGGTGGGAATGCCCGAGTAGATGCCCTGATTGAACCGACAAAAATCCAGGTGGCCGGGGATGTGCGCCATCCAGTGCAGCCGGATGACCGCCCGGTCCCGGCTGGTGGACACGATCTCGATTTGTTTATTTTTATTGAACTTGTCATTGATGGCCTGGGCACGTTTCAGGGTGCTGCGGGGATTCTTATAGGCAAACATGATGATCCGCTGGACATAGCCCAGTTTTTTCCGAGCTGCGGACTGAAAGCCGATATCAAAGGCGATGTCTTCCCGGCCGGTAATCCGCCTGGCGTTATGGAACATTTGGATCACGACCTCACTGGAGACCCAGTTGTTGGCCTCCAGGAGGAATGCCCGGGGGTCGGGGAGGGCGGCGATTTCCGGACCGAGCCCCCTCAATAGGGCGGACACCGCCTGAGGCGACTGCGCCTCGAAATATTCGATGATGGCCCGGGTATTAAGACAACTGTGATGTTTATCCACGGCGGTGAGCTATCCTTGGCTCAGACAGGCGGCGGACCCGATTTGGTCAGGCAGGCGCAGCCAGGGCGAAACTATGAGATTTGCCAAAAAGTTTCCCCGGCCAGATTGATTAAGGGCAGCGCCGCCCCTGAGGCGCACTTGCTCTTGATATCGGCCAACCATCCCCCGGAGATTAAGAAAATAATCCGGACCGGCGGCAACGATGGCTCGGGATTACTGGGTCATTTTAACAGGTGCGGCGAAAAAATCCATTGCGCTAAATAATTTATGTATTATAATATATGTATAATCTAATATTACTCGAGGGCTGATTCGGAAAGAGTTTTCGGGCGATTGCTTTCCGGCTGTTAATGCACTATATCTCCTATGAGGAAGATACCATTATTTGGTGGCACCGGCTTTCCAGTCTATGCCGAGGGAGCGGGTCAGCCGTGCACAGCCTGGACAGGCTGTGCCACCAGGCAAAACCAGCTTACCATGCTTTGCGGGTGGACCGAAGACCTATGCATGACTGTTCCCTGTAAGAAAATACCTGACAGAGAAATCAGGAATTATCGGCTTGCCCGTGGTCGTGGGTCAAGATAGCCTGGTTTACGGTGGAGAGGCTGAGGACCCCGGTGGGGCCGGAAAAACTTGTATGTTCCAGAAAATTTCTTATCTTTAAATATAAAGACCGGCAATGACAACCATAAGAGAGTCATCATAATGCCAACTACCTTAAAAGAACCCTTGGAACCCTCTTTTTCCCTGGCCGAACGCCTGGCGGGGCTGACCAGTGTTTCGGCCTGCTATCAGTGTAAGAAGTGTTCGGCCGGCTGCCCCCTGACCTTCGCCATGGATTTCTACCCCGACCAGGTCATCCGGTTGGCGCTGCTGGGCCAGGAGGCGCAGGTGTTGGGCTGCCGCACCATCTGGGTGTGCTCCTCGTGCGAAACCTGCACCACCCGCTGCCCCAACAACATCGACATCGCCGGGGTGATGGACTGGCTGAAGGAGGAGGCGGTTCGAAGCGGTCAGGCTTCGCCCCAGCCCGACGTGACCCGCTTCCACCAGACCTTTCTGGACACGGTGCGGCTGGCCGGCGGGCGTCTGTCGGAGCCGCTCCTTCTGGGCCTCTATCAGTGGCGGCGCGGCGGGACCCTGGGGAAACTTAAGTCCGGCGCCCTGGCGGCAGATCTAAAGATGGCCTGGGAACTGGCCCGGCGCCGCCGGCTGGTCCCGCGCCTGCCCCATCGGCTCAAGGGCGTTAAGGAAATCCAGGAAATTTTTAAGAAATCGCACTTATAGCGAATGCCAAAAGGTTCTTCCGTGATGGCACCTGGTCAAAAAACCAAAATCCCCCCTAACCCCCCTTTGTTAAAGGGGGGGAATTACAGGGAATTGCTGTTAAAGTCCCCCTTTGAAAAAGGGGGATTTAGTACTACTTCGTTAAGTGTTGACAATAAGTCTCACCTGTGCAACCATAGGTTGCATGAACAAGGAAGAATTGCTCGAGGCCCGTGGTCGCCTGGAGGCTTTTCTTCAGCCCCTGCTGCCCTTGCTGGGACGTGCTGAGCGTCGTCGCTATGGCGCTCTTTACTTGCAAGGGTTGCTCCTGGAAGGAGGCCGTAAGACCGCTTCCGGGATTGCCATGCGGTACGGGGGCGATGTCCAGGCATTGCAACAATTTGTCAGCCAGAGTCCCTGGAACTTTCTGGCTATTCGCCGGGAATTGGCGGTGCAGATGTTGACCGCGGCTTCCCCCGGAGGAGCCTGGATTGTGGATGACACCGGGTTTCCCAAGAAAGGGGACGGTTCCGTGGGGGTGGCCCGACAATATTCCGGCACCCTGGGTAAGATCGGGAACTGTCAGGTGGCCGTTTCTCTGAACTATGGCACGGACGACGGTTGCTTCCCGGTGAATTTCGAGCTTTATCTCCCCGAAACCTGGGCAGCGGATGCCGGGCGGCGGCAGAAGACGGGTATCCCCGGGGACATAACGTTTCGGACCAAGTGGCAGATTGCTCTGGACCTGTTGGACCAGGCCCGGGAATGGGGTTTGCCCGACAGCGTGGTCATCGCAGATGCCGCGTACGGCACAGTCACTGACTTTCGTCGTGCCTTGGAAAAGCGCGAGTTGCATTACGTCGTGGGGATTAGCCCGGAACTGACCGTGTGGACCGAACCGGTAACGGCCTCGATTCTGCCTTACTCCGGCCGCGGTCGTCCCCCCACCTGGAGGCGGGCCTTGCCGTCGCCGGTCAAGGTGGGGGAGTTGGCCCACAGATTGCCGGAGGATGTCTGGCGTGAAATCACCTGGCGCCAAGGAACCAAGGGGCCGCTGACCAGCCGTTTCGCGGCGCTCAGGGTGCAGCCTGCACCGGAGCATTGGAAAGGTAAGGTCACCGAACCTGTCTGCTGGCTGCTGGTGGAGTGGCCGCCGGCAGAAGCAGGACCCGCGAAATATTGGTTTGCCAATCTGCCTGAGCATACCGACCTCAGTAGGTTGGTCTATTGGGCCAAGATGCGTTGGTGGGTGGAACAAAACTATCAACAACTGAAAACCGAATTGGGACTGGATCACTTTGAAGGACGCTCCTGGCGCGGATGGCATCACCATGTCACCTTGACTATGATGGCCTTTGACTTTTTGGTATTGGAGGGCTTCCGGGTTAAAAAAAACTACTGGGTGGACCCTCCCACAAGCCAGACGCGAACTACAGCGAGTGATCATGCTACTCCTTGGCTTCTGTCCCTGTTGCCGGCAAATCATCATCTTTGACGATACTTAACGAAGTAGTGTTAGGGGGATTTGAAAACCTCCAAGCGGAAAGAATTTATGGCAAACACTATACAAAAGACACCGGAAACACGGGAAAAGCCATGAACGTGAGCTACTACCCGGGCTGTTCCCTGGAGGGAACCGCCATCGATTATGCCGCCTCCATCGGGGGCATCGCCAGCCTCCTGGATCTGACCCTGACCGAACTGGACGACTGGAACTGCTGCGGCGCCACTGCGGCCCACAGCATCAACCACCAACTGTCCCTGTCCCTGCCGGCCCGCAACCTGGCCATCGCGGCGGCGGCCGGCCGGGATGTGGTGGTGCCCTGCGCCCTGTGCTTCAACCGCCTCAAGGTGGCGGAAAAGGCCCTCCAGAGTCCCGAAGGGGCCAACCTCGGCATTGCCTATCCGGGCGGCATCAAGGTCTGGGACCTGTTGGACTACCTCACCCAGGACGCCTATCTGAAAGAGTTAGGCCCCAAGGTGGTGCGGCCCCTAACGGGCCTCAAAGCCGTGGGCTATTACGGCTGCATGGTGGCCCGGCCCCCGGCCGTCACCGACAAAACGGATTCGGAAAACCCCCAGAACCTGGAGCGTCTCCTCAAGGTATTGGGCGCCGAGCCCCTGGACTGGTCCTTCAAGACCGATTGCTGCGGCGCCGGTCTGGCCGTGGCCCGGCCGGATATCATCGACACCCTGGTGCAGAGGCTCTATGAACGGGCCATGCGGGCCGGGGCCGACTGCTTCGTGGTCTCCTGCCAGATGTGCCAGGCCAACCTGGATATGCCCCAGAAACGCATCGCCGAGAAATTCGGCCGGGACTACTACCTGCCGGTCTTCTATTTCACCGAACTCATGGGCCTGGCCCTGGGACACCCGGACGTCAAGAAGTGGCTGGCGGGCCACCTGGTGGACCCCTTGCCGCTGCTGGAGAAAGTTGGTTTGATATAATAACCCTTTGCGTTCTTTGCTTCTTTGCGTGAGCAATTCTCACGCCAAGGCGCAAAGTCGCAAAGAAAGCCAAAAACTTAGATATGGATAATCAAAGACACAAAGTGGGCGCCGTCATGGTGGTGGGCGGTGGCATCGCCGGGATGCAGGCCAGCCTGGATGCCGCGGCTGCGGGCTATAAAGTGTACCTGGTGGAACGTGACATCTCCATCGGCGGGGTCATGGCCCAGTTGGACAAGACCTTCCCCACCAACGACTGTTCCACCTGCCTGATTTCCCCCAAGCTCATCGAGGTGGCCCAGCATCCGGACATCGAGATTCTCACCCAGGCCGAAATTAAGCGGCTGGAAGGCGAGGCGGGCCATTTCACCGTCACCCTGCACCGGGAACCCCGCTACATCGATGCGGCCAAGTGCAACGCCTGCGGCGCCTGCGCCGAGGTTTGCCCGGTGTCGCTGCCGTCCACCTTTGACGAGGGGATGGGGCAGCGCCACGCCGCGTTCCGCCATTTTCCCCAGGCGGTGCCGAGCACCTTCGCCATCAAGAAGTTCGACCGGGCCCCCTGCGTCCGGGCCTGCCCCGCCAACCTGAGCGCCCAGGGCTATGTCCAGCTCATTAAAGTGGGGAAATATAACGAATCTTTGCAACTCATCATGGAACGCCTGCCCCTGCCCGGGACCATCGGCCGCATCTGCCCGCATCCTTGCGAGAGCGACTGCCGCCGCCAGGAAATGGACGAGCCGGTGGCCATCTGCTCGTTGAAGCGGTTCGCGGCGGACCAGGCCGACTGGGACGCCTTGCCGGCGCCGGAAGTACCCCAGAAAAATCAGGCCGTGGCCATCGTCGGGGCGGGTCCGGCGGGGTTGAGCTGCGCCTACCACCTGGCCCTCAAGGGCTACCGGACGGTAATTTTCGAGGCCGCCGCGGAGGCCGGCGGCTGGCTGCGCTACGGCATTCCGGAGTATCGCCTGCCCCGGGAGGTTTTGCAGCGGGAAGTGGACTATCTCACGCGCCTGGGGGTAGAAATCCGCTACAACTCCCCCATCGGCAAAGGTACCACCATCGACGATCTCCTCACCCGGGACGGGTTCGCAGCGGTCTTCCTCGGGGTGGGGACCCAGGATTCCATCCGCCTGCCGGTGCCCGGGTCCGAAGCCGCCGGTGTCTTGTGGGGAGTGGAATACCTTAAGGAAGTGAACTCTACGGGCGCATCCCCCACCCAGGGCAAACGAGTGGCGGTCATCGGCGGCGGCAACGTGGCCATGGACGTGGCCCGGGTGGCCCGGCGGCAAGGCGCCGCCTCGGTAACCCTCATTGCCCTGGAGTCCCCGGCAGAGCTGCCCGCCTCCTCCTGGGAAGTGGCCGAGGCCAGGGCCGAGGGTATCGAAATTCTCCACCGCCTGGGGGTCAAGCAGATCCTGGCGCCTGACGGCCAGGTCACCGGGCTGGAACTGAGGGCGGTGGAGCGGGTCTTCGACGAATCCGGTCGCTTCGCTCCAACGTACTTCGACGACCGCCTCACGAGCCGGGAGGCCGACGTGGTCATCATGGCCATCGGCCAGAAGGCCGATTTGAAGTTTATCACTGCGGCCGATGGGATCAATCTCACCCCCCGGGGCCTCATCGAGGCGGACCCGGACACCCTGGCCACCTCGCGGGCCGGCGTTTTCGCCGGCGGGGACGTGGTAACCGGCCCCTGGATCGCCATCGGGGCGGTGGCCGCAGGCCGGGAAGCCGCGATGTCCATCGACCGGTATCTGGACGGGCTGGATCTCAAGGCCGACCGGGAGGCGCGGCTCAAACCCATCCGGGATGGCAACTGGAATCCCATCCCCACGAGCCAGCCCCGGGCGCCGCGGGAACCCATGCCGGAGTTGGACCAGGCGGAGTGGACCAAAGGCTTCAAGGAGCTCAACCTAGGCTTCACCGAGGCCCAGGCGCAGGCCGAGGCGGCCCGGTGCATCAACTGCGGCGCCTGTTCCGAGTGCATGCAGTGCGTCGAGGCCTGTCAGGCCGGGGCCATTGCCCACAAGCAGCAGCCCCGGACCCAGACCCTGGAGGTGGGGGCGGTCATCCTGGCCCCGGGCTTCAAAACCTTCGACGCCAAATTGAAGCCTGAGTATGGCTACGGTCGCTACCCCAATGTCATCACCTCCCTGGAATTCGAGCGCCTGCTATCGGCCACCGGGCCCTGCGCCGGCCACGTGAGACGCCCCAGCGACCAGGCCGAGCCCAAAAAAATCGCCTGGATTCAGTGTGTGGGCTCCCGGGACGCCTCCATCGGCCGGGAATACTGCTCCTATGTGTGCTGCATGTACGCCGCCAAACAGTCCATCATCGCCAAAGAGCACGACCACGGGGTTACGCCCACCATCTTCTTCATCGACTTCAGGGCCCAGGGCAAGGGTTTTGACCGCTACTACGAGCGGGCCCGGGACGAACACGGGGTGCGCCTCATCCGCGCCATGATCTCCCGGGTGACGGAAGATCCCCGCACCCATAACCTGGAACTCACTTTCGTGGACGAGGACGGCCAAATCCGGATGGAAGAGTTCGATATGGTGGTCCTGTCCGTGGGCCTGACGCCCCATCCCGCGGCGCAGAAGCTGGCGGCCGTCTGCGGCATCGATACCGACCAATGGGGCTTCGTAAGCAATCCGCCCTTCAAGATGGTGGAGACCAGCCGGGAGGGGGTCTATACCTGCGGCGTCTTTCAGTCGCCTAAGGATATCCCCGAAACCGTGGGCCAGGCCTCGGCCGCGGCAGGTGCGGCGGCCTCCCTCTTGAGCGAGGTCCGGGGCACCCTCCTTACCAAGGCGACCTATCCCGAGGAACGGGAAATCGGCGCCGAGGAGCCGCGCATCGGGGTCTTCGTGTGCCACTGCGGCGTCAACATCGCCGGAGTGATCGACGTGGCCCAGGTGAGCGAGTTCGCCCTCAGCCTGCCGGGCGTGGTCTATGCCGACCATTACACCTTCACCTGCGCCACCGACAGCCTGTCGGCCATGCGCCAGGTGATCGAGGAGCATCGGCTCAATCGGGTGGTGGTGGCCTCGTGCAGTCCCCGGACCCACGAACCCCTCTTCCAGGACAATTTGCGCCAGGCCGGCCTCAACAAATATCTGTTTGAGATGGCCAACATCCGGGACCAGGATTCCTGGGTGCACCAGGGCGACCCGGCGAAAGCCACCGCCAAGGCCAAAGAGTTGGTCAAGATGGCGGTGGGCCGGGCCGGGGAACTGGAGCCGTTGCACGAATTCCCCTTCCCGGTGGCGCAGCGGGCCCTGGTGCTGGGCGGCGGTCTGGCCGGGCTGGTGGCGGCCCTGACCATCGCGAGAGCCGGCTACCGGGTCTATCTGCCGGATATCCAGGAGCGCTTCGGCGGCAGCCTGGCCCACAAAAAGCACTTCACCCTGGAAGGGCACGCCATCCAGCCCTACATGCAGCAACTCATCCGCCAGGTCGAGGACCATCCCAATATCCGCTGGTGGCCCAAGGCCCGGATGACCAGTTTTTCGGGCCACGTGGGCAGTTTCCGCAGCCGGCTTTCGTTCCCCGACAATCAGTGGGAGATCCATTATGGCGCCGTGGTGATCGCCACCGGCGCGGTGGAATACCAGCCCACGGAATATCTCTATGGGGCGCATCCCCGGGTGATGACCCAGGTGGGGATGGAGAACCTCCTGGTGGATAACCCCGACCAGCTGGGGGAGGCGCCCACCTGTGTGATGATTCAGTGCGTGGGGTCGCGGTCGCCGGAGCACCCGTACTGCAGCCGGGTGTGCTGCGGCGAGGCCGTCAGAAATGCCTTGAAACTCAAGGAAATCCGGCCTCGGGCGAAGGTCTTCATCCTTTACCGGGATATGCGCACCTACGGCCTGAAAGAGATTTACTACAAAAAGGCCCGGGACCTGGGGGTGCAGTTCATCCGGTTTGAGCCGGAGCGCCCGCCGGAGGTGGCCGCCGACGGTGAGGGGTTGACGGTCACGGTCTTCGACCAAAACCTCAAGGCTCCCATCAGGCTCAAGGCGGACTATCTGGCGTTGTCGGCGGCCATCCGGCCCCATCCGGTCTCCCAGGAGATCGCCCAACTCTTCAAGCTGCCCTTGGATGCCGACGGCTTCTTCATGGAGGCGCATCAGAAGCTGAAGCCCCTGGACTTCGCCAGTAACGGCATCTTTCTCTGCGGGTTGGCCCACAGCCCCAAGTTTATCGAGGAGAGCATCGCCCAGGCCCAGGGGGCGGCGGCCCGAACCCTGGGCATCCTGGCGCAGGAAGCCATGTACGTCGGCGGCGCCGTGGCTGCGGTTGACCCGCAGAAATGCATTATTTGCCTCACCTGCATGCGCACCTGCCCCTACGGGGTGCCCCGGGTGGACCAGGCGGAAGGCGTCATCACCATCGACCCGGCGGCCTGCCACGGCTGCGGCAACTGCGCCAGCGCCTGTCCCCGCAAGGCCATCGAGGTGATGCACCACCGGGATAAGCAGTTCCTCTCCAAGATCGGCGCCATCGAGATGGAGGAGGCGCCGGAGGATGTAGCGGCGAGTTAGGGGATAGCCGTTAGCAATTAGCAATTAGCAGTTAGCAATTAGCAGTTAGCAGTTAGCAGTTAGGGATCATGGGTCCAGCCAGCTAACTGCTAAGATTCTTGCATGGATGGTTTTTCAAAGGATTATTGACTAAGGACTCCTAAATTAAAATGATACAAACTCAAGCTTTTAAAAGCTAACTGCTAATGGCTAACTGCTAACTGCTAATAAGGAATCTTAAATGAATTTTACCCCCAAGATATTGGCTTATGTGTGCACCTATTGCACTTACACCGCTGCGGATATGGCGGGCTCGGCCCGGATGCAGTACCCGGCCACGGTGCGCATCATCAAGTACCTGTGCACCGGCCGCATCGACATCATCCACATTTTGAAGGGGTTCGAGGCCGGGGCCGACGCCATCTTCGTGGGCGGGTGAGAGGCCGGCAGTTGCCATTTCCTGGAAGGAAATCTCAGAGCCCGCGAACGGATAGAGTACACCAAGCAACTGCTGGAGGAAATCGGCCTGGGCGGCCGCCTGGAGATGTTTGAGATCGCGGCGTCCGATGCCCCCAAGTGGGTGGCCGCGGTCAAAGAAATGACCCAACGCGTTGAGGCCCTGGGGCCCAATCCCCTGCGCCGGGGTCCGCATCTTCACCCCGACGCGGTGGAGGAACTGGAGAATATGGTGCAACCATGATTATTGCCGAACGCAAACCTTTTGCCGAAATCAAGGCCATGCTGGCCCCCTACCAGAAGATTCTCATTGTGGGCTGCGGCACCTGTGTGGCCGTGTGCCTGGCCGGGGGCGAAAAAGAAGTGGGGCTCCTGGCCTCCCAGCTGAGACTGGCCCTGGGGATGGAAGACAAGCGCCTGGAAATCGGTGAAATCACCGTGGAGCGCCAGTGCGACCTGGAATTCCTGCGGCCCCTGTGCGACTTCACCGCCGACTACGACGCCATCGTTTCCATGGCCTGCGGGGCCGGAGTGCAGTTTCTCAAGCAATTGTGCTCCCTGCACCCCGTCTTCCCGGCGGTGAACACCACCTTTATCGGGGTCAACAATGCCGCGGGGTACTACACCGAGGCCTGCCGGGCCTGCCACAACTGCTACCTGGGGATCACCGGCGGTATCTGCCCGGTGACCATGTGCCCCAAGGGCCTGCTCAACGGCCCCTGCGGCGGCACGGTGAACGGCCATTGCGAAGTGGACCCCGAAAAGGAGTGCGCCTGGAGCCGGATATACCACCGCCTGGAGTTGGAGGGGCGCCTGGACAACCTCAAGGAGATTCTGCCCCTCCATCCCCACGACCGCACCACCACTCCGGGAACGGTGATCCATCCGGCCTACAAGAGGAGATACGGACCCAATGAGTAAACTCCGGGAGACCCTGGACGCGGGCGGCTTTCCGGTGGTGGTGGAGTTGAAGCCTCCCAAAGGCACTGCCGTGGATGAAATGCTGGCTGCGGTGAAAACTCTGGCCGGCCGGGTGACAAGCTTTAGCGTCCCGGACAACGAACACGCCAAGATGCGCCTTTCGGCCATCGCTGCGGCCCGCCTGCTCCAGGAGGCGGGAGGCGAAGCCCTGGTTCACGTCACCTGCCGGGACCGCAACCGCCTGGCCCTGGAGAGCGACTTGTTGGGTGCCGCCAGCCTGGGATTGGAAAACCTCCTCTTGGTGAGCGGCGATTACGTCACCCTGGGGGATCACCCCCAGGCCAAACCGGTGTACGACGCCGATTCGGTGCAGCTGCTGCAAATTGCCGCCGGGATGATGGACGGCCATGACAGCGCCGGTCTGGCCTTAACGGGTGCCCCCGCCTTCTTCCTGGGGGCGGTGGTCATCCCCGAGGCCGAGCCTTTAGCTCCCCAGCTCATGAAGTTCGAAAAGAAGCTGGCCGCAGGGGCTCAGTTTTTCATCACCCCCCCGGTCTTTGACCTGGACAAACTGCGCCGGTTCCGGGAACACCTCCCGGCAACTCCCGTCAAGCTGCTGGTGAGCGTCAAGGCCCTGGGGGCCGATGAAGCGGCCCAGGCCGCCGCCGGACAATGGCGCAAGGTTTATTCTCTTCCCTCGGACCTGGTGAATGATCTGGCCGGAAAGGAGCCGGAGGACATCTTGGCCATAGGGGTTAAAGCCGCCGGTCGCCTGGTCCGGCAGATCAAGCAGGAAAAGCTGGCGGACGGCATCTACCTCAAAGCCAAGGGGCGGGCGGATTTGTTCACCCGGATCCTGGAAGCGGCAGGATTATAAAGATAGGTTCTGGGTTCTGGGAAAAACTTCCCAAAACCCAAAACCTTGATGAGCCAGGAACGTATTAATCAGGGCACCAAAGGAATAGCATTTTATTCCCTCTCCCCCAATGGGGGAGAGGGTTAGGGTGAGGGGGAAGGCAATTCCCTTTCGTTCCCATTGTAAAAATAATTATGGATAATCAGAAAAAATATGCCGCCGTCATTTTAGGCGGCGGCATTGCCGGAATCAGCACCGCCCTGGAGCTGGCCCGCCTGGGGCAGGAAGTGGCCCTGGTGGAAAAGACCCCGTTCTTCGGGGGCCGGGCGGCTCACTTCTGCTGCAAGGCCACCGATGCCTGCCAGAAGTGCGGGGCCTGCCTGGTGGACGACCGTCTGCAGGCCCTGTTCCAGGAACCCCGGATCACCCTGCTGCCCCGCGCCGAACTGACCGAATGCTCCCAGGACAACGGCCTCTTCCATCTGATGGTCAAGCAGCAGCCCGAAGTGATCAATCCCGAGGCCTGCGTGGACTGCGGGCTCTGTTACGAGGAATGCCCCGCGGCCGACCAGGGAGCCATCCTCGCCACCGCAATTACCCAGAATCACCCCCGCTATGCGGTAAACCCCGAAGCCTGCCTCTATTTCCAGGACGGCTCCTGCCAGGTCTGTCAGCAGATCTGCCCGCCCACGGCCAGGGCCATTGATCTGACCCGGCCGGCGCAAACCCTGGAGCTGATTGCGACGGCGGTCGTCGTGGCCACGGGTTACCAACCCTCCGACCCCGCCTGCCGGCCCCATTACGGCTACGGCCGCCTGCCGAACATCGTCGCCGGATACGAGCTGGAAGAGATGCTCCGGAACGGCAAGGGGCCGGGCGGCCCGGGCGGAGAGCCGCCCCGGAGGATTGCCTTCATCCAGTGCGTCGGCAGCCGGGACCAGGAGCGTCCATATTGCTCCCAGGTGTGCTGCGCTTACACCCTGAGGCTGGCCCGGCTGTTGAAACACCGGTGGCCCGAGGCCGCAGTTACCACCTTCTACATGGACCTCCAGGAAACCGGGCGCCGGTCCGCGCAATATCAAGCCGAGGCGCGCCGGGAGGTCAAAATGGTGCGGGCTCTGCCCGGCGACCTCCATGCGACTCCCGACGGCGGCGTCAAACTCCGTTATCTGGAGGAAGACAGTGGCAAACCGGCCGCAACCGACTTCGACCTGGTGGTCTTATCTGTGGGCATCGGACCCGGCCGCGACAACCCCGCCCTGGCGGCCTTGCTCCAGACGGAGTTAACCCCGGACGGGTTTTTTCAGGCCGCCGACCCGGGGCAGCGCACCCAAACCTCTCAACCGGGCCTCTTCCTGGCCGGCACCGCCGAAGGCCCCCGGGACATCGCCGGGTGCATCGCTCAGGCCACGGCCGCAGCCCGCCAGGTAAGCCGATACGTGAAAGAATCATGACGATCGCACGCGAACTGGACATCATCCTGGCCCACGGTCCCGAGCTCTCCGCCGGTGGGCTGGACTACTATAAGCTGGGGCTCTGGGCCGGGGGCCAGCCCAACAGCCGGATACTGTCTCTCAACCCCGCCCTGCCCCCGGAGGAACTGGAACGCCGGTTGCGGGCCTTCCTGCATGCGGACCGCCCCCACACGGTGCTGGTGGCCGCCCTGGACCCTCATCACCGGGCCCGACGCATCCTCCGGTTGTTGACCGAGGTTATGCAGGTCAACCCCGATCTGATCTCGGTGGTGGACCTCCAGGAGGCCTTGGGCTCCCCGGACCCCGATGCCTGCAGCATCAAGGCGCATCATCTCATCGGGATGAACGCCTCCATGGTCACCCGGGCGCAGCCCATGACCACCCAGGAGGTGCCGGTAACCTCCCGGGTCCTGGTCTGGGGCGACTCCTTCGCGGCCCTCAAGGCCGCCGTGGATCTGGCCGATCTGGGCTATCCGGTCATTCAGGCTTATCCCGGCCCAGCGCTGGCCCCCCTGCTCCCCGGCGCGGCGCCGGCCCAACCCTTCGGGGCGGAGCTGCAAGACCTGATTAACCGGGTCCAGTCCCACCCGGCCATCCAGCTCCTGCCCCAGACCCACCTGGCGGAGGTGCTGGACAGCGCCGGCAATTTCCGGGTGCGGCTCCAGACCCCCGAAGCGGTCCGGGAAGAGAAAGTGGGGGCCATGATCCTGGCGCCGGAGTTGCATCTGGAGCCAGGCGAAACCGCAGAGGGGGCGGCCTCCCACCCCCGGATTCTCACCCAGTCCCAACTTGAGGACCTGCTGGCCGCCCCGGATGAGGCGGGCCTCCTTATGCCGGAGGCCGCCTCCCACCTCCGGGTGGGTTTCCTGGGGGGCGACAGCCACCCCCTGGCCCTGGCCCGCACCCTGAGCGCCGCCCGGCGGCTGCTTTCCCGGGAGAACGTCCAGGTCATGCTCTTTATCCGGGACGCCAAGGTGGGGGCACCGGATATGGAGGCCGCCCTGGGACAGGCCCAGGGTGCCGGACTCATCGTTTTCAAGCTGCCCCAGCTTCCCAGCCTGGCGCTGGCCGATGACCGCCCCCGCCTCACCTTTTTTGATCCGGTGATGCACGAAGCCGAGTCCCTGGCCTGCGATTTGGTGGTGCTGGACGAAATTTACCGGCCCGGGGCCGACAACGCCGCCCTGGCCGAAGCGCTTCACCTCTTTCCCGGCCCCGGGGGCTTTCTCCAGGGGGACAACCTGCGTTTCCTCCCGGTGATCACCAACCGCCGGGGCGTATACGTGGTAGGGGCGGGGCGGGGGCTCATGGACCTGGACCAGGCCCGGGCCGAAACCGACGCCGCTATCGTGGAAGTGCAGCAGCTTTTAGGCCGGGGCGCCGCCATCGCCCCCAAGGGGCGGTCGGTGGTGGACCGGGGCCGCTGCGTCCTGTGCCTCACCTGCCATCGCGTCTGCCCCCATGGAGCAGTCACCTGGGACAACCGGGCCATCATCAACGAACTGGCCTGCCAGGGATGCGGCCTCTGCGCCTCCCAGTGTCCCAATGACGCCATCCAGATCCGCAACTTCACCGACGACCAGGTGGTGGCGGCCCTGGAGACGCTGGACCCCCGCCTCACCCCGAGGATCATCGCCTTCATGTGCAAGAATTCGGCCTGGGAGGCTTATCACGCCGCCATAAAGCTGGCCCCGGTCAACCTGCCCCTGGGTTTTACGCCCCTGAAGATGCCCTGCGCCGGCAAGATCGACATCGATTATATCCTCAAGGCCTTCACCTATGGGGCCGACGGGGTGCTGGTGCTGGCCTGCCACCAGGACAACTGCAAGTCCCAAGAGGGCAACCTGCATGCCCAGTGGCGGGTGGAGCGGGCCCGGGAAATGCTGGCCGAAGCCGGGGTCGATCCCCGGCGCCTGGTCTTCAAGACCCTGGCCGCCAACAGCCCCCAGGATTTCCTGGCCGCGGTGGAAAGCCTCGCCGAGTTTTTGGGGACCCTCAAGGCCGCGTAAGCCTCTGTGCCCCACCCAGCGCAGCGGGCGGCTTCCGGGTCGCCCGGCCCGCTCCTCAAGCTTCTCGCCGCCGCCCCTGCGAACCTTATAGCGATACAGGCCGCCCACTGGTGCTGTAGAGGTGGGTTTGAAACCCGCCCCTCCCCGATCATCTTCATAGCCGAAAATTTTTCTGCCCCCTCACGGCCGGGCTTGATAGAATGAAAGTCCGACCCGGAAAGGCCAACCCAGGAAAGAGAGCGCCATGAAGTTTGATTGCGAGTCCAAAAACATTACGGGTCCCGACCAGCAAACGGCTTATTTCGGCTATCGGCAGGTGAGCGCCGCGGCCAAAGGCAAGCTGGTGCACCGGCACTTTGACACGGTGGCCCGGAAATACGATCTGATGAACACTCTCCTGAGTTTCGGACTCCACCACCTGTGGAAGCGGGCCGCGGTGCGGATGATGGGGTTAAAGCCGGGGATGCGGGTCCTGGACGTGTGCGGCGGCACCGCCGACCTGGCCCTCCGGGCCGCCCGGACCATCGGGGAAACCGGGAACGTGATCGTCTATGACATCAACTGGGCCATGATGGCGGCGGGGTGGCCCAAAGTGGCCGTCTCCAACCTGGCCCCTCGCATCGGGTATATCCAGGGAGACGCCGAGCGCCTCTCCTGCCCGGACGCCAGCTTCGATGCGGCGATGGTGGGTTTCGGCATCCGCAACCTGACTCGCCCCGAGGTGGGCTTCAAGGAGATGTTCCGGGTGCTGAAGCCCGGGGGAACCATGATGTGCCTGGAGTTTTCCAGGCCCAAAACCGCCTGGTTCCGCCGGCTCTATGATTTTTACTCTTTTTACGTCATGCCCGTCATAGGCCAAATCATGGTGGGGTCCGGGGACGCTTACACCTATCTCCCCGAATCCATCCGGATGTTCTCCCAACCCGCGGAATTGTCGGCGGTCCTCACCGGGATTGGCTTTACCCGGGTCAGGTACCGGCGCCTCACCGATGGCATCGCGGTGATCTATCTGGGGGTGAAGCCGTGAAGCTCAAAAGATGCTGGGTATCCTGGCAGTGGCCGTCAAGCAGGAGGTTAATTGATTCGAGGCGATGACTGATACAATGTTGCGGTTAAGAAACCTTAAATATTCATGTCATTCTGAACAAAGCGCAGCGGAGTGAAGAATCTCGGCGGGTGAAAAAGAGAGATTCTTCGCTGCGCTCAGAATGACAAATAATAGTCTTTTGATTGCTCTTTCTTATATGAATACGCCCCGGCTTACGCCAGGCACATCTTCCGGGCCTCCTCCATCAGGCTGTCCCGAAACTTGGGATGGGCCAGTTTGACGATCTCCACGGCCCTCTCACAGGTGGATTTCCCCATCAAATTGACCGCCCCGTACTCGGTGACCAGGTAATGGGTGTCCATGCGGGGGGTGGTGGTCACCGTGCCGGCGGCGAAACGGGGCACCACCCGGGAGACCTCGCCGTGGTGGGTGGTGGAGTAAAAGGCGATGATGGATTTCCCTCCCTTGGAATCGAAGGCCCCCCGCACATAATCCAGTTGGCCGCCGGTGCCGCTGAATTCGAACCCCCCTAAATACTCCGAATTGCACTGCCCCAGCAGGTCCACCTCCAGGGTGGAGTTGATGGAGATCATGTTGTCGTTGGCGGCGATGACTGCAGGGTTATTGGTATAGGAGACGGGGTAACTCTCCATGCTGGGGTTGTCATGGATGAATTCGTACAGTTCCCGGTCGCCCAGGGCGTTGGTGAAGACGTGTTTGCGGGGATGGCGGTTTTTCCGGCGGCCGGTGATGACCCCCTGTTTGATCAGGTGCACCATTCCCGGGCACAGCAACTCGGTGTGAATCCCCAGATCCTTATGCCCCTCGAGATAGCGGCAGACGGCGTTGGGGATCCCCCCCAGGCCCAGCTGAATCGTGGCCCCGTCCGGCACCATGGCGGCAATGTGCCTTCCGATGATCTCGGCTTCGGGCTTGGGCGCCGCGGGGATGAGCTCCGCCAGGGGGGCGTCATGCTCTACGATGGCGTCCACCTCGGAGACGTGGAGCAGGGAATCCCCGAAGACCCGGGGCATGTGGCGGTTGACTTCCACGATCAGCCGGCGGCAGTGCCGGGCCGCAGTGCTGATGTAATCATTGATGGTCCCGAAGCTGAAAAATCCGGCCCGGTCCATGGGGCAGACGGTGGTGACCGTGACGTCCACGTCCATGAAATCCCGGATCAACCGGGGGATCTGATGAAACTGGTTGGGGACGAACAAATGCTTGCCGGTCCTCACCTGGTCCCGTTCCGGGCCGCTGACGAACCAGCAATGGTTGTGAATCAGTCCCGCCAGGTCGGGAGACAGAATGGTGGAGGCGGCGTTGGCCATGGCCAGGAATGAAAAGATGTGGAGGTCCTTGAGGTCCCCTTGCCGCACCCGGCGGGCAATGGCCGCCAGAAGGGCCGGAGGTTCGCCGCTGGCCATGCCGTGCACGATGGTGGCCGAGTCTTTGATCGCCTCCACCGCCTGCTCCGGAGTGGTGAGCTTGCGCCGGTATGCCTGCTTGTACATGCTTATCCCTCTCACCTGCCGGGTTAATTAGGGAAGGAATGAACCCTGGGATGATAATGGGCTAATGGAGGGATTTAGTCAACTGTATCGATGCAGCCCCGGGGATGGTTCGGGTTGAATTTCACCTTATGCCCACCGGTTGCTTTAGGAAAGTTTGCGCCCGCCGGAGGGCCCGGGCCAGCCTGGCTAGGACGCCTCGCTTAATCTTCCGGGGATACCCAGAGAATCTTATTTTTATTGATGACTAATACCCTTCCTTGTTGGCCTTCCATGCTAACATCGAAAATTACGATAAAGGGGTTTTCCCCCCTGGTAAAAATGTCACTGATTCTCCTATAATAGGTGCCCTGATCATCGAGGTGCTTATCATATAAGCCATCGAAGCTGCGGGCAGGTTCTGAAAATATATTGATTTTTCCTTTAATGAGAGACATATCTTCAAGTTTGATCGTTACCCTTCTGACCTCCATAATATACTTTTCGGCCAGCCGTTTATCTGCGCCTTCCCAGGTGGTCCCGGTTCTCGCCGCGAATAATTCCTTTGACTCTGTCATGGCATCTCCTTTGTCCAGCCAGCCTCCGGCAAAGAAGGCCCCTTTTTCGAAAATGATGACGTTTTCATGCATCACCTCCGTGAATTAATCCTACGGGGTTTGGGGAGAGGGTCAATAGGGGTATTTACTGATTTTACGGCAGGGAAATACTGATAAGAACCCTTGAGTTTCAATCCGGTCAAGGTAATGAGAGCATGGCATCAGCTTGCGGCCGCCGCCGGAGGCGGGCGGAGGCCGCGCCGGCCCTCTGGGGGAGGCCTCCGACCCACTCAGGGAAACTGTTCGCAGTTGTCCCGGCCGCTGCAATACCGGCACCTGGTCTCACACCGGAAGAAGGTCAGGAGACTTCCCAGAACTGCACCCACTATCAAGAAGATCAAATACCACATTTCAGGCCTCCTCCGACTGCTGCCGGTGGCCGATACCCCTCACGGGGCCGGCGGGCTCAGGTGACATCCCGCCGGCGCTCCACCTACGGGGTTATTGTCCTGTTTATTTTTATAGCAGGACAATATTACCGGTTAATGTCGGTTAGGTTAATATTCAGTTAATTTTAATCAATGCCGGTTTAAACGGTATCAGTCCGTCTGCAATCCCTGAGGAAAATCACTTCCCAAAGCGGGGGGTTTGTGGCATAATCAGGGATAGAAAATCGTGTAACTTAACCGCGCGATGTTATTAGGAGTACAGCAACTTTCCGGCTGGTTTTAGCGTTATCCGATAAGTGTGATTAGAGGATTGAAGGCGCATGAGAAAAACCTATATCTTAGATACCAACGTCTTACTGCATGATCCTGAGTCGTTGTTTTCTTTTGACGATAACGCTATAGTTTTGCCCCTGTCGGTAATTGAAGAGTTAGATCGCATTAAAAGAAGAAGTGACGAAGTTGGGAGAAATGCCCGGGAAGTATCCAGAAGATTGGACGAATTAAGAGTGAGGGGGCGGTTGTCCGAAGGAGTGGGACTTGCCAATGGCGGGTCAGTGCGCATTGAAATCAACGGTAGTCAACCGGACAATCATCCTTACGGCATTGATTTAAATACCACCGACAACCGGATTCTGGCGTTAGCCTATGCGCTCATGAACCATGGTCAGTCCCCCGTTATTCTGGTCACCAAAGATTTAAATCTGCGCATCAAGGCCGATGTCTTGGGGTTGGCCGCCGAAGATTTTTACAGCGACAAGGTGGATTACCATCAATTATACAGCGGCGTCGCCGAACTCTACCTTTCCGTTGAAGAAATCGACCGATTTTACCGGGAGGGATATCTGGATTACCCCGCCGGCGATCTTCAGCCCCATCAGTTCTGTATCCTCAAATTAGGCGAATCGTCGTCAAAATCGGCCCTGGGCCGATACTTCCAGCACCGGCTCCATAAGCTGACCCATGACGGCAAGGCGGTCTATGGCATCAAGGCCTTGAACAAGGAGCAGAAGTTTGCGCTGGATCTGCTGCTGGATGAGTCTATCCAGGTGGTGACCCTGGTGGGCAAGGCCGGCACCGGTAAGACCATCATGGCCCTGGCAGCCGGCCTGGAAAAGGTCCTGGAGGGCGGCGGCCGCTATAACCGCATCCTTATCACCCGGCCCATCGTGCCCCTGGGCAACGATCTCGGCTACCTGCCCGGCGACAAAGAAGACAAAATCAGGCCCTGGATGCAGCCCATTTACGACAACCTGGAATACCTGTGCAACGAGCATATTCAACCCAACGGCTGCATCGATTATCTCATCGCCAACGGCAAGATCGAACTGGAGGCCCTGACCTATATCCGGGGCCGGAGCATCCCGAAACAGTTCATCATCTGTGATGAGAGCCAAAACCTGAGCCCGCACGTGATCAAGACCATTCTCACCCGGGTGGGCCGGGGCAGCAAGATCGTCTTTACCGGCGACCCGGAGCAGATCGACCATCCCTATCTGGACGCCTCTTCCAACGGCCTCAGCTACCTGGTGGAGAAGATCAAAGGCGAAGAAATCTCCGGGCATATCACCCTCATCAAGGGCGAGAGGTCCGGGATCGCCGAATTGGGCGCCAGATTGCTGTAACCGCGTCTCCCGGCGGCGCCCGGGTTCCTTCCGGCAGGCTTCGCTCCAGGCCGTCATTACCGGGTAAGGTCATATATAGCCATTTTCCAGGGCGTATCTTACCAATTCGGCGTTTCCGGGAACGCTTCAGCCATAGCTTTTTCATGTTCAGTAGGAGCAATCAGGCGATTATATGTTCTCTGGCAGCATTAGCCTTTTTCGCGTAAGGGTTCCCTTTAGACCACGTTTGAGGCCCTTCAATCTTCTCTCCCTCTCCCCTGGTGGGAGAGGGCTGGGGAGAGGGGGAAGTCTCCCCCATCAACCGCTCCTGCTCCTCCATCCCCATCAGCCGGGCCTCATCCCGGCCAATGAACCGCTCCCGGCCGTCCTGGTCCACCACAAACCCCGGCCGCCCCTCTTTCGCCGCCTCCCGCAGCTCGGGTGGCGGAGTCCGCCATATAGGCAAACCGGTTCTTAGCGCTGAACCCGGCCCCGAACAGCATGGCGTAATAGGTTGGGGTGCCGTCATTGATCTTGGACATCTTCTTAGCCCCGGCCGGGCCGGTGGTGGTGATGTTCTGCCGAAACCACATGATATAATCGACAATCTCCTGCCAGTGGTTCGCAAACCCGTAGCGTTCCGATTCCATCTGGCTCAACTGGCTTTTCAGGTCCTCGATCTTGGCCGCCATGCTATTCTCCGTAGAGCTTTTTACGTTTGACCGGGGCCTCTTCCTGCACTCCCAGACCGCCGGTTAAGATGGTCGAAGCCGCCCCCTTGGCCGCATTGGCCGCCTTGCGCTGCTTTTCCGCTTCCGCCGCTGCCGCCGCCCGGCCCTCCGCCGGGTCCACCACTTCTTCTCTGATGACCTCCGGCACGTATTGAATCATTGCCGGCAGGAATAATCGCTGTTTTTCTGGGCCTCCTCCACCCAGCACAGGTCGATCCCCTCCGTGGACTTGATGGCCATGGGGTTGTTGCGGATGCCCTTGAAGATGAACTCCGAACCGTTATTTCCGGTAATGGTCTGCTGCTGCACCCGGAAAATGACTCGTAGCCCAAAAGCTGTATCTGATCGTTCAACAGCCGGTGCACCGACTCCTGAATGCTGTTCTGGAACTCCCGGGCGCACAGTATCCGTAAGCGGCTCTGCCGGGTCAGCCACAACAAGGCCCGGGCGAAGCTCCAGGACTTCATGCCGCCGCGGCCGCCTCAGGCCACCTTGTAGCGCCAGTTCTCCGTCACCAGAAACTGCAGCTTCTCCGGCAGGTCCAGGTCTTCCGAGCGTTCCGCTGGGGAGCGGTATTACACCATCAGAGAGGCGGCGGGCAGCGTCGTGATTTATTGGCTTAATACGGCTCGGGCGGCTGTAGACAAGAACATGCGGCGGTTCAATCCGAACCCCAAGACGGCGGCCAGGTATGAAGGAACAGTAAGGCGCAAAATGGTTCCCGGAGCCATGATGTGCCCTCAATGGACCGGCCGGTCAACCCTCAATGGCAGGACCTGGACAAGGTCGGCCGCGCCCGCAAATCCCAGGTCTATACTTTCTGGACTGACCTTTTTCATCCGGGGGTGCCATGGCAATTTTTAGATGCGGCCCTGGATCGTATGGAGGCGCAGAAGAAACATTTTTATATTATTTGTACCAAGCGCCCCGAGCGAGCCCTGGAATATTTTAAGGCCCGTCATTGGGTAGGCAATGATCTGGCTCGCCGCCTCATACTCATGACCACCGCCGAGAATCAGGAAATGGCGGATCTGCGGCTGCCGATCCTCTTGGAGATCCCCGGAGTGATGCACGGGGTGAGCGTGGAGCCGGGGCTGGGGCCGGTGGATTTTACCAAATGGATTAGTTGTTACCGTCCCGATGTGGCCAAACGAAAAGGGGAATATCGGTATATTCATCTGCACCGAAAAACCCCACCTTGGACTGGGTCATCTGCGGCGGCGAAACCGGCCGTCACGCCCAGCCCATGCACCCGGATATTCCCCGCCGGGTGAGGGATGAGTGCGTGGCGGCGGGTGTTCCGTTTTTCTTTAAACATTGGGGAGAATACCTGCATGAATCTCAAGGTGCAGACATAGCAGGCGAAATCAACAACGGCCCAGGGACTAAGATTGGAATATTATGGGGTTCTCCCGTTATGCCTATTCCAGATGACGGAACCTGGTCGATAAAAGTCGGCAAGAAAGCCGCCGGCCGCCTACTGGACGGCCGCACCTGGGATGAGGTGCCCGAGGTATTAGGCATTTAAGGACCGCCTTTTGACACCGCCCCCGACTCCATGCTATGATGTGCTCCCGCCCCGAATGGGGTATGGAGGGCTTTGCATGGCCGGACACATCCGCACGTTGCAGAAGTGTCCCGGGTGCGCCGGGAAGTTTACTGGGCCCGGGCTCACCTGCCCCGCCTGCCAAACCCGGCCTACCCGTTATTTCATCGACCTGTGGTGGCGGAGGCGCCTGAAAATCTACACCGACCCCCAGGGCTACCCCCTGGACTCCTATGCCCTCACCGAACAGTTGCTCTCCACCATCCGCCACCAGATCGGCAAGGGGACCTTCGACCCCGCCGACTTCACCGCCCGTGAACTCAAGGGCCTGCTGTTCGAAAATTACGCTACCGCCTGGCTCTTGCGCCGCCAGGCGGAGGTAGGCCGGCCGGGGTCAGCCGGGCCTATTTCAAGGAGATCAAGTGGTGCGTCAATCTTTATTTCACCCCGTTTTTTAACGTACAGAACCTCCGGGATCTCCGCAAAGGCCACCTCCTGGATTTCGTGGCGCAGCTCCCGGCGCACCTGAGCGCCAAGACCGTGAGCAATATCCTGGGGGTATTGCACCGGCTCCTGGCCGAGGCCTTTGACCGTAAGGACATTCTTGCTATGCCGGGCTTCCCCAAGGTCGCCAAGCAGGAGCCCAACACGAAATGGATCACCTCCGATGAACAAGAGACGATCCTGGCCCACTGCCGGGAGCCCTACCGCACCCTGTTTCTGTTCTGTATGAAGCAGGGCTGCCGCGTAGGGGAGGCCCGAGCCTTGAAGTAGGATAAGGTAGACCTCAAGGGCAAGGTGGTGACCATCTGCGCCGGCATGGACCTGGGCACCTGGAAACCCTACACCAAAGAAAAGGAGGTGCGCCACCTGCCCCTCAACTCCCGGGTCCGCACCGCCCTCCTGGCCCTGCCCCGGTCCCTGGGAGGCTTCGTATTCATCAACCAGGCAGGCCGCCCCCTCTCGGATACGCGGGTCCGCAGCGCCTGGAATAAGGCGGCCGACAAAGCCGGGATCGCCATCAACTGCTATCAGGGCACCCGGCATAGCTTCGCCACACAGTGTGTCCGCCCCCTGTCCGCCAACAAAAAACCCGGCTCATAACGAGCCGGGATTATTGCAGAAAATGGTGGAGGCGGCGGGAGTCGAACCCGCGTCCGCCAATAGTCCCTGGAAGCTTCTACATGCTTAGCCGGCGTTTTAGTTTCGCCCCTGAAGACTTCCGCTGGCAGAATTCTTAAAGGCTAGCCCGCTTAGTTTTCGTCCGCCAACCCGCAGGCGTTATTGGCGGCTTTGCCAGGATATCGTCATCTCAGGGCCCTCTCCCGGCGTCGAACCCCAGATGCTAGCCTTAAGCGGCTAGAGCGTAGCCGTAGTTGTCGGCACTTATGGTTTTCCTACCCGTTTAACGAGCGGACAGGACCTCGGCATGCAACTTACAGTTCTCTATTCACGTCGAAGCCGTTACGCCCCCTTAAATTAATTATAATCATTATTTATGTTTCCGCAAGGCCCCCCGACATTGCCAGGCGGTTAGCCAGACCCGGGATGCTCATTAGCGGCTCTGGCGGAATTGGTGGGCGGCCCCCATCAAGCGGTAAACCGAGGCGCCGGCGAGGGCGGCGATGTCCTCGGTGGGGAGATACCGGGGGATGGTTTCATCGAACAGGATGGTGGCCTCAGGGGGAAATTCCTCATCTCCTCCATACAGGACATGGGTGATGGGCACCCGGGGCAGGGCCATAAACCGGGCGGCGGCATCGCCCAGGGGCACGGATTCGCCTCCCAGACTCGCCGCCACCTTGACATAGAGGTCCAGGTCGTGGCCGAAGGTCGACAGCAACGGCTTGTGGGCCCGGGAGATGAAGGCGGACCAGTAAAACCCGCCTTCCGGGACCTGGCGGAAATCGATGGTCCGGCCGGTAAGGAGGTCTCCCGAGGCGTTGAGCAGGTAGTGGAGGATGAGGATTTGCTCCGGGAGGGAAATTTCGCCGCCGCTGTTGCCCGGGGTGACGCTGACCTCCGGCCAGGTGATACGCCGGGCCTGGCCGAAATAGGGCAGGATGAGACCCTCTCGGGCCGCCTCGACAAAGTGTTGGGCCCCGGTCCGGTTCTCCAGGCGCTTGGGATTGACCTGCTGCAATTCCGCTACGGCCAAGGCAATGGCCGCCTTATAATCATCGCTGCGGGGCATGCCGCCTCCTTCATGATCTCGGGGTCGAGCCGGCCGGCCAGCCGGACCAAGTCCGGGGTCTTGTTCGGCCGCCCGCCCGCGCCTGGTGCGGTCGTGTTCAGTCGGAGTTCGGCTTTTTGCCCGATTCTTTATCCAACTCTAACTTGACGGCATCATGACAAGAATCACAGATAGTGTGGGTCAACCGGGGCGTCGTGTGGTGACCAAAGAGATCCAGGGGCGCGATGGCCGCCTCGATCTCCCCCCAGCCCTGACCCGGAATATTAATTCTCTTGCACCAGCTGCAGACTTTCAGGAATTCCCCGGATCGGTCCCGGGAGTTATCCAGGAAGTCTAAGGGTTCACGCCATTCCTCCCGAAGTAGGTGAGAAATGAACTCGATGGCATTCCCGGATAAGAGGGAAAGTTTCATTTCCATGAACCGGCGGCAGTCAGGGGAATCGCACCGAAAGGGAAATTTGACTGGGGAGACGCCGGCCCGGACCCGGCTGAAAATCTGTTGGTATAGATATCTGGTTTCCTGCCCCTGAATAAAACGCCAGAGGGGCTGCTCCAGGACCACAGTTGCCGTTAATTGGGGCGCGGTGTTTTCGCCGGCGAACGCAAGCCAAGCATCGTTGACGTGGACAATCTTATCGGCGTCGTCGATAATCCAGATGAAGCGGCGCTGATCGAGGGGTTTTCCCATAGTCCTTGCAATCCGTGGATGGCGCGGTTTGGCAAACCCATGGCCTGCCCGGTGGCTCCTTCCCCATCAATCCCGAGTCTCCGGTGGGACGACCGCATGTTTAAGTTTACCATGATGTTTAAATTTAATATAATTAAATCATAGCCAAGATTGTCATAATTTTTGAGTTTATCATAATTAAATCATATCCGAAAAAAATTCTGTTGACACCGGGGCGCGGATATTTTACGGTTAAAAAGGTCGAGGAAAATCAAAATGCAATCCAGCTGGCCCCGGACCCCGAACTTTTATTTTAGCTATTATTATTTTACCGGGCCGGGAGACGATGCGGGTCATGTTGAGT